>Ga0196970_1001689_pt1 | contig 13680 bp, 14 predicted proteins | sample S1v_513CmetaG_FD_148672 | JGI IMG/M metagenome (GOLD analysis project Ga0196970, IMG submission 148672) | Soil microbial communities from Anza Borrego desert, Southern California, United States - S1+v_5-13C | ecosystem: Environmental > Terrestrial > Soil > Desert | place: USA: California... | reverse complement strand
AAGCCACCGAGCAACCCGCCGAGCCCGCCGGATGCCGCCGCGCCAGCGCCACCGGCCTGACCGCCGCCCAACAGTCCGCCGAGCAAACCACCGAGCCCACCCAGACCATCCCCGGCGGACGCGCCCGTGGAGGGTCGCCCCGAGGCCTGGCCCCGCAACAACTGTTCAAGCAAATCTCTTGTGTTCATGACGTCATCCTCAGGCGTTGGCCGTGACTGCGTCAGGCAACGATAGACCCCGCCAGCCATAGCGCCAGCACCGTTTGGCTGACACTCGACGTCTGGCCGCGCCAGTCGAGGAATTTTTTCGCCGCCCGGCTAAGATTGATGGTGCGTGAACCTTATCCCGGCCAAACCGGTCGATAGCTGCAACCCCGACCCGGTTCGCCGGCGCCCTGCTTCCAAGGGCGACACCCGGCCAGCTGCACTTTCTGGAGAACGCTCCCGTGATATCGACCATACACATCGCCAGGCTCAAAGCATGGGGCGCCCATGGTTTTACCGCGACTGGCGTGGTCACCGCATTCCTGGCGACCCTCGCCCTGCTGGAAAACCAGCCGACCCACTGCCTGATGTGGCTGGGTGTGGCACTGATCGTCGACGGCCTCGACGGCGCACTGGCGCGCAAGGTCAACGTGCAATCGGTGCTACCCAGCTTCGACGGCTCGATCCTCGACCTGGTGATCGATTACCTGACGTACGTATTCATCCCGGCGCTGTTCATCTACCGCTACATCCCCTTGCCCGACTACACCTTGCTGCTGACGGTATCGCTGATTCTGGTGTCGTCGCTGTTCTGCTTCTGCAACGTCAACATGAAAAGCAAAGACAACTACTTCGTCGGCTTCCCGGCCGCCTGGAACGTGGTTGCGCTGTGCCTGTACATCATCGGCCCGGGACCGTGGATCACCTTTCTTACAGTGATCGGCCTGGCACTGCTGACCGTCACCCGGATGAAATTCCTGCATCCGTTCCGCGTACGCCGGTTCATGCCGATCAACATCGCCGTCACCGCAATATGGCTGCTGTGCAGCCTGTCACTGGTGCTCAACCATCCTCAGATCAACCCGATGGTCATGGGGGTGTGGCTGCTGATGTCGGCTTACTTTCTGGGGATCTGCATCTGGCGCACGGCGCTGGAGTGGGTTGATCGGGGGCAGGTGAAATAGGCGGCATTGATTGGAAATTGGTCGGGTGTAAGACCGCCATCGCTTGCAGGCAAGCTCCCACAGGGGGCGAGTACAACCATCAGGCCGAGTGTCAGATCGCCTGTTTTGCGACGTTGAAGATCAAAGGCCCCTCACCCTAGCCCTCTCCCGGAGGGAGAGGGGACTGATCGGGGTGGATGCGAGGGCTACGCCGACTTGAGATACCGAGTCGAATACAAATTTCAAATCCAACCAAAATCGGCCCCCTCTCCAGAGGAGAGGGCTGGGGTGAGGGGCAAATCCACCGAAGATCTCAAGCCATGCGGCGCTTCTAACCACTCAACAATGAGCGTTAGCTCGCGTGCTCTTGATCTTGATCCACCGGCGACGTCGGAAGGCTGAGTGGAGGGATTGATCCGGGCGTGGGAGCGCAGCGACCGTCTGGCGCAGCCAGACACAGCGGAAGGAGGTGCAGCGCAGCAAACCGTAGCCGCTGCGCCCGGAGCGATCCCGGAGCGAAGGGACCCGAGCCTGCGAGGGCCGAACGCAGGAGCAAGCGTTTTTTTGCTTACTTTTTTTAGGCGTTTGTAAAAAAAGTGAGTCGCCGTCAGGCGAAACCGCCAGCCGCAGCACCCGCAGTAACGGATATGCCCCCACTCAAACCAGAAAAAAATCAACGCTTGCCAATCACCACCTCAAGATACTCACTCGGCACCACCAACGATCCCTCCCCCGCCCGATTCAAGCGCTCAAGCAACTCCGTCAGATCCGCCTCCAGCGCCTCCCCGCCCTCCGGCGTCAACACCGCAAAAGCCTTGTGCACCGGCCCATACCAATGGCGGAAAATATCGATGAAATGCGCCGCCGAACGATAACGAAAATTGAAATGCCGGCGCGTCACCTCAATCACAAAATCCTGGTCAGTAAAATGCGTATGCAGCCACGCCTCCGTGCCCCAGTTCGACGGCGGTTGCGCTCCGGCGGGCGGTGGCAGATGCCGACCGAGCACCTTGAACATCTGCCCCACGAAACCACCCGGCGTCCAGTTCGCCAGACCAATCCGCCCGCCACGCCGACAAACCCTGCCCAACTCCGCCGCCGCCTGAGCCTGATCCGGCGCGAACATTACGCCGAAGGTCGACAACACCGCGTCGTAACTCTCATCAGCGAATGGCAACGCCTCGGCATCAGCCACTTGAAACGTCACGTCCAGATTCTCGGCCCGGGCCCGATCCTGTCCGCGCTCCAGCAGCGCTGGAACATAATCAGTCGAAGTCACCAGGCAACCGCGCCGCGCTGCCGCCAGCGTGGCATTGCCATTGCCGGCAGCAACGTCCAGCACCTGCTCATCGCATCGCAGATCGCAGGCCTCGGCGAGGTTCTCACCGACGATCTGCAACGTGGTGCCGATCAAGGCGTAATCGCCACTGGCCCACGCCACTTTCTGGCGTTCTTTGAGGGCAGTCAGATCAATCGGGGTACTCATGCTTTGGTGCTCCGCTACACAGTGACTGAGGCATCAAACAGGGGGCGGATCCTTGGCAACGCCCTGCCAGTTTCACTATCGCGCTACGGCTGATCGGCGTCCCTGCCAATCGTCTGCCGAGCCCCGAAAATCGGGCGTTTGCCGATGAATGGTGGCAATCTGTCAAGCGCTTGAAACACCTCGACGATTGCCTGCAAGGAAAGATTGGTCTTTCATGCACGCTCAATTCAGGAAAGGACTCGACCGATGTCACCGCACCTCGTCTGGCTAGCCGATCACCTGCACCACAGCGACCGCTATGCCGAATGGATTCACAGCCAGTTCTCCTACGAATACGCTCATCAGCCACTCGCCGATTGGCAACGCGAATTCGCTGCAGGGCAAAGCAATGGTGACTGGCCTTGCCTCGTTGCCCTCGACGATCAGCAGTTGATCGGTGGCGCCGCCCTGGCTCGTACCGACCTCGCCCAGCGGCCTGATCTCGGACCTTGGCTGGCCTGTGTTTTCGTCAGCCCCGACGCTCGCGGCCAGGGGTTGGCGGAACGCTTGATTGAATCCATCTGTGAGGAAGCGAAGGATCGCGGTTGGCCACGTCTGTACCTGCATACGCAAACCCAGCGGGATTACTACGCCAAACGTGGCTGGCAAGTACTGGAAACCTTTCAAGCCTGGGGAAACGAGCAATGGCTCATGGTCCGCGACCTCTGAGCCATTGGTTTCGCTGATCAGGCTGCCGGGGCTTTGGCCTCATCCAGCAGTTGCCTGATCATCTGCTCCTGCGCCTCGTAGCGCCCCTCACCGAAGTGGGTGTAACGCACCTGCCCCTTGGCGTCGATCAGGTAATGCGCCGGCCAGTACTGGTTATCGAAGTTGCGCCAGATCGCGTAGTTATTGTCGATCGCCACCGGGTAGGTGATGCCGAGTTTCTTTACCTGATCCTTGACGTTATCGATGATCCGCTCGTAGCCGTATTCCGGCGTATGAACCCCGATCACCACGAGGCCGTCCTTTTCATACTTTTTCGCCCAGTCTTTCACGTAAGGCAAGGTGTGCTGACAGTTGATGCAGTCGTAGGTCCAGAAGTCCACCAGCACCACTTTGCCGCGCAGGGATTCGCTGGTCAGCTCGGGCGAATTCAGCCATTGCACCGCGCCCGTCAGCGGTGGCATCACACCTTTCCCCTCCTCCATCGGCGAGTCCGCGCGGACCTTGGTAACGAGGTAGTCGACGACTTTCGGCACGTTTTCCAGCACGCTTTTTTCCACGCTGGCTACGCCTTCGGAAGAGGTGCTCGCCAGCAAGGTTTTATCGAAACCCGTGGCAATTACCGCAGCCGCACCCAGCACCGCGACACCGGCACCGCGACGCAACCAACCGGTAAACGGGATCGATGGTTTCAAGCGGTTGACCAGGCCACGACCGGCGAAGATCAGCACGCCCAGCGACAAGGCACTGCCGGCGCCATAAGCGAGCAACAGCAGGCTGGTCTGCGCATTCGCCCCTTGCAGCATGGCGCCAGTGAGAATCACGCCCAGGATTGGCCCGGCGCACGGGGCCCACAGCAGCCCGGTGGCGACACCGAGCATGATCGGGCCCAGCGGACCGGCCTTGTTTTGTTCATTCGGGTCGAGACGGTTGCCGAGCATCACAAATGGACGCGTCAGCCAGTCGCCGATGCGCGCCGAGATCAGCGACAGGGCGAACACGCTCATCACGATCAGCGCGACGTGACGGCCGGTGTTGCTGGCCTGAATCACCCACTCGCTGCTGACCACCGCCAGGCTGGAGATCAGCGCAAACGTCAGGGCCATGCCGCCGAGGGTGAGCAGGATCGAAGTGCGGCTGCGCTGCGCACCGGCAAACAGAAACGGCACCACCGGCAGGATGCAGGGGCTAAGCACGGTCAGCAGACCGCCGAGAAACGCGATGAGGTACATGGTGAATCCACCTTTTCTATATGACGGTGTTGAGCAATCAGGCGCTCTGGCTTTGCAGCCATTGACCCTGTGGCGTGCGGCTGGCGCCGTTCTCGGCGAACATCTGGCCCAGCGGTGTGCGGCTCGAACCGTCCGCAGCGAACATCTGGCCCAGCGGCGTGCGACTCGAACCGTCCGCAGCAAACATCTGGCCCAGCGGCGTGCGACTCGAACCGTCCGCGGCGAACATCTGGCCTTGCGGTGTGCGACTGGAACCGTCCGCGGCGAACATCTGGCCTTGCGGTGTGCGGCTGGCGCCGTCCGCGGCGAGCAAGCCGTCGGTGCCTTGCCTGGCCACCGGGGCGAGCTGGAAACAGGTGCTGCTGTGGCAGCCAGGCTGTTCAACCGCAGCGTTGGCATGGGCGGCTACGCCGGCCAGGGAGAAAGCGATGGCAGTCAGAAAGCGCGATACGTTGTTCATGATGTTTACCTTTCGAAAATGAGTGATTGATCAGTTGTCGTTGTTGCAGCTGTCAGCGAATTTGCTGTAATCGAGTACGCGGGTGGTGCCGGCCGAATCGAGGTAAGTCATGCGCGCTTCAACGATGCCGCAGGCCACCGAGTTGTCCTGCTCCAGCGAGATCACTTTGTGGATATCCAGGTGGGTGCCGTAGGTGTAGGTTTGCGGGACGGTAGCCGCTTCGGCGCGGGCCGACAGGGTGCAGATGTTCAAAGCGGCAAACAGGCAGGCGGCGACTACGGATTTGTTGTTCATGGCGGTACTCCTCAAGGCTTCATTGGGTTTGGGCCGAGGCGTTCTGCATTTGCCTCGATGGAACCTATTTAAAGCCTGCGAGGTATCGCGTCTGTGTCAGGAACAAGCGCGTTTCATTCGCTGTGTATCCCTGCCACCGCGCGATACAGAGCGATACAAAACCGCGGAAAAATCCTGTTTTTGCGTATCCGTGTATCTGTCGACACGGCAGATACACTGCAATACAAAGGCTGGCAGGCGCGCCGATGCAGGCGCTATAGACTGCATGGCATTCCTTTTCCGAGAGGCTTGAACCCATGGAACATGTCGATCACATTCTCATCGTCGACGACGACCGCGAGATACGTGAGCTGGTGGGCAACTACCTGAAGAAAAACGGTCTGCGCACGACAGTCGTCGCCGATGGCCGGCAGATGCGCAGCTTCCTCGAAGCCAACACTGTCGACCTGATCGTGCTCGACATCATGATGCCCGGCGACGATGGCCTGCAGCTGTGCCGGGAGTTGCGCGTTGGCAAACACAAAGCCACGCCGGTGTTGATGCTGACCGCGCGCAACGATGAAACCGACCGCATCATCGGCCTGGAAATGGGCGCCGACGACTACTTGACCAAACCGTTCGCTGCGCGGGAATTGCTGGCGCGGATCAACGCCGTACTGCGCCGCACGCGCATGTTGCCGCCGAATCTGGTGGTGACTGAAGCAGGTCGGCTGCTCGCCTTTGGCCGTTGGCAACTGGACACCTCGGCCCGGCACCTGCTGGACACCGACGGCACCATGGTCGCCCTCAGCGGCGCCGAGTATCGCTTGTTGCGGGTGTTCCTCGATCATCCGCAACGAGTGCTCAGCCGCGATCAGTTACTCAACCTGACCCAGGGCCGCGATGCCGACCTGTTCGACCGCTCGATCGATCTGCTGGTCAGCCGCCTGCGCCAGCGCCTGCTCGATGACGCGCGCGAACCGGCGTATATCAAGACCGTGCGCAGCGAGGGTTATGTGTTTTCGTTGCCGGTGGAGATTCTCGGGGCACCCGCATGACCCTGAAGCTGCACTGGCCACGCACCCTCGCGTCGCGCCTGTCGCTGATTTTCCTGATTGGCCTGATCCTCGCCCAGGCGCTGTCGTTTGGCGCGCAGTATTACGAGCGCTACGAAAGCGCGAAGAACACCATGCTGGGCAACCTGGAAACCGACGTTTCCACCTCGGTTGCAATCCTTGATCGCCTGCCTGTCGAAGAACGTCCGGCGTGGCTCACCCGTCTGGCGCGCCAGAATTACGGTTACCTGCTGAGCGAGGGCGATCCGGGCACGCCGATCGATGCCCGTGATGTGCCCGTGGCGGTGACTTCGATCACCGAAGCCATCGGTGAGCGCTATTCGCTGACCTTCACCGACATACCCGGGCCACGCCAACACTTTCAGGGCCACCTGCGTCTGAGCGACGGCAGCCCGCTGACCATCGACGTGCGCCCGGCCATGGCCCCGCTGTCGCCGTGGTTGCCGGGGGTGCTGCTCGGCCAGTTGGCGTTGATGATCGCCTGCACCTGGCTGGCGGTGCGCATCGCGATCCGCCCGCTGACCCGCCTGGCCAACGCCGTGGAAACCCTCGACCCCAACGCTCAGCCGATCAAACTTGACGAATCAGGTCCGAACGAAGTGGTTTACGCGGCGCGTGCCTTCAACACCATGCAGGCGCGCATCGCCGCCTACCTGAAAGAACGCATGCAATTGCTGGCAGCGATTTCCCACGACCTGCAAACGCCGATCACCCGAATGAAATTGCGCGCCGAGTTCATGGACGACTGCGCCGAGAAAGACAAACTGTGCAACGACCTCAGCGAGATGGAGCATCTGGTGCGCGAAGGCGTGGCCTATGCGCGCAGCGTCCACGGTTCGACCGAAGAGAGCCGGCGCACCAACATGGATTCCTTCCTCGAAAGCCTGGTGTTCGACTATCAGGACATGGGCAAGCAGGTGCAACTGGTCGGCCACAGCGCAGCGGTCATCGACACCCGCCCGCACGCCTTGCGCCGGGTGCTGGTGAACCTCACCGACAATGCCCTGAAGTTCGCCGGCGCTGCTGAAGTCCACGTCGCGGCGGACGGCGCCAGTCTGTCGATCAGCGTACTCGACCGCGGCCCGGGCATCGCCGAAGCCGAACTGGCGCAGGTGCTGCAGCCGTTTTACCGGGTAGAGAATTCGCGTAATCGCGATACCGGGGGTACGGGTCTGGGCCTGGCCATTGCTCAGCAACTGGCGATGGCGCTGGGCGGCACGCTGACCTTGAGTAACCGTGAAGGTGGTGGCCTGTGTGCTGAACTCGAGTTGCCCATCAACCAATAAGCGCACACATAATTGTAGGAGTGAGCCTGCTCGCGATGGCGGTCGGTCAGACATATTTGCATTGGCTGACACACCGCTATCGCGAGCAGGCTCACTCCTACAATGACTTGTGTTTCACTCAAGTGGTGCCAACCACCCGATCCGCATGCAGCTGTCGCAGCAACGCCAGGCCGTCGTCGACGAACGCGTCACTGGCCGCTTGCCCGGCCTCCTGTGCCAGACCCTGCAAATGCTCAAGGCCCGTCAGCGCCGCAAACTCGCCAATGCGCTGCAACAAGCGCAAGGCCAACGGACTCAGCAGGGAAAACTTCACGCTGAAATCCTCCGTGCGCCGCACCAGCAACAGGGTCGGTTGCGCCGGTGGCGCATCGGGCTGGTTGTGCGGGTCAAGTTCATGCACCGGCCAGACATAGGCCAACGGCCAGGCCAATGCCGAAACCTGCAACGGGCGGTGCAGCAACAGTGCCGGATCCGTCAGCGGCAACACGGGCGCTTCTGATTGCTGCAGAACCATCTCCACCCACTCGTAATGCGCCAGTTCCAGCAAAAACGCCGGCCACTGCCCTTGTTGCAAAACCTGTGGTTGCGCCGCCAGATAATCGACAAACTCTCCGGCGATCTCAGCGAACTTCGGTGTCTGCGCGCGCCAGTCACGCAAAAAGCCACGCACCAGCAAGCGCCAGCGTGGTTCACCGATGATCCGGATCAGCACCGGAAAGGTCGCGCTCAACAACTGCGACAGGTTGTTGAACACCAGCTCACGATAAACCTCGACCCGTGCCGCGTTCATATCGCTGGGCGGCGTCTGCTGTTCGGGATCACGCAGGTAGTGGGTCAGGGCATGTTGCTGCTGCTTCAGGTTATCCATGAATATGCCCTCCTGCTTGCAGGTGGCGAATGGTCTGCAACTCGGCAACCAGTTCGGCAAACGCCGGAAAGTTGAAATCCCGCTCCAGCAAGGTCGGCTGGGCTCCAAACCGCGAATAGGCCTGCGCCAGTAATATCCACACAACGGGTTTGACCGAGGCACCGTGGGTGTCGATTTTCAGCGTGTCGGACTCATCGAAATGCCCCGCGACGTGCATGCCCACTACCCGCCCCGGCTCGATGCCCGCAAGAAACGCCTGCGGGTCGAAGCCGTGATTGACCGAGTTGACGTAGACGTTATTCACGTCCAGCAGCAGATCGCAATCGGCCTCGCGCAACACGGCGTTGGTGAAGGTTACTTCGTCCATGTCCTGGCGCGGGGCGGCGTAATAGGAGACGTTTTCCACCGCCAGACGCCGGCCGAGGATGTCCTGCGCCTGACGGATGCGCGCGGCGACGTGATACACCGCTTCTTCGGTAAGGGGCAGCGGCAGCAGGTCATAAAGGTGACCGTCATCGCTGCAGTAGCTCAAGTGTTCGCTGTACAGTGGCACGTTGTAATGGTCGAGAAACACCCGCACTTCCTGCAGGAAACCGACATCCAGCGGCGCCGGACCACCGAGCGACAGCGACAAGCCGTGGCAGGACAACGGATAACGCTCGGCCAGTTCGCCCAGCGCCGCGCCATGCGCCCCGCCAACGCCGATCCAGTTTTCCGGCGCAACTTCGAGAAAGTCAAAATCGCCCGGGCGGGCGTTTCGCAGATCGTTGAGCAGACCACGGCGCAGGCCGAGGCCGACGCTGGGTGGCAGCGATGAAAGCGGCGTTTGCACGGGGAATGCCTCTGAAGTGGGTTTTACCCAGTTGAAGCGCCGGCTGTATCGCCGCTGTGTGCAACGGACCGCAGGTTTGCAAGCGTGTGTATCTACTGGTGTCCGGGATACACAGCGATACAGCCCCGTCGCTCCCACAGGGTTTTTCATTGTTCACAAAGTCGGCATTACGCCCGGACGGCAGCTAGACTGTTTCATTACCCAGTCGAGGGGGACGCAGGACTTCAGTCGTGCCCTGCCCGTTTCCGCGACCACCGCCCGGTGGCGCACGCCTCGACCTTCGACGCCGCCGGACTGTGATCCTGTTTTCAGGAGCACACATGATGGACGAGGCGAAGCTCAACCAATTCATGGGCAAGCTGGTCAGCGACATGGGCGGCGCGGCGATGCTGGCCAATGTCATCGTCGGCGAAGAACTCGGGCTGTACCGGGCGATGGCCGACAGTCAGCCGATCAGTGCCGATGCCCTTGCCGCAAAAACCACCTGCAATCCCCGGCTCGTCCGCGAATGGCTCAGCGCCCATGCGGCATCCGGTTACATGGAGCATCAGGACGGACAGTTCCGCCTGCCGGAAGAACAGGCGCTGGCCCTGGCTGTAGAAGATTCGCCGGTTTACGTGGCTGGCGGGCTCGGCGTCGTGGCGTCGTTTTTCCATGACAAGGACAAACTGGTCAAAGCCATGCGCGGCAATGGCGCCCTGCCCTGGGGCGATCATCACCCGTGCATGTTCAGCGGCACCGAACGCTTCTTTCGTCCGGGTTACAAGGGCCATCTGATCGCAGAATGGTTGCCGGCGCTGGACGGCGTAGTGGCCAAGCTGGAAGAAGGCGCGAAAGTCGCCGACATCGGCTGCGGTCATGGCGCCTCCACGGTGATCATGGCGCAAGCGTTTCCCAATTCGCGTTTCGTCGGCTACGACTATCACGCGCCATCAATCAGCGTCGCCACCCAGCGCGCCGAGGAAGGCGGCGTCAGCAGCCGGGCGAAGTTCTTTCAGGGTTCGGCCAAAGGCTACCCCGGCGATGACTACGACCTGATCTGCTATTTCGACTGCCTGCACGACATGGGCGACCCGGTCGGCGCCGCGCGTCACGCCCATGCAGCGCTGAAGGATGACGGCACGGTATTGCTGGTCGAGCCGTTCGCCAACGACACGCTGGACGACAATATCAATCCGGTCGGGCGGCTGTTTTATGCGGCGTCGACCTTTATCTGCACGCCGAACTCGCTGTCGCAGGAAGTCGGCCTGGGCCTCGGTGCGCAGGCGGGGGAAATGCGCTTGCGCAAGGTCTTCACTGAAGCCGGGTTCAAGCAATTCCGCCGTGCCAGCCAAACACCGTTCAACCTGATTCTGGAGGCGCGCAAGTAACCCGCGCGGGTCGTGCTAACCTGCTGGCATCGTCTTCTCCGGAGCGCTGACCATGCTCGACAGCCCGACCCGCGAACACCTCGACACCCTGCAACAACTGATGGCCGATGGCGATTTTCTGGTGCTGACCGGCGCCGGCATCAGCACCCCGTCGGGCATTCCCGACTACCGCGACAGCGACGGTGTACGCCGTGGCCGGCAGCCGATGATGTATCAGGAGTTTCTATCCGCCCCGGAATCACGCCGACGTTATTGGGCGCGGGCGATGCTTGGCTGGCCGCGAGTGCGCCAGGCGCGGCCGAATGCAGCGCACGAGGCCCTCGCCGGTTTGCAGCGCCAAGGGTTGATCAGCGACTTGATCACGCAGAATGTCGACACCCTGCACGATCAGGCCGGCAGTCATGATGTGATCGAACTGCACGGTAGCCTGCATCGGGTGCTGTGCCTGGACTGCGGCCAACGCAGTGAGCGCGATGCGATTCAGCAGTTGATGGAGCAGCAAAATCCCTATCTGGCCGGCGTCGATGCGGTGCAGGCGCCTGATGGCGACACCTTGCTCGACCCCGCCTTCGAAGCACGCTTTCAGGTACCCCACTGCCCGCATTGCGCGGGTGAACGGATGAAGCCGGACGTGGTGTTTTTCGGTGAAAACGTCGCGCAGCACACGGCGGCACGGGCGATGAACGCCGCGGAAACTGCCGGGGGCATGCTGGTGGTCGGGTCTTCGTTGATGGCTTACTCGGCGTTTCGTTTGTGCCGGGTGATGGCCGATCGTGGCCGGCCGCTGATTGCGATCAACCTGGGCAAGACCCGGGCGGATGAGTTGCTGGATTTGAAGATCGAGGCTTCGTGTGAGCGGTTGTTGCCTTTGTTGGCGTTGGCGCTGGAGCGGTGAGCTTCTGGATTGGGTTCGACTTGAAACCGCCCCCTCACCCTAGCCCTCTCCCGAGGGAGAGGGCTAGGGTGAGGGGATGTTCGAGTGCTGTTGCGACATGGACGTCTTGCTGGGAATCCGCAATTGGAAAACGTACAACATGGATCCGTAATCGACTCGGTTTTGCAGATCGATGCAGGACGCGAGACGACTCGATCGGCTCCCTCTCCCTCCGGGAGAGGGCTGGGGTGAGGGAAAGATCTCACTGTCACGCCAGATCTTCAGCCCTGAAAATATCAAACAACGCCTGCGCCGCCGCCGACAGTTCATTGCCCGGTTCAGTCAGCACGCCGATAGCGCGTTCCACCGAATCATTCAGCGTCAGGCACTGAGCGCCGAGTTCCTGCATCTGTTCAGCGCACAACGCTGGCACCGCGCTGACGCCCAGCCCGCTGGCGACCATGCGCCCGACCGTCGCCAATTGATGGCTCTCGAATTCCACCGGCAACTTCTTGCCCCGCGCCTGCAAATGCTCCTCCAGCATCACCCGTACCGTCGATGGCCGCTGCAAGGTGATGAAAGGTTCCTGCAATAACGTCTGCCAGTCGATCTCGGTGCGTTGGGCCAGGATTGAATCCTTCGGCACCACGGCAACGAAGCGATCGATGTACAAAGGGGTGAACGTCAGCGACGTGCTCTGCATCGGCTCAAACGCCACGCCCAGTTCCACCTGGCGGTCACGGACCATTTCCAGCACTTGCTCATTGATCACGTCGTTTACCGTGACGTTGACGTTCGGATAACGCGCGCGGAAGGTTTTCAGGATCGGCGGCAGCAGGTTGCCGGCAAACGACGGCATCGCCGCCAGCGTCACCCGCCCGCGTTGCAGGCTGAAGCGCTGGCGCATCTCGTCTTCGGCGTTGTCCCAATCGGCAATCAGGCGCCGGGCCAGTGGCAGCAGCGACTCGCCTTCAGCAGTCAGCGCCACATTACGCGTGTTGCGGCTGAACAAACGGCCACCCAGGCCCTCCTCCAGCGCCTTGATGGTCAGGCTCAACGCCGATTGCGACAGGTGCAAACGCTCGCAGGCCACGGCGAAACTCAGGCTTTGAGCCACGGCGAGAAAGGCACGGATCTGTTTGATGGTCATGGTCGCTGCGCTCCAGTTGTAAGCTACAAGCGTTAAGCGGCAAGCCATAACGCGACTATTGAGCTTTATCAATCAATCAACCTTAAAAATCAACTTAACAAATATATCCTGCGGCGCGACACTCCAGTCATTCGGCTAGCCAGCCGCCCGCAAATAATAAAAGAGGTGCATATGGCAGGTTTCGACAAGCGCGTGAGTTCCTACGAGGAAGCCCTGGCCGGGCTTGAGGACGGCATGACCGTCATCGCCGGCGGCTTCGGCCTGTGTGGCATTCCGGAGAACCTGATCGCCGAGATCAAGCGCAAAGGGACCCGCGACCTCACCGTCGTTTCCAACAACTGCGGCGTCGACGGCTTCGGCCTCGGCGTGCTGCTGTCCGACCGCCAGATCAGCAAAGTCATCGCCTCCTACGTTGGCGAAAACAAGCTGTTCGAAGAGCAACTGCTCAAAGGCGAAATCGAAGTCATCCTGACCCCGCAAGGCACCCTCGCCGAGAAGATGCGCGCCGGCGGTGCTGGCATTCCGGCGTTCTTCACCGCGACCGGCGTCGGCACCCCGGTCGCCGAAGGCAAGGAAGTGCGCGAGTTCAACGGGCGCAAATATCTGATGGAAGAATCCATCACCGGCGACTTCGCTATCGTCAAAGGCTGGAAAGCCGACCACTTCGGTAACGTCGTCTACCGTCACACCGCGCAGAACTTCAACCCGCTGGCGGCGACTGCCGGCAAGATCACGGTGGTCGAGGTCGAAGAAATCGTCGAACCCGGCGAACTCGACCCCACGCAGATCCACACCCCGGGCATCTACGTCGATCGGGTCATTTGCGGCACGTTCGAAAAACGCATCGAACAGCGCACCATCCGCAAATAATTCAGGCTGACGGAGAATAAAACCATGGCACTTACCCGCGAACAAATGGCT
>Ga0196970_1001687_pt1 | contig 13710 bp, 14 predicted proteins | sample S1v_513CmetaG_FD_148672 | JGI IMG/M metagenome (GOLD analysis project Ga0196970, IMG submission 148672) | Soil microbial communities from Anza Borrego desert, Southern California, United States - S1+v_5-13C | ecosystem: Environmental > Terrestrial > Soil > Desert | place: USA: California... | reverse complement strand
TTCGGACTCCGAGAGGACGCCGAGCGGGAAGAAGGCGCCGCGGTTCCGGATCTCGACCTGCGCCTCGTAGAACGCCGGCAGGTCCACCTCGCGGATCGGGGCGAGGGTCACTCGGTCGCCGGTCAGCATCGGAAGGCCCAAGAAGGCCGCCGCAGGCCCATGGCGGCACGCTACACCCGCGTCATCGGTGGCCTGGCAGTAGGTCGTCAGGAGGTGTGGCGTCGATCTCGGGGCCGGGCAGCGGCGCGAGGGCGACGAGGTGGATGTGCTCGGAGGTCGCAGACTCAACGGGCGGCCGCGCCGGCGCACCGCCCGCCTCGACGGTGCACACGCACGAAGGCCGCCGCCCCTCACGGGGCAGCGGCCTTCGTGTCGCTCGTCCTTGCGGCCGAGCAGTCAACCGCGCTTCACCAGCGCGGTCGCACAGTCAGTCAGTGGAGGTGGCGGGAATCGAACCTGTTAGGAGCTGTTGGGACCGGTGCTGGCGAAGTGCTGACCTGCGGAAACGAGGAGGTTGCCGAACGGGGAAGAGGCAGGGACGAGGCCGCCGGGTTGACGCCGTCAACGAGGCGCCCGGTCTTCGGATCTTGATCATCACTCGCACGCTCCGCTAGTGAGCGGCTCACGGTGCTGTGCCCAGCCCTCGCCTGTGAGGCTGCGCAGTTGTCGGGTAGGGGCCCGGCGGAGCGCGTCGCGGCGCCTCGAAGTCCGCACAACTTTGACTCCGGGACGATATCGTTTCGGACGGCTAATCGAAGCCGGACCTTCGGGGGGACGAAATGGTTAGTGGGGGGCTACGGCGCCTAGGTGAGGTCTATGGGGTCGCGCGTGACCTCCCACTCAACTACGTGCCTCGGGTCACGATTGATGGCGCCCTCAGGGAGGCGTTGCAGCGAGATCAGCACATCGTCATCCATGGCAGTTCTAAGCAGGGGAAGACGAGTCTGCGCAAGTACAACCTCGACCCAGACGACTATGTCGTGATTAGTTGCCAAAGCAAGTGGAGCCTTGCTGAACTCCACTCCGCGGTTCTCAAGAAGGCAGGCTTTCAGGTCGAGCAGAGTGCTGTCAGGACGACCGGGGGAGGGAACAAGGTATCGGCGAAGGCGAGCGCCAAGGGTGGTTTCAGCCTTCTCGGTAACAGGGCAGAGGCCGGCGTCGAGGCAGGCGGAGAGGTCTCGCGTGAGCACTCCGTCCAGGTCGAGTCGCACCCGCTCGAACTTGACCCTGCGGATCCCAACGATGTCATCACCGCACTTGCGGCGGTCGACTTCGCCAAGTTCATCGTCCTTGAGGACTTCCACTACCTTCCCGACGAAACCCAAGCCGAGTTCGCTGTTGCGCTCAAGACGTTCCACGAAGCGAGTGGACTTGTGTTTATGATCATCGGAGTCTGGCTCGACGAGAACCGGCTGATACAGCACAACGGGGACCTAGCTGGCCGAGTCATGACTATCAATGCTGATCAGTGGACTGCCTCCGAACTGCGGCAGGTGGTGCACGAGGGTGAGCGCCTGCTGAACATCCAGTTCAGCAAGCAGTTTGTAGACGACCTAATTGACCTGTCGTTTGATAGCGTCTGGGTGATTCAGGAGGTGTGCTATCTCGCGTGTCGGGCCGAGGGTATCGACGAGGAGCAGGAGGACTTCCACCCAGGAGTTGCATCGTCCGCAGACGTACGCGACTTGATTGACGCTGTCGTGGAGGCGCAGTCGGCCCGGTACAACGGGTTCCTTGAGCACTTCCCCGACGGCTTCCAGCGCACGGAACAGGAGATGTACCGGTGGCTCCTCTTGCCGGTGCTGATGTTGCCGACTGCTCAGTTGGAGCGCGGGGTCCATATAGATCGAATCAAGCAGATCGTCGGAAGTCTTCATCCCAACCGTGTTGCCGACATGAGTTACCTCCATGCGCTCCGTATGACGCCAGCACTGCAGGTTCGGAAGGGGATTAAGCCTATTGTGATCGATTTTGATCGCACGACGAGGAAGATGACCATCGTCGACAGAGGCTTCCTCATCTGGTTGGAGCACCAGGACCGCCTCCTCTTGCTCGAGTTGTGCGGACTCACCGAGGCTGTCGACGGTGGCAAGCTTGCCGGGCTTCTCGCCGCGGCACGCACCGCGCCGCGGATTGGCGGCCGGTAGCTCGATCGCGGCGAACGCCCCGAGGCCTGCGGCCGCGGGTGTGGGGCGTGCAGTGGGTCGCCCAAGTTGGCGAAGGCGTCCTCGACGGGCTGGCCTACTGTGCTCTGCGTGCGTCCGGCAGGGTGGCCCGGGCAAGCACGCTTGTCACTAGTGCCAGAAGTGTCCTGTCCTCTTCGCCCCTGTCTCGACAACGGTGGTTGCCGCCGCGCGACGCATGTTCTCTGATCGAGGCTGCCGGCTTCCGGACGGTCCCGCGCACTACGATCACGAGCGACTCGAGGAGGAGCGTTGTCCTACGACGTGCAGGTGTTCGCCCAGCGGGCCTTGAGCAGCGATGACGTGCGAATCCTGCTGGGCGACGCGGGCCTGAGGGTCGATGACGAGGCCAGCAGCGCTTCATCCCTGACGGTCGTGCGCGGCGCTCAGGCGCGGTACAGCTTCACCCTCGGCTTGCCCGTGCCGATCGAGGCCGAGGACGTGCCTGAAGAGGTCACCGCAGTCTTGCTTGGGGCGGCCTACCTGTACGAGCTCATGGTCGAAGGGTCGTCGGCTACTGAAACGCCGCACGCCGTTCGCTTCGCACGTCGGCTGGCTACGGCCAGTGACGGCGTCGTTGTTGATCAGCAGAGCGGCGAGGTGTGGACGCGCGGTAAGTCGCGTGCCGTGCCGGTCGTGCAGCGCGGAACGACCGACATCGTCAAGGTGCGCTGGTACGTGCCGCCGGAAGGGACCGGAGCCCACGCCGCGGACGCGTGGCTGAGCCTGGCGCGGCGGCACCTGCCCGAAGCCTTGCCTCGACGGTTCGGGCCGGTCGAGCCGCTGTCGATGAAGCTGGAGTCGGACGGCGCCGGGGCGTTCGTCGATGCCGTCGCCGCGGAGACGATGGCCGTCTACTACAAGGGGACCGCTCCGTGCATCGAGGGCAGCATGGCGGGAGGTGCCGGGCGCCCAGGGGTGCACTCACACGGCCTCTCCGTGCACCGAGGCGCCTTGGCCGATCCACGGTGGCGGGAGGCGCTTCGGTGCCTCTTCGTGGAGTTCGCCGTCACGACTGAAGCCGTCTACGCATCGGCCGAGGTCGCGCGCGGTGTCGAGTGGTCGGGTAGGAGTGTGGGGTACGGCCCCACCGCTGAACGGGTCACCTACCTGGCTGCGAGAGGCACGTGGGCGGGCCTGCCTCCCTACCCCGTCTGGTGGTCCTGGTTCAGCCCCGAGTACACGCTCCTCGTGCGTGACCACCTCCCCGCCGACGAGGTCGTTGACGCCGGCGCTGGGATGTTCCACGGGCGCGGCGGAGAGCCGCTGGACCGCGGGCAACTCACGGCCGCGATTGGGCATCCAGCCGAAGCGCCGCGTCGAGGGCTGAGCAACCTCTTCTCGCGCCGGCCAACGCCGACGTCACCGGCCACCTGGCTACCAGCCCACCTCCTGCCCGTCGTGGACGAGAGCGACCCTCGACTCCACAACCCGCCGCTCACGCCCGCGATGACGATGCCGGACTGCCTCCAGTCGGATCACTGACTCGACCACCCCGCGGCGGACCGGAGCTCGCCCGCGGGCGCGCAAGGGCGTCGTCGGCACGCGGTGCAAGACCGCTCGGCGTCATTCGCTCGGGCCGTCCTGGATGTCGGAGCCCGCGGCCGCACTGATCGCTCGGGTCCACGAGAGCTGACGCGCCAGGGATGTGATGACGAGGCCGGCGCCCAGGGCGCCGTCATCGCACCAGTCTTCCCGGCATCGTCGGCGGCGCCATTTCGTCATCGCTCCGGCTATCGGGCGTGAGGAGTCTGGCGTCGTGTGCGTGACCGACTCCACCGTCTGCGCCGCGCGGGACGCGCCCGGACAGCGGCCTACGACGGGTCTCCGGTCTGCGGTCCACCTGCAGGTAGCGGAGTCCCAAGCCGTCGGTGCATGTACCTCACCGCCGTTCGGACTGCAGGCAGGAGCAGGGAGAGGGAGGCGTCATGGGCAAAGGGAGCCGGGTCCGGGCGAGTCGGCAGGTGGACAGACGAGGGAGGCCCACGCCTTCGCCGGGTGCGGCGTTCGGGATCGGTGTCGTACCGCTTGCCTCAAGGGGCCCGGAGGCGCCCGAGGTGGCACGCGACGACGTCGTCGGCGGCGTGCAGGAGTACGAGGTGGCCTGGCGGGCTGCGGCGCGAGTGACGGACGCGCTTGTCGGCTTGCGGGAGCTCGCCGCGGCGCGCGCGGAGGCTCGCCGGGTGGTCGACGGGCTCGACGACGAGGTCGAGGTGGCGGTCGCGCACCTGCGGGTCGACGGGGCCAGCTGGGCGCAGGTCGGGCGGGCGTTGGGGATCAGCCGGCAGGGCGCCCGCCAGCGCTTCGGCGATGCGAGCGGTGCCCACGGGATCCGCAGGACCCCGTGATCCACAGGGATTCGGGTGACCAGATCATCTTCCCCAGTCCGCATATCGGTAGACACGAGCGAGCAGAAGGGCGGTGCAGCGATGACCGAGTACGTGACTCTGACCCCCGAGGAGGTCGCCAAGACCCTCGGGATGTCGACGTGGTGGGTGCGCGAGCAGGCGCGACGCGGGCGGATCCCGCACCTGCGCCTGGCCAAGGGCAGAATCCGGCTCCTGCCCGAGCATGTCGACGCCCTCGTCGCGCTGTACACCGTCGAGGGCGGCGCCGCCGACGATGCACCGGTGGCGGCGGCGTCATCGGACCTGACGGCGCTCGGCCCGACGGCCAACTCGGTGCGCGCCCATCGGCGCCGGCCGCACGTGCAGGGGGACGGGCAGCTGTTCTAGCGGACTCGGCGTTGCGGCAAAGGCGCTGACGGCTCTACGGCGACTCTGTCAGCATCGGCATGTGCATCTGCCAGGTCGGCGTAGATCCTCGCTTCCCGCTCCGTCGGTGCCGGAGGCGGATCGGTGGCGACACCTGCCGGCCCCGGCCATGTCAGAGGCGCAAGAGTCGGAGTGCGCGGCTGAGTCGCCGGAGCACGGGCTGATTCGCTCGGTGTGGACCGATCGCGACTTCGCGATCCTGGGCTGGCACGACGCTGTCGTCCGAGGCGTGAACGTGACTCTGGGGGAGTTTCGCGAAGAGGACGGCAACTCCGCCGGGCCTCAGGACCAGGTTGCGCTCGATCTGGACTACATCACCCGATGGGTTCAGCCGACTCGGGGGAGCCATGGCCACTTCACCTTCTGGATCGCGCCGTGCGCGCTCGTCTTCTACGGGGTCACCGAGTGGGAGATGGAGGCCGAGCGGCGGGACTGGATTGGGGGCTTCGAGATCGCTGACGTCCACCTTGTCGAGGGCGGGTGGCATGTCGAGGGGTATGGCTTCGGCCTCTACGTCGCAGGCGGCGGGTTCCGGCAGACGTTCCGACGCCAGCCAATTCACACCGATGGGCAGACCCTGTCGCTCGCTGAGCGCGGCGGATACAGCTTCAGCGAGACGCCGGCAGTCCTCTGACCGCGCGCTCCGAGCAGGGAGTTCGCGTTCCCTCTGGGCGGCGACGTGGTGGGTGCGCGAGCAGGAGCGACGCGGGCGGATCCCGCACCTGCGCCTGGCCAAGGTCAGGATCCGGCTGCTGCCCGAGCGCGTCGACGCCCTCGTCGCGCTCTACACCGTCGAAGGCGTGCCCGATGACGCTCCGCCGGCCGCTGCGTCATCGGACCTGACGGCGCTCGGCCCGACGGAGTAATCGGTGCGCGCCCATCAGCGTCGGCCCCACGTGCGGGGGGATGGGCAGCTGTTCTGAGGTGCCGCGTCGCTCATCTCCGGGCGGTGAGGCGAGCGTGGGTGGCGCGCATTCGTTGGCGGGCAGCGATCGCCTCAAGCGCGACGGGGTCGCACTCGGCCAACAAGGCGTTGATTGCCTCCTGGGTGTCGAGATCCTCGGCGCGCGGGTCGGTCCGTGCGAGGTCGAGCACAGTCTGCTCGGGCGTGGTCACGAGCGCCTGGCCGAGCTCTGTCGTCATCGCGACCGCGTCGAGGTTCGCGACCGTGCGGATGACGAAGCGGACCTCACCGTCGCGGTCTGCGAGGCGCATCGGCCTGCGCTGGGTGGGCACGGCGACGTAGGCGGCGCCGATGGCGCGGGGGAGCGCGTGATGCATGCGCGCGGCCGTGAGGCCCTGGAGGATCGGGACGCGGTCGCCGTACAGGGTGGTCGCGATGGCGGCGGTAGCGGCCTCGAGGGACGGGCGCCAGGTGTCGCCGGCGTACTCGGGTGGCACCGCGCAGTAGATGCCGTGGGCCAGTCGGTGCACGATGCCGCGGCGGGCGAGTGCGGCGAGTGCGGGTGCGGGGAACGCATAGACGGCAGCAAGGTCCGCGGCCCGTACTGTCCGCATCGGCGCGCGACCGACAAGGCGCAGGGCTTCGCGTTCCTCACTCATCATGCAGAAGTTAGCCCCTGCGACTAGGAAATGCATAGTGAATGCCAGGGTGCAGGGTCGGAGCGGCGCGCTTGTCCCTGGTGATGTTGCTCATGGAATCGCCGTCGCAGGTCGATACCCCTTCGGGCAGTACTCATCGAAGGGGCTGACATGGCTGAGGAATCCTGGCACGAGGCTCGACTCATCCCGACGTCGGGCATCAACGGCGCCGATGAGCAGGAGCGGAGGGCCACGTCGGCGCTGCTGGCTGTGATGTCGGCGGTCCACGAGTTCGGCCGGGGGCTCGTCAAGCCGTTCGGTGCTCCGGCGGGGAACCTGCAGACCTATGTCGAGGTGCCGTTCATCGTCGGGGACAGGAAGCTCTTCCCGGACGGTCTGATCAGGGTGGCCCGCGGCCAGAAGTCGTGGACGGCGCTCGTCGAGGTCAAGACGGGCGAGAACGTCCTGATGGCCGAGCAGCTCGAGAACTACCTCGACATCGCCCGGGACCAGGGCTACGACGCGGTGCTGACGATCTCGAACGAGATACCGCCGGTCGCCGGCCAGCACCCCACGGCGGTCGACAAGCGCAAGCTGCGCAAGGTTGCGCTCCACCACCTCTCGTGGACCAAGATCCTGTCCGAAGCGGTCATGCAGAAGGAGTTCCGCGGCGTCGCGGACCCGGACCAGGCATGGATCCTCGGCGAGCTCATCCGCTATCTCGAGCACCCGCGCTCGGGCGCCATGGAGTTCAGCGACATGGGGGAGAGCTGGGTCACCACCCGTGAGGCCGTCCGCGCCGGGACGCTGCGCGCGTCCGACAAGGGCATCAAGGAGGTCGCGGCACGCTTCGACGCGCTCCTTCGCTTCGCCTGCCTGAGCCTCGGGCGGCAGCTGGGTACCGAGGTCACGCCGGTACTCAGCCGCAAGGAGCTGGCGGATCCGGCGAGCCGGACTCAGGCGCTGGTGACGGGGCTCGCCCGCGATGGCCTGTTGGGCGGCTCCATCCGGATCCCGGCCACTGTCAGCGATGTGGTCGTGACGGCGGACCTGCGGGCAGGGACTGTGACGTGCCACGTCGACGTCGACGCGCCACGCGAAGGCCGTCCGACGACCCGAGTCAACTGGCTCCTCCGCCAGCTCAAGGCAGCATCCGACAGCGTCCGCATCGAAGCGCACGCGGCCCACGAGCGCGGCCCTGGTGCGGCCGAGCTCCTCAACAAGGTGCGGGAGAACCCGGCGCTGCTCATCGCCGACCCCGCCAGGGAGATACGTTCGTTCTGCGTCGCGATGACCGTGCCAATGGGCATGAAGCGTGGCCGCGGTCGCGGCTCGTTCATCGACTCCGTCCTGTCAGCGATCGACACCTTCTACGCGGAGGTGGTACAGCAGCTGAAGGCATGGGCCGCCGCACCTCCGCGGCTTCGGTCCGAAGCCGATGCCCTGGCGACAGAGGAAGCGCAGGTCGCCCCGGCACTCGTATCGACCGCTCTGTCGTCACAGGACGATCCGACGCCTGACGGCGGTGGTGACGCGCCTGAGGCGGCGGACGAGGTCGGCGTCATCGCACGGACCGAGTAGCGGGTGCGGTGGTGAGCGAGACCGGAGGGGCGCCGTCCGCCGCCGTAGGGCGCATGCGGCTGCGGTACGCCGGGACCTGCCGCGCGTGCGGCACTGCCCTGCCTGCCGGCGAGACGGCGGTGTACGAGCGCGAGTCGAAGACCGTCGTCTGCCTCGCCTGCGCGAGCACACCCGCGCCCGAAGGTGCCGCGCCGCCCATGGAGAGCGATGCGGGGCCGTCACCTGTTGAGCCCGATGCGCCCGAGCTGGAGCGGATCGTCGCGGGCTCTGCCGGGGCATCCGCGCAGCGCGAGTATGAGCGTCGTAGGGCCGAGAGGGAGGAGCGCGTCCGAACGGCGCACCCGAAGATCGGTGGGTTCCTCCTCGCAGTCTCCGACGAACCGCAGAGCACGACCGCCTGGGCCACCGGCGCGCGCGGTGAGGAGCTGCTCGGCAAGCGTCTCGACGGGTTGGCCGGAGACGGCGTGCGGGTCCTGCATGACCGACGGATTCCGCGGACCAAGGCGAACATCGACCACATCGCCGTCTCGCCCGCGGGGGTGTTCGTCATCGATGCCAAGCGCTACAAGGGCAGGCCACAGCTCCGCGTGGAGGGCGGCCTCTTCCGGCCCCGTGTCGAGAAGCTTGTGGTCGGGACGAGGGATCAGACCAAGCTCGTCGAAGGCGTGCACAAGCAGGTCGACCTCGTGCGCGCCGCTTTGGAGGCCGTCGGAGTGGCTGACGTGCCTGTGCGTGGGGTGCTCTGCTTCGTCGAGGCCGACTGGCCTCTCTTCGGCGGGTCGTTCGTCATCGACAACGTCAGCGTGCTCTGGCCGAAGAAGCTCGCCGAACAGCTGGCGACGGCGGGACCGCTCGATGACGCGATGACGGAGCGTGTGCACCGGGTGCTGGCGGCAGCCTTCCCGCCCGCCTAGCGCCGGGCGCGCGCTGCGGCAGGTGCGGTTACGCGGAGAGGATGCGCAGCGTGTCTTGGCCAGCCCGGCGCGCGTCATCGGGCAGAAGGAGCCACGCGTCAATGAGCGGGTCGATCAGGGCGTCGTTGAGATGACGTAGGCGCTTACGATCCGAGCCTTGGAGCCGTCCGAGCTCGCGTCGGTGGTCGGTGATCAGGGATGCGAGGAGCGCGGCGTCCCGGAGATGCCGCTCGCGGTCGCGGCGGTCGGCGGCGTGCGCTGCGGCCTTGAGGATGAGGGCACCGAGGAGGTCCGGCACCAAGAACTCGATGACACCGCCATCGTGCTCGATGACGACCTGCTGGGTCCGGGCGAGCGCCTGAGCGCCGCCGTCGACAGCCATGACGGGATGGCGGTTCAGTCGTGGCCGCGCATGCTTCGGCAGGTGGTCGGCGACTAGGACGTCGACGACGTCGTCCCCACGTCGAAGGCGGTGCACTGGCGAGTCCGGCCACCTCGGCTCGACGACGGCGAAGCCGCGTTCCGTGAGCGCTGTGGCGATCCCGGCCACGCTCACGCCGGCGGTCATCACGTCGACGAGCGCGTCCACGTCATGCGTCGGGCGGACCTCGTCGACGCCCGCCGCTCGCGCGTGCAGCTGCACCATCAGCCCGCCGACAAGCACCCACGACGTCGGTGGCAGCGCGGAGGCGATCTCGATGACGACCGGCCACGGTGGTGCCCATCCGCCAGGCGGCGCTGTGACGCGCAGGGTCGTCATCGCAGCAAGTCCCCGAGAACGCGCAGACCGGCCGACCGCTCCCGGACTTCGAGCGACTCAGCGAGGTCCAGCGCGATGACGGCTGCCGGCATGGCTTCCCGGTCGAGTAGCCCGTCCGGGGGAGCGTCGACAACCCGGAGAGTGACGTTGCCACGGGTGTCCGGCGTGAGGTGGAGGCGCGTGACGAAGTCGTCGTGCGCCCGGTCGTCGCAGTAGCCGTCGACTCGGGTCGCGTCCGTAGCGAGCCCGAAGTCGGCAGCCGTCGCCGCGCTCGTTCCGCTGAGCGCCATCGCCTCCCGGAGCGCCTCCACGAACGAGTCGCTCGCACGGTAGCGGTGCGTCATCGCCCGGCGTCGACAGGCGACGACCAGGGTGGATGCGTCGAGATGACGCAGGCGCTCGCGAAGGCGCGCTTCGGTCCTCGCGCCGAGCCATCCCGCATCGAGCCCGGACAGCCACCACAGCGCCGCCCACGCCGTCTCGGCGGTCCAGGGCCTGCCGCGGGCGGGTCGAGCCCGGTTGAGCGCATTGAGCGCGACAGGGTCGACCAGCCACGCATCACCGGCCGTCCGTTGGGCGGGCAGCTCGCCGGCGGCGATTAGGCGCTGCACTTGGCGCCGGGAGACACCCAGGCGCTCCGCAGCCTCCGCAGTCGAGACGGTCATGTCATATATAGTCGCTTAGGCGACCTATTCTGTCCAGGCTCACAGCATGCAAGTTGTCTCTGGCTCGCCGCGATCGCTACTCCAGAAGCACGACTATGCGAGCAGTCACCCACATCTGGCCGTGCCCCGATTGCGTGATGGCCTCCAGGGTGACCGCTTCGTCCGACGTCGAAACGGTGTGCGCCTCGAGGTGGCCGTAGCGGAGCCGACTCTCCCAGATCTCGACCAGACGCGTGCCAATCGTGGCCGCTTGCGCCGCGTCACCCTTCGCGGTTGCTTCGATGAGCCAGTCGCGGTCTTCGAACCGATGGACGTCGACGTCACGCCACACGGGCCGAGCGTCGAAGTCCGCGCCGTGAAGGAACGCGTGGAAGTCCATCTCCATGCCGAGCAGGTTGTCGCCCGAACTCGGTGGGCCTCCCGCGCGCACCGACGCACTAGCGGTCGCGAACTCCTCAGGGCTCAACATCTGCCGATCGTCCCGCGCCGTGGCTCACACCTGCGGCCGCATGGCGAGACCCGTCATGGCGCGCCCCGCGGCGTCGGCGGCGGCCCGCTGCTGGTCGGGGAGAAGGTGGGCGTAGGTCTCGGTCGTCGTGGTGATCGACTCGTGGCCCAGCCGACGCTGGAGGACGAACAGGTCCGTGCCCGCGGCGATCATCCAGGACGCGTGCGTGTGGCGGAGGTCGTGCACGCGCGGCCGCTTGGCCAGTCGTGGCGCGTCAGGGTCGGGGGCACCGTCGGCCCGCCGAGGATTGCACGCGGCGTCGAGCGCGGGGGTCCACGTCGTCGTCCAGAACCTCGAAGATGACAGCAGCGACCCGACCGTGTTGGTGAACAGCAGTTCGTCAGGCGCCTTGCCGGCAACGAGCGGCAGCAGGACGTCCACGAGGTCGTCGGGCAGCGACACCGTCCGCCGCGCCCGCTTCGTCTTCGGCGGACCGACGTACCACCGCCGGTCGGCGTCGCGCTTCCACGCCTTGGTCACGCGCAGGGTTGCCGGTCGCGCCGACAGGTCAACGTCCCCGGCCGTCAGGGCCGTCGCCTCGCCCCACCGCAGCCCCGTCGCAACGAGCGTCAGCACCAGCGGCTGGTAGTGCGGCGACACCTTCGACAGCAGCAGCCCGAACTCGGCGCGCGTCAGCACCGTCATCTCGTCGCGGGTCGCCACCGACTTCGGCAGCTCGACACCGACGCACGGGTTGTCGGCCCGGTACCCGAGCCGGACCGCGGTCGTCATCGCCGCGGACAGCAGCCCGTGCACGTTGGCGATCGTCTTGGGGGACAGGCCCTTCTCCGTCATCGCGCGCACCCACCCCGCCACATGCCGGTAGGTCACCGCAGACACAGGCAGAGCCCCGAGCGCAGGCGCGATGTGCGAACGCAGCTGCCCGCGGTAGTGCGACCGCGTATCGGCCCCGACCCCGGTCAGCAGATCGATGTGCTCGGTGATCGTCTGGAGCACCGTGGGGCCGGGCTTTCGGACTGCCTCGGCGATCCGCGCGGCCTCGTCGGCCCGCCCGCCGGCGGCCTCGATCAGCTCCCGCGCCACGCGAGCATCCCGCTCGTCGTCGTACGTCAGTGACGTCTGTCGTCCGGTGTCCGGGTCGCGCCACAGGACCGCCCACGAGCGCGTCCCATCGGCCCGCCGACGCTCCCGGATGCTCGCCACAACACAAGAAGGTAGCCCTCCGCGTCAACGGATGGCTACCTTCTTGTCAACAAGACCAGCGTCTCCGCAGGTCACAGGGGTGGAGGTGGCGGGAATCGAACCCGCGTCCGACGGCAGTGAACCAGGGCTTCTCCGGGCGCAGCCTGCTATGAGTTTCTCGGCCCCAGCGATCACACAGGCAAGTCGCTGACAGGCTCAGTCACCTAAGAGTCCCCGCAGCCTCGGTGACGAAGGCTGCGAGCAGTGGCCCTCTAGATGACGCCGGTTACTGAGTCGAGAGCACTCTCAGACCGACGGACTTCGAAACCTCGCTCAGGCGGCGAGTGCGAAGTCGGTGCGCTTGGAATCGGCACCTATTGGTTTGCGGGGAGCGTTAACGAGATAACCCCACGTCCTCGGCCCGCTTCTCCTGGATCGACGACCATCGTCGAAACCGATCACCCCCTGTGCAGTTGTCAAGCTGCTCCCGCCCGACGACGCCGGTCCAGCCGGTCAGGCGCCGCCCGTCAGGGCATCCGTAAGCCTACGTCACAACAGCGCCGCCACCCAGACCATTCCCGGACGCTGAGAGCGAACGCGCAGGTCAGCGCTGCGGCTCCGTCTTGGCCGCGTACAGGTCCTGGTCGGCCGCGGCGATCCAGTCCGACAGGGCCTCGCCCTGCCACACGGCCAGTCCGGCGGACCACCCGCACAGGTCCGAGCGGAGCCGCTCGAGCACCAGCTCGGCGCCCACCCGGTCCGTGCGCGGCAGGACGAGCATGAACTCGTCGCCGCCGAACCGCCCGAGCGCGTCCTCGGGGCGCAGCACCGACCGCCAGGCCTCGGCCAGGCCCACGAGCACGGCGTCACCGGCGGCGTGACCTTCGTCGTCGTTGATCCGCTTGAAGTCGTCGAGGTCCAGCAACGCCAGGGTCAGCGGCTGGCCGGTGCGCTCGGCGCGTGCCATCTCCAGCTCGGCGGCGTGGCGGAAGGCCCTGCGCGTCAGCACCCCGGTGAGCGGGTCCGTGGTGGCATCCCGGCGCAGGTCGGTGACACGTCCGTTGAGGATCATCACGATGCACCCGGATGTCGCCGTGAGGACGACCCACGTCTGCACCGGGGACGGCGTCTCGGCCGCCCAGAGCCCGATCGCCAGTCCGACGCCGTTCCACGCCAGGTGGGCGGCCAGGACCCTGGGCCGGTGGAAGAGGGCACTGAACGTCGCGATCCAGGTGTAGGCGAGCGAACGGAGCACCGCCCCCGTCGGCGTCGTCGCCATCGCGATGCACCAGCTGACCGCGACCGCGGCGAAGGCCAACGACGCGTGCACGTGCCAGGTGAGCACCCGGCGTCCGGCGGCGTGCAGCGTGCACCCGATTGCGAGCGCCCCGAGGGCGAACGCCGCCAGCCCGGGGCGCGACGCCGTCGGGCTGGTGGGGAACGCGGCGGCGATCGCGAGGACAGCCGCACTGATGATGAACGCCTTCACGAGGGTGCGGGCCTCGTCCTGACGCGCAGCGCGGTGCCAGACGGTACGTGGCACGGGATGTCTCCTTCGGGGGCACCTCCCTTATCGGCACGAGACCACCAAGGGCTGAATCATCGGAGCCCAACTCGACCCCTCTGTCCGGATCGCGGAC
>Ga0196970_1001686_pt1 | contig 13713 bp, 10 predicted proteins | sample S1v_513CmetaG_FD_148672 | JGI IMG/M metagenome (GOLD analysis project Ga0196970, IMG submission 148672) | Soil microbial communities from Anza Borrego desert, Southern California, United States - S1+v_5-13C | ecosystem: Environmental > Terrestrial > Soil > Desert | place: USA: California... | reverse complement strand
AAATTTCCGTGGCGATACGGACCAGGCTCAATCCATCGGCACGCCGAATTCCTTCTGTACTTCGCCGATGACCGTCTGCAGCTCCGGTCCGTCAAACTGGTGCAGCTCTTCCAGGTACCCCATCAGGAACAGGCGGTCGCACAGCGTGTTGATCTTGCGCGGTATACCGCTGGTGTAGTCGTGGATGGCGGAAAAGGCGGCGTCGGTGATGCGCGGGTCCTCCTGCCACCCGACGGTGCGCAGGCGGTGCTCGATGTAGGCACAGGTCTCGAAATAATCGAGCGGACCGAGGTGGTAGGTGGCGATCACTCGTTGCCGGAGCTGCTCCATGTCGGGGCTCAAGAGCGTCCTGCGGAATTCGGGCTGGCCGAGCAGGAATATCTGCATCAGGCATTTGTCGTCGGTCTGGAAATTGGACAGCATCCGCAACTCTTCGACGGCCCGCTGCGGCAGGTTCTGTGCTTCGTCCACGACGAGGAGGGCCCGCCTTCCCTGCTGGTCGCACTGGCGCAGGAACAGCTCCAGGCGCGACAGGAGGGTCGTCTTGTTGGCATTCTCGAATGGCAGGCCGAACGCCGCCGCAACGGTGCGGAGGATGTCGTCGGCATCGAGGCCGGTATTGACGATTTGCGCCGCCCTGATCTTGTTGGCGTCGAGTTTCTGGAACAGGCTGCGCATGAGCGTCGTCTTGCCCGCGCCGACCTCCCCGGTGATGACAATGAATCCTTCGCCGCGCGACAGTCCGTAATCGAGGTAGGCCATGGCACGGTTGTGCCCCTTGCTGCCATAGAAGAAATGCGGATCCGGCTTGAGCTGGAAGGGATTGGCGCACAGGCCGTAATAGGATTCGTACATTGGGTGCGGTACTCCGTTAAAAGGACATCTGGACGAAGGCGACGACGGCGTTCTCGCGGAAATCCGCGGCGGCGGCATTGGAGCGCCGGTCCAGGCGGCGCAATTCCACTCCTCCCCGCAGTTTCGGCAGGAACTGGTGCGCCACGCCGATGCGCAGGCTGACGTCATCATCCTCGCGGCCGTTCAGGAGCGATTCGATGCGCGCGTACGCTGCCCCTGCGGTCAGGCTCGTGCGCGCGGACATGTTCCAGTTCCACGTTGTGCTGATGCCGTCCTGCCGGGTCGCCTCGCCATTGATTGCGCCGCCCGGCGCGCTGATGGCGAGGTCGGCGGCGGCGACCGACTGCGGTTCGCGTTCGATGCGGAAAAGGCTCGTGACCAGGGTATTGCGTGCGCCCTTCAACGCAACCGAGGCGAGTGCCGCTTTCTGCAGGAACACCCGGTTGGTAAAGCTGTTGACGGGGACGACGACGGTGTCGGGCAGCTCCGTCTCGCGGATAAAGCGGTCTACCGTGGCGCCACGCTGTGCGTCGTCCGGGATGCTGTTTTTCCAGAGCGCGCCAAGGAAGTCGGCCGTACTTTGAACCGTCGGCGTGAGGAACTGCGAGCGCGCCGTCGTGATCTCTTCCTGGTAGCTCGCGCTCCAGACTGAAATGCGGGTGCGATGCTGCACATTGAACGAAAACGTATTGCCGAAGAAGCGGCGTCCGGCGCTTGCCGCAACACTTGTGCGTTCCGAAGGCATCCAGGAAAAACCCAGGGACCAGAGAGCTCCTTCCGGCTTTTTGCCTACACTCAGGTAGGAATTGTCTTCATAACCGCCCATTGCGGTGAGCGCGAAGCGTGGGGTGAGCAGGTAGCGCAGTTCACCGGAGAGCGCCCGGGTCTCCACGTCATCGGTCGTTTCGTAGTCGATCTTCTGGTCGTCGAAGGCGAGTTTCCATTGCACGCGCTGATACTCGGGACCGCTGGCAATGCCGAGACGGACATGGTCGGCCGTGCTGTCGGATAAACCCCCGCGGTCGGTTTTCAATGCATCGTGCGTGTAGCGCGCCTCGGCCGTTGCGGCGCGCCCGAAGCGATGCCGCAGATAAGGGCTGATGCGATACGTGCGGACGTCCGCCTGGTTTCCCGCCACGTCGCCGCGATCATTGACGCGCGGCCCGAAGGCCGAGATGGACTGGCGGGTCGACGACGCGTCCGCATCGATATAAAACAGGTCTTCCAGCAGTTCGCCGCTCCCGGCCGCCCGCAGGTCATGCTGCAGGCTCGAGCCGCGGTCCACGCGCGCGTAATCGAAATACCGCATGGTGTAATCGGCGCTGAACGACATGCGGGCCCCTTTCGCCTCGATCCCCAGGTGGGGCGCGATTTCGGTGATGAACCCGCTTTGTTCGCTGCCGATCGGAGCAAGCGCGACGTTATCGCTGAAGGTCTCGCGCACGTCGATGCTTGGCTTGATCCTCACCTCGGCCGCTTCCGCAGGCGCAGGCCAGGTGAGCGCGATCCATCCCGCAAGCGGAGCGAGCGGGACGAGAGTGGCAAGGGTGGCAAGGGCGTTCGGTCTTTGCATGGCGCTATTTGCGGTAATAGGCGTAAGCCTCGGGTTCCGCGAACGTACGGCCCTTGTTGTAGATCAGGTTCACGTTCTGGCAGTGTTCGATCTTTTGCAGCGATTCCCGCACGGCGTTCTGCGTGGTCTTCTCCGCCTCGACGACCATGACGATCTGTCCCATCTGCTCCGCCAGCACCCTCGCCTCGCTGGTCAGCAGCAAAGGCGGCGAGTCGAAGATCACGATGCGGTCGGCATAGCGCGTGGCGATCTCATCGAGCAGCGTCTTCATGGCCTGGCTGGCGAGCAGTTCCGTGGCGTTCTGCTGGCTGTTCCCTGCAGGAAGGATGCTCAGGGTATCCACGTTCGTCTTGATCATCACATCGGCCGGCTTCATCGTGTCGTCGCGCAACAGGTCCATCAGTCCGCGATCCGCTTCGAGACCGAGCGCGTCGAGCACCGACGGTCGGGCGACATCCGCATCGACGAGGAGGACGGTGTGATCCATTTCCATCGCGATGCTCAGCGCCAGATTGATTGCGCAAAAGGTCTTCCCTTCGCCGGGCAGGGAGCTGGTCACCATGATCAGGTTGCCGTGGCGCAGCGCGCCTTCTCCCTTGCGCAAGGCCTTGCCCAGCAGCGGCCGCTTGATGAAGCGGAACTCTTCGGCTGCGGCGGTTCGCTCGCCGTTGGGCATCACCATCCCGGCCTTGCGCAGACGGTCGAGATCGATGGGGTGACGTACTGCAGAATGGGCCACGGAATGCGGCCGTGCTTCCGGTGCGGCCTTGGGCGGCGGCACGTGATCCGTTACCGGCATGGCCGCCGGTGAGTGGACCTGGCGTGCTGCCGGCGCAACGCGTTGCACCGGATCGGCGCGGCGCGGCGGAATGTCTTTGGGCTGGTTTGCAAGGCGGGCGGCTGCTTTTTCGATGATGCTCACGTTTTCTCCTCAATTCCCTGGCAGGTGCTGCAAGCGCTCAACCGATGACGACGAGCCTGACCATCACCCCGCTGCACAACACGAGCAAGAGCGCGAACGATCCGGCAAAGGCATAGGCGCCCTTGCGCCGACGTGCCTTTTCCTGTTCCGTCCAGTGCATGGCGACGGTGCCGATGATCGGCAGGCCGGTCGCTTCCCGCAAGCTGTACTGGGTCAGGAAGGTGGGGCGCAGCTTGCTGACGAGGAATGCAACCGCAATACCTGCGAGGATGGCGGCGAGCACGACGGCGCCGAACATCGGGAGGCGCGGCGGCCCGTTTGGCGATTGCGGCACCATTGGGGGATCGACGACGCGGAAGGTCATCATGTCGGTCGTATTGGTCAGCTCGCCCGACAGCTTTGCCGCCTCGCGGCGGCCGAGCAGCTTCTCGTAGTTTTCCTTGTTGATCTCGTAATCGCGGTTCAATTGCGCGAGTTGCGCCTCCACCTCCGGCACGGCCTTGTTCATCGCGGCCAGCCGCGAAGCGCGCACCGCATACTCGTCGACGCGGGTGCGCAAGGACGCTACCCGCGCTTCGGCGGAGGCGAGCGAAATCGTCAGTTGCTGCAAGAGGGGGCTGTAGTTCGCGCCGCGGTCGGCGACCGGCTTGCGCACTTTCGCCTCTTCGCGCTTGCGTTCTTCCAGTTGGGCGATCAGCTTCTGCGTCGCGATGATGTCCGGATGCGCGGCGGTGAACTGCGTCTGGAGGTTGTCCAGGTTCTTGCGCAATGTCTGCAGGCGTTCTTCGATCTCCGGATTGCTTTGGGCTGCCGCTCTCAGCGCCGCGGCGGCGTCGGCTTCGTCACCCGATATCTGCCGCTTCAAGGCGTCGCGCGCATGCTCGGCCTCGCGCAGCTCGAGGCGGGCCTGGCTGAGCTGGTCGGTGGCGTCCATGAGCTTGCTGCTGTAGTCGCTGCCCTGGCGCGAGAGCAGCCCGGTGTTCCTGAGCTTGAATTCCTTGAGGGCGTTCTCTGCCGCGACGAGCTTTTCTTCGTAACCCTTGATCTGCTCGTCGATGAAGTTGACCGCCTTTTCCGATTCCTTCTTCTTGTCGCCGATGCTCGCCTCCACGAAGATCGTCAGCAAGGAACGCACGACGTCGCGCGCCACTTTCGGGTCGCGGTGGGTGTAGGAGATCGTATAGATGTTGTCGCGGGTCGTGCCGTTGAACTTGATGTCCTTTTCCAGCTTCTCGAGGAGTTCTTCCTTTTCCCGCGTCGTGCTCGCCTTGATGTCGAGGTCCGTCATCCGCGTCAGGCGCTCAAGGTTCGGCCGGCTGAGCAGCGTGCGGCTCATGATCGCCACCTGCTGCTCCACGTTGGGCACGGTCGTCATGCCCGACAGGAGCGGCTTCAGGATGCTTTGCGTATCGACGTAGACGCGCGCCGATGCCTGGTATTTGTCCGGCATGAGGTGAACCGCGATACCGCCGGCAATGGCGACGATCCATGCCGTTGCCATGGCGAGCCACCGGTACTTCCAGATGCCCTTGACGTGCGAAACCAGCTGGGCCAGTTGTTCTTCCATTGCTTCCTGCTCCCTGAGTCGGCGCGGCCACGATAGGCGCTTGTTGTTCTGCTGCCGCGTTTTTGTTCTGCTGTCGCTTTTGATGCGCCATCAAAGATTACTTATATCCGCGAGGTAAGAATTGACGTTTGTCAAGCTGGCAACAGGAAGGCGGGGAACTTTCGCCCGGAAGCGAGGCCGCGATGGCGGGCGCGCGAACAGAAAAAAGCAGCCTGGCTCCGCGCCAGGCTGAAGAGAGGTAGGGATGATGACGCGCTGCTGCGCACGCGCGGGACGATGCAGCGGTCCCGTCATCAGGCGCCTTGCTTCCTCCGGCGGCGTGCCATTGCGGCGGCAAGGATACCGATGCCCAGCAGGCCGACCGACGCAGGCTCGGGTACGCCGGTGGTCGGGGGCGTGCGGCCGTCGCGGACCAGGAAATCCATATGGGACAGGGCCGGATTATTGCCGCCATTGTTGTCGAACGTGATCGTGTAGGTGCCGTCGTTGCTGGCGCCTAGGACGATGTCATCAAAGAAGTAGGCGGCGCTGCTGGTGCTCGCTTTCAGGACGCCGACAAGATCAAAGACCGCAGGCAGGTTCAGCGGCGTCGCGCCGTTGGTATCGGTGAGCGTCAGCGTGAACGTGCCGGCATTGTTACCCACCGCATTCAGGCTGAACTGGATGCCCATGACGGTGTCGCCGGTGCTCGTGCCGCCGCCCGGCGTCTCATCACGGACGACATGATCCCAGCCGCCGCCGAACACGTTGTTCGTGTTCAGATAATTTTGAAGCTGGGCCGGGCTGCTGTTCGTGGGCGTGAACGGGCCGTGGCAGGCGTCGGCGGACTCGCCGTTGATCGTCATGTTCGTCGTGTCGAGTCCGGTGCCGCAGGGAGCGGCATAGGTGGCGCCGGCAAAGCCGAGCACCGATACCGCAAATGCGGTCTTCAATAAGGCCTTCATTGTCATTTCTTTTCTCCTGTTGTGGTTTGGCGCTACGAGCGTTACTGGCCCCTATCAGCAACATGTGTGCCGGAGGCCGCGCCCCCTTTGGATTCAAGGAGTTAGCAGCAAATTGGCGATATCCCTCAAGCAAGCTGTAAGACTTTTCGACGAGGCCGCGACAGGTCAATTTCGATGTGCGGGGGCGAGACGGTTGCGTGAATTCGCGCGCTGTCGGAATGTGTCGGCGGACTTTACAAACGCGACGCCGCCAATCAGACCGGCGACATCAACTGCTTGATGCAAAAGGCCTTTTCTCCTCGGGCATGGCGCTTGCTCAGACAAGCCGGCAGCACCACTCACATTAACCTTTTAGTCGGGGAGATCATCTTGAAACTCTTGAAGAAAGCACTGCTCACTCTGGGCCTCGCATCGGCCCTCGGATTTTCCGCAACCGCCAGCGCTATTCCGTTTACCGTGACCGGCGGCAGCTTCACCGTCGGCAGCGGCTATGGCACCAACAACGGCCAGTTGGACGTCACGTTCAGCAGCCTGATCACCTCGCCGGTGAATTTCAACCTGAACAGCGCGGGCGACTCGCACTCCTTCCTGTTCGGCACCGCCAACCTGCGCGAGACCTGCATCAACAGCGGTAACGTCGTGATCGACATCCTGAACGGCTGCGGCTTCGGCGGCAATGAAACCGACAACCTCTCGGTCACCGCCAACCTGGTCTTCACCAGCCCGGTGGCGCAGACCGTGCAGCATGTCGCCGTGACGGGTGCCCTCGCCGGCCCGGTGAACTCGAACCTGTTCACGATCAACGACCTGTTCATCGACTTCAATCCGGTCACGGTCAATTTCGGTGTCGGCGGCGCCTTCACCGTGAGCCTCTCCGACATGTTCTTCTCGAGCACCGGCCCGATCAGCAATGCGGCCATCGTGACCCTGGACGCCGTCCCGGTTCCGGAGCCGGCCTCGTTGGCATTGCTTGGCCTCGGCCTGGCTGGCCTGGCTGCCACCCGCCGCCGCAAGCAACTGCAAGCCTGATCGAAGCACCTCAGCATCATGAAAGGCCGGCTTTTAAAGCCGGCCTTTTTTTCGCCTTGCACCGCTTGCGCGGTCATGCAGCCGACCAGCGTGCCGTGCTTTCTGCACAAAAAAACGGCAGGCAATCATGCCTGCCGTTCGCACATCCGGGCGTCAGTTCATAGCTGGCCCAACAGCGCGCGCGCGTCCTTCAGCTTCGGAAAGTCCTTTCCGGAATCGATAAGGGTCTTGAGTTCACTGCGCGCTTTCTCCTTGTCTCCGGCTTTCACGAGCGCCTCGGCATAGCGCAGGCGGATATCGGGCGCATCGGGTGCGCCGGCCACCGCCTTTTCAAACAGTTCCAGGCCGCGCTGCACGTCCCCGTTCTCGACGAGGATGCCGCCGAGGGTATCCATCACGGCCGGGTTGCGCGGATCGATGCCGTAGGCGCTCTCCGCCAGTTTCAGTGCGCGGCTGTCCTTTTCCTGCTGATAGGCCCAGGCGAGGTTGTTCAGCGCGCGCACGTTCTTCGGGTCTCCCTGAAGGATGGTTTCGTACTGGCGGATTGCCTGTTTGTTCTGGCCGGTCGACAGGTAATGCAGCGCGAGATAGGCCTGGGCCGCGCTGTCGTTCGGATGCGCCTTCAGCCATTCGTTGATGTGGCTGTCTGCCTCTTTCTCCTTGCCGGCCGACACCAGGGCGGCATGCAGTTTCTGTGCGGTCTGCCCGTTCTTGCTGGCTGCGAAGGCGCGTTCAAATGCCCCGGCTGCCAGTGCCGGCTTCTTTTGCGCCATCAGCACCTCTCCCTCGAGCAAATGCCCGGCCGGAGATTTCGGGTGCTGCTTCTGCAGGTTGCGCGCCGTCCCGAGCGCCTGTTCGTGGCGCCCGCCCATGAGATCGATGCTTGCCAGTCCCAGCTGCGCCTCGACGTAATTGGGCTGGAGCGCGAGCGCCTTCTTGAAGGCGGCTGCCGCTTGCGCCTGCTTTTGCGCGCCGAGCTGCAGAACGCCGATGTGGTAATGCACGCCGGCCGCGTCGGGCTTGAGGACGGCCAGCTTTTCGTAGGCGTCGAGCGAAGCCTCCCGGTTGCCGTTGGCGAAATGCGCATTGCCGAGCATTTCGAGTGCCTCCGGGCTTTGCGGGTTCGCACTCTGCAGTTTTTGCGCCAGGGACAATGCCTTCTGCTTCTGTCCATTGCGGACGTACTGCATGTAAAGCTGCCCGGCAGCTTGCATTGCATCCGGGTTTTCCGCATGCGCACGCTCGAACCAGCGGGTGGCCTCCTCGTTCTGCTTTTGTTGCGCGGCCAATGCGCCGAGTGCTTGCAGGACCTGAAGGTTCTTCGGATCCTTTTCGAGGAGCGACTCCAGGCGCTTCTTTGCTGCATCGGGCTTGCCTTCCTTGACATCGAGGTTGGCCAGGCTCGCGGCGGCGGGATAGTTCAGCGGTTCGATTTCCTGCGCCTCCTCGAAACTCTTGCGCGCACCGGCCGCATCGTTCCGGGCCAGGTGCACCGCACCCTTCAGGAGCCGCAGCCTGGCATTCTTCGGCTGCTCCTTTTCCATTCCGTTCACCAGTTCCAGCGCCTTGTCGAAGCGCTTCTGCTGGACGTAGGACAGGACGAGGGCCGTGCCGGTCTGGTCCGACTTCTTGTCGAGGGCGTAGGCCTTCTCGAACTCGGCAATCGCCGCATCGCTGTCACCTTGCCCCAGCTTGGTCTTGCCCAGGGACGCGCGGATCATGGCGTCCTGCGGCGCGACGGCACTGGCCTTCCTGAAATAGTCGCTCGCCGCGGGCAAATCGTTGGACTGCCAGGACGACTCGCCGGCGATGGCCAGCAACTGCGCATCCTGCGGCGCGTCCTTCACCGCCTCCGAGGCCACGGCCTGCGCGCGCTTGGCCTCGCCGTTCTTCAGCAGCACGGCGGCATACAGCTTGCGCGCATTGATGTCCTTCGGGTGACTGTCCAGGTAGGTTTTCAGGTGACCTTCCGCCTGCTGGGTCGCGCCGAGGGCGTAGTGCGCCGATCCTGCCAGAAGCTGGCTTGGCATGTGGTCCGGCGCCGAACGCAGGATGCGCTGCAGCTGCTCCAGCGCCGCGGCATGTTTGCCTTCCCTGTACTCCAGCAGGGCCTGGGTATAAATGCCGATGATGGTTGCCGAGCCGGCTTTGCGGGCCGCGTCGAGGCTGGCGCGCGCGGCGTCGTACTTCCCCATCCCGATTTCGATTCCCGCCCGGGCCACCAGCGCCGGCGCCGCGTTCGGCTTGATCTTCAGGACTTCGTCGTACGCCGCAAGCGCTTCCTCCGCCTTGTTCTGGGCGCGCAGCAGGTCCGCCTTGAACTGCCAGGCGTCGGCATTTGCCGGATTCTTGGCAGTCGCTTCGTCCGCGTAGCGCGTAGCGAGCTGCACATCCCTGGACAGCGTGGCGTGGCGCGCGAGCCCGATCAGCACCTCAGGATTGTCGGGGCTGAGCTTGCGGGCAAGTTCAAATGCCTGTTTCGCCTCTTCGCTCTTGCCCAGTCCGAGAAAGGCATTGCCGCGTGCCAGCGCAGCCGCAAGGTCGTCCGCTGCGCCGTCCGCTTCGGCCAGCACCGCTTCGAACTTCCCCTGCATGATCAGCGACTTGGCCAAGGGCGCCAATGCCTTGTCGCGCGCCATGCCCAGTTCGATCGCCTTGCGCAGCTCCTTTTCGGCCGACTGGGGGTCGTTGGCGTCGAGGTAAACAGTGCCCAGCAGAAGGCGTGCATGCATGTCGTCCGGGCTCTTCTGCAGCGCATTCTTGAGCTGGATGACCGCAGCCTTGTTATCCCCTTTCTTGTGATACTCGCCGGCCTCGCTGACGAGCGCCTGTACGTCCTGCGACTTGCTGCACCCGGCCAGCCCGCCGGTAAGGAGGCTTCCCGAGATCATCGCGATGCACAACGGCTTTTTATGACGAAGAGAAGGCATTATCGTTTTCCTTTTTTCTCGTGATGGCCGCTGTTTCCCTGACCGCCGGCGGCCGGTGATATTGGTCGTGAGAAACGAGTGTATGCGAGCCCACTTTTCCGCGGCCCGCAGAAGTTCACACTGTTGAGGTGCATCAACGCGAAGAGATTCTGCCGCGCAATACTGACGCTCTCGCAGCTATCTCGCAGGGATACATGCTGTGCTTGTCAGGGAGACGAAAATGAAAAAGGAAATCTCGGGTGCGGGCCGTTGCCTGCACTGGCTATGGCTTGTCGTTGCAGTGCTACTGGCCGGTTGCGCCAGCAGTCCTGCCGTGCCGGTCGCCGATGCGGCGCCGGAGCCCTCCGGCTACAAGCACGAATACCGCATCGGCCCGGGCGACAACGTCATCATTTCAGTGTGGCGCCATCCTGAAGTATCGCTGACGGTTCCGGTCCGCCCCGACGGGAAGATCACGACGCCGCTAGTGGAAGACCTGCCGGCGAGCGGAAAGACCGGGACCGAGCTGGCGCGCGACATCGAAAAGGCGCTGGCCAAGTACATCCAGGATCCGGTCGTGACGGTCACCGTGACCGGCTTCGTCGGTCCCTACGGCCAGCAGATCCGGGTGATCGGCCAGGCCGCAAAGCCGCAAGCGCTACCCTATCGGGAGGGCATGTCGGTCATGGACGTCGTGATCGCGGTTGGCGGACTCACCGAATTCGCCGCAGGCAACCGGGCGAGCATCGTCCGAAGCGTCGAAGGCAAGCAGCAGAAGGTCGGCGTTCGCCTGAACGATCTCATCCGCAACGGCGACATCTCCGCCAATATGCCGGTGCGGCCCGGCGACATCCTGGTGATTCCGGAAAGCTTCTTCTGACGACAAGCCGGGGGCTCAGCTCCCGGCCATGCTTGCATCTTCATCGCCTCCTTCGTCAGACCATCACTTCCTCGGCCGTCGGATGGCCGAGAAATGCTGCCGGACTGGCGCTCAAGCCGTAGGCGCCCGACTGCAGCACCACAACGAAGTCTCCCACGTCCGCCGCCGGCAGCGTGACACGGTCGGCCAGCACGTCCAGCGGCGTGCACAGCGGCCCGGTCACGGAGACGGTCTCGTTGTGCGGCGAGCGCACGCGGTTGCCGATCAGCACCGGATAATTCTTGCGAATGACCTGTCCGAGGTTGCCGGAGGCGGCGAGGTGATGGTGCAGGCCGCCGTCGGCGACCAGGAAGACCTGGCCGCGCGACACCTTGCGATCGATCACGCGCGACACGTAGACGCCGGCTTCGCTGACGAGATAGCGTCCGAGCTCGAGCGCCAGCGTCGCCTCGGGCATGGACTGCTGCAAGTCCATGACGGCCCGTGCAAGCGATACGCCGATGGGAGCGAGATCGAGAGGCGACTCTCCCGGGAAATAGGGCACGCCGAAACCGCCGCCGATATTCAGCAGGCGGATGGGCTGGGGCGCGTGTTCCGCCAGGCGGGTTGCCAGGGCAATCGCTTGCGCCTGCGCTTCAACGATGGCATCCGCCCTCAGGCATTGCGACCCGCTGTAGATGTGCAACCCATGGAAATCCAGCCCCCATGCGCCGATCCGGCGCAAGACCTCGGGCGCCTGGTCGGCATCGATGCCGAACGGCTTGGCGCCGCCCCCCATGCGCATGCCGGAGGACTTGAGCTCGAAATCCGGATTGACGCGCAAGGCGACGCGGGGCATGCAGCCCAGGCGGTCGCCGATGCGCGCAACGCGCTCCAGCTCCCGAGCGGATTCGAGATGAATGAGCACGCCGGCTGCGACGGCACGGGACAGGTCCGCTTCACTCTTGCCCGGTCCGGTCATGCTGATCTTCCCGGCCGGCATCGTCGAGTCCAGGGCGATTTTCAGTTCGCCTGCGGAGGAGACGTCAAACCCGTCGGCCAGCCCGGCCATGTGCTGGACCAGTGCCGGCATCGGATTGGCCTTGAGCGAATAGTGGATGCGCACCCGGGCAGGCACCGCCGCGCGCAGCGCCGCCATCCGCTGCGAGAGCACGGCCCGGTCGTAGACATAGAAAGGCGTCGAGCCGACGCGCGCGGCAAGGCGAGCGATCGGGATGCCGCCCGGCGCGAGACTATTGTCGATGACAGGGAACGGCAGCGATGCGATAGCGGCATGGCTCATGTCAGGCAACTTTCGAACAAGTGGCGGAAATCGGCTTGCAGTGCCTTGCGGTCGATCTTGCCGTTCGGATTGCGCGGCAGCGCGGTGCGGCGCAGCTCGATATGCTTCGGCTCCATGTAGGACGGCAGGAGCCGACGGCACTCCCGCAGTATTTGCTCGGGCGTGTCATCGCGGTCCTGCGCAAGGGTGACGACGGCAACGACGGCCTGGCCGAGCGTCGGATGGGGCACGCCGAAGGCAGCCGCTTCCGCCGCCGCCCCGCTGGCGTACAGCGCTTCCTCGATCTCGGTCGGGCTGATCCGGTAGCCCGACACCTTGATCATGTCGTCGCGGCGGCCGACGAAGTACAGGTATCCCTCCTCATCCATGCGCACCGTATCGCCGGACCAGACGGCCAGCTCCGCAAAGGGAAGGCCGTTTTCGGCGCCGGGGGCCGGGCGAAACCGCTCCGCGGTCTTGTCAGGATCGTTCCAGTAGCCGAGGGACACGAGCGACCCGCGGTGCACCAGCTCTCCAGGCTCATTGATGTTGCAGAGGCTGCCGTCCGGGCGCACCACCATGACCTCGGCATTCGGAATGGCGCGGCCGATGGAATCCGGCCGGCGGTCGAGCTGTTCCGGGGGAAGGTAGGTGGAACGGAAGGCTTCGGTGAGGCCGTACATCAGGAAGACGCGCGCCTCCGGCAGGGCCGAACGCAATGTTTCCAGTACGGACAGCGGCATCGCCCCCCCGGAATTGGTGAGATAGCGCAGCGTGCACGGGCGAGGCCATTCCTGCTGCGCGAGTTGCATCCACAAAGGCGGGACTGCGGCGAGTCCCGTGATGCCCTCGTCTCGCACGATGCGCACGACGTCGCGCGGGAGCAGGTAATTCATCAGTACAACCGTCGCGCCGCACAGGAAGGCCGTCGTCAGCTGGCTCAATCCGTAATCGAAGCTGAGCGGCAGCAGTGCAAGTATCCGGTCGTCCTGCGTGTTCTCCAGGTACTGCGCCACGCTCTGCGCGCCGGCCAGCAGATTGCGGTGCGACAGGACGACGCCTTTTGGCTTTCCGGTGCTCCCTGACGTGTACAGGATGGCCGTCATGTCGGTGTCGATGCAGCGATGTGCGATGTGGCGCGCTCGCTGCGCAATGAACTCTTCCCAGTGCACGAGACGGATGCCGGGCAGCAGCGGCATCTCTTCCGCATGACCGGTGTAGACCACGGTATGCAAGTCAAGGCAGGCACCCAGGGCCGGCGCCAGCAGTTTCAGGCGCTCCGCGGATGTGATGAGGAAGCGGACGTTGCAGTCCCACAGGATATGCCCGACTTGCACTGTCTTGAGGAGCGGGTTGACCGGCACGAAGGTGCCGCCGGCGGCGGCGGTGCCGAACATGGCGACGACCGTCTCGATACGCTTGTCCAGATACACGGCCACGCGTTCACGACGCTCCAGCCCGGCGGCGAGAAGCGCGTTTTGCATCGCGTCGAGCTGGCCGGCGAGCGCCGAGTAGGTCATGCGCCGGCGCTGGTCGACCAATGCTTCCTTGTCGGGATGCGTGCGGGCGCGCTCGAAAACGAGTTCATGAATACCGTCAGCCATGGCTCCTCCTACTTGATGCCGTGGCGATTCATCAGGTCGTAAATCGTGGGCCGGCTGACCCCGAGAAGTTCGGCGGCCTTGACGATGTTGCCGTCGACGCGGGCGAGCGACTTGATGAGCGCCCTGTACTCCGCATCGTCGCGCGCCTGGCGCAGGTTGATGAACGGAT
>Ga0196970_1001685_pt1 | contig 13717 bp, 12 predicted proteins | sample S1v_513CmetaG_FD_148672 | JGI IMG/M metagenome (GOLD analysis project Ga0196970, IMG submission 148672) | Soil microbial communities from Anza Borrego desert, Southern California, United States - S1+v_5-13C | ecosystem: Environmental > Terrestrial > Soil > Desert | place: USA: California... | reverse complement strand
CCCCGAGGCCGACGTCCCGGCCATGGCCAAGGGCATCCTCGAACTTCGCGAACACTTCAAGGCCCGCCGCAACAGGTCCATGCGGTGATCGCGCCGGATCAGTGAAGGGTGCGCTCGCACCGCTTACCAGGCAAACATGGAAGGCTGAGTTGACGATGGAGGCACTCCGCAACCCCGCTGCCACGCCGGATGCGCCAACCGACCCGACCGTGGCCGACACGCCCTTCTCGGTCTTCAACATCGAACTAACCAACCGCTGCCCTTTCCGGTGCGTCATGTGTGCACGAACGAACAACATGACGCGGCCGCAGGGTCTGATGGATTTCGCGCTGTTCCGCAAGGTGATCGATGAATACGTGGAGGAGAATCCGAAGCAGGCCGTGCAGTCGGATTGCTGGCTGCACCATTTCGGTGAAAGCCTCGTCCACCCTGATTTCGACCGCTTCATCGCCTATGCCTCGACGCGCGGGGTGTTCACGGCGCTTTCGTTGAACCCGCTGATGCTCAAGCGCCCCACGGCGCTTGCGCTGCTGCGCGCCCGTCCGGGCAAGCTCTACCTGTCGATCGATGGCCATGACAATGCGTCCTTCGAGCGGATTCGCGGTGTCGAGAATGCCTACGACCCCTCCGTCCGCAATCTTCTTGATTTTCTGGAACTGAAGAAATCCTTCCGCTCCAAGGTCCAGATCTGGGTTTCGATGATCCATTTCGGCCAGAACCAGGAAAGCATCGCCCGGATGCGCGAATATTGGTCGAAGTTGGAAGGTGTCGATTACTTCTTCGAGAAAGAGTTCGTCACCTGGGACGGCAACGCCCCGGACGTGAACCGCCTTGACGGTCGTCGGCCGCTGGCCCAGAAGGAGCACGTCACCTGCCCGTTTCCCTGGAACAGACTCACCGTCACCTGGGACGGGGACGTCGTTCCCTGCTGTTACGACTACGACAAGAGATACGTCCTGGGCAATGTGGCGCGGCAGTCCCTGAAGGAGATCTGGAACGGCGGGCCGATGCGGCGCCTGCGCCGGGAATTCCTCGACAACCGGGTCACCAATCCCTTGTGCCGCAATTGCGAGTATCTTCGAGCCTGACGCACGGTCGCCCCGGTACGCAAAGGAATTTGCCCATGTCCGCCTCGCTGGATGATCTAATCCCCCTGTTCCGCCACGGACGCGCCCTGGCCTGGGACCATCACCGTCAGCTGCTGCGGGCCGCCGACCGGCAGCTTCTCCTGACCGCCCGTGCGCTGGGCGAGGCGCTGCGGACGCGGACGAACATCCGTCACCTGTCGGACGTCGAGTTCAAGGTGTTCTCGCAGATGGGCGAAGATGGCATCATCGAATGGCTGGTGCAGAACCTGCCGATCCGCTCCGAACGCTTCATCGAGTTCGGCGTCGAGGATTATGTGGAGAGCAACACCCGCTATCTGCTGCGTAACCGCAATTGGCGTGGACTTGTCCTTGATGCCAACGCGAAAAACATAGAGGCGATAAAGAGTGATGAAATTTTCTGGAGGCACGACATCACTGCCAGATCCGCTTTCATCACGAAAGAGAACATCAACGACATCATCGCTCAGTGCGGCTATGTTGGAGAAATCGGCCTGTTGAGCATCGACATAGATGGCAACGATTATTGGGTGTTCGAGGCGATCGGCGTGGTCAATCCGGATATCGTTATATGCGAGTACAATGCCGTCCTGGGTGACGTGCACGCGCTGACGATCCCCTACGATCCCGCCTTTCAACGCAGCATCGCTCATTATTCCTGGCTGTATTTCGGGGCCTCGATCCGGGCGCTGGAATGCGCGGCGGCGCGCAAGGGCTATACCCTGGTCGGCAGCAACGGGGCCGGCCACAACGCTGTCTTTGTCCGCGCGGATCTCGCATCCCGTCTGTCCATCGAGGATCGGCGGGCGCTGCCTTCCCTGTTCCGCGAATCCCGGAATGAGGACGGGAGCCTGTCCCACGTGGGTGGCCTCGACCGGGCGGCTTTGATCGCCGACATGCCAGTGTTGGACGTCGAAACCGGCCGGACGGCGCCCCTCGGCAGCTTCGGGGATCTCTACAGCCCGGCCTGGCGGGCGCGCATCGCCCCGGCTTTTCACCAGAACTGAAACCCGGGGCGGCGGGCACTAGGTTAAACCTCTGTCTTCGTGAATGATTCGGGTGCTGATCCCCCGCATTCCACGGCCGGATACCGGAAAGCGCCCTGTTCCTTCCCTTTGGCTGACGGCGATTTCGCTTGCATCCGGAGGGGTATCCACCCAAGGTATATTGCATTCGCTCCGCAGTTCCGCCAAAAGTTGGTTTCCCACTCCTTGAACATGGTCAATCCGTCCGCCGGTTTGGGTGCGCAGCTCGCTGAATTCGGGCGCGCGCTGCTGTCCAGGGGTAGCGTCCGCCCCGGCACCGCCCCCAGCCCTTACAGCCACGCCGAGGACCTTTCCATCGGCCGTCTGGTCGCCAGGACGCCCGCTTGTGTGGGCCTGCCGGCACCAGCGGGAGGAGCGCGACGACTTATGCCCGGGACAGGGTATGCGATTCGATGAACCAGCCCATGAATCGCCGCGTAACATTGGCTGACGACGACCTTGCCTGGTGCGAGGACGCCGCGCTGGCGGGGATCGACGCCGCCGGCCTCGATCTGGTTTCCCTCGACGTCTTCGATACGCTGCTGCTGCGCCGCTGCGGTCCGCCGGAAGCGGTTTTCCCTCTGGTCGCCCGGTTGGCGCGGGCGCGTGGAGCGCTGGACGGCGCGATCACCGACTGTGCTTTCACCCTGTTGCGCCGCGAGGCGGAGGCGCGGGCGCGGCGCAGCCTGACCCCGGCGGCGGGCCGGGCCGACATCACGCTGGCCGACATCTACCGCAACCTGTGTTTGCCCGACACCGACGCGACGGCACTGGCCGGCATCGAACGGGAAACCGAACGGCAGATGACCGTCGCCAATCCCTATGCCGCCAGCTTCCTGCGGCACCTGCGCCTGCAAGGGGTTCCGGTGGTGCTGCTGTCGGACATGTATCTGTCCGCCGCCGACATCGGGGCGCTTCTGGATGCTGTCGGTCTGCCCTGCGGCGTGGCCTACGACCGGCTCTACGTGTCGTGCGAGCAGGGTGCCGTGAAGTCCGGCGGTGGCCTGTTCCGGCGGATGCTGGCCGATTGCCCGTCGGTCGACCCGGCCCGCGTGCTGCACATCGGCGACACCGTGATGGCCGATCAGGCCGGAGCGCATGCGGCCGGCATCCAGGCCGTCCTTTACGCTCCCCCGCCGCGCTGGGCGGCCCTGACCGCCCGGGAGGGGCAGTTGGGCATCCCGCGGCAGGGATTGCTGGTGCCGTTGCGCGGCATTGCCGCTCGCGGCGGTAGCGGCAATGGTGGCGCGCACGACCCCTTCTGGTATGATTTCGGCTCTTTGGTCATGGGGCCCGTCGCCGTCCACTTCGCCGAATGGGTGTTGCGCGACGCGGTGGAGCGCGGCATCCGGCGGATCGCACCCCTCATGCGCGAAGGCGGCCTACTGGCCGAGCTGATGAAGGCACGGGCGCGCCGCCTCGGCCTGGACATAGACATCCGGCCGTTGCACGTGTCGCGCGGCGCGCTCCTGCTGCCCTGGCTGGACGGCTTCGGGGCCGCCGAACTGGAGGCGATCAGCGCGGACAGCGTGTACCGGACTGTGGGCGACCTCTCCGACATGCTGGGCACCGGACCTCTGCCGGCCGCCCTGGCCGGGCAGGCCGGCGTTCCCCTGATCGACCTTCTGGGCGCGCATCGGCGCGACGAGCCGGGTGCCTTCGCCGCCCTGCGCGACTGGCTGCTCGCCCCCGCCCGGCAGGCCGCCATCCGCGCAAGCATCAGCCGGGCGCGCGACCTCGCCGGCAGCTATCTGCGGCAGGAACTGGGAAGCGCTGGGCCGGTGGCGCTGGTCGATATCGGCGCACGGGGCACGATGTTCGAACGAATCGCCCGCGTCCATGGAGCCCGCCACGACCCGCACGGCTATCTGTTCTACGCGACGCCCGAGGCATTGCACCAGACGATGGCCGGGGTGCGCATCCACACCTACATGCCGCTCGGCGCCGAACAGATCGAATGGGCGCGCATCATCTACCGCAGCCCGCAGTTTCTCGAACTGCTGCTCAACGGCGAGGCCGACACGACGACCGGCTATCGCCGCGCCGATGACGGGCGGGTGATCCCCGTCAGCGAGCCAGCGACCGTCCCCGACTGGCAGCGGGAGGCGCTGCGCGCCTGCCACGCCGGCATCCGGCGCTACGCCGGCCTTTACGGGCGCCTGGGCGCCGGCTGGGAACGAGAGGTGGACCCCGCTTCGGTGCTCGGCATCCTGTTCCGCGCCGTCCACCTTCCCACCCCGGAGGAGGCGGAGCGTCTAGGCGCGCTTGTGTACGACGTGAACGACGCGACGCGCGCCACGTTCACGCTGTGCGGCACCGGGGCGCGGCGCACGCTGGCCGCGCTGTGTCGCACAGTGCGCCCGGCGATGTGGCTCGGCGTCGCCTTGCAGACGCGCCCATCGGACGTGCCCTGGCCGCAAGGGGCCCTTGCGCTGGAATGCCCCGGCCACCTTGAGGACATGATCGACGGCGCCCGCAGCGACTTCGGGCACTTGGCCATCTGCCGCCAGTTCATCAGCATGGCGCAGGCGGCGGGGGCGGACCGCGTGACCGTCTGCGCCGCTGGTGGCGCCGGCGGCATGGGCTCGGCCTTCATTGGCGCGGCGCGGGAGATCGGGCTGGAACTTGCCGGCTACGCGGACCTCCTGGTGTCCACACAGGGGGATGCCTTCGAAGGGGTTCCGATCGTGACGCTCGCCGCGGCGGCGCGGGCGGACTGCCGCTTCGTCGCCGTGGTCAGCGTCGGCTACGGCCCCGCCATCATTGAAGCCCTGAAGGAGGGCATGCGCGGGGACGGGCGTCCGCTACAGTGTTTTTGGTTCGACGGAGCGCGGTTCCAGAGCACGGTGATGACGGACGCGTAAGAGAGCAGGAAGCCGTCTCAAACCTGGGGGGAGGATGGTAAAGCGCGCTGGGACGGCAGCGAACCGGGGGCGCAATGAAGTGGCGGGTCATGGTGGAGGTGGCGGGCGAGAACGGCGCGGTGACGCAGCATGTGATCTCCGAGGGTGAGCGCACGGGGGTCGGTCTGGCGGCGACGCTCGGCTTGAGCTTGGCCGAGGGCAAGGCGACGCTGGCCGGCCTGCAGCGGGTCCTGGTCACGGCCCAGGCCGACGCACACTGTCGCTTGCGGCGGCGGTGCAGCCACTGCGGGGCGGCGCGGCCGCTCAAGGACCACCGCCCCCGCCGGCTGGTGTCGCTGTTCGGTGTGGTGACGGTGCGTGCGCCCCGGTTTGGCCCCTGCCGCTGCGGTGTGGCTTCCCGGCGCCGCCTGACCCCGGTCGCGGAAATCATGCCCGACCGCTGTACTCCGGAGTACGAGCGGGTCCTGGCCGGCCTGGGCAGCGCGCTGCCGTATCGACGGGCGCAGGCGTTGCTGGCCGAGCTGCTGCCGGTGGACACGGCTCCGGAGGTGGAAACCATTCGCCGGCGCACGCTCCAGGTCGGCGCCCGGCTTGAACGGGCGGCGCTTGTCCCGCCGTGGAAGCTGCCGACAACCGGCAGGCCCGCAAGGTGGCGACGCTGCTGCGCGCCCTGGAAACGTATGTCGCCGGACAGGCCGAGTTGATCATCGACGCCGCCGCAGCCCGGCGCGAGGGCAAGCCCATCTCCACAGCGACGACCGAGAGACGGTCCAGCGCCTGCTGCACCGGCGCATGGGGCCAACCAGCCGATGCGCTGGTCCCCTCGTGGCGCCCACCGGATGCTGAAGGTGCGCACCGCCGTGATGAACGGCACGCTCGCCTCGGATCACGTCGCCGCCGAGCCATACGCCCGCCGACCTTTTCACCACGCGGCGTGAGGCCCCCCAGGTTTGCGACGGTCTCTGCAGCGTCTGGGGTGGGGCGAGTCGGGCATGGGGCAAGCTATACCTCAGCCGAGTCGCGGTTGCCCCCGTTTTGTGATGGGCTCCAGTTCCAGGGGTACGACGTCGCAGCGCGATCGATGTATACAATCGCTTCCGTCAGTCGTTCCGTCAATCGGCCGGCCGCGTGCCGCGGCACAGGGCGGCCTGCGCCGCCAGCACGTGCGCCCGCATGACGGAGGACGCCCACACACCGTCGCCGGTGCGCAGGGCGGCAACGATCTCGCGGTGGTGCGCCAAGCTGCGCCGCAGTTCCTCCTCGCCGTAGCGGTGGTAGGTGCGCAGCACGAGCGGCATCTCAACGAGCGCCCCGAGCAGGTCGCCCAGGCGGCGGCTCCTGGCGGCGCCCAGCAGGCCCTTGTGGAAGCGGTCGTTCAGCGCGGCGATGCGGTCGGCGCGGTCCGGTTGGCCGTCCTGCGCCGCAGCATCCATGGCATCGCACAGCGCCGCCAGAGCGTCCAGCTCGGACGGCGTGATGCGCGTGGCGGCGCGCTCGGCCGCGTGGCTTTCCAGCAGGGCGCGCAAGGTGAATATCTCTTCGTAGTCCTGCGGCGTCCAGGCACAGACCGTGGCGCCGGAGTTGGGCACCAAGTCGACCAGGCCTTCGGCGTCGAGGCGCCGCAGCGCCTCCCGGATCGGCGTGCGGCTGACGCCGATCTCGGCGGCCAGCGTGATCTCCCGCAGCGGGCTGCCGGCCGGATAACGGCCGTCGATGATGCCCGCGCGCAGGGCTTGATAGGCCGCTTCCCGCGGCGGAGGGGTTAGCCTAGCCCTTCTTTGCAGTGATTTGGCCATCGAATCCCGCGCCCAGGGGTTTGATTGTATACAAACTAACCCCATGATAGTCCGGACAGACAAGCCGTCAAGGCACCCCGGCCGCGCGGCGCGCCGGACGATCGCATGACAGAGCCCTTGAGGGAGGGAACCTTGACCCAGCATCCGCCGGGCGCTCCGGCGACCCTGTTCGAAAAGGTGTGGCGCGCCCACGTCGTCAAGGACCTGGACGACGGCCTGACGCTGATCCACGTCGACCGCCACGTCACCCACGAGGTGACCAGTCCGCAGGCCTTCGCCGCGCTGGACGCCGCCGGCCGGCGCGTCCGCAACCCCGAACTGACCTTCGCCACCCCCGACCATATGGTTTCCACCGATCCCGGCCGCACGGACCAGACCGTGCCAGGCGGCACCGAGATGATCCAGGCGCTGCGCCGCAACGCCGGCCGGCACGGCATCACGCTGTTCGACCTGGGTGACCGCCGGCAGGGCATCGTGCACGTCGTCGCACCCCAGCTCGGCATCGCGCTTCCCGGCACGACGCTGGCGTGCGGCGACAGCCACACCTGCACGGTCGGCGCGCTGGGCGTCATGGCCTGGGGCATCGGCACCAGCGAGGTGGAGCACATCTTCGCCACCCAAACCGCCGTCCGCCGCAAGCCGCGCACCATGCGCGTCCGCTTCGACGGCGTGCTGCCGCCCGGCGTCACCGCCAAGGACATGGTGCTGCACCTGGCCGGCCGCATCGGCACCGCCGGCGCCACCGACTGCGCGCTGGAATACGCGGGCACGGCGGTCGAGGCGCTCGACATGGAAGGGCGCATGACACTGTGCAACATGGCGGTCGAGCTGGGCGCGCGGTACGGCATGATCGCGCCGGACGACACCACGTTCCAGTATCTCGCCGGCACGCCCTACGCGCCGAAGGGGGAGCTGTGGGAGCGGGCGGTCGCCCACTGGCGCACGCTGCCCACCGACGCCGAGGCCCACTTCGACATCGAACTGAGCGTCGATGTCGGCGATCTGGCGCCGCAGGTGACCTGGGGCACCAGCCCGCAGGACGTCGTGTCCATCGATGGCCGCGTGCCCGACCCGGCGACCGCCGGCGACGAGACCCGCCGCCGCTCCATGGAGCGCGCGCTCGGCTACATGGGGCTGGAGCCGGGCATGGACCTGGCCGGTTTGGCCGTCAACACGGTCTTCATCGGCTCCTGCACCAACGGCCGCATCGGCGACCTGCGCGCCGCCGCCGGGATCGTCAAGGGGCGCCGGGTAGCCGAGGGGGTGCGGGCGCTGGTCGTCCCCGGCTCCGGCATCGTCAAGGAGCAGGCGGAGGCCGAAGGGCTCGACCGCGTCTTCAAGGACGCCGGCTTCGAGTGGCGGGAGCCGGGCTGCTCCATGTGCGCGGGCTTCAACGCCGACAAGGTGGGGCCGGGCGAGCGCTGCGTGGCCACCTCCAACCGCAACTTCGAAGGACGCCAGGGCCCCGGCGCGCGCACCCACCTCGCCAGCCCGGCGACCGCGGCGGCGGCGGCCGTCACCGGCCGGATCACCGACGTCCGCCACCTGGAGCGCTGAAGCCATGGAAAAGTTCACGGTCCTCACCGGCATCGCCGCTCCGCTGATGCGGCCCAACATCGACACCGACGCCATCATTCCCGTCGCCTACCTGATCACCACCACCCGGGACGGCATGGGCAAAGGGCTGTTCTCCGGCTGGCGCTACGACCGCGACCACCGCGAGCGTCCCGACTTCGTGCTGAACCGGGCGCCCTACCGGCACGCAGGCATCCTCGTGGCCGGCGAGAACTTCGGCTGCGGCTCGTCGCGCGAGCACGCGGTCTGGGCGCTGAAGGACTTCGGCATCCGCTGCGTCATCGCCCCCAGCTTCGCCAGCATCTTCCAGGAAAACTGCATCAAGAACGGCGTGGCCCCCGTGGTGCTGCGCGAGGACGAGGTGCGCCACGTCGCGGCGCGGGCCGAGCAGGCGCCGGACCAGCCGACCACCGTCGACCTCGCCGACCAGACCGTCGTGGCGAACGACGGCCGCGAATTCCGCTTCACCATGGCGCCGTCGGCGCGCGAGGCGCTGCTGCTCGGCCTCGACGCCGTCGGCCTAACGCTGCGCCACGAGGCGGACATCGCCGCATTCCAGGCCGCCGACCGCGCGCAACGACCGTGGGTCTACGCCGTTTGACCGTCGGCGCTTCTCACGCGCGAGCGCTGTTGAACGAACCAGGGACGGCCGGGCCGGCCTTCGGCCAACGGTCGCCGCACCGGAGGAAATGCCCATGCTCATCACCCGTCACGCCGCCCGGCTGGCGCGCGCCGCCGCCCTCGCGTCGGTCCTCGCCGCCCCCGTCGCCGGCTCCGCCGCCGCCGAGCAGATCTCGGTCACCCACTGGGGCGTCCTGATGTACGGCGCCCCGTACGCCGTCGCCATGGAGAAAGGCTACTTCAAGGAAGCCGGCGTCGACATCGACGGCATTCTGACCTCGAAGGGCGGCGGCACCACCATGCGCAACGTGATGGCCGGCGGCCTGCCCTACGGCGAGGTCGCGCTCTCCGCCGCCATCGCCGCGGCGCAACAGGGCATCGACGTGCGCATTGTCAACGCCGGCGTTCAGACCGTCGGCGAGATCCTGTGGGTCACGACCAAGGACTCGCCAGTCAGGACCATCGCCGACCTGCAGGGCAAGAAGCTGGGCTTCACCAGCCCGAAGTCGATCACCGACATCCTGTCGCAGATGGCGCTGGAGAAGTCCGGCATCCCCGAGAACAAGGTGCAGCGCGTGTCGATCGGCGGCATCGGCTCCGGCCTGACCGCGCTCCAGCAGGGCGGCGTTCAGGCGGCCCCTATCATGGATCCCGTGTGGGCCAAGGAGAAGAACAACTACCGCCCGGTGTTCTGGGTGAAGGACCTGGTGCCGCCGATGACCCAGACCGTCGGCGTCACCACGACCGAGTTCGCCGAGAAGAACCCCGACACGCTGCGTGCCCTCATCGCCGCGCGCCGCAAGGGCGTGGAGTTCATCCACGCCAACCCGGCCGAGGCCGCCGCCATCGTCGCCAAGGCCTACAACATGGAGCCGGCGATCGCTGAGGAGAGCATGAAGAACCTCCAGGAACTCGACTACTGGAGCACCGGCGCGTTCGACCGCGAGGGGCTGGAGAACATGGCCGAGGGCCTGCGGAAGGTCGGCGAGATCAAGGGCGAGGTCGCCTGGGACAAGCTGCTCGACGAGCGCTTCCTCGGCAGCGAACCATCGGTCGCCGAACAGCCCCAGGCCAAGCAGTAGACACACCGTCCTGACGCAACGAAGGGGAACGGCCATGGCGGACGTTCATGCGGAACTGAAGGGCGTCACCCGGGTCTATCCGGCCCAGGGGCGCCAAGCGGAGGTGCACGCGCTGGGGCCGGTCGATCTGACGCTGCGCCAGGGTGAATTCTTCTCGGTGGTCGGGCCCTCGGGCTGTGGCAAGTCCACGCTGATGGACGTGCTGTCCGGCCTGGGCGCCCCCACCGACGGCACCGTCACGTTCGAAGGCAAGCCGGTGCGCGGCGACGTGCCCGACGGCGTCGGCGTCGTCTTCCAGGAGGACTCCAGCTTCCCCTGGCTGACGGTGTGGGACAACGTGGCCTTCGGCCTGCGCCGCGCCGGCGTGCCGGAAACGGAGATCAAGGAGGGCGTCGCCTACGCCCTGTCGTTCATGGGGCTGGAGAGCTTCGCCCACGCCTACCCGGCGCAACTCTCCGGCGGCATGCGCCAGCGCGTGTGCATCGCCCGCACGCTGGTCATGCGGCCGCGCCTCATCCTGATGGACGAGCCGTTCGGCGCGCTCGACCAGCAGACGCGGCTGCTGATGGGCGACGAGTTGCTGCGCCTGTGGCGCGAGACCGGGGCGACGGTGCTGTTCATCACCCACGCGCTGGACGAGGCGGCGATGCTGTCCGACCGCATCGGCGTGATGTCGTCGCGGCCCGGCCGGCTGATCGAGGTGGTCGAGACGCATTGGCCGCGCGAGCGGGATTCGCGGGTCGCCGCCTCCGATCCCTTCGGCCACATCACCGGCCACCTGTGGAGTCTGCTGCGCACGGAATCGCTGAAGGCCATGGGCAAGTCCCCGGCGCCCGAGTCCACGCCCGAGGCGGCGAAAGGCCCGGCCGAGCCCCGCCCCTTCAAGAAGCGGCCCTCCAACAGGCGGGAGGACGCGGCATGACCCGCATCGGCTGGATCCGGCTGGGCGTCGTGGTCGGCGCGGTGCTGCTGCTGGAGGTGCTGTGCCGCACCGGCGTGATCGATCCGCAGACCGTCATCGCGCCCAGCGCCATGGCGGTGGCGCTGTTCGACCTGCTGCGCTCCGGCGAGATGAACGCCGACATCGCGTCGACGCTGACCAACGTGGCGATCGCCTTCGTCGCGGCGGTGGTCGGCGGCTTCGCCATCGGCGTCGGGCTGCACGCGGTGCCGCCGTTGCGGCGCGCCGCCGACCCGTTGCTCGCCACCTACTACGCCATCCCGTTCTTCGTCTTCTACCCCGTGCTGATCGCGCTGTTCGGCATGAACGACCTGCCGATCATCGTCATCGGCTTCCTCTTCGCCGTGGTGGCGATGGTCATCAACACGCTGAACGGGCTGGACCGCATCCCGCCCGTGCTGCTGAAGACGGCGCGCCTCATGCACATGGGGCCGCTCAACACCGCGTTGCGGGTCAAGCTGCCGTCGGCCGCGCCCTACCTGTTCACCGGCGTCAAGCTGGCGGTCGCCTACGCGTTCATCGGCGTCATCGCGGCGGAGTTCATCCTGTCCACCTCGGGGCTCGGCTACTCCATCGCCTACGCCTACAACAACTTCGACAACGCGCGGATGTACGCGCTGATGCTGTTCATCATCATCCTGGTGACGGCCGTCAACATGGCTTTCTACGTGTGGGAGCAGAACCAGATGCAGCGCCGCAGGAGGCCGTCATGAGGCGCGCCCTGGAAGTCCTGGCGCTGGTCGCCGTCCTGGTCGCGGTGTGGCAGGCGCTGCACATCGTCGGCGGCGACGTCGCCCTGTCGTCGCCGGCGGACACCGCCGTGCGCGCCGGCGAGATGCTGGCCTCGGCCGGCTTCTGGCCGCACGTGGCGGAGACCTTCACGGCGCTGGCCTACGCGCTGGCCATCGCCGTGCTGGGCGGGCTCGCCATCGGCCTGCTGCTGGGCCTGCACCGGCTGTCCGGCGCGGTGGCCGAGCCGATCCTGGTGTCGCTCTACTCGCTGCCGAAGATCACGCTCTACCCGGTGATCCTGCTGATCTTCGGGTTGGGCTTGTCGGCCAAGGTGGCGTTCGGCGCCATCCACGGCATCGTGCCGGTGATCATCTTCACCATGGGGGCCGTGCGCGCCATCAACCCCGTCTATTTCCGCGTGTCGCGCGTCATGCGGATGACGACGGCCGACCGCATCCGCAGCATCGTGCTGCCGGCGGCGCTGCCGGAGATCGTCTCCGGCCTGCGGGTCGGCTTCTCGCTGACGCTGCTGGGCGTGATGATCGGCGAGATGTTCGCCTCCCAGCAGGGGCTGGGCTTCCTGATCATGAACGCCATCGGCCTGCACGACGTGCCGACCATGATGGCCGTCACCCTGCTGCTCGCCGTCGTCGCCGTCGCCATCAACGCCGTCCTGCTGATGCTCGACCATCGGCTGCACCGGCGCGCGGCCTAACAGAAGGACCCTCGCGATGCCCGATACCGACACACTGAAGCAGCGCCTGGCACGCGGCGAGCTGATCGTGGCGCCCGGCGTCTACGACATGATCTCGCTGCGCATCGCCGACCGGATGGGCTTCCAGGCCCTGTACATGACCGGTTACGGCGTCGTCGCCTCCTACCTCGGCCTGCCCGACGCCGGGCTGGCGACCTACACCGACATGCTGAACCGCGTGGCGACGATGGCCGGCATGGCTAGGACGCCACTGATCTGCGACGGCGACACCGGCTACGGCGGGTTGCTCAACGTGCAGCACACGGTGCGCGGCTACGAGGCGGCCGGGGCCGCGGCGATCCAGATCGAGGACCAGGAATTTCCCAAGAAGTGCGGCCACACGCCGGGCCGCCGCGTGATCGCCACGGAGGACATGGTCCGCAAGATCAAGGTCGCGGTGGAAGCGCGCGACAGCGCCGACTTCCTGATCATCGCCCGCACCGACGCGCGGACTTCGCTGGGCCTCGACGAGGCGCTGCGGCGCGGCGAGGCCTACGCCCGGGCGGGGGCGGACATCCTGTTCATCGAATCGCCGGAAAGCGAGGCGGAGATGGAACGGATCGGCCGCACCTTCGACGTCCCGCTGATCGCCAACATGGTCGAGAAGGGCCGCACGCCGCTGCTGAGCGCCGAGCAGTTGCGCACGTTCGGCTTCTCCATCGCGATCTTCCCCGGCACCGCCTTCCTCGCCGCGGGCGCCGCGGTCGAGCGGGTCTACGGGGCGCTGCGGCAAACCGGATCGTCGCAGCCCGTCGCCGACCAACTGTACGACTTCGACGCCTTCAGTCGCCTGATGGGCTTCGAGGCCGTCTGGGACTTCGACCGCCGGCACGCCGACTGAAGCCGGCTTGTGGAGCGGCGCCCAAGGACTTTGGTGCGCAAATCGGCTCTGTTGCAGCATTTGCGGCGCGGCGTAGATCGCGTAGAACCTTGACCGGAGTGGCGGCTGGGGCGACACGGTGATGCATTCCAAGAAGACCCCGTTCAAGGGGCGGCAGTTTACGGCGGAGGTGATCCTGTGGGCGGTGCGCTGGTACCTGCAGTTTCCGATCAGCTACCGTGATCTCGAGCGGAGGTTCTGTTGCAAAGTCTGACGGTGGGCGCGAAGAGCCGCGATGGCAGCGTTGTCAGGCGGCCGACCCGAACAGGCTGGCGATGAAGGTCGCCTGGGTGGGCATGTCGTTGGCGGGGATGGCGGCGA
>Ga0196970_1001684_pt1 | contig 13724 bp, 15 predicted proteins | sample S1v_513CmetaG_FD_148672 | JGI IMG/M metagenome (GOLD analysis project Ga0196970, IMG submission 148672) | Soil microbial communities from Anza Borrego desert, Southern California, United States - S1+v_5-13C | ecosystem: Environmental > Terrestrial > Soil > Desert | place: USA: California... | reverse complement strand
AGCAGGTGGCCGTGTGCGCCGTCGAGCACCGTCACGGTGCCGTCCGCAGCCGCGAGCAAGGGGTAGGGGTGCCCGGCCCGCGCGTACTGCGCCTCACCGGTCGCCACGTCGACCGAGACGATGACCGCGCTGGCGACGCCCTCCAGGTGGGAGCGGCACAGCAGGCTGTTGAGCTGGGCGAGCGTCTGACCCGGCGGGTGCCCCTCGGAGGTGTAGGCGCGCGACGCGGCACTCGCCTGTGCCATCAGGCCGAGCGCCTCGATGCCGTGCCCGACGACGTCGCCGACGGTCAGGACCACGGCGCCCGCCCCGGCGTCCAGCACGTCGAACCAGTCCCCGCCCAGTCCGACGTCGCCCGACGCGGGCAGGTAGCGCGCCGCGATCTCGTACCCGTCGACGTGCATCAGCCGCTCGGGGAGAAGGCTGCTCTGCAGCTCCTCCAGCGCCCACTGCTGCGAGCGGGCGGTACGGGCGAGCTCCGCCTGCAGCGCGCGCACGTGCGTCTCGTCGCGCGCGATGGCCGCCACGCCGACGATGGGGCCGTCGCCCGAGCGGATGGGGAAGAACGACTCGACCCAGGTGTGGACGTGGTCGGGGTCCGCGGGGGTCGTACCGACGATCTCGACGTCACGCACCGCGACGCCCGTCTCGAGCACCCGGCGCAGGATCGGCTCGGCGGACTCGCGGATGTCCGGGAGCAGCTCGAACACGTGGGCACCGACGTGCGCCTCGACGGGGTGCCCGTTCATGGCTGCGATCTCGCGGTTGACGCGCACGAACCTCAGGTCCGGGCTGATGAACGCGAAGCCGACCGGAGCCTGCTCGAGCAGCCCGCTCACGATCGCAGCGTCCTGGGAGGCGAGGTGCCGGAACTGCTCCTCCGCCGAGAGGTCCACGACCACCGCGACCCAGGTGAACGGGTCGTGAGCGGTCGCAGCGAGGTTCGCCAGTATCGGCACCGACGTCCCGTCGGGCCGGCGCACCTCGGTCGCGACCACCGCTCCGCCGTCCTGCCGGACCTGCTCGACGAGGGCAAGCCCCCGCTCCGGCTCCAGCGACGTCGCCTCCGACCAGGAGAGGCCCGCCGCCAGCTCCGCGGCGTCGCGCCCGAGGATGCGCAGCAGCTCGTCGTTCGCCTCGACGACCCGGCCGCCCCAACCGGTCCCCACACCGAGGCGGGGCGACCTGAGCAGGGCGTCCATCTGGCGCCCGCGCTCCGACGTCGGCCCCGGACCCGACGCGACGCTCACCAGCAGAGCATCGCACTCGCCCCCCGGCCCAGCCAGGGGTACGTCGCTCAGCCCTGGGCGGCCGCGCTCCGGGCCGCCTCGTTCTCCGCCAGCTGCGCACGCACCAGGTCCATGTCGAGCGACATGACGGCCTGGACGACCTGCTCGAGCGACTGCGGCGGCAGCGCCCCGGCCTGGTTGAAGACGAGGATGCCGTCGCGGAAGGCCATGAGGGTCGGGATGGAGGTGATGCTCGCCGCCTGGGCGAGGCCCTGCTCGGCGTCGGTGTCCACCTTGGCGTGCACGATGTCCGGGTGCGCCTCCGAGGACGCCTCGAACACCGGCGCGAAGCTGCGGCACGGGCCGCACCACGCGGCCCAGAAGTCCACGAGCACGATGTCGTTCGTCGTCACGGCCTCTTCGAAGGTGGCCTCGGTCAGCTCGACGGTCGCCATGGGTTCCTCTCGGTGGTGGGTGCTGCTCTGGGCGTCAACGCCGGTGATCCCCGGGTATTCCCGCCGCGGCCGCGTGCCGCCCCTGCGTGCACCGGTCCTGGAGCCCTAGGCTCGTCCCATGACGGACACGGCGGACTTCGGCGACCGCCCTGACCCGCTCCCGGACGGCTGGCTCACGGACGCCGAGCTGACAGCCGTCCGCTCACGCCTGCCCATCCTCTACGTGGACGCGGTGCCGGTGCGGGTCGACGAGAGCGGCGACGTGATCGCGGTCGGCCTCCTGCTGCGCGTGAACGGGGTCGGCGTGATCACCCGGTCGTTGGTGTCGGGACGCGTGATGTACCACGAGCGGGTCCGGGACGCGTTGCTGCGGCACCTCGAGAAGGACCTGGGGCCGGTCGCGCTGCCCCAGATCCCGCCCTCGCCGCAGCCGTTCACGGTGGCCGAGTACCTGCCCACCGCCGGCGTCACCCCGTACCACGACACCCGCCAGCACGCCGTCTCGCTGGCGTTCGTCGTCCCGGTGGCGGGCGACTGCGAGCCGCAGCAGGACGCCCTCGAGCTCACGTGGATGCCGCCCGAGGAGGCGTGCGCCGAGCACGTGCAGCGGGAGATGAGCGACGGCCACGGGTACCTGCTGCGCCAGGCGATGGCGCACCTCGGCCGCATGCTCTGACCGAGGCGGTCGACCTGCGCGGTCAGCCGCGCAGCACCTCGGCGATGAGCGGCGCCAAGGCGCGGAACGCCTCGCCGCGGTGCGAGATCGCGTTCTTCTCGTCCGCCGTGAGCTCGGCGCTGGTGAGCGGCGCGTCGGCGGCGCGCGGGGGCTGGGCGTCCGGCACGAGGATCGGGTCGTAGCCGAACCCGCCCGTCCCGCGGGGCGCCGTCGTCAGCCGACCCGGCAGCGTGCCGCTGCGCACGTGCTCGACGCCGTCCGGGGTCACGAGGGCCGCCGCACACTCGAAGTGCGCGCGCCGGTGCTCCGTGGGCACGTCCGACAGCTGGGCGAGCAGGAGGGCCAGGTTCGCGGCGTCGTCGCCGTGCGTGCCCGCCCACCGTGCGGAGAAGACGCCCGGAGCGCCGCCGAGGACGTCCACGCAGAGCCCGGAGTCGTCCGCCACGGCAGGCAGACCGGTGTGGGCCGCGAGCGCCCGGGCCTTGAGCAGGGCGTTCTCCGCGAACGTCACGCCCGTCTCGGGGACGTCCGGCGCGCCGACGTCCGCCGACGTCCCCAGGTCGTCCGCGGACAGGTCCGGCACCGCCGGCAGCAGGATGGCTCGCAGCTCGACGAGCTTGTGCCGGTTGTGCGTCGCGAGGACGAGCCGCACGCTCACGCGCGGCCCAGCGCCGCGGCCTGCGCGGCAGCGAGCTCGGCGGTACCCGTGAGCGCGAGGTCCAGGAGGACGTCCAGCTCCGCCCGGTCGAACGGCGCCTGCTCGGCGGTGCCCTGCACCTCCACGAACCGTCCGCTGCCGGTGACGACCACGTTCATGTCCGTCTCGGCCCGCACGTCCTCGACGTAGGGCAGGTCGAGCATGGGCACGCCGTCGATGATGCCGACGCTGACCGCCGCCACCGAGTCGGTGAGGACCCGGCGCCCCGCAGGGACGATGCCCTTCGCGGTGGCCCACGCCACGGCGTCGGCCAGCGCGACGTACGCACCGGTGATCGCCGCGGTGCGCGTGCCCCCGTCCGCCTGGAGCACGTCGCAGTCCAGGACGATCGTGTTCTCGCCGAGGGCCGCGACGTCCGTGACCGCACGGAGCGAGCGTCCGATGAGGCGGGAGATCTCGTGGGTCCGGCCGCCGATGCGGCCCTTCACCGACTCGCGCTCGCTGCGCGTGTTCGTGGCGCGCGGGAGCATCGCGTACTCCGCGGTCACCCAGCCCTGGCCGGAGCCCTTCTTCCACCGCGGCACGCCCTCCGTGAAGCTGGCGGCGCACAGAACGCGCGTGCCGCCGAACTCCACCAGCACGCTGCCCTCGGCGGACGCGAGCCAGCCGCGGGTGATGGTGACCGGGCGCAGTTGGTCCGGGCGGCGGCCGTCGGCCCGCAGGGCGCTGCTCGACGGCGTGGACGGGATGGGGGCGGGATGGGTCACGGGTCGAGGGTAGTGGCCGGTACCGACCACGACGTCCTCGAGCCGGCCGGAGGGGTCGGTCGTCAGAGCTCGACGGCCATCCCGGGATAGGCGACGAGCACCGGCCCGCTGAACATGGCGCGGGCCTCCGCTGCGGCGTCGTCCCGGTCGTTCCACGCCGGCACGTGCGTGAGGACGAGCCGCCCGACGCCGCCCCGCTCGGCCGCCTCGCCGGCCCGCCGGCCGGTCAGGTGGATCCCCCGCACCACGTCCCGTCCCTCGAGGAAGGATGCTTCGGCGAGCAGCACGTCGGCGCCGGCCGCCAGGGCGTCGAGACCCGGGCAGTCGTCGGTGTCCCCCGTGTAGGCCAGGGTGACGATGCGCGTACGGTCCACCTCCGACGGGCCGCTCACGCGGACGCCGTACGCCGGCACCGGGTGCTCGACCGCGACGGGGAGCACTCGCATGGGTCCGACGGTGATGGCGTTGCCGGGTTGCCACACGTGGACCGTCAGCTGGCCGGCCATGGACTCCCCCGGCTCGAGGCCGTACGCCTCACCGAGCCGGGACGCCGTCCCGAACGGCCCGTACACCGGCAGCGGTCGACGGCGCACCGGTCCCGGCGCGTAGCGCAGGTACACGTACAGGGACGAGATGTCGGCCATGTGGTCGGGGTGCAGGTGCGAGAGGCCGACCGCGTCGAGGTCCATCGGGTCGAGCCAGCTCTGCAGCGGCCCGAGCGCCCCGTTCCCCAGGTCGAGCAGGAGGTTCCACGTGCGGCCGGCCGCGTCGTCGCACTGCACCAGGTAGCAGGACGCGGCGGAGTCGGGACCGGGGAACGACCCAGCGCAGCCGACGACGGTCAGCCTCACCGCAGCACCCCCGCCCGCTCGACGCTGAGCACCTCGGGGCCGAGGAACCGCCGCGCCAGGGTGGCGAAGGCCTCGGGGTCGCCGGTGGCGAGGAAGCGGTGGGTCGGCGGACCGAGCTCAGGGTCGCGCTCCAACCCGTGGGCGACCAGGACGCGGTACACGTCCTTGGCGGTCTCCTCCGCGCTGGACACGAGCGTCACGCCGTCCCCCATCACGTAGGAGATGACGCCGGTGAGGAGCGGGTAGTGGGTGCAGCCGAGCACCAGCGTGTCGACGTCGGCCGCGCGGACGGGTTCGAGCAGCCGGCGCGCGATCTCGAGCACGCGCGGCCCCGAGGTGGTCCCGGCCTCGACCAGCTCGACGAACTCGGGGCAGGCCTGCGAGGTGACGTGCAGGCTCGGGGCGGCGGCGAACGCGTCGTCGTAGGCGCGCGAGTCCACGGTCGCCCGCGTGCCGATGACGCCGACGCGGCCCGTGCGGGTGGCCAGCACGGCGCGGCGGGCGGCGGGCAGGATCACCTCCACGACGGGCAGGCCGCGGCGCAGCGTGTAGCGCTCACGCGCGTCCCGCAGCACGGCCGACGACGCGCTGTTGCAGGCGATGACGAGCATCTTCACGCCGGCGTCGACCAGGTCGTCCATGACCTCGAGGGCATGGGCGCGGACGGCGGCGAGCGGCTTCGGGCCGTACGGCCCGTTCGCCGTGTCGCCGATGTAGAGCACGGACTCGTGCGGCAGCTGGTCGAGCACCGCACGTGCCACGGTCAGGCCCCCGACTCCGGAGTCGAAGATGCCGATCGGGGCGTCGTTCACGGCTGCGAGCCTAGCGGGGCCGAGGGGCTCGGGTCCGGTCCGCCCGTGTCGGGCAGGCCTTCGAGCATCAGCTCCACGAGGTCGTCCTGCAGCATGCCGAGGATCTGGTAGACGCTCGCGACGAAGATCACCTGGTCCGGCAGCGGTGCCTCGCCGACCTCGGTGTCCGGGTCGCCGCCCTCCTCCAGGGCAGCCAGCGCGACGGCGACGGCTCCGTCCAGGGCTGCGGCGTCGGCGTCGGTCCGCACGCCCAGCCGGTCGGCGAGCACCAGGCGCACGTCGGTCAACGCCGCGGCGATCCCCGGCGCGGCGGCAGCGCTCACGACGAGCGCCGGCGCTGCGTCGGCGAGCGCCGCCCGGAGCCGAAGCAGGTTCGTCACCTTGGTCGCCCGGAGGTCGGGCTCCGTGAGCCGCCGGAACTCGGCGGCGACCTCCGGGTCGAACCTGGATGCGTCGGGCAGCAGCCGGCGCACCGCGGGATCCGTCGGCGGGTCCACTCGTGCCGCGCCCAGCCGGAACGGACGGGGGTCGGCCACCTCCGGGCCGCCGAGCAGCTCGACCACCTGGTCGACGACGTCCAGGAGCACGTCCCGCTCGGTGGCGTCGACCCGGGCGACGTAGCCGTCGTCGCGAGCGGTGAACCCGAGGACCGCCATCACTGACCGGTCCCGGCGACCGGCTCGACCGTCGCCCACAGCCCGAACCCGTGCATGGCCTGCGCGTCCGTCTCCATCGTCTCGAGGGCGCCGCGGGAGACGGTCGCCCGGCCCTGGTGATGCACCTGCAGCATCAGCTCCTCCGCGCGTGCCCGCGGGTACCCGAAGTACGTGCGGAACACCCAGGTCACGTAGGACATGAGGTTGACGGGGTCGTTCCACACGACGGTGACCCACTCCGGGGCGGCCTGCTCCGCGGCGTCGACGTCGACGTCCTCGATCGGCAGGGTGTCGGTGGGCATCCCACCACTGTAGGAGGCGCGGGCGTCGGCCCCCCGACCGCGATGTGGCGGCGTGACGCGACGCCCGGGCATCCGGCCTACGGTTGGCGCATGAGTGCAGAGTCGCCCTCGTCCGCTCCGCCGCGCGTCGCCTTTCCACGTGCCCGGAGCCCCCAGGAGCAGGCGTCGACGGCGCTCCTCACCGACCGGTACGAGCTCACGATGCTGCAGGCCGCCATCGCCGACGGCACCGCCAGCCGGCACTGCGTGTTCGAGGTCTTCACGCGACGGCTGCCCCCGGGCCGTCGGTACGGCGTCGTCGCAGGGACCGGCCGGCTGCTCGAGGCGATCGCGGACTTCCGGTTCAGCGACGCCGAGCTGAGCTTCCTGTCCCGGGAGAAGGTCGTGGACCGGGCGACCCTCGACCACCTCGCCCGCTACCGGTTCCAGGGCTCGGTGGCCGGGTACGCGGAGGGCGAGTGCTTCTTCCCCGGGTCGCCGGTGCTGACCGTCGAGGGCACGTTCGCGGACGCCGTGCTCCTCGAGACCCTGGTGCTGTCGATCCTGAACTACGACTCGGCGGTGGCGTCCGCGGCTTCCCGGATGACGGCCGCGGCGGTGGACCGCCCGTGCCTGGAGATGGGCAGCCGACGGGCGCACGAGCAGGCCGCCGTCGGGGCGGCGCGGGCGGCGGTGATCGCCGGCTTCGCGGGCACCTCGAACCTCGAGGCGGGGCGCCGGTACGGGCTGCGCACGATCGGCACCGCCGCGCACGCGTTCACGCTGCTGCACGACGACGAGCGGTCGGCGTTCGCGTCGCAGGTCGCGGCGCTGGGTACCGGCACCACCCTCCTGGTGGACACCTACGACGTGCGGCGCGGTGTCGCGCTGGCGGTGGAGGTCGCCGGCCCGGGGCTCGGCGCGGTCCGGCTCGACTCTGGCGACCTCACGTCGCTCGCCGCGGAGGTGCGCGCGCAGCTCGACTCCCTCGGTGCGCACGGCACCAAGATCGTGGTGAGCTCCGACCTGGACGAGTACGCGATCGCGGCGCTCGCGGCCGCGCCGGTCGACTCCTACGGGGTGGGCACGTCGGTGGTGACCGGCTCCGGCGCGCCGACCTGCGGGATGGTCTACAAGCTCGTGTGCCGGGAGGGCGCCGACGGCGTTCTGGCCCCGGTCGCGAAGGCCTCGGCGCGCAAGCCGAGCGTCGGGGGCCGGAAGGCCGCGGCGCGCCGTCTGGACGCGGACGGCCGCGCGGTCGAGGAGGTGGTGCTCGGCGGCGACGACCACGCCGTGGCCACCTGGGCGCCACGCAACGGGGACCTGCGGCCGCTGCACGTCCCGCTGGTCGAGCACGGGGCGATCGACACGCGGTGGACGGGCAGCGCGGGGGTCACCCGCGCGGCGCAGCGGCACCTGGCCTCCCGGGCTGAGCTGCCACGCGGGGCCAGGCGGCTGTCGGCGGGCGACGCGGCCATCCCCACGACGACCGTGACGCTCTGACCGGAGAACCGATGACCCGCCCGACGCCGGAGGAGTTCATGGCGGGCCACGCCGTCGGGCTGGCGACGCTCGGGTGGGTGCGCGCCACGGTGGCGGACCTCGGCGAGGCGGAGGTGACGACGTCGCGCAGCCAGGTGGCGTTCCGGCGGCGGCGGGGGTTCGCCTACCTGTGGCTGCCCGGGCAGTACCTGCGCCGCCCGCTGGCGGAGGTCGTCCTGTCGGTCGTCCTCGGCCGGGCGGACGGTTCGCCGCGCTGGAAGGAGGTGGCGCACCCCAGGCCCCAGCACTGGATGCACCACCTGGAGGTGCTCGACGCGGGGCAGCTGGACGACGAGGTGCGCGCGTGGTTGGCGGAGGCGTACGCCCGGGCCTGATCTGGTGCGTGGCGGGGGTGCGGACGCGCGAACGCCCGAGGCCCCCTGGCCTCGGGCGTTCCGCGTCGTGGCGTCAGCGACGCGTCGACGTGCCGCGAGCGGCTAGACCATCGACCGCCGACCGCGGCCCACCAGGCCGAGGATCAGGCTGACGACGAGAACGATGATGCCCACCCAGATCAGGAACTGGGCCGCCTCGACGGCGACGCCGAAGATGAGCAGCAGAACACCAACGATGAGGATGAGAAGCCAGCTCGGCATGTCCGTTCCTTCCGTCAGGCCACCCGGGGGTACGGGTGATCTCTTGCTCGAAGCCTGACAGTGGTAGCTGCACTCCGCATCTCGAAACGCGCCAGCGATCGCGGGTTGCGCATCGTTAGTGACGCGATTTTGACTCGCTTTTGCTCAAGGTTGGGACAACCCTCAGATCAGGAGGCGCCGTCGTCCCCGCCGTCCTCCGGCGGACGCAGCCCCTCGTAGATCTCCTTGCACACCGGGCACACCGGGAACCGGTTCGGGTCACGCCCGGGCACCCAGACCTTGCCACACAGGGCCACGACCGGAGCGCCCGACACCGCCGACTCGAGGATCTTCTCCTTGCGCACGTAGTGCGCGAAGCGTTCGCGGTCGCCCGGCTCGAGCTCCTCGCGCGTCTCCGTCTGCTCCAGGACGCTCGTCCCGGTCCCCGCCCCCGGCCCGGACGGCGCCTGTGGCGCCCCGGGCGGCATCGTCGACTCGCTCATGCCGGGAGTGTACGTCCGTACCCGTGCCCCTCCGGGGCGCCGCTCACCCCCGGCGAGCGCCCCGCCGGCCGCCGACGTCGCCCTGGCGGTTGCGCTCGTCAGGCGAGCCGGGCGAGGAGCCGTGGCGCCCGGCCGTCGTACACGCGACCGCCCAGCACGACGCCGGCGGCGAGGGTGAGCACGCCACCCACCAGGCCGACGACGAGCGTGACCCCGGCGAGGGAGTCCTGCACCCAGAGCGACAGGGCGTAGAGCGCACCGACCGGCGCGCACACCACCAGCGTCGCCATCGAGCTCACCAGCTGCGCGACCATGGTGGCCCCGACGGCGCCCATCTCCGCCGCGTACGGGTTCGCCCCGGCCTCGGGCACGGGGTACGGCAGCAGCGCGCTGGCGACGGCGGAGACGGCCAGCCCCCCGCACAGCACCCCGAAGCCCAGCCCGACGGCGGCCGGTGCCAGCTCCCACCGTCCGGCCAGCGCGGCGCCCACCAGAGACACGAGCAGCACCACGGGCGCCGCCCACACGAAGGTCGCGAGCGTCCGCCCGAGCCGGTCCGCCCAGCCCGGGACGTGCGCCGCGACGTGCAGCCAGAACGCGGTGCCGTCGTAGGCGACGTCGTTGTGCCGCCCCCAGCCGATGGTGCCCGCCATGAAGCCCCCGAGACCGAGGGCGACCGCAGCAGGCGTGTCCACGACGGCCGCGACGAGCATGACGATGAGCACCGGCGCCACCACCGAGCCCAGCAGCGACCCCATGTACCGGGGATCGGCGGTCCAGTAGCGCAGCCCGCGCCGCGCGACGGCGGCGGCCGCCACGACCCCGGGGTGCCGCCGCGTCGCGGTGCGGGGCAGCATCGCGTCCGCGCGCCGTCGCGCCTGACCGGAGCGCGACGGCGGCCGCACGAGGGCGCGCTGAAGGAGCGCGATCCAGGCCACCACGAGGGCGAGGACCCACACGACGCAGAGGGCCAGCCGGGCCAGTGCGCCCGTGCGGTCGCCGACCGCCATGGCCGACGGCGCCGCCCAGGGCAGCCCGAGCGGGGTCCAGCCGAGCACCTGGGCGATCGTCGGCACCTTCTCCAGCGCGCCCTCGAGGCCGAGGGAGCCGAGCGCGAGCACGGCCGGCACGGCGAGCACTGCGGCGAGGAGCCCGAGGACGGCGCTGGTCTCGCGCGAGCGGCGCGACGACAGCATCCGTGCCGCCAGGGCGGTGCAGACGCGCGAGTGGAGCAGGCACGTGACGACGGCGAGCGGCGCGCACACGACGGCGAGGGCCAGCGTCTGCCAGTCCTGGCGGTGCCAGGCCAGCACCGGCGCGAAGGCGACGAGCCCGGTGAACACCGCTGGGACGCTGACGAGCCCGGCCACGAGCAGCCCCGGGGCGAGCCGGCGCGCCGACGTGCCCGACGTCGCGAAGCGCTCGATGTCGAGGGAGTCGTCCATGCCGGGGACGAGGATGGGGATGAGCGTCCAGCCGCCCACGACGAGTGTCCCGGCGACGACGAGGATGTCCCGCGCCGCCCCCTCCCCCTGCTCCGAGAGCCAGAGCATCCCGCCGATGACGGACGGGAGCATGCTCAGTGCCCACAAGATGCCGATGATCATGAGGACCAGCCGCCACACCTCCCGCCGCAGCGTGTGCCGCAGGATGCGCAGCTTCAGCCGGACGAGGGTCGCAACCACGACAGCTCCGGCGTCTCGGTCGCGCCACCGAGCAGGTCGACGAACCGTTCCTCGAGGTCCTGACCGGCGCGCACCTCGTCGAGCGGCCCGGCGGCGAGGATGCGCCCCGCCCCGATCACGGCCACGTGGTCGCACACGCGCTCCACGAGCGCCATCACGTGACTCGACATGACGACGGTCCCGCCGTTGGCGGCGAACTGCTGGAGGATCGTGCGGATCGCCGTCGCGGACACGGGATCGACCGCCTCGAAGGGCTCGTCGAGCACGAGCACGCGCGGGGCGTGCACGAGCGCGCAGGCGAGCGCGACCTTCTTCGTCATGCCCGCCGAGTAGTCGGCGACCAGCGTCGCACCGGCCCCCGTGAGGTCGAGCGCACCGAGGAGGTCGTCGCGCCGGGCGGCGACCACGTGGGAGTCCATCCCGCGCAGCAGGCCCGCGTAGCTGATGAGCTCCGGCCCGGTGAGCCGGTCGAAGAGGCGCAGGCCGTCCGGCAGCACGCCCAGCAGTGGCGCAGCCTGCGCGGGCTCCCGCCAGACGTCCACGCCGTGGACGTGGACCGTGCCGGCGTCGGGCACCAGGAGGCCGGTCGCCATGGAGAGCGTCGTCGTCTTGCCTGCGCCGTTCGGGCCGACGACGCCGTAGAAGGAGCCGGCCGGGATGTCGAGGTCGATACCGGCGACGGCGAGCGTCGCGCCGAAGCGCTTGACCAGCCCGCGCAGCACGACGGCGCGCTCGGGTCCGGCCGCGGCGGTCACCCGCACACAGTACGTCCCGCGGGTGGCCCGGACAGGGGCCCGCAGGCCCGGGCGCGGGTGAGATCCGCGGGCTTCGAGCGCCGCCACCCTGCTCAACGGATGGGATAGCGAGGGTCAAGATTCGGTGGCGAACCGGTCACGAACGCGATGTCCCGGTCCCGAAACCATCACGATGCCCGAAGGCGCCGGTGCGGCCATGATCATCCGCCTAGCCTGACGCCATGCGTACCCCAAGGATGTGGCTGGCCCTCTCCATCGCCGGTGTGATCGCGCTGGCCGGATGCAGTGCGGGAGGTGATGAGTCGGGCGCGGCGTCGGACGACAGCTGGGTGGAGGAGGCCCCGTCGGACGACGGGTACGTGAACGAGGAGCCGGGCGCCGGCCAGGACGCGGGCGGCGACGTCGACCAGGGCGTCGACGAGGAGACCGGCGGGGAGGCGGAGGCGCCCACGGACGAGGAGCCCACCGACCCGTCCGAGCCGCGGGGGGAGTCGGGTGCGGTCGACCCGCTCGAGGCGGCCGGCATGATCTTCGTCACCACCGCGACGGTCGGCCTGCAGGTCGAGGACCCGTACCCGGTGCTCGGCGACATCTCCGCGTACGCCACGTCGCACGGGGGCGGGCGGGTGTTCTTCGACTTCACGGCGGCGACCGAGTACGAGGGCGCGCACGGCATCGTCACGGTGAAGCTGCCGCCGAGCGAGATGGACGCGGCGATCGACCACCTCTCCACGTACGGCGACGTCATGAGCCTGGAGGAGAACCGCGACGACATCACGGTCCGCGTGACCAACCTCGAGGCCCGGATCCGCATCGCGCAGATGGCCCTCGACCGCGCTGAGCAGTGGTACGCGGCGGCCACCACCCGCCAGGAGGAGATGGAGCTCGAGGGGCTGCTCAACGAGCGCATCCTCGCCCTGGACGACCTGCTCTCCCAGCAGGCCGGCGACGACCACGTCACGGCGCTGTCGACGCTCACCGTCGAGGTCTACAGCCCCGAGGCCGCCCCGCCGCCGCCGCCGGAGCCCGAGCCCGAGCCCGAGACCGGGTTCCTCGCAGGCCTCGAGCGCGGCTGGGACAACTTCTACTCCTGGGGCTCCGACGTCCTGCGGGTGCTGGGCATCCTGCTCCCGTGGCTCGTCTTCCTCGGCCTGCTCGTCGTGGCGGCGTACTACATCGCCAAGCCGATCCGGAAGTGGCAGGACTCGCGCCCGCCGCGCCCGGTGCGCCCGGCCCGGCCCGCGGGGCCGGTGGGGCCGACGACGACGATGCCGCCCGCCGGCCAGCGCGTGGTCTACCAGACGGCGCCGGCGCAGCCCGGCGTCGGCCAGCCGGTCCCGCAGGGTCAGCCGGCCGGTGCGCCGCGCACGACGCTCTCGGACCTGCTGGACAAGCCGGCTCCGGCCGACCCGGCGAAGCCGGAGCCGCCCGCACCGCCGGCCTGAGAGCCTCGGCCGCCCCGGTTCCAGGGCCTGGGAACCGGGGCGGCCGGGAACCATCCGCGCCAGCTCCTGTCCACAAGGCTTCCCACCAGACCCCGTCCGCCCCCTATGATCCGGTCTGTCCGTTTTCGGCTGACAGGGGGCAGGGGTGGACAGCGTCGCGCTGCTCGAGGGCGAGGTCCGGGAGCTGATCCGGCGCCGCGGCATCGACCCCGTGCGGGACCGGGCCGGGCTCGTGAGCCTCGTCGACGACGCGGTCGCCGACTACGACGAGCGCTCCCTCCGGGGCCACGTCCCCCCGCTCGCGGACCCCCGAGCCGCCACCAAGGCCGTGGTCGACGCCGTCGCCGGCCTGGGGCCGCTCCAGCGGTACCTGGACGACGACGAGGTCGAGGAGATCTGGATCAACTCCCCTGACCAGGTGTTCGTTGCGCGCGGCGGAGAGGCCGAGCTGACGCCGACGATCCTGACCGCCGGCCAGGTCCGCGACCTCGTCGAGCAGATGCTCAAGGTCTCCGGCCGGCGCCTGGACCTGAGCAGCCCCTTCGTCGACGCGGCGCTCCCCGGCGGCGAGCGCCTGCACGTCGTGATCCCCGACGTGACGCGGACGGCGTGGGCCGTGAACATCCGCAAGTACGTCGTCCGGGCCACCCACCTGGACGACCTGGTCGCGCTCGGCTCCCTCACGCCCGCGGCGGCCCGGTTCCTGTCCGCGTCCGTCGCGGCCGGTCTGAACATCCTCGTGTCCGGGCCGACCCAGGCCGGCAAGACCACCCTGCTCAACGCCCTGGCAGGGTCCATCCCGCCGCGCGAACGCGTGATCACGTGCGAGGAGGT
>Ga0196970_1001683_pt1 | contig 13738 bp, 30 predicted proteins | sample S1v_513CmetaG_FD_148672 | JGI IMG/M metagenome (GOLD analysis project Ga0196970, IMG submission 148672) | Soil microbial communities from Anza Borrego desert, Southern California, United States - S1+v_5-13C | ecosystem: Environmental > Terrestrial > Soil > Desert | place: USA: California... | reverse complement strand
CAGCGCCCTCAACGGGCATCGTGAAATTTCACGACAGGCGGCAGAGAAATTTGGGAGGGCCTTTAACGTGGACCCCGGTTGGATACTTTACGGTGGCGATGGGACGCCACGCTCAGCACTCGAGAGCTCGGAATTCGGTGAAGTGCTCCTACGAGCAGCTGCTCTTCCAGATCAGGAGGCCCGCAGACTGTTTGAAGCTCTGCGTCAGCGGTTCGAATCCTCAGCTCCTGGAGAATCGTCTCCCGCTGATCAGGCGATGAACTCAGATATAACGACACTACGTCAACAAAAGCGCTCATAGCGCCGAACCCCCTCGGCTACCCGTTCCATCTTTGTTCCTATCTACTCATAGGAATTATCGCCTCGTCAATAGGAATCCTATCCCAACGGGATTTCAAGTATGCAGTGCGCCCGTACGCATTAGGCATGGCGCAATTACTTAGATCAAGCCGCACTCACAGGCTTATATGACGATCTTTTGACACAAACTGGCCGGGCGTTGCCCGGCCGCCACAAGCCGGAAGGCTTACGTGGTCGTACGATTCCGACCTGTCATCGTACAAAATGTACTTGACCCCTTGTCGTACAAAGCGTACGGTTCCCCCATGACGCAACCGATCATGGCCTAGAGCCGAAGGGGAGAATGGAATGGCCGAAGTCTACTTCATCGCAGCGCTGATCTTCGGCGGCCCCGCGGCTGTCGTGGTGTCCCTCATCGTCATCGGCATCAACGATCTCGCTGACTACCGCGCTGAGAAGGCGCGGCGCTGAACCCTCGCACACAAGGAGCATCCCGCCATGTCCAACGCCTCTCCCGCATTCAAGGCCGCTGCCGCCGCGTACTTCGCGGCCAAGGCTGCCGGCGCCTCGTACGACCAGGCGCTCTTCATCGCAAAGGCGACCTACGAGGCTGAGAAAGCGAAGGCCGCCTGACTGATTGCGCCGCCCTGCCGATCCTCGGGTCGGCAGCACAGTGCAACCAGAGCCTATAGCCGAAGGGGAGACAGCAGAATGCCGAACGTCATTCAGATGGAAGAGCGGATGAAGTCGCACCTGGCCCGCGTGTCGGGCAAGGCGATCGAGAAGGAGCTTGCCCGCATCAGCGCGCTGGAGCGCGACGGCAAGATTTCACGCTTCACCGCCATGTCGATGGTCAGCACCGCGGCGATCCGTTTGGCCTACCGCGCCAACGCCGCCTAACCCCCTTTCAGCCGTAGGTTGCCGCCGGACCCTTCTCTGAACTGCAGGCAGCCGGAAACAGAAGATCAGCCGTAGAGGCATGGAGACTGAGTATGGACGAGAGGAAGCATACGCCGGGGCCGTGGAGCGTTTGCGGGGCGGAAGGCTGCACATGCGCCGCCGTGCTCTACCGGGATGGCATCATCTGCGAGGTTCGCACCTTCAACGATGACATGGCCGACGCGACTGGCCACGCTCCGTCGCCAGATGAGGCACAGGCCAACAAGCGCCTGATCGCCGCCGCGCCTGAGTTGCTGGCGTCCTTGGATTTGATCGTGGACGCGCTCCAGTCGGGGTACGTGCCTGAGACAGATGGCGGGATCATCAAAGACGCCCGCGCCGCTCTCGCCAAGGCCGGAGCCTAACCCATGCACCCACAAAGACAGGCCGCGAACCTCCGGGCATCGAACGTGGCGCACATCGTCCACGAGCTGGAGCTTTCCGCCGACTGCATCGTGACGGTCCAGTCCTACGGCGACGACTACGACGGCGAGTGGAAGCAGCGCGGGTTCAGAGCATGGGCTAACCGGGATGACGAATTCCGCCCTGGCTGTTCCCGCACCGTAGCCACGTCGTCTGGCGACACTGCGATCGAGGCCCTTGACCGTCTCGCGAGAGAGCTTGGCTGCGACCCCGATGCGGAAGCGAAACCCATTACGCAGGAGAAGGCAGCGTGAGCGACGAACGCAAAGACGGCGGGCAGGCGTTCCCTCAGTCGGTAACCGTTGGGCCGAACGATGACCTGTACCCGGCCTATCCGGGCATGACGCTGCGGGACTACTTCGCGGGGCAGGCGCTTGCCGGGATGCTGTCGAATGGGTTCCAGCCGAAGGAGGCCTTCAAGAAAAACGGCCCTGGCGCCCGCACAGAGTACGGCCCAGACACTTACGTCGCAATGGCTTACCGCCTCGCTGACGACATGCTGGCGGAGCGCTCAAAGTGAGCCGCCTCTTCCTTTCATCAGGCGATGCCAGCGAGTTCACGCTGTTCGTTGCCGGGTTCATTGCTCTGGTCGGGCTGGTGGCCCGGTGTGCGGGGGTGTGGGCATGAGCGCTCCGAGCAAAGGCGACCTGATCGCCGTGTGGTTCTCGTGCGGCGCTGCCAGCGCCGTGGCCGCCAAGCTCACGCTAGAGCGCTACGGCGACCTCTGCGACGTGCGGGTGTTAAACAATCCCATTGCTGAGGAAGATGCGGACAATGTCCGGTTCATGGGCCGTGTCCAAGCGTGGCTGGGCATTGCCATTGAGTCCGTCCGCAACAGCAAATACCCGAACGCATCAGCCGAGGAAGTCTGGGATCGGCGCGGGGGCATGTCGTTCCCGCATGGAGCGCCGTGCACCTATCACCTCAAGAAAGAAGCGCGCCAGCAGTGGGAGGCGATCAACAAGCCTGCTTGGCACGTACTCGGATTTGGCGCTGAGGAGCAAGAACGGCATCGCATGTTCACGCTCACCGAGCGGGCGAACGTGCTGCCGATCCTCATCGAAGCCAAGATGACCCGGCAGGATTGCTTCGAATACATCGTGAACGCCGGAATCAAGCCTCCTCGCGTCTATGGCATGGGCTACCCGAACGCCAATTGTATCGGCTGCGTCAAGGCAACATCACCGACCTACTGGAACCACGTCCGCAAGGCCCATCCCGAGGTGTTCGCCCGCCGTGCTGAGCAGTCGCGCCGCCTCGGCGCCAAGCTGGTGCGCGTCAACAATCAGCGCATCTACCTTGATGAGCTTGACCCGAACGCAAAGGGCCGTCCTCTGGCGTCGTTGCAGATGCCGGAGTGTGGACTGTTCTGTGAAGAGCGGAGGGCAGCATGAAGCCCGACCCCTCCGTCCTCGCTGCCGTCCGTGCAGCCAAAGCTCCCCGTCTGCTTGCAGTGGCTCTCATGCTCGCAGGCGCCGCCGCACCCGTAATGCAGGAGAAGGTGAAGTGAACGCACTCGCCACGAAGACAGAAGACCTTCCGCTCGCCCCGGCCCCGTCCGTTGCGTCCTCCCCGATGCTGTCGCTGCTCTCGGACGCGATCCAGAAGGGCATGCCGATCGAGGTGATCCGCGAGATCAAGGAGATGGCCAAGGAGATGGCGGCCGATGAAGCGCGCCGCGCCTTCGATGCCGCTCTGTCGGACGCCAAGGCCGAAATCCCCGTCATCACCAAGAATCGGCAGGTCGGCTACGAGCACAAGGACAAAAGCGGCTCCACCAGTTACCGCCATGAAGACCTGGGCGAGATTGCCCGCACGGTTGACCCTATCCTCGCGAAGCACGGCCTTTCCTACCGCTTCCGCACCACTTCGGAGCCGAACCAGCCCATCGTGGTGACGTGTATCGTAGCGCATCGGGCTGGTCACAGCGAGCAGAACACGCTCAGCGCTGGCCGCGACGACAGCGGAAAGAAGAATAGCCTTCAGCAGATCGCGAGCACGATCACCTACCTGCAGCGGTACACCCTCAAGGCAGCGCTCGGCTTAGCGGCATCGCATGACGACGACGGCGCCCATGCTGATGACGAGCCCATCGATACGATTACCGACGACCAACGCGACGAGCTTCTGCGCTTGCTTAAGGATGCCGGCGCCACGGCCGATCAGTTCTGCGCTATCGCCAAGATAGGCGACTTGTCCGACCTCCCGGCCGGCCGCTTTGAAGGTGCCAAGACGTGGATCGCGAACCGCAAGGCGGCGCGGGACGCAGCAAAACAGTCTCTGGATCGTCAGTTCGGAGGCTCCGATGCAACTTGAAATCATCGACTGCGACCAGAACAGCGCTGCGTGGGTGCAGGCACGGTGCGGGCTTGTGACGGCCTCGCGCTTCAAGGACGTGCTGGCCAAGGGCGAAGGCAAGATGCGCGCCAAGTACCTGTACGAGCTTGGGGCTGAAATCCTTCGTGGCTACCCCGAACCGGAAACCTACTCCAACCCCTACATGGAGCGGGGGCACGACCTCGAGGATGACGCGCGCCAGCGCTTCGCTTTCGAGCACTTCTGCGAGCCGATACGTGTCGGCTTCGTGCGGCGCGCCGACCTTGGCGCCGGATGCTCGCCGGATAGCCTAATCGGTGAGGACGGTGGCCTCGAAATCAAGACCGCGCTCGGTCACATTCAGATGGAGCGTATCCACCGGGGCACCCTGCCCAGCGAGCACGTAGCCCAAGTCCAGGGATCGATGTGGATCACCGGACGGAAGTGGTGGTCGTTCGTGTCCTACTCGCCGGACCTGCCCCTGTTCCATGTCCGCGTCGAGCGCGACGAGGCCTACATCGCCAAGCTCAGCGAGGCAGTGGCGGCATTCAGGACCGAGCTTGACGCAATGCTCAGCGCGCGCCGTGGCGTCGACCAGTTCAGGAGCGCGGCATGATTTTCCCCCGCAACAAAAGGGAGACGGCGCCAGTCGAAAAAACGGCCGTCGATTTTTACGACCGCACGGTCATGGTCTTGTTTGAGGCCCGGCAGGAGCGAAGCAAAACAGCGCTCGCGCTAGCGAAAATCCGCATGGACAGCAAGCGCTACCGCGCCTTGTCGCAAGAGCGGCAGGACTTCCTCTACGACCTCTACAAGCAGGCAGCCAGGGCTTGCGGGATGGGTGCGCCATGAGCCGCGCCCTTGTCGTCTGCCACAGCCAGGCCGACCGTCGCAAAGCTGCTGACTGGTGCATGAAGGCACCGACTGGAACGCGGATCGAGTTCAAGGCCGCGAAACGCTCGCTGGACCAGAACAGCAAGATGTGGGCGATGCTCACTGAGGTTGCCGAGCAGGTCGCCTACCACGGCACTAAGCTCACTCCCGACGATTGGAAGCTGGTCTTCCTCGACGGGCTGAACCGCGAGCTGCGGATTGTGCCGAACCTCGACGGCAACGGCTTCGTCAACCTGGGACGCTCTTCGTCCGACCTGTCGAAAGCCGAGATGGCAGACCTCATCACGCTAATTGAAGCGTGGGGCCTGCAGCATGGCGTCGTGTTCTCCGATCCCGACGCCTTCGCCCCGAGAGAGACAAAGGCGGCGTAGATGAACCTTCAGACCATGACCCGCACCGAACTGGCGTCTCTTCGCGACGCGACCGACGCCAAGCTGGCGAACGTCACCACCGAGATTGCAGCCATCAAGTCGGAGATGGCTGCGCGGCTGTCCGGCTTCACGGCTGAGGAACAGCGCCTGCGTACGACGCTTGGGCAGGTGACGGGGGAAATAGCCCGTCGCGAGGCAATGGACGCTGTGGTGCCCACGATCACCGACCATGCACTGCTGCGCTACATGGAACGCGTGCATGGCATCGACGTAGCAGCGCTCAAGGCCGATCTGCTCAGCGATGCACTGGTGTCAGCCATAAAGGCAGGCGCTACCGCCATGCAGACGCCGGAAGGCACCTTCGTCATCAACGGCGCGTCCGTGACCACCTTCCTCAGCAAGGAGATGCGCCCCAAGCGCAAGACCAAGCGCGGGCTGCGCGAGGTGGACGGCTTCGATGAGGACGAAGCGGCATGAACCTACGCGAGCCCCCTATTCGATCAAGCAAGTACCTTCGCGGCTCAAAGGGCGAGCCGTGCAAGCTCCGCATTGTCTGCGACGGCTACGGCGACAACGTGGTGCCGTGCCATGCGCGCGACCGCCACGCCGGCCGGGGTCAGAAGGCATCCGACCTGTCCGTGATCGACGGGTGTCAGGCCTGCCATGATGTATTCGACCTCCGTGCCAAGCTGCCGAACGGGCAATACCTGACCTCGGAAGAGTGGCTGTTCTATGCCCTTCGCGGGCTGCAGGACACCATCGAAAGCCGCGCGCGCCGGCAGATCATCATCGTGCCGCTCGATCCCGAGCGCCTGTCGCACGACAAGCCGACGCCTCCTCGCAAGCCGAAAGCCGAGCGCCAGGCGATCCCCCACCGCAAGACCGAGTGGCCCACGCGACCGCTCCGCACCCGCAACAACCTGCGAAAGGCCAGCCCATGACCCAAGACAGACGCCTGCCCGATGAACGGGTGAGAGAGATACTGGCGGCGGCGCAAAACGCTACCGCCGGACGCCGCGACTATGCCCACGACGAACACCGCGACGATTACGTCATCCTTCGCGAGCCGAACGACACTCCTGTCGGGAGGATGGAGTCAGCGCTTGACGCTGAGTTCGCGGTCGAAGCCGACCCCACCACCATTGCCGCCCTCGCTTCCGAGCTGCTGGCACTGAGAGAGGCGCTTGCGTTGGCATCGAACAAGTTCGCTTTCGCTGCCGGCCTATCGGACCCAGTGAACAAGAACATGTTTTTGCGAGGGGCGAAGGCTTTCTGTGACGAAGCCCTTGGAGCCACCAATGTCCCTTGATCGCGAGAGACTGGCAGAGCTGGTGGAGAGGGTGCGCCGGGCGACGGGGGCGGATCGGGAAATCGATCGCGAGTTGTACCTCGCTTTTGAGTGCAAGCCACTGCCACCCGAGGGCATGACCTTCGACTGGATCGAAGAGGGCTGGCCGGGGCGGGGGCACGTCAAGCCGCATGGCTTGGTCACACACTACAGGGATAACTCCCCGACTGACGGGATGCTGTCTCCGCACTACACCGCCAGCATAGACGCCACCTTGGGGTTGGTGGAACGGCTGCTGCCGGGGTGGCGCTACGCCGTAGTCAAGCAGGAGAACTCCGCCAGCCCCGCCACCCCCGACGGTTTCCATTGCTGGCTAGAAGACCCAGAGGGCGCCACGGATCACCAAGACGGGCCGCGCATCCGTGCTCCCCTCGCAATCCTCACTGCCCTGCTCACCGCCCTCCTCTCCCTCTCGGAACTTTCCAAATGAGTGATACCGTGACGCTGGCGCCTTGTCCGTTCTGTGGCAGCACCGAGGCGCAGGCCATAGATCGTACCTGCGACCGCGACACGCCGTACAACCCGGCGGACTACGCCTACCCTCGGGTAATTTGCCGGTGTGGCGTTCAGGTTCCGGGTGAGAACTGGCGCGGCAAGGATACCGCCATCGCCGCATGGAACCGCCGCGCTGCATCGAACCCCGCACCATCGGGGGAGGCGGTGCCTGTGGCGTGGCGGGTGCGCGAGCGTTATCCGATGGACCCTGAACTTGATGCTGCCATCGTAAAGAGGGGACGTTGGCGCTACCACAAAGACAAGCCGGAGTGGGCCGGCCTCGACAACACCTCGGAAGCCCAGCCCCTCTACGCCGCCCCTCCCTCACCTGCTCAGGGGGTGGAGATCACCGATGCGATGGTGGAGCGAGCCACTGACGCGCTGTACGGCACGGAGCGTGTCGCCGGACGCGTCATCACTATGAGCAAGGATCAGGCGCGCGCTACAGCCAAGCTGGCCCTCACCGCCGCCCTCTCAGTGGAGCGGGAGAACGACAATGGGTGAGCCCAGGACCGCCACAAAGGCGAACAGGCCCGCCGGTGAAGGCGAGCCTGTCGGAGGAGTTCAGAGAAGCCAGTCCAGCGGCAACATGGCTGACACAGCTAGCCCGGTTGGCGATGCCACGGTAGCACCGCTCTCTATCAAAGAGAAGGGCACGGCCGTACCTGACACAGCTAGCCTGGTTGCTCGGCTGCGGGCCGGCATCGTCACCAAACCCGCCGTCACGGACAAAGCATACACGCCGGACTTTTCGGCTACCGTGGCACTCATGGCGGAAGCCGCCGACGCTCTCGTAGCCGCTATCCGAGAACGCGATGAAGCGCGGGCGCTCAACGAGCAGAACTTCGGGCGCACGTTGGTTCAAGCGAACCACGACCTCCGTGCAGAAGTAGAACGGCTGACGGAACTCGTGCGGCAGTTCTTGCGAGCTGAGTACGACGGCCCCGGCTTGCGCGATTGCACGGACAATGACGGCGTGCCGTACCAGTCGGCTGATCTGGCGAAGCATATCGCCGCGGCTGAGGAACTGGTGGCCGCTCTCCAGAAGGAGGCGGGGGAGAAATGAAGCTGACGAAGGCACAACTCCGCTTGCTACAGCGGTTCGCGGCCGCGCCGCCCGGCACCAGCCTACACCTCGCATCGGAAGATCGCGGCTATCACCAGATGCCGATCTTTCGTGGTCGCATGCACATGCCGAACTGCCCCACATGCGGTCACCCGTCGGAGGTGATCGCGGTTTCCTTCGATTGCATCGTGGCGCTGCACGAAAAGGGAATGATCCGCGAGAGACTGAAGCGCAGCGAAGTCTTCTACAACGACGACATCACCCCATCCGGCCGCGCTGCGCTTGAGGCCAGGCCAGAGGGAGCGAAGCCATGAGCCGGTATCGTTCAGAGGGAAGCCGCAGCCAGCATGTGCGAAAGCTCGGGCCCGACTGGTACGTCATTTCGTGGACCGTCGACTTCTACTACCCCACGTCCCGGCTTCGGCATCCGCGCACCTTCCGCCGCAACACCGACCTAGCTGGAGCAAAGCGGTTTGCCAAGCGATGGGGCCTGAACGACGAGCGCACGGTCGCTGCCTTTGCGGAGGACCAGCCATGACCTACCGCCGCTTCCGCCGTGCCACCTGGCGTCAGCTCCTCATAGCCCTTGCTGTGCTTGCAGTTGTCCTTGCTGCTGTGAGTGGGGCTTGGTGGCTTAGGGTGAGGGGGTGGTGGTGAGCGCGCGCCCGATGACACCCGAGCAGGTAGCGGATTTGTGGGGCTGCTCAGCCAACCACGTCCGCAACCTTATTCACAGGGGCGAACTTCGCGCCTTCCGCCTTGGCCGCCGTCTATTCAGAATCCCGGCTGACGCAATCGGGGAGTACGAACAATGCCAAACGACTACCGCATCGGCAAGCTCAACGGAGGACTCGTCGTCACCTGGTGGGGAGACGATGGGAAGCGGCGACGTTATCGTCTTAAGGCACAGTCCCGAAAGGAAGCCGAGGTCGAAGCCGTCTCGGTCATCCGAGAGCACGTCATCAAACCTGACGGATGCGACATAGACCAGCTTTGGCAAGCCTACCGCAAGGAAAAGGCCGGGCGGCGTATCGCGACAACGATGGAGTTCGAATGGCGCTACATGCGCCCGTTCTTCGGCAACCTGCGTCCCGATCAAGTGTCGGTCGACCTGTGCCGAGCCTACACCGAAATTCGCCGCGGCGCCGGGAAAAAGGACGGCACCATCTGGACCGAGCTAGGCCATCTGCGCACTGTGCTGCGCTGGGGCGTCGACAAAAACATCATCCGCCACGCCGCTAAGATCGAGCGACCGCCGAAGCCTGCGCCGAAGGAACGTTGGCTCGACCATGAGGAAATCGGCCGGCTGCTTGCCACGCCCAAGGCGCACCACATCCAGCTCGCCATCCTGCTGATGCTGGCGACAGCCGGGCGCGTTGGGGCAATCCTCGAGCTCAAATGGGACCGGGTGGATTTCGAGCGGGGAACGGTCAATCTGCGCAGCACGGAGACGGGGCCACGCAAGGGCCGCGCCATCGTGCCGATGAATGACGGCCTGCGGGCCGCCCTGTCGCAGGCGAAGTCAGCTGCCATCACCGACTACGTTATCGAATGGGCAGGAGCGCCGGTCAAATCGATCAAGACCGGCTTCAACAGGGCCTGTGCCGACGCGAAGCTGGAGAACGTTTCGCCGCACACCTTGCGCCACACGGCTGCCGTCCATCTGGCGATGAACGACGTGCCTATGCAGCGCATCTCGCAATACCTGGGGCACAGCTCCGTTGCCGTCACCGAGCGGGTCTATGCCCGCTACGCACCCGAGCATTTGCGGGAAGAAGCGGCGATTCTCGATTTCACGAAGCGGGCACAGGTGGTATAAATGGCGAACGTGCGGTGTGCTCTGTGGTTCGCCGAACCTGCGCGGTCGGTTTCTCGGCAAATGTCCTTGCGCTGTATGCGCGGTACGGTGTGGGTTTTTCGCGGAGGAGAGCCTGTTTCGCTATGACGCCATTCGCTCATAACGGTCTGGTTCCAGGTTCGAGTCCTGGTGGGCCCACCAAATTCCTAAAGCAATATCAACAGCATAACTCCGCAGATGCGGGGTGGTTTGCAGTTCATCGAACCTAACGTGGCGTGAAAGCGGCCCGCGTCGGGTTCGCTCGCCTTGTTCAAAAGGGCCTGTGACGATGGATATGAGGAAGGGCGATGCCCTCGACCTAATCACCAGCATGGCGGAGGTGCCAGATATCATCGTCACTGATCCGCCATATGCGCTGCGGGGCGACGGCGATGAGCACGCCATTAGCGCCACGGTTGCCATCGTGTTGCGGGAGGCCGCCACACGGCTCCGCAAGGGCGGCTGGATGCTTGTGATGTGCGCCGCCAGTTGGCGGTCGCAGGCTTACATGGTGGAGAGCGTGCGGGGCATCGTTGAGCCGGTTCGCACCATGACGTGGTGCAAGCCTACGGCGCGGAGCAAGGCGCAGACGAGCGGCCCGGCTTTCGCCAGCGTTCAGGTGCTCGTGTTCAAGAAGGGCAAGAGCCTTGTTCCTTCCGCGCCGATCCTTGACCACATCACCGCTCCGCCGGTCACCAACGGCAGGCGAGCCGAGTTGCCGCCAGAGGTGGCCGATTGGATGGTGTCCGCCTACGGCCAGCCAGGCGATCTGCTGCTCGATCCGTTCGCAGGCTCCGGCGCCATACTGGCGGCCGCCGACAGGCTGGGGATGCGATCCATCGGCTTCGAGAAGAACCCGTTGGAGATCGCTGCATGACCCAGTTCCAGTGGTCCGACGAGGTTCTGGAAGAGGCCGCCCGCGCGATCTACGACACTATCTATGGTGAGGGGGCGTGGGACAATCCCGGCGCGTTGCCGGATGAGATTGATCGCGACCTATACCGGCGAGCCGCTAGCGCGGCTTTTGACGCCGGGGCCGCAATTTTCGAGGCAAGGGAGCAGCCATGAGCAAACTTTGGCGACACATCGAATGGTGGGTGCCGTTCTTGGTGTGGGCAGGTGCCACCAACCTGATGGGCAGGTTTCTGTTCACGAGCATCCCCGATGAGGTCAGGGACGTCGGGACACTCGGCATCCTAGCCGGTGGGATCATGGCCTACGTCATGACGATACGAAGTGAACGAAATCGCAGCGGAAGTTCTGCTGCCCCTGATCGAGGGGCATCCCAGCAAATGATACGTGAAGAACAGCAGGCCTCATACATGGATGCGATGACGCGACGGCAGATCGAAGAGCGGCAGTCACGAGGCCCCTCCTCGGGGCTTCTGATCGGCCTGCTGCTCGTCATTGGCGGCCTGATGCTGCTCGCCAGCGGCGTGTCGGGGTTGCTGCTGTCATGAATTGGCGACCGCTCCCCTAATCCCCACTTCAGCGGGGCTGCCCTTCGGGGCTGGCGGTTAGCCAAGGGGCGGCGCGAGGCGACACGAGGTCCGCACCCTCGGGGCGGATCGGCCTGCGGTAACAAAAGGCTCCCCTCGCGCCCCCCCGCTTTAAAGGAGATGACGAAATGACAGACGCGATTAAGCAGCCAAGGCTCGACGGGAAAGCCGAAGTGCCATCGAAGACCACGGACTATACCACCTACCGTCCCGAGGACTTCGAGCCTCAATATCGCTGGCAGGGGGAAGGCCCGCCGCCCCGTCGCTGGAGGGCTGCAGACGGCACAGTCGTGTACCGAAGCTATGCCGACTACTGCGACGACTAACCCCCATACCCGTTCGGCGCCCCCATGATGATCCCCACCTTCTTGCTCCCGCACTTCGAGCAACGGAGCTTCGACAGGAAGAAGTCCCGCTGCCGCGGTATCACGAAGTCAGGCCCGAAGGCTTCGATGAGCTTGTCCCAGTCGAGCTGCTGGGAGTGACGGCAGGGGTTTTGCCCCTTGGGTGGCTGTGCCTCGCAGTGGGCGTGTAGCTTGTAGCCTTCGGACTTGAGGTAGGCGAGGGAGGCGTGGATCATGGAGTCTGAAGCAGATGACGCCGAAGGAATACGCTAGAGCCCGCGACGCTTGCCGTAGGACTAACGCAGAGAGGAAAGAGAGCGATCCCTCCTTCGCGACCATCCCGCCTTGCGTAGACAAAGGGCACCTATGCAAACGCTGCGCCGCAATAGGGCGTGGCGCGTCATGGAACCCACGCGCTAGGCGCTGACAGGTCAGGAGCCCACCCCTGACATCTCTTCGCGAGTGCTACTAGCCGCATAAGCGGCGCGACGGCAGGCCGTTCCGTCCTCTGCCAGCCCTCATTTTCTACCACGAACGAACGGCAATTTGTAGCGGTTTCCCGCGAAACTTTGTATAGGACCGCCGTGGTTCTCTGTTCATTTTCTACCACGAACGGAAGGTTGCCTGGGCTGCGGCCCCGGTTAACAAGTGAAGGCCTTCGGGCCAACGCACCAAATAAGGCCCTCGCTACGGCGGGGGCTTTTCAGTTCGCAGACTAGGCGGAACATCTAGCCTGGCGGATCGTCCTTCGTAGCTGCCACCAGCAGCACTACTGCCCCAAGCAGGATGTAGAGCAGGAACGGCGACCAGTACGAGTTCGCCATGTACGCCGGCCGCTCGAGCTGACGCCACACGATCCCATAGATGCGGCCGCACCCGATGGCGATGAGCAGCAGGCAAATGGCGAGGATGCCCCAATCCTCGGGACGGCGGGCACCCTTCCAGAACACCCGCCAGCCGGTCGGGCCCCACCTCCACAGCCCCGCAACGCAGGCTACCATCATCACGGTAGCCGTCGCATCGGACAGGGCATCCGGAGGGAAGAACATGGCGGAGACGCCAAATACCGCCAGAGCGGCACCGACCACCAGAAGCGCCGGGTTCTTGAGAAACTCAGGCACGGCGCTCCTCCAACATTCTCTGCATTAGGGCTTCAACATGATTGCGCCGATGATCCAGTGTGTTGATCGCGGCGTGCAGTTCGGCCCGGTCCAGACGGCGCAATAGTTCCGCCACCTCTCGCTGGGCTCGCAGCTCTCGCCTTCGATTGAGCCATCCGAACATCCCTTCACCGCCGTCCTTTTTCGATGATGAAGGACTCGGCTTTCTCAAGGGTGGCAACTGCGGTTGTAACGCTAACCAGAGAGGTGCGTAGGTCATTGCGCCAGCCCTCTTCCAGCTCCGCTATGCGCTTGTCCTTCTGCATGTCTCGCCTCCAGCCGAAGATGACGACGACGACCAAGGTAAGGGCCAGAGCCACGACGGTGGCTCCCAGCGTGCCCTGTTGCAGGAACGGCTCTGCCGTCTTCCCGGCTATATCGGTGGCAGTGTCCATGCGTCATTTACCGACCGGAAATGCTTGTGGCCTCACGTTGGGCATCAGGCTTGTCCTCTGCACGGAGGGCGGCTTAGGCTCGGGCTCGGTGGGCTCAATCACCGGGCTCGAGCCGACTAGAGGTATCCGGTGAGCGCCAGGATCAGCACCACGATCACCAGCACCACGAGGATGCCAGATGGCATCGGTCCCCACGAGCGGGAGTAGGGCCAGGCTGGTATCGCGAAGATCAGCAGCAGCACGAGGATGACGAGCAGAGTGGTGGACATGCGGTCCTCCTATTTCTCGGGAATCACGGGCTTGCGCGGCAGGACGACGCCGGGCGGCAGAGGCAGGTGGGGAACCGCCAGT
>Ga0196970_1001682_pt1 | contig 13757 bp, 10 predicted proteins | sample S1v_513CmetaG_FD_148672 | JGI IMG/M metagenome (GOLD analysis project Ga0196970, IMG submission 148672) | Soil microbial communities from Anza Borrego desert, Southern California, United States - S1+v_5-13C | ecosystem: Environmental > Terrestrial > Soil > Desert | place: USA: California... | reverse complement strand
GACCGGGGGCGCCCCCGGCGATGTGCTGGGCCACCACGCCGAGGCGGGGCGCGCCGCCGCCTCTGGCGCCGCCGATGTCCTGGAGATGCCGATTCGCTGGCTCCAGGAGCTTTACCCGGCGGACGAACTGCTGGCCCGCGAACTGCCGGGGGTCTCCGTGGAGTTTGCGCTGTCCGATGGGGCTCTGACCCGCATCTACGAACTAGAGGCGGTCGGGCCGGAGGGGCAGGTCGTGCTGTCCGAGGGCTTCAGCCCGATCTGCTCGGCCCGGGTCTACTTGCCGGAGTTCCCCGAGCGGGGCCGGGTCCATCCGCCTACCGGGCTGCTCCGGGTGGAGCAGGCAGGACGTACCCTGGCTGAGACCGCCATCGACACCGATGCGGAGGCGTTCTGGACCGCCTGGCAGGAGCAGGTGCTGCCCCGGCTGCGGGAACTCCTGACCCCCGCCCCCGACCCGGGCGCCCAGCCGTTCTTCGGCCGGCTCCTGGTCGAGGTCAGCCTGAGCGAAGACGACCGCCGGCTGGGTATCAGGGAAGAGCAGATTTCGCCGCTGGATGCCCTGCACGAGGACCTGTACTTCTATACCTTGGACTATCTTAACCAACTGGGGCTGTCGCAGGTAGGCAAGGGCTACCCGGCGCCCGGGGCGGTGGAGCCCTGGGTTTCCTACGCCCCGGGCGGGCCCCGGGCGCGGGTGCGGCTGTACGGGCGCCCGCCCGAAGCCCCGGCCGGGGAACAGCCTGCCGCCGCCGAGACCACGCAGCGAAGCGCCGGCCTGCCTGCCCCCGCCCCGGGCATTCCCCTGGACCAGGTCATCGGGCCCGATCAACTGCCCGCCTACCTGGCCTACCTGAGCAATCTCCCCGGTGTCCGGGTCTGGCGCACGGGCCTCTCCTACGGGGGCCGCCCCACCTGGGCCCTGACCGTGCTGCCGCCCACCGCCGGCACCATCGCCCCGCCCCAGAAGCTGAGCGCCTGGCGCCCAACCCTCCTGGTTAACGCCCGGCGCCACGCCAACGAAGTCTCCTCGACCAACTCCATCCTGCGCCTGGCCGAGCTGGCCGCCACCCAGGGCGTTTCCCGAGGCGTCAACCTGGTCATCAGCCCGTTGGAAAACGTCGATGGCGCCGCCGTCCACTACGCCATGATGCAGCAGCACCCCTACTGGAAGCTCCACGCCGCCAGGTTTAACGCCGCCGGCATTGACTTTGGGTCGGACCAGTTCGAAGCCGAGCCTCGCTTCGGTGAATCCCGCACCCTGCCCACGCTGTGGCGCTCCTTCCAGCCCGACGTCATCCTGGACGACCACGGCTATCCCTCGCACGAGTGGGTCCAGCCGTTCTCGGGCTACAGCTCGGCGCCATACTTCCGCACTTCCTGGTGGATGCCTAACGCCCTGATCTACGGCATCCACCGCTGGATGGACGCCGAGCAGTACCCGGCCAACGGCGCCATGCAGGAAGCCCTGCGCGACGCACTGGCCGGGCGCCTCACCGCTGACAGGGAGATCGAGTCGTATACACAGACGCTGCTCGACCGCTACATCTCCTACGGTCAACGGTACGTGCCTGAGAAGTTCCCCCTGCAAACGCACAAGGGCTTCGTCAGCCTTACAGGCAAGGTGGCCGCCGGCCCGGAGGCCCGCACCTACGTGGGGCGGTTCCCGCACATCACCGCGGCCGAACTGGTGACCGAGGTGCCGGACGAGACCGCCCAGGGCGACTACCTCGCGCTCTGCGCCAGAGCCCATCTCGAAGGGGATCTCGCGGTCCTGGAAACGCTGCAGAAGCATCCGCAGCCTGTGGTCCGCCGCCGCTGGACCGAAGGCGACAACGTATTCTGGGCCGTGGGCCGTGAACGGCCCTATCAGATGGCATAGACTAGGCGCCCTCCGTTGTAGCGGAGGGCGCCTCCATTTCGCCGGCTACGCATCCTTCGGCCGCAGATGGAACCGGCGGGTCACCACCGCCTCCAGCCAACTCACGGCCAGGTAGAGCGCCGCAGAGATGGCCACCAGCACCACAACCCCGGTCATGACCAGTTCCATCTGAAAAACCTGCCCGCCATATACGATCAGGTATCCCAGGCCCGCCTTGGAGGCGATAAACTCGCCAACCACCACGCCCACCAACGTCAGGCCGATGTTGACCTTGAGCGCCGCCAGCAGCGTGGGCAGGCTGGCCGGGAAAACCACCTTCTGCAGCACCTGGCGGCGGGTTGCTCCCAGCGTCTGCAGCAGCAGAATCTTGGCGGGGTCGACCGAGCGGAAGGCGACTTCCACCATCACGATGGTGACGACCACCGAAATTGCCACGGCCATGCCGTAAATGGAGATCCGATCGCCAAGCCACACATAGAAGATCGGCCCCAGGGCGACCTTTGGCAGCGCGTTCAGCACCACCAGATACGGGTCCAGCACTCGCTCCAGGGGTGCCCACCACCACAGAGCGACCGCTGTGCCCACGCCAAGGACGAGACCGGCCGCAAAGCCCACCAGGGTCTCCTGCAGGGTAACACCCAGGTGGCGCCACAGCGTACCAGTGCCCGCAAGCCGCACAAGCGTCTCCCACACCTTCGTGGGCTTGCTTGTCAGCATGGGATTTACCCAGTACCGGTCGGCCGCTGCCTCCCACAGCAGCAGGACGACCGCCAGGAGCAGCAGTTGGGCGCCCAGTACCGCCACGCGCTGCAGCCGGAGACGCCGCAGGTATGCCCGGTGCTCAGGACTGCTCATGGCCTTGCAGCTCCTTCCATATGCGCTGGAAGTACGGGTTGAACTCCGGCGCTTCCCGAGCCTTGAACGGCGTCGGCCGCTCCGGGCCGGCCCAGCGAATGACGTGTTCGCTCTGCACCCGGGCTGGGCGCCCGGTCAGCACCAGCACCCGGTCAGCCATGGTAATCGCCTCAGGAATGTCATGGGTCACCAGCACCGCTGTCTTGCCCTGTGCCCGCAAAATGGCGGCTACCTCGTCCGCCAGGCCCAGCCGGGTCTGAAAGTCCAGGGCGGAGAACGGCTCGTCGAGCAGCAGAATATCCGGGTCAATGGCCAGCGTTCGCACCAGGGCCACTCGCTGCCTCATGCCGCCGGAGAGTTGGTCAGGATACGCGTGCCGGAAAGCCAGCAGGCCGGTCTGCTCCAGCAGGCGAGCCACCCGTTGCCGCGCTGCGCGGAGGTTCAGCCCTTGCACTTCCGGGCCGATCAGGCAGTTCTCCTCCACCGTGCGCCAGTCAAAGAGATGGTCCCGCTGCAGCATGTAGCCGATGCGACGGGAAGGGCCCGCCACCGGGCGCCCGTCCAGCATGACCGATCCGGCCGTGGGGCGCAGCACGCCGGCAATCAGCGACAGAATGGTCGACTTGCCGCAGCCGCTCGGTCCCACGATGGCCACGAACTCACCGGGCATCACGGCCATCTCCAGGCCGGCCAGCGCTTCGGTTTCGCCGTCCTGTGCGAGATACCGCATGGAGACTGCCCGCAGTTCAACACGGGGGGCACCCATTACTTGATCTCCGCTACGGCCCGCTCGGCGAACTGGTTGGTGGCAATCGCATCAAACGGAGCCTTTTTCCCTGCCTCCAGCACACCGCCTTCGACCATGAGGGCCTGCAGTTTTTCGAAATCTGCCGGATTCATGACGGGCGTGGCCTTCCAGCCGCCCATCTCCTTGTACCGGCGGATCGAACTGGCCAGCAGGGCCGGGGCGGTCCCTTCGAAGTAAGGTGCGACCTCCTTGGCCACAAGCTCCGGGTCGGTCTCCAGCAGGTACCGGGTTGCCCGGTAAACGGCGTTCGTGTATGCCTGCACGATATCGGGATGTTGTTTGATGTACTCGTCGGTCGCGACGTACCCGGTGTAGGGCACATCGCCGTACGATTTGCCCACGGAGGCGACCATGTACCCGGCACCCGCCTGCTCCAACTGGCTGACGATTGGCTCGAAAACCTGGAGGTACTCGCCCTGACCGCTCTGGAAGGCGCCCGCCATGGCCGGCGCCGACAGGTTGCTGATGTAGTCAACGGTGTCCACGCCGTTCTGCTTAAGGACGGCGGCGGCAACCAGTTGCGGCATGCTGCCCGGGCGCCACCCGATGATCGACTTGCCCTTTACATCAGCCCATTGGAAGGTCGGGTCGGGCTTACGGGCCACCAGGAACGAGCCGTCGGTAGTGGTCATCTGCGCGAAGATCTTTACCTTGTTCGGCGTGTCCTGATTGTGGACGAAGACGGTGGTCTCGGGGCCCACCAGAGCGATGTCCGCCGTGCCGGCCAGCAGGGCGGCGGTGCCCCGGTCGGAGCCCTGGGCCGTGCTGAATTCGAGGTCAATACCCGCTTCCTTGAAGAAGCCCTTGGCCTGGGCCACGTATTGCGGGGCGTAGAAAATGGAGTGGATCACTTCGGTGAACCGCACCTTATGTAAAGTCTGCCCCGGGTTGGTGCCTGACCTGCTGCACCCGCACAACAACAGGAGTCCAATCACCAGCAGTGCCAACGCGGTCTTCCATCTCATCTGTGCTCCCTCCAGGTTGTGGGACTGGATGGAGCCATGGTATGCAAGGGGAAAGGGGCGTGACCATCAGCGGTCACGCCCCTTCTTCGATTCGCCAGACGGTGCCTTTCGCACTGGGACAGGAGGCGTAGTATGCGTTGCCGTTCTGGTCCGCCGGAATGCCGGCGGCAGCCGCGGCCACATCGGCATTCAACGCCATCATCACGGTGCCAACTGATCGAAGCTGCACTATGTCTCCCTCCACTGAGGCAAATTCCAAATCAATTTGCGTTCTTTCAACCGTGGGGAAGTCCCAAGAAAAAGAGGAGAGTGAGCCCCTTGTCCCTGTTTACACCGGAAATGCGTCTCAACCCGTTCCCTATGTACGCACAGATGCGCCGCCACCAGCCCGTCACCTACCTTGAGCCCCTCGGCACCTGGGCGGTATTCGGCTACGACCACGTCAAGACCGTCTTCTCGGACTACACACGGTTCTCGTCGCAGATCTCCCACCTGTTCTCCGACCCCGAGAAGGGTGTCAGCCTTGTCTTTTCCGATCCCCCCAAGCATACCATGCTGCGGGCGCTGGTGAGCAAGGCCTTCACCGCCGCCGCCATTGCCAGGATGGAGCCGCGCATAACTGCACTGACCCATGAACTCCTCGACAAGGTGGCTGCCGGCGGTAGGCTGGACGTCGTGAACGATCTTTCCACGCCGTTGCCCGTGATTGTCATCGCCGAAATGCTCGGTGCCCCGACACAGGACCGTGAGCAGTTCAAGGTCTGGTCCAACGCCGAGGCCGAACTGTTTAATGCCGTGGTTTCCGGCAACGTGCCCGGCCATCTGATACAGGCCGATCTCGAACTGGAGGGCTACATTAAGCAGCTCGCCGAACAGCGACGCAAAGCCCCGAAGGAGGATCTGATCAGCGCACTGGTCGCCGCCGAAGTGGAAGGCGAAAAGCTGAGCGAGGGCGACCTGATCCAGTTCGTCAAACTGCTGCTGGTGGCTGGCAACGAAACCACCACCACGCTCATTGGCAACGCCGTCCTGACACTCCTGGAGCATCCTGATCAGTTGGCGCTGCTCCGGGAGAATCCGGCCCTGATTTCGTCCGCCATTGAAGAGGTGCTGCGGTTCCGTTCACCCGTGCAGGCGCAGTTCCGCCTCGCCACGCAGGACCTCGAACTGGGAGGCCAGGCCATCAAGGCCGGCGACAAGGTTGCCGCCTTCCTCGGCTCCGCCAATCGTGATGAAGCCAAGTTTGCTAACCCGGATCGGTTCGATATTCTCCGGGACCCCAACCACCACGTCTCCTTCGGCCATGGCATCCACTTCTGCCTGGGCGCCCCGCTGGCCCGGCTGGAGACCAAGGTCGCCCTAACTGCCCTGCTGCAGCGGTTTGGGTCCTGGGAACGAGCAGACAACGAACCGTTGCAGATGGTGCCCGGCCTGGTCATGTGGGGCCTGTCGACCCTGCCTATCCGTGTCACCACTACATGATGCCCTCGGGCCCCAGGCAGGAAATCCCTTTTGTCCACCGAAGTACCATGAGATAGGTGCCGTGATCCCATGGGGTTGAGGGGGGATACCGTGTGAACCTGTCCACCATCCTGATCGGACTCCTGGTTCTGAACCTGCTCATTCTGATCCACGAGCTGGGTCACTTCCTGGCAGCCAGGGCTGTGGGCATGGCCACGCCGGAGTTCAGTGTGGGCATGGGGCCGCGCCTCTTCAGCTTCAGCCTGGGCGGCACGGCGTTTATTCTCCGCCTGGTGCCCCTGGCCGGGTACGTGCTGCTCCCCGACCTGGCCAACGAAGAGGGGCACAGCAACGTCTCAGCACTGCGGCGCACGGCAGCCATGCTAGCCGGTCCGCTCTTCAACCTGCTCTTTGCCATGGTGCTGGTCGGACCCGGACAGGCGCTGACGCTGCTGGCCCACTGGTTCGCTTCCATGGCGGAACTCTTCGCGGGGTCCGATGCGCAGCTGAGCGGCCTTGTCGGAATGAGCGATGCCGTTGGCAAGGCGGTTCTCACGGGCTGGCCGTACTTCAGCATACTCACCGCCTACCTGAGCATCAACTTCTGCATTTTCAACCTGCTGCCGTTCCCCGGTCTTGACGGGGGCCGCTTGATCGGCCTTCTCGTGGAATGGCTGAGCGGCGGGCGCCGACCCCGGTGGGAGCCGGCCGCACAAGGCATCGGGCTGCTGGTGGTGGTGGGTGCCGGCCTGTGGCTGGCCGGACAGGAGATTCTACGAGCCATCGGCTGGATTAGCTGAGCAAAAAGCGCAGCTCCCGTTAACCGGGGGCTGCGCCCTTCTCTTTATGCAGATGCCGTCACGGTCAGCGCCGCCCGTTCCCGGGTTGTGAGCAGGTAGAGCACGCCCACTTCCGCCACCTGGCCCACCATGGTGGCAGCAGCCCCGGCGACGGTGCCCAGCCAGCCCGCTCTGACGCCCAGCAGCAACGTGGCAAACAGGACGCCGCTGCCCACGAGGGCGCCCAGGTTGACCGCCGGTGTCCGGCCCGAGCGGATCAACAATCCCTGATAGTGGTTCTGCAAGGCAATCCCTAACGGGAACAGCACCAGAAGCCGCAACGCCGGAACTGCCACCGCAGTCAGATGGCTCGACAGCCCGGTCACCTGCGTCAAGAGCTGTCCGCCCGCCGGCGAAAGGCCAATCAGCGCCATCAGGCCGCTGGCCGCCACGCCGGCCCACCACGTAAACCGTGTTAACACCCGATAGTTCTCGGGCGAAGTCGCCTGCGTAATTACGACCTGCTGGATCATACGAATGGCGTTTGCCACCAGCATGGCCGTTGTCCAGATGGCGGGCCAGGCGGCCAGCGAAAGGTCGGCCTCGGTCGCCCGGGCCAGGCCGCCGTTAATGGCCGGCTTGGACACCCAGATCAGAATCGCCGTCAGGGCCAGCGGGGCGTACCAGGCCGCCACGGCGCCCAGCGAGTGCGGCAGGTGCGGCAGCGGCTCGCCCTCGGGCTTTTCGTTCCGGGCGAACCAGGTGACGATGGCTGCTTCCACAATGACGCTCACTGCCAGTGCGGCGCCGCCAACAACGGCGCCCGGCCACCGGAGCAGCACGCCGACGACCACCGTTGCCGCCAGGCTGACCAGGCGGTAGACGGAAGCGGCGCCAACCCGGGCGGAGCGCTTGCGGGCGATCAGCATGCCCTGAAAGTAACGCCGCCACCCGATGGCGGCAGGCCACAGCAACATGACCTGGAAGGCGGGTCGGGCGGCATCTGCCACCGCCGCCGGCTGGCCGAGCCAGCCCCGGAAGATCACATCATACAGCGGGGTGAACGCCAGCACGGCGTAAAAGAGTGTCAGCCCCAGGTTGGCCCACAGCATGAACCGTCGCAGCGCCTTGAACGACACGGGGTCGCGCGACAGAGCGTTTGCAGCGTGCAACAGCATAATGATCGGGCTCTCGATCAAAATCGCCACCGCTTCGGCCACGCCGTAAGCCGCCAGGTGGACCTCCTGGTTCGGGAGCCTTGCCAGCCCGGCGATAATGATCGGGCCGGCCAGCACCATAATCATGTCGGAAAGGGAGAGCGGCAGAAACTGGCGCAGCAGTTCGCCCATCGTCAGGTGCGCCGGTCGGCTCACGGCAGGCACCTCCTTGCCCATCATTACCCTACCGCAGCCGGTTCATCGCCGGGTTCGGGAACTGGTGGTAGCGGGTGGTGCCGCCGTTCAGCCAGTGGGTCAGGGGCTCCAGCCAGGGCCGCCAGCGAATGTACTCCGCCACATCGGCGGTCGGCACCCATTTGACCCCGTAAATCTCCCCCGGCCGGGGAAAGAGTGTCCCGCCCGTCGGCTTGGCCGAAAAAAAGAACTGAACCAGGTGCTCCCGCGCCTCCGGGTTCCGAAACTCCGTAATGAAGGCCAAATCGCCGACTTCAACCTTTAGCCCGGTCTCTTCCAGCACTTCCCGCACAGCAGTCTCTGCCAACAACTCACCGGGCTCCCAGTGTCCTTTGGGCAGCCCCCAGTGACCGTTGCGGTTTCGGACCAACAGAATATGTCCATCGTCCAGAACCAGGCCGCCGGCCGAGAGGTGTCTACGTAATTGCTGCATAGTCACACCTCTATTTCCCCACATATGCTCGTATTATAGTATTGTACTATGTAATCACCGCGACATACAACGTCGTGGGTGAGTCATTCTCACCGTCCCGTGACCTGTCCACGACGCTTCCACAGCCACCACCCCAACCAGACGATCCCCGCCACAACAAGTGCCACGATGGCGACGCGCACGACACTGGCATGCAAAAACCGCAGGCCATGCCGCGAAAACGCCCGCACAGCAGCCCGGGCCACCCAGGTCCAGGCCATGGCCCAGACCAGGTCGTTTACCACCATGACCGAAAAGAACCGGCCGAACGGCACCCGGGTAATGCCGCAGAGCCACATACTCTGCGCAAATCCCCAGTTCGTCCAACGGGTGGCGACCACCATCTTCAGCCCGTGGCGCCGAAACCAGCCCTCCAGCTTCTCCCACGTGGCCTGTTTCACCCGGAACCACTGCAGCAGCTTCATGACCACAGGACGCCCGCCGTAGTAGCCGAGCACATACCCGACCGTATTGCCGACCACGGTCGTCAGCCACATCAGCAGCGCAATCTGCCAGAACAACGCCTGCCCCGAACTCAGGCGGGCGCCGACAATCCAGAGCGGCACCTCGATGGGCAGCGGTGCGCCGAGCCCCTCCAGCATGAAGATCAGTCCTGCGCCGGGCAACCCGAACGTCTCCAAGATAAACCGCGCTGCCCGCATCATGCCGTTCCCCCACATTCTGACTTTCTCTATTACATACGGGAAATTTCTTCGCAGGAATCGCCGAATCCTACCCAGCCTATGATGCCCAAATGGGCGGGTGTTTTTGTCCGTCAATTGCGAACCCCATTAACCTTGCGGGACACGAAGGAAATGGTATAGACCAGCATGAATCTATAACAATCGAAAGGCAGCGTGGAAAGGGGTCAGCTATGCGCGTCTTCATTAAGCTAAAACGATTCTGGATGCCTTATATCTGGTGGATCGCCGGCGGAGTAGCCTCCATGGGCATCCTGACCGTGATCGGTCTGATTCGCCCCTGGCTCCTCCAGCAGCTGATCGACCGGGTCATTCGCGGCGGCATGTACGACGAGCTGCCCTATTGGGCGCTGGCCGTTATCGCTGTGGCGCTGGTCCGCTCCGTCTTCAACTTCCTGCGCCAATACCTGGGGCAAATCGGCGGTCAGAACGCCACGTTTGACCTCCGCAACGCCATGTACGACAAGCTCCAGTATCTGCACTTCAAATTCTATGACAACGCCAAGACCGGTGACCTCATGTCCCGGGTCACCTCCGACGTCGAGGCCTTCCGCCAGTTCCTCTCCTTCGGTTTCACCCACCTCATGGACATCGTCTACATGACCATCTTCAGCCTGATTGTCATGCTCGCCATGTCTGTCAAGCTGACGTTGGTCACCCTGCTCACCATGCCTTTCATTCTGATCGTGGTGCTGCGGTTTGAACGGGTCGTCCATCCGGCCTTTACGAAAATCCGGGAATCGCTGGCCAACTTGACCACGGCGACCCAGGAGAACCTGAACGGCATGCGGACGGTCAAGTCCTTTGCCCGTGAAGGGTTTGAAGTCGATAAGTTCTCGACCCGGAATCAGGAGTATGTGCAGACCAACCTGAACGCCTCGAAGCTGTGGGCCTCGTTCTTCCCGCTCATCGAACTGCTCAGCAACCTGGCCGTCACGCTGCTGCTCTGGTATGGCGGCGCCATGGTCCTGCGCAATGAGCTGACCCTGGGCGAACTGGTCGCCTTCTTCAGCCTCATCTGGTATTGGATCTGGCCCATGCGTGAAGTCGGTTATCAGATCAACAACATGGTGCAGGCCATTGCCTCCGGTGAGCGCTTGGATGAACTGCTGGAGACCACCCGCGAAATCGCCGACGGCCCCAACGCCCGGCGCCTGACCGACATCCAGGGCCACGTCTGCTTCGAGAACGTCTCCTTCCGCTATGAGTCGCCCAAGCCGGGCACCGGCGAGTGGAACGACGCTTACGCCCTGGACTCCATCAATATCGATGCGCCGGCGGGCAAAGTTGTCGCCCTGCTCGGCACCACGGGTTCCGGCAAGTCCTCCCTGGTCGGCCTCATTCCCCGCTTTTATGATGTCACGGCGGGCTCCGTCACCGTTGACGGGGTCGACGTTCGCAACATCGACCTGAAGGACCTGCGCAGCGCCGTCGGTATGGTGCTGCAGGAGACCTTCCTCTGGTCGGCCAGCATCCGTGAGAACATCGCCTACGGCCGGCGTGACGCCACCATGGCAGAGATCGAGGCCGCCGCCAGACTGGCGCAGGCCCACGACTTCATCATGGAGACGCCCAAGGGTTACGAAACGGTGGTCGGCGAGCGTGGCCTGGGCCTGTCTGGCGGCCAGCGGCAGCGCATCGCCATCGCCCGGGCCATTCTGAACAACCCCCGCATTCTGATTCTGGACGACGCCACCGCCTCGGTCGACATGGAGACCGAGCACGAGATTCAGCTTGGCCTGAAGGAACTGATGAAGGGCCGCACCACCTTCATTATTGCCCATCGCCTCTCCAGCCTGAAGCACGCCGACGAAATCCTCGTCATGGAAGCCGGGCGCATTGTGGAGCGGGGCACTCACGAAGAGCTGCTCAGACAGGGCGGCGTCTACCGCTCCGTCTACGAGATTCAGTTCCAGGACCGCGAGGCCGAAATTACCCGCACCGACATTGCCCAGGTTGCGGCCGCCGACGGAAGGGAGGGGTAGCCCATGGCATCAGGCGAGATTCGCACCGCCCGTGAGCTGCACTACCGGAACAAGCCGGAGGCCGGCAAGAACGCCGAGCGGTTCTATTACAAGGAAGAAGTGATCCTCGAAAAGCCCCTCGACTGGGGCCAGATGCGCCGGATGGGCGCCTTCCTGCTCCCGTACAAGGTACAAATCATCGTCGCCTTCATCATGATGGTGATCGCGGTCGTTACGAGCCTGGCGGTTCCCTGGCTCATTGCCAAGGCGATTGACGTTGTTCTGGCTGACGAGGTCATTACCACCGGGCTTACGGCGTGGCTGGTCAAGTTCGACCGCATTGGGCGCCTCAACTGGCTGGTCGGCATCATGGTCGTCGTCCACCTGATCAACTGGGTGGCCAACCACCTGCGCATCCGGCTGACCAACCGGGTGGGCCAGTCCGCCCTGTACGACCTGCGGCAGACGCTCTTCAAGCACGTCCAAACCCTGAGCTTCCGCTTCTTCGACACCCGCCCGGCGGGGTCGGTCCTCGTCCGCATCATGAACGACGTCAACGCCTTGCAGGACCTCTTCACCAACGGCATTATCTCGATGCTGCAGGATATCCTGACACTCGTCGGCATTGTCATCATCATGCTGTCGATGAACGTGCGGCTCGCTGTCGTCTGCCTCGCCTTCCTGCCCGTGGCGATGTGGGTGACCGGTAAGCTGCGCATGAAGATCCGCCGTGGCTGGCAGATGGTCCGCGTTAAGCAGTCCCGCCTGACCGCCCACATCGCCGAGGCGATTCAGGGCGTCCGGGTCACGCAGGCATTCCATCAGGAAGAGGAGAACAAGGACTTCTTCCAGGACATGAACGCCGACAACCGCTGGCACTGGATGAACGTCCAGCGTCTGAACGCCTGGTTCAACCCGATCATGGAGATCATGTCGGCCATCGGCACCATGGTCGTGTACTGGTATGGCACCGAAACCCTCCGGACCGGGGCCATGACCGTGGGCGCTTTGGTCGCCTTTACTACCTACATCGGCCGCTTCTGGGACCCGATCATGCGGCTGACCAACCTGTACGGTAACATTCTGGTCGCCACCGCCTCGAGCGAGCGCATTTGCGAGTACCTCGACACCCAGCCCAGCGTGGCGGAGGCCGGCGAGGCTCCCGCACTGCCGCCCATTACCGGGCGGGTCGAGCTGGACAACGTCGTCTTCGCCTACGAGGAAGGCCGCACCGCCCTGAACGGGGTCAGCCTTGCGGTGGAGCCGGGCCAGACGGTCGCCCTGGTCGGCCATACCGGCGCCGGCAAGACTTCGATCATCAACCTGCTCTCCCGTTTTTATGATGTGAACAGCGGCGCCGTCCGCATCGACGGCCACGACCTGCGCGACGTCACCCTCCAGTCGCTCCGTTCGCAGATCGGCATTGTGCTGCAGGACACCTTCATCTTCAGCGGCACCATTATGGACAACATCCGTTTCGGCCGCCTTGATGCGACCGACGAAGAGGTGGTCGCCGCCGCCAAGGCCGTGCGGGCCCATGACTTCATCATGCGGATGCCCCAGGGATATCAGACCGAAGTGAAGGAACGGGGCGCTCGTCTCTCTATGGGCGAGCGGCAGTTGCTCTCGTTTGCCCGGGCCCTGCTGGCCGACCCGGCCATTCTGGTGCTGGACGAGGCCACCGCCTCCATTGACACCAAAACCGAGTTGCTCATTCAGGAAGCGCTGGCCCGCCTGCTGAAGGGCCGCACGTCCTTCGTGATCGCCCACCGGCTCTCTACCATTCGCAACGCCGACAAAATCGTTGTGCTCGACCACGGCAAGGTGGTGGAGGAAGGGAACCATCAGGAACTGATGGCGCATAAGGGCGTGTACTACGGCCTGATCCAGGCGCAGTTCCGCTTCTTCGAATCGGCCTGAGCCCACATAACAGCGAAATTGCCTTGCACTGCAGATAGTTGAAGGCAGGAATGTGCAACCGCCCCGAGAATCCATCAGGTACGTGTGCGCTGCGATTGCGCCGACCTGGATGGACGCTGGGGGCGGTTGTTGTGTCTTGCTGGAGGCAGGTGGCGAACCTGATCCATTTCCCGGCGTTCCGGCGGCTTACCGGTCAGTTGATCGTGCTGCCGCTGGTGCTGGTCGGCGTTGGGGCCTATGCCGTCACATCGGCGGCATACCTGCTCTTCTTCGATACAGAGCGGATTTGGCTGGCCCACCCCTCGTGGATGAGCGCTTTGCTGAAGTTGCTCATCGCCTTGGGCGCCCCGCTGCTGATGGGCTACTTCTGGCAGCGTTCCCGCCCCATTCGGCGGGTGCTCCAGGTGGCCGACTGGTTTGGCGCCGGCATGATCGCCTACTCGGTGGTCTGGACGGGTTGGGCGTTGCACGAGTTTGTAGACGTCGCCCAACTCAACCCTTTCGGGCTTCTGCTGCTGCCCTACAGCTGGGCGGCGTGGGG
>Ga0196970_1001681_pt1 | contig 13766 bp, 12 predicted proteins | sample S1v_513CmetaG_FD_148672 | JGI IMG/M metagenome (GOLD analysis project Ga0196970, IMG submission 148672) | Soil microbial communities from Anza Borrego desert, Southern California, United States - S1+v_5-13C | ecosystem: Environmental > Terrestrial > Soil > Desert | place: USA: California... | reverse complement strand
GGTGGAGTTGGAGTGGAGCGCGGGTGGAGGTGGAGTGGAGCCCGGGTGGAGTTGGAGTGGAGCGCGGGTGGAGTTGGAGTGGAGCCCGGGTGGAGGTGGGGTGGCGCGCGGGTGGAGCCGGAGTGGCGCGCCGGTGGAGCCGGAGTGGCGCTCGGGTGGAGGTGGAGTGGCGCGCGGGTGGACCGCCCGGGCGCAGAGGTCCGGCACCACAGGCCCGGGGCACAGGCTGGAGGAGTGCGGACGAATCATGCAGAAGATTATCAACAGTTAGTTGGAACATTGCTAAACCTGCAACCGCACCTGATCTGAGGGAGATGTAATCATGTACTCGGCTGAAGTCGCTGCGGCCCATGTGAGGTGGGACACCGGGGTTGTGACCGTGATCGTCCGTGAACCTCGGAGAGGGGTGGGGGCATGACGCAAGAGCGCTATGTGGGCCAGATCTGGCGGATGTACGGTCTGACAGCTCTCTTGGTACTGCTTTGGGTGCTCCCCATGGCGGGGGGAGACTTCTTTGGCTTACCCATCGGCCTGTTCATGGCGGTCTGGACGGGCGGCGGCAGTCTGCTGGCAGGCCTGGGGGCGTCACTTTACCTGACGCTCCTCTCCCGTCTGCCATCGTACAGGTGGTACCTTGCGGCCATGGGCGCCACGGTGTTGGTCTTTGCCGTCTTCCTCTTCGCCGACCTGAGCTGGGATGACGCCCTGGAGTTCACGCTGATGCTCATGTACGGCTTGATGCCCTTCGCCATCGCCGGGGGGTTCATCTACGGCGTGAAGGTGCGGCGCTGGCTGCTCTGGAGCCTGCCGGCACTGATTCCGCCCGCGGTGTTCTACCAGGTGTTGGTGCAGCGGCAGGTGGTCACCCACTGGTGGCCGGTGCTGCTCATCGGCGATCTGGCAGTGCTCGCGTGGTTCTACGTGATCACCGACGATTCGAGGACGGGACCGGCATCTGCGTGGCGACGTTACGTCTTTACGGACCCGACGCACCTGGTTGTGCTGGACCCTGCCGCCCGGACGGTGGAGTGGCAGGGGCGCCCGGCCCTCCGGTTGGAGGGTGGCTTTGCCCTGCTGCGGGATCTGACCGTCGAAGACGCGGTCGTTGAGATCGATCTGGGAGTCGACCCGGGCGGGGCCTATCCGGGCCTGGCCTTCCGGGGGAGCAGCCGCGAGGAGATCGAACTGCTCTATTGCCAGCCGCACACCAGCGGGCAGTGGGATGCACTCCAGTACGACCCGGTCTTCCACGGGTCGAATACCTGGCAGATCTTTCACGGGCAGGGCTGCCAGGCAACGGCGAAGGTCGATGCCGGGCGCTGGATCACCCTGCAGGTGGAGCTTCGGGGGCACACGGCCACGGCTCGCATCCTCGGTGATGATGCGCCGCCTCTGGTGGTTCCGGCCCTTGCCCATGGCAACCTATCAGGTCGGATCGGCGTCTGGACCTTCCGTCCCGCCCACTTTGCCGAGATGCGGGTGCGCCCGCTGGAGCGCTCCGCCGCACCTGCGGCAGAGGCACCGCAGCTCCCCCCGGAGTGGGAGCTGCAAGGGCACGGTCCTGTCAGTGCAGAGCCCAACGGGATCATCAACCTGAACCGGTATCTGCCGGTGTCGGACCATCCGGCAGTTCTGCGGCGGGAGTTTGAGGTGGGGCCGGAGGGGGAGGCCGAGCTTCGGTTCGGCTTCAGCGATGAGCTGCGCCTGTTGGTGGACGGGGAAGAGGTCTTCAGCGGAACCAACCGCTTCACGGGGTTCACCGACCGGCAGAGCCGGGGGTACATCGAACCGGAGGCCCATCGGGTAGCGCTGAAGCTTCAGCCCGGTCGCCACACCCTGACCGCCGAGCTGGCCGCACGTGAGCCCTTCGGCTGGGGCCTCGCCCTCCGTTTGGAGCAGCGGTACGGGAGGGATTGACCATGCTGAAAATCGTCTGGCGGTTTAACCTGGCGGAAGGGATCGACGAAGCAACTTTCTTTGACTGGCTCAAGTCCTATGTATGGGCCTCCTCGGCCAGGTACGGGTGCGAGACCCGGGCCTTCCGGCTGAGCAAAGGGCCCCACGCCTACTCCACGGAGGCGACGTGGCCTTCGGAGGCGGCCCGGCAGGCGTGGGTGGCCAGCGAGGCGTTCAAGTCGATTCCCGCCTACCCCGGCACGGGCAGCCCCTGGGGCGCCCAGGTCGACATGGAAGCGGTGGAATACCACCCGATCGATTCATACGAGACGAAGTAAAGGACGGCCCGCACCCGGGCAGGGTACGGGCCGTTGACCGCAAAGGGGGATGGGGTTGCGTAAATGGTTGCTGTTGGTCGCGGCTGTGTTGGCGGTGGCAGCGGGCGGCTACCTGCTATCAGCGCGGGCCGCTTCATCGACGGAGGGGGAGGGCGCCGAGGCGTTCATCCGCAGTCTGCTCGAAGCGCAGTACACCCGCCCTGTGCTACCCGATGCACGGGCACGGCTCAAGGCGGGGTACTTCTCGCTGAACGAAGAGGTGCTGCGTGAACGGGCACGGATTCTCGCCCTGCTGGAGAACGAAGAGAAGACGATGGCGGAGGAGATGAAGGCTGAATTTCGGGGCAGCAAGGTGCGGGTCCGGTTCCGCACCCTGGAGGCGCAGGGGGAGCAGGTCTACGCGGTGGTGGAGGTTCTGGCTGATACTGACTGGGGCTATCCCGGCGCGCGAACCGACACCTACCAGACCTATAACCTCCACGAGATGCGTGTGGCGCGTAAGGGCGGCGGCTGGGTTGTGACGATGGATCGGAACATGGCATCAACGCCCAAGCTGGGGGTGACCGTAGAGTCCCTTCCGTGGGGGGACTGAAGATCTTTAGAAGGGGGATCATCATGATCTTGTTGGTGCCATTGGGCGGGTTTATCTTTGTGGTGGCCGGACTGGGCGCCTTGAACAGCATCCGTCATGATGAGAACTTCGGTGCCGAGGCTTTTTTCTCCGGACTGGGCTTCGCAGTCATGGTCTTCTTTTGGATGACGATCTCATAAGGACGGCCAATACGGGGGTTGGGTGAAGATGCGTCGGTTGTGGGTGCCTCTGCTCCTAGTGATGATGATCGTGGTTGGCTGCACGAAGCCTGCGGTGCCTCCGCCCCCGGCGCCTGGGGAGACCGGGGGAAGTGAGCCTCCGGTGCCAGGTCCAGTCACTGCACCGGGCCAGGACGGCCCCGCCGCACCGGGAGGAGACCTCAGGGCTCTTGTCACCGCAGCACCGGCAAACACCTTCCAACACCATCAGATCAAGCCCGGCGAGGCGATCGACCGCTTGGGTATCTTCGTGATGAAGACCGCCACCGGGGAAGTGGAGGGCTGGTCGCTGGGCGAGGAACTGGCGAACTCCGCCCACTATGACATCTCGACCGACAACCGCTGGGTGAGCGCGTGGGCCGGCGACCAGGCCTACCTGCTCGATCGCAAGTCTGGCACCGCCTACCGATGGGGGCAGAACTACGCCCGCCTGGTCGCAGCCCGAGGCGAGTCCCTGCTCTTTCGGACCGATACCCGGTTCTGGATCGCCAGCGCGGACTTGAAGCGCATCATCCCGGTAGCCTTGCAAGAGAAAGGCTGGTCCCAGGCGCTCATCGCTCCGGATGGCCAGGCGGCCTTCCTGATCAACGGCCCGAAGATCTACCGGTTGGAGACGGCGTCGGGCGCCGTGCAGGAGGCTGGCACAGTCGAAGGGCAGCGGGAGTACACGATAACGTGGCTTGCGCCTCGGGGCGGGCAGGTCCTTGCCGGCGTAAACGGGGAGGTCCAGCGCTACGACTGGGCAGGCAAGGAGCTTGGCAGGCAGTCGCTGCCCGATTTCCCCTGGTTTTCGCCGGACGGGCGCTTGGTGGCGTGGCCGTCAAACATCCTCGGCATCGCAGACGCAATGGCGGTGGCGGCAAGCCAGGACCTCACCCCCAAGTTCCGCTTGATCAGCATCGACCGGTGCGGGGACGCCGGCCCCACCGGCGACCCCTGGCTGGCCGACAGCTCAGGCCTGGTCGTGCGGACCGGCAACGGGCAGGGATATCAAATCCTGGGGGCCGACGGGACCCTCACACCTTTCGGGCCGCTCGAGGGCGAACGTTCGTGGTACATGCCCGTCCCGGCGCCGGACCGGCCTGACTGGTTCGCCGTGGGCGGCTCAACTGTGGTTGACCGCCAGGGCAGACAGGTGGTGGCGGCGGTGCCCCATTCGGAGGGCAATTGGTACGGCGTCAGCCGCCTGGCGCCCTGGGGCGAGAGCAGCGAGGAAGTCCGGTTCGAGCTGATCAACTGGGGCAAGGACTTCGGCTGCCTGCCCGCGGTCTTCCCCCCTGAGGTGCAGATGGCCCCGTTCCCCGTTATCACAGGGCTGGAGGTGACCGTGCCGACAGGCGACTGTGTCAACCTGCGGCTTGATGCGAACCTGCGGGCACCCGTGATAACCTGCCTGCCCAACGGAACGAAGCTGACCGGCTCCACCCCGCCGGGACGCCTGAACAAGGGCTACCTTGAGCGGGTGTCCAACCCGACTGTGACCGACATGGGCGGCGACGGCTGGTGGTTCGTCCGGACGGAGACCGGCCAGCGGGGCTGGGTGCGGCTCTCGGGCGAGTATTTGAAGCTGGCCGTCGCCCGGCCGGGCGCCCCGGCCCCGGACCCGGTGGCGGATCTGATTCGCGACGAAAAGGAAAACCTGCTTTGGTGGTTCAACGCTGCCGAAGGGAAGACCGAGTGCGGCCCCGCCTGCGCCGGCCTGACTTCCTGGGAAGCACCGGTCTGGGCTCTGGCCGAATCGTGCCGGCAGTCGGGTGATGCGTACGGCTACGAGTACATCCGTAAGGAGCCGGGCTTTGACTCCGCCCGGCACGAGGAAGGCGTCAAAGGGTTGCAGGGCGCCTGCAAGGCGCTGCAGGACGCCTGGGCGAAGCTCGGCGAGCCCACGGACACCCCGGCCTGGCGCGAGGTGATTGCCAACGTAAAGGCTGGCATCGAGCGGCAGTAGAATGGCGGCGCTGCCATGTGCGGCATACTACCGCAAAGGAGGTATTTGCGTGAACATCCTCCAGGGTATTGTGTCGGCGATGCAGCCCTCAATGCCGCTGCATGTGGGCGAGTCGTTTTTTATCTGGCGGCAGTATGTGGCCACAACCGAAGGCAAGACCCTCTGCCAGACCCTGCTGAACCATACCAAGGATCCGGAACTGCTGCAGTTCATTCGGGACTTCCTGACGGAGATCGAAAAGCCGCAGATCAAGGACTTGGCTGAGATCATGAAGCGAGAAGGGATTGAGTTCCCTTCCCTGGTCACCGACAAAGCCATGACCCAGGGGCAGGATATCGCTGCCGGCGCCCATTTCTCCGATCAGGAAGCCTGCCATCTGCTCATCGGCAAGGTGGAGGTCCTGATGCTCTATTGCTACCTGGGGCTCTCGCAGACGCTGCGCGATGACTTGGCGATCCAGTTCTCCCGGTACTTGACCGCCCTGGCCCGATACGGCAGCATCCTAAAACGGCTTGCAGATAAGCGGGGCTGGCTCCTGCATCCGCCGCCCTTTGCGCCGAGCGCCCCTCACTAATACGAAAGCCGTGGGAGTCAGCGACTCCCACGGCTCTCTCTATGTCGGTTCCTAATGGTTCTGCTCGTAAGGCACGCCCGACGCCGCCGGGGCTGTGGAGCGGCCCACCACGCCGGCCAGGGCCAGCATCGTCACGACGTACGGCGCCATGACCAGGAACTCGTAGGGCACGTTGATGCCCTGAATCTGCAGCACGGTGCCCAGGGCGTTGGCCAGGCCGAAGAGCAGGCAGGCCGCCATGGCGCCCAGGGGGTTCCATTTGCCGAAGATCATCGCTGCAATACCGATAAAGCCGCGGCCGGCGGTCATACCGGAGCTGAACCCCGAGACCAGACCGATCGAGAGGCTGGCGCCGCCAATGCCGGCCAGCAGACCCGAGAGGAGCACGCCCCAGTAGCGCATCTTGGCGACACTGACGCCCACCGTCTCGGCCGCCCGGGGATGCTCGCCCACGGCCCGGAGCCGCAGGCCCCAGGGGGTGTAGAAGAGCACATACCAGGATACGACGGTCAGAGCAAAGGCGAGGTAGATGAACCAGTTCAGGCCCAGGAAGGAGCCGAACGCCTTCACGGAAGGCGACTGGCCGCCCCAGACCTTGACCATAAAGAACTCCGTAAAGCCCGACGCCAGCAGGTTGATCGCCGTGCCGCTGACGGTCTGGTCAGCGTGCAGCTTCACAGAGGCCACCGCATGCAGCGAGGCGATCAGAACGCCGGCCATCGCCGCCATGGCCAGACCGATAAGCGGGCTGCCCGTCAGGAAGGAGCCATAGACAGCGAACCAGGCGCCGACGAGCATGATGCCTTCAAGGGCGATGTTGACGACGCCGGACCGTTCGGAGAAGGTGCCGCCCAGGGCGACCAGCAGGAGCGGCGTTGCCGCCCGCAGGGTCGAGGCCAGCACGGTCGTGATTATGATCATCATGCCGTTTTCGCCTCCTTCTTGGTACGGCGGTTCTTCAGGAACTTCCAGATGCCCTCGGCCGCCACGAAGAAGATGACGACGCCCTGCACGACCCACATGACCGTCTTGGGCACATCGGCGCCGGCCTGCATGCCCTGGCCGCCCCGGTCAAGGGCGCCGAACAGGAAGGCCGCCAGCACCACGCCCACCGGGTGGTTCCGGCCCACCAGGGCCACCGCGATGCCGTCAAAGCCGAAGCCGGCAAAGCCGCCGGGCTCGTAGAACTTGCGGGCGAGGGCCAGGGTCTGAATGGAGGCAGCGAGGCCGGTCAGGGCGCCGGAGAGCACCATGGCCATGACGATGTTCTTCTTGACGTTGATGCCCGCGTACTCGGCAGCGCCAGGGGCGAAGCCGACGGCCCGAATTTCGTAGCCGGCGGGCGTCTTCCAGAGGAAGACCCAGACCAGGAAGGCCGCCAGCAGGGCGATGAAGATGCCCACGTGCAGGCGGGAGCCCGGAATCAGACCCTGGATCAGGTCGGCCGTCTCCTTGATGCGGGGGGTGGCGGAGGAGCCCTGTTCCTTCATCTGCGACATGAGCAGCCAGTGTGTGAAATAGAGGCCGCTCCAGTTCAGCATGATCGAGTTGATCACTTCATGGACGCCCCGATAGGCCTTCAGCACACCGACGATGCCGGCGTACAGACCGGCGGCGATCATGCCGACCAGCATGGCCAGCAAGGGGTGGACAAAGCCCTGCACGACCGGGGGGAGCCAGGCCGGCATGGTGAAGAAGAAGCCGGTCCAGGCGCTGGCGACCTGACCGATCAGGTACTGGCCTTCAACGCCGATGTTAAAGAGGCCGCAGCGGAAGGCGAGGGCGATGGAGAGGCCGGTCAGGATCAGCGGCGTGGTGGAGACCAGCGTTTCGCCGAACTTGGCGGCGTCGCCGGCCACATAGAGGAAGAAGTAGGAGTAGGCCTCTGCGGGGTTCTTGCCCGCAGCGATGATAAACAGCGTACCGACCAGGAAACCGGCCAGGATGGCCAGCACCGGCACGGTCAGCTCCCGCAGGAGGTTATTCAGCCGGTTCTTATCCATGCTGCGTGCCACCTCCCGCCATCAAGAGGCCCAGGCCCTCTTCGGTCGCCTCGGAACCGGCGACTTCGGCCACGATCTGCCCCTTGTACATCACCAAAATCCGGTCTGCCAGCGACATCACTTCATCCAGTTCCAGCGAGACCAGCAGTACCGCCTTGCCCTTGTCCCGTTCGCCCACCAGACGCTTGTGGATGAACTCGATGGCGCCAACGTCAAGGCCGCGGGTGGGCTGAACGGCGATGTCCAGCTCCGGCTCCCGGGTGATCTCACGGCCGACAATGACCTTCTGCTGGTTGCCGCCCGACAGGCTCCGGGCCATATGCTCCGGCTCCGGGGGGCGCACGTCGAACGCCTGAATGATCTTCATGGCCAGATCGTTGATGCGGCGGTAGTTGAGCACACCCCAGCTGGCATACTTGCGCTGGGAGCCCAGCACCATGTTTTCGGCCACGGAGAAGTTGAGCACCAGGCCGCGGCGCTGGCGGTCTTCGGGGATATGGCCCACGCCGGCCTCACGGATCTTGCCCGGCCGCTGGTTGGTGATATCCTGCCCGCCCAGCGTGATCTTGCCGCCCGCGGCCTTGCGCAGGCCGGTGATCGCCTCGATCAGCTGGGACTGGCCGTTGCCGTCAACCCCTGCGATGCCCACAATTTCGCCGGCCCGCACGTGAAAGGTGACGTCGTTCACGGCGGGGAAACCGTGGTCGTAGTTGACCGTCAGGTTCTGGACCTGAAGGATGGTTTTCGTGGGAACCGACTGCTTTTTCTCCACCCGCAGGTTGACCTCGCGGCCAACCATGAGAGAGGCCAGTTCGGCTTCGCTGTGCTCCTTGGGATCGACCGTGGTAATCTTCTTGCCACGGCGGATGACGGAGACGCGATCGGCGAACTGTTTGATCTCCTTCAGCTTGTGGGTGATGATGATGATGGTGCGGCCCTGGGCGACCAGGCTCCGCATAATCTGCCCCAGTTCCTGGATCTCCTGGGGGGTCAGGACGGCGGTCGGCTCGTCCAGAATCAGAAGCTCAGCGCCCCGGTAGAGCGCCTTGAGGATCTCCACCCGCTGCTGCTGACCGACGGTGATGGTGTCGACGCGGGCCCGCGGGTCGACATGCAGGCCATAGCGCCGGGAGAGCTCCTCCACGTCGGCGATCGCCTTGGCCATGTCGAGCTTGGCCTTGCCAGGTTCGCTGCCCAGCACGATGTTTTCGGCAACGGTGAAGACCGGCACCAGCATGAAGTGCTGGTGGACCATGCCGATACCCAGGGAGATGGCCTGGCGGGGGCTTTTGATATCGACCGGCTGACCCTTCCACTCGATCGTCCCCTCGTCGGGGGTGTACAGACCGTAGAGGATGTTCATCAGGGTTGATTTGCCGGCGCCGTTCTCGCCCAGCAGGGCGTGGATTTCGCCCTTGCGGATATCCAGGTCGATGTGGTCGTTGGCGACCAGCGACCCGAAGCGCTTGGTGATACCTGTGAGTTTTAGCATGCTATGAACGAAGGGCGGGAACGCAGTGTCCCGCCCTTCATCCCCCTTTCATCGGGCTTGAGCGCTATCCGGTTGGATTAGATCTTGGGAACGGTCCAGCCCTTGAACTCAGCCTCGCTGGCGGGGACGGTCACCTTGCCAGCCTTGATGGCGTCGGCCCACTTGTCGACGAGGGCCTTGGTGCCTTCGGGCATCTTGTTCCACAGGGTCGAAGGAGCGTAGCCAACGCCGTCTTCCTTCAGGCCGAGGACGGTCTTGGTGCCGCCGGGGAACTTGCCGTCCTTGGTCTGCTTGGAAACGTTAAAGACGGCGACGTCAACCCGCTTCATCATCGAGGAGATGACGTAGTCCTTGGCGAGGCTGTTCTGGTCCTTGTCGACGCCGATGGCGAACTTCTTCTGGGCAGCAGCGGCTTCGATGACGCCGTTGCCGGTGGCGCCGGCGGCGTGGAAGATCACGTCAGCGCCGCTGTTGAGGATGTTCAGAGCGTCTTCCTTGCCCTTGGCGGGGTCGGTGAAGGAACCGGAGTAGACCCGGACAACCTGGATGGTCGGGTCAACAGACTTGACGCCGGCCTGGAAGCCCCAGTCAAAGTGGTGGATGACTTCGAAGTCCATGCCGCCGACGAAGCCGACCTTCTTGGTCTTGGTGGTCTTGGCAGCGATGACGCCCATCAGGAAGGAGCCTTCCTGCTCCTTGAAGGTGACGGAGGCGACGTTCGGCAGCTCGACGGTTTCGTCAATGAGGGCGAACTTCTGGTTCGGGTTGGCCTTGGCCATGCTGGTGACAGCGTCCTTCATCAGGAAGCCGATGCCCCAGGCGAGGTCGTACTTGAGGTCGATGAGGGATTTGAAGTTGGGCTCGTAGTCTTCGTTACGCTTGGACTCGATCGCCTTGATCTCAGCGCCCAGTTCCTTCTCAGCCTTCTTGAGGCCCTCATAAGCAGCGGCGTTGAAGGAAGCGTCGTTCAGGCCGCCGACGTCGGTCGACATGCCCACCTTGAACTTGGTACCACCAGCGGCACCGCCGTCCTTTGCACCACCGCAGCCAGCGAGAAGAATGCTGAGAGCGACCACAGCGACCGTGGCCTTGGAGAACCACTTGCGAGTCATAGCGGGAAAGCACCTCCTGAGAAATTGGCGAAGTACACCAAAAGGATGATAGCATGACAGGGCAAAAATTACTAGCGACCAAAAGGTGGAGGTACTAACTACTGAGGTAGGGTGTTGCTGGCAGGATAACTGGGTGGTCGCTACGTAAAGCTATCTGTATGTTGGAAGCGGAGGGGGATCGCTATGCAGGCGGAGTGGATTTTCCTGGGCGGCCCGGTGCTGTCAGGCCACGTGGACTGGCGCCCGGCGGAGGCTGTGGCGGTGGCGGAGGGCCGGGTGATCGCCTTTGGGTCTCGGGCTGAGGTCATGCCGACGCAGGGGCCGGCGACCCGGGTGGTGGATCTGGGCGGGCGTGCACTGCTGCCCGGCTTGACCGATGCGCATCTGCACATGCTGGGCTATGCCATGACACTGGACAAGCTCGCGGTGGCCGGCATGGCGTCCATCGAGGCGGTCAGGCGGGCGGTGGCCGATCAGGTGGCCGTGCGGGCCGAGGGCGACTGGGTCGCGGGCCGGGGCTGGGATCAGGATCGGTGGGCCGAGCGGCGGGAGCCGACCCGGCACGACCTGGATACAGTCTCTCCGAATCATCCCGTATTCTTGCAGCGCAATTGTAATCACGTTGCGGTGGTCAATACGGCTGCCCTGCGCATGGCTGGAATCACGGCCGACACGCCGGACCCCGAGGGCGGCAAGATCGACCGGGACCCGGTGACCGGTGAGCCGACAGGCATGCTGCGGGAGAATGCCATGGGCCTGGTGGGGCGGTGCATTCCTGAGATGCCGCTGGAGCGGATGCGGACGCTGCTGGGCCGGGCGATGCGTGAGGCGCTGAGCTATGGCATTACGGCTGTCCATACCGACGACGTGGACCGGGCTGCCGGGGGCTTTGAGGCGGCGGAGGAGCTGTTCCGGTCGGCGATTGCCGAAGCGCCGGTGCGGGTGACCCAGATGATTCCGGGCGCCTGGGCGGCGGAGGCCGCGGGCCGGGGCATCGTGACGGGCGCCGGGGATGCGTGGTACCGGTACGGGCAGACCAAGCTGTTTGCCGATGGTTCGCTGGGCGGCCGTACCGCGGCCATGCTGGAGCCCTACAGCGATGATCCGTCCACCCGGGGTATCTACATGCATTCCCGTGAAGCTTTTGTCGAAGCGGTCTGTCAGCAGCATGCGCTGGGCGATCAGGTCGGGTGCCATTGCATTGGCGATGGGGCTGCGGAGCTGTTTATTTCGGCGGTGGAGGAAGCGCAGCGGCGGACGCCCCGGGCGGATGCGCGCCACCGGATGATCCACGCCCAGATTCTGAACCGGTCCTTGATGGAGCGGATGCAGGCCGCGGGCATGGTGGGCGATATTCAGCCCGTCTTTATCAAGAGCGATGGGTATTGGTTTGAGGAGCGGGTCGGGGCCGAGCGGGCCGCGACGTCGTATGCGTGGAAGACGCTGCACGACCTGGGCATTCCCCTGTGCGGTGGCTCGGACTGCCCTATTGAGCCGTTGAACATCTGGTATGGCATTTACGCGGCGGTCAACCGGCAGGATCTGAACGGGTATCCGGCCGGCGGCTGGAATCCGTCCGAGAAGCTGAGCGTTGCGGAAGCGCTGGATCTGTACACCACCGGTGCGACCTACTCGACGTTCCAGGAGTCCGTGAAGGGCACCCTGGCGCCCGGGATGTGGGCGGATCTGATTGTGGTGGACCGGAATCCGTTTACCTGTGATCCTTCGGAGTTGAAGGATGTGCAGGTGACGATGACGATGGTTGGTGGGAAGGTGGCTTTTGAGGTCTAGCTCGAGACATTTCTTCGCCACGGATTTCACGGATCACACGGATGATGAATACAGATAATGACCACAGATATCACAGATGACACAGATACCAGGAAATCTGCTTCGACAGACCTGGTAAGGTGTGCGAGGTAGTCCATATATTTATTTCCCTGGACTGCTTTACCAGGTTTCAGTGTCATCTGTGTCATCAGTGGTAAAAACATGTATCCATCCCCAATCTGTGTTCTCCCCAAATCCGCGAAATCCGTGGAATCCGTGGAATCCGTGGCGTAAAAATGCCCCAAACTACCCGACCAAAAACGTTACTACATACCTGGGGCAAGGAGAGTGGCAGCTCCAACAACCCATCTACTACATATTGAGAGGTAAATCATGTCCTACATGATCAGAACCGTAACGGACGACGACTGGCAGGCCCTGAGCGACTTGAACGTCGCCGTGTATGAGTTCTTCATGTCCCCGGACGAGCTGAAGGATGAAGAAGAGTCCTTCCCGGAACACGTGAAGCACCAGCGCTGGGTGGCCGAGGTTGAGGGGAAAGTTGTGGCCAGCGGCCGCTACTTCCAGCACGTCGGGCGGTACCATCCGCAGAAGTTCCGCATCGAGATCGACGTCCACCCGGATTTCCGGCGCCGGGGCATCGGCGGGGCGTTGTACAAGCAGGTGATGGCGGCCATCGCCCCCTTTGATCCCATCGCCATTCAAACCAACGCCCGGGAGGACTGGGCTGCCTCCTTCGCCGCCCTGGCAAAGGAAGGCTTTGTGGAGAAGATGCGGACCTGGGAGAACAAGCTGGACCTGGCCCAGTTCGACCCGGCGCCCTTTGCCGACACCCTGCGCAAAGTGGAAGAACTGGGGTACCAGCTGGTCTATCTCAGGGAGATGGCCGCCGAGGAGGCGGTGTATCGGAAGCTGTACGACACGGTGCATGCGCTGCGTGCAGATGTGCCTGCCACCGACCCGAGCACCCCGATTCCCTACGACCACTTCCTGAACAAGCAGGTGCTCGATGATGAGGCGGTCTGGGCCTGGCTGATCGCCGTCAAGGACGGGGAGTTCGTCGGCGTTACCCATCTGCTCAAGACCGATGAGGCCAAGGATATGCTCCACACCGGGCTGACCGGCGTGCGGCGGGAGCACCGTGGCGCCGGGGTGGCCTACGCCCTGAAGGTCAAGTCGCTGGAAGACGCCAAGGCGGCGGGGTACAATACCGTGCTGACCTGGAACGAGTCGAACAACCGCCGGATGCTGGCGGTCAACGAGCGGGTCGGCTTCGTGAGGCAGCCCGCCTGGGTCGATTTCGTCAGGACAATCAAGGCTGAATAACCAGAGGGGGCTCGCCGAGACTTACGGCGGGCCCCCTCACGCTATGCCCGAAGGGCAGGAGAATCGCGCTGCAAAAGAGAATCATTCGCACGCACTGAGCAAAACCGATAATTTCTCATTGCCGCCTGTCGATTTTGACGATCCTCGTTCGTCGTGTTAGCAGAAAGCGAGTAAAGGAGCGATCTTCATGCGGTTCATGATGATGGTCAGGGCTACCAAGGAGACGGAGTCTGGGGCGATGCCGAGCCAGGAAATGATCAACGCGATGATGAGCTATAACGAGGCGCTGATGCAGGCTGGCGTCCTGCTCGATGGCGGCGGGCTGCAGCCCAGTGCTGCGGGCTTCCGCGTCGCCTGGAACAGCGGCAAGAAGTCGGTGGTGGACGGCCCCTTCGCCGAGACCAAGGAACTGATCGCAGGCTACTGGATCATCCAGGTGAAGTCGAAGGAAGAGGCGGTGGAGTGGGCCATGCGCT
>Ga0196970_1001680_pt1 | contig 13766 bp, 17 predicted proteins | sample S1v_513CmetaG_FD_148672 | JGI IMG/M metagenome (GOLD analysis project Ga0196970, IMG submission 148672) | Soil microbial communities from Anza Borrego desert, Southern California, United States - S1+v_5-13C | ecosystem: Environmental > Terrestrial > Soil > Desert | place: USA: California... | reverse complement strand
CGTCACGCCGTCGCCGTCCGCATCGGCGTGGCGCTGCTGGCATTTTTCGGCGCCGCCTGGAGCCTGCTGCAATGGACGTTGACGAGCGTGCCGCGCTTTATGCCCGAGGGCATCATGCGCCAGTTCGTGGAGCTGGAAGCCATCGCTTGCGCCGTCGTGGCCGTCCTGGGCCTGGTGTTCGCGATCGCCAACGGCCTCGCCTGGATCGCGACCGACATGCGTATGCGCCGCGACCGGCACGGCGTTGCGCGCAAGATCGCCGTCGGCGCCTACGTCTGACCCTGCATCACCTCGACAGCGCGGCGCTCTTGCCGGTGCGGCGCGAGCGCGAGCCGATCACTTCGCGGAAGAACGCCACCAGCGCCGGCACGTGGTGGTCGAAGGTGAACAGGTGCCGCTGCTGCCATACGCGTTCGCGTGTCTCCTGCATCTGTTCCGCATCCTTCAATCTGGCCGCGAGGTCGGCAATCGTCCGGTAGCACACGCCAATTCCCAATCTGTTCGCCAGCGCCTGCGTGGCCACGATGGCGCCCTCGTTGTCCTGCTGGATCATCGGCAGCCCGGCCGCCGCCAGCGTGCTCAGGCGCGCCGGATAGTTCAGGTCGTCCCAGATCGCGCGGCGGATCTCGCCACCGTTGGTGCTCTGGAATGCGTGCAGCCATCCGGCGTCATAACGTGAAAACTCCTCCGTCCAGCGCGACTGGTCGACATTCGGATGCAGGTGCAGGTGGCCGGGCGCCAGCCTGCGCGTCGTATCGATCCATTGCAGCCATTGGCCCTGCGTGAATTCGCCGTAGAAGTGCAGGTGGATGCCGTGCGCCGCAAGTTCGGCGACGACTTCCGGATGCAAGCCGATCGGCCGGCCCGGCGAGACGGTGTGGATCTCGCCGTCCGCCGCTGACAGCAGCGGCGAGCGCGTCTGGCCGAACCAGTCACGCTTGGGCAGATCGCCATCGAGCACATGCGTCGGCTTTTCTTCCGACAGGCCGGGCACGATGGTGTCGAACCAGTCGCGCATTTCGGGGCTGCAGAAGATCTGGCCGTCCGCCTTCCGGTGCAGGTCCACCAGCAGCGGCCACGTTCCCTTTTCCATGCAGATGAACGGCCCTTCCTTGAAATGCCAGACGAAGGGCACGCGCGGCGCTGCCATCATGACTTCGTGCGCAAAGGGCACGGCCTGCCAGTTCAGCAAGGCGTAGATGATGTCCGGCTTTACCTGCCGGATCGCTTCCTTCCAGTTATCGCGCGGCAGGTCTTCGACATGGCCGAAGGGCAGCGGGCCGACGGTGTTGTACCAGTAGGGCTCGCGCATCCACAGGCCGTACAGCTTGTGCCCCTGTTCCTCCAGCGCCAGCACGCGGTCCGCGTTATAGGCAAGCTCGCCCACGAGCAGGATCTTCAATCCGCCTCGCGCCCGCGGTGTATCAGCACGCTCGCGCATCGTGCGGTATTGCGCCGCTTCGTCGATCGCATGGCCCACCGAGCTGTGGAAGCGCAGCGGCGTGGCCACGCGGTAGTGCGCGCGGAAGGTGTTGATGCCGCCGGCCGGCTCGCGCATGATCTTGTGCCGCTGGTGCGGATGGTCGACCCATTCGCAGCTCACCGCGCCGCTTGGGACGAAGGCGCCCAGCGCGCGCAGCTTCGACCAGTACAGTCGCTCGAGGTCGTCGCTTTCCAGTTCGTCGCGTCCGGTCCAGCGCTGCGCATTCTTGCGGTGCATGCATTGCACGAGCTGGAGCGGATAACTGGGAACCTGCCCCTCGCAGTGGCGGTTGTAATGGTGGCGTACGCCGGAGAAGGCGAGCACCGCGTCCTTGTGCGCGTCGAGCTGCGCCTTCAGACCGGCGAGATGGTCGCGGTAGTAGACATCGTCGCTGGGCAGGTAGGCCAGCAGCGGCGCGCGTGCGCGCGACATCGCTTCATTCAGGGCATGGCCCAGGCCGGCATTTTCGTCGCGGCGGTAATAGCGGATGCGCGCGTCGCTGAGATACGCCGACACCGTCTCCGCGGTGGCATCGCGCGAACCGTCGTCGACGATGACCGCTTCCCAGTCCGTCAGCGATTGGGCCTGCAGGCTGTCCAGTGCGCGCCGGATGAATTGCGCCTGTTCGAAGGTCGGCATCAGCACGCTCACGGACGGCGGCGGCGTTTGGGGCATGGCATGTCCTTGTGATGGGTCTAACAGGATCGTAGGGAAACAAGGCGAAACCAGCCTTGATCTGCCGCGACGCAAGCAACGGAGACCGCATTGATTCGCCTCAATGGAATATCCGCCGCGTTTCCGTGTCTATCTCTTGAAGGGACGCATTGTCCTGAATCCATCATGCAGAGAGGACCGATTGAGCCAGCCCTGGATCAGCGGCAACAAGTTCGCATTGCTCGAAAACGGCGAGCAATATTACCCGCGCGTGTTCGAGGCGATCACGCAAGCGCGGCGCGAAGTGTTGCTGGAAACCTTCATCTTGTACGAGGACAAGGTCGGCAAGGCCTTGCATGCGGCCTTGCTCGCCGCCGCCCGGCGCGGCGCGCAGGTCGACGTCACCATCGATGCATTCGGCTCGCCCGACCTGTCCGAGGAATATGTTTCCTCGCTGACCGCCGCCGGCGTGCGCATCCATGTGTTCGACCCGGCACCGCGCCTGTTTGCGCGCGTCAACTATTTCCGGCGCATGCACCGCAAGCTGGTGGTGGTCGACGGGAAGCTCGCCTTCGTCGGCGGCATCAATTACTCGGCCGATCACCTCGCCGACTACGGGCCGGAAGCCAAGCAGGATTACGCGGTCGAGGTGCAGGGGCCGATCGTGGCGCACATCCGCAGCTTCATGCTGTCGGCAATTGCGGAGGGCAGGACGGGACGCCGCTGGTTTTCATGGCGGCGTGCGCATCCCTCGGTCGCACCCCTGCCGCCGGCGGGCGAGGCCGAGGCGCTGTTCGTCTGGCGCGACAACCGCGACCACACGACCGACATCGAACGCCAGTATCGGCTGGCAGTGCGCCTGGCGCGCAAGCGGGTGGTCATCGCCAACGCCTATTTCTTTCCCGGCTACTTCTTCCTGCGCGAACTGCGCAAGGCAGCGCGGCGCGGCGTCGAGGTCTCGCTGATCCTCCAGGGCAATCCCGACATGCCGATCGTGCAGACCGCGGCCGCCATGCTGTACCACCATCTGCTGCGCGGCGGCGTGCGTATCTATGAATACTGCGAGCGCCCGTTGCACGGCAAGGTTGCCGTGGTGGACGACGAGTGGGCGACCGTGGGATCGAGCAACCTCGATCCGCTCAGCCTGTCGCTCAACCTCGAAGCCAACGTGATGATCCGCGACCGGCAATTCGCCGCCACCGTGAGCGCCAGCCTGCAGCGCCTGATGCGTGACAGCTGCCGCCAAGTGGAGGCGGCCGACCTCAAGGAATGGCCCACCTGGCGCAAGCTGCGCAGCTACTTCCTGTTCCATGTGCTGCGGCGCTATCCGTATTGGGCCGGCCGGCTGCCCGCGCATGCGCCGCGCCTGGCGCCCCTGCTGCCCGCGGAAGCGGCAGCCACCGACAAACTCGACAAGCAGGCATTCCCATGACGGCGCACCAGCATGCACACGCCGCCGGCGGCCGTTCCGAGAACCGGCGCACCTGGTGGACATGGACCAAGCGCTTGCTGACGCTGGCCTTCTTCGCCGCCGTTGCCTACCTGCTGTTCACGCAGGCCCGCAACATCGACTGGGATGAAGTCCTGACGGCGATCCGGCGGCGCCCCGCGAGCGACATGCTGCCGGCGCTCGCATTCGCCGCCGGCAGCTACCTGCTGTACAGCTGCTTCGACCTGTTTGGCCGGCACATCACCGGGCACCGGCTGTCGGTGCCCAAAGTCATGACCGTCAATTTCGTCAGCTACGCCTTCAACCTCAACATGGGCGCGCTGGTCGGCGGCGTCGCCTTCCGCTATCGCCTGTATTCGCGCTTCGGCCTGGATACCGCGACGACGACGCGTGTGGTCGCGATGAGCATGCTCACCAACTGGCTGGGCTACCTGGTGCTCGCCGGCCTCGCGTTCTGGTGGGCGCCGCCCTCGCCGCCGCCGGAATGGAAGCTCGACATGGCAGGCCTGCAGGTGCTGGGCGCTGCGCTCTTCGCGGCGGCGATCGCCTACCTGCTGCTGTGCGCATTCTCGCGGCGCCGTGTATGGACGGTCAGGGGACACGAGATCGAGCTGCCCTCGCTGCGGCTGGCATTGCTGCAGCTGGCGATGTCGTGCGCGAACTGGCTGCTGATCGCCGCGGCGGTGCATACCTTGCTCGGGCAAAAGATCGACTTCCCGACCGTGCTCGGCGTGCTGCTGGTGGCGGCCGTGGCCGGCGTCATTACCCATGTGCCGGCAGGGCTGGGCGTGCTGGAGACGGTGTTTGTGGTGCTGCTCTCGCACCAGTTGCCGCGCAGCGAACTGCTCGCCGGCCTGCTTGCCTACCGCGCCATTTATTACCTCCTGCCGCTGGCCATCGCCACCGTGGTCTACCTCGTGCTCGAACTGCGTGCGAGAAAGAATCGGCAGATCCGCTAGGCACGTTCCTTGCAGAAGGTATGGATTGAAGTTTTTTCGCAGGAGAAATGATGAAGAAATTATCTTTGCTGTTCGGCCTGGCCCTGAGCGCAGGCATGGCGATCGCACAGACCGCGTCGCCGCCGACCTCCGGCACCAGTTCGCGCACCCTGGGCACAGGCAGCTCGGTCGAACCGAACACGCCGCCGGCAACCAGCGGCGCCGGATCGACCGGGGACACGAGCATGGGCGGCACATCGGGAAGCTCACGCACGCAAGGCGCGGCCGCTTCCGGCAAATCCACCGACTGCCCGCAGCCGGCGGCCGGCAAGAATGCGCAACAGGCTGAATGCGCATCGCCGCAAGCCAGCGATGCCAAGGGAACGCGTCCCGGTACCAACCCGACTTCGGGCGGCACAGGGACGATGGGCAGCGGTTCGACCGGCTCACCCAGCGGCCCAGGCAGGGGTGGTCCCACCATCGGGATAGGCCGGTAGAACTTTCAAGTCCTGTAACCATCGCAGGTGAACGGCGCAAAGCCGGCGCCGCGATTCCATAGGAGAAACGTCATGTCGAACCTGAAGAGAAGTTCCGCAGAGGACGAAAAGAGGGAGCCGAAGGAAAGGTCTTCGCACGGCACCCAATCTGCATCGCAGACGCCGAAGGACGTCAGCCCGCAGGACGCGGCATCGAAGGATGTCACTGAACGGAAGATGTGTTCCGACGATCCGGACGAGAAGGAGCAGGAGCTGCTGGACGATGCCGTCGAGCTGACGTTCCCCGCCAGCGACCCGGTGGCCGGCGGCGGCATCACGCGCGTCGACGTGCCGAAGCAGCCGTGACCGAGGGCTGCGTGCGCGGACGGAGGCGCACATGACGCCCGTCCCGCGCGACCCCATTCCCGACGGCACGCTGTCGCTGCTGCGCGAGGGCTACGCATTCATCCAGAACCGCTGCCGCCGCCTGAATACGGACGTGTTCGAGACCCGGCTCATGCTGGGCCGGGTCACCTGCGTCATGGGCGCCGACGCGGCCGAGATGTTCTACCATCCCGGCCGTTTCACGCGCAAGAAGGCCTTGCCGCCGTCGGCGCTGATGCTGCTGCAGGATGTGGGCAGCGCCCAGGTGCTCGACGGCGAGGTGCACCGCCATCGCAAGCAGATGCTTCTGTCCCTCATGACGCCGGACCGCATCCGCGCGCTGGTGTCGGACTTCGAGGAAACATGGCAGGGACGCATCGCCACGTGGGCCGCGGCCGATGAGGTGATGCTGCACAACGAGGTGGAACAGATCCTGTGCAGCGCGGTGTGCCGCTGGGCGGGCATTCCCCTGACCGAAGCCGCGGTGCTGCAGCGCACGGGCGAGTTCTCCGCGATGATCGACGGCGCCGGCGCCATCGGGCCGCGCAACTGGAAGGCCATGCTGCTGCGTGCGCGCACCGAAGAATGGGTATGCAGCATCATCGAGGGCATCCGCGCGCACCACATGAAGGTGGCGGAGGACAGTCCTGCCTGCGTGGTAGCCATGTATCGCGGGCCCGACGGCGAGCTGCTCGACGTACAGTCGGCGGCGGTCGAACTGATCAATCTCTTGCGCCCGACCGTGGCGGTCGCGCGTTACATCACCTTTGCGGCACTCGCGCTGCACCAGTATCCGGAGTGCCGGGAACGCATCCGCGGCGGCGGCGAGGACTGGCTCGAATGCTTCGTGCAGGAAGTGCGCCGCTTCTATCCTTTCTTCCCGGCCGTGGGCGGCCGCGCGCGCCAGGCGTTCGACTGGCGCGGCATGCATTTCGAGGCCGGTGCGTGGGTCTTGCTCGACCTGTACGGCACCAACCACGACCCGCGCATCTGGGGCGATCCGGAAACTTTCCGGCCCGACCGTTTCCGCAGCTGGGACCGCAGCCCCTACACGTTGATTCCGCAGGGCGGAGGCGACCATGTCATCGGGCACCGCTGCGCCGGCGAGCGTCTCACGATCGAGCTGGTGAAAGCCGCGGCAAGGCTGCTCGCCACGGCAATGGACTACGATGTGCCGGAGCAAGACCTCCGCGTCGATCTCGGCAGGATGCCGGCCATCCCGGCGAGCCGCTTCCTCATTCGCAACGTCGCGCGCCTCGGCGTGTTCGAGCAGCAGGCGCGTGTTCTCCGCAGCAGTGAGTACCGCGCGCAATAACACATTGACGCGCAAATTTGCACAAGGGCTTGTAAATCTTGGACGCCTTTCGAGCGCGCTGGGGCCGTGCGCCCTGCGCCGCAGTGGCACGGATCATGCTGTTCACGCGGGCGTGAACATGTTGATCAATTACTGGCGTGAGGTGCAACCATGAACGTGCGTCGATTTGCGATGATTTTCGGCCTGATCTACCTGCTCGTCGGCATCGCCGGCTTCATACCGCAACTGCTGCAGCCGCCGGCGGGAGACGCGCCGCAGGTGGCCGTCGATACCCTGCACGGTTACCTGCTGGGCTTGTTCCCGGTCAACGTGCTGCACACCATCGTGCACTTGCTGATCGGCGTCTGGGGCTTGGCGGCGGCGAAGACCCTGGGCGCGTCGGTCACCTATGCCCGCTCGCTGGCCGTGATCTACGGCGTACTGGCGATCATGGGACTGATCCCCGGCATGAACACCGTGTTCGGGCTGATCCCGATCCACGGGCATGACGTATGGCTGCATGCCGGCACGGCTCTGATCGCGGCCTATTTCGGCTTCGCCGTCAAGCACGAAGTGCAGCGCGCCTGACGCCCGCGATGGCGGGAACGAGCGGGCCGCGCGCGGTTTCCCCGCTGCGCACTGCGGCCGGGACGTTTTCGTGCCTGCCGAGGAAGATGCTGCGGAAGGCGACATAGGCCAGGCAGGGCACGTAGGTCGCCAGCAGCAGGCCTGCCGGCGAGAAGTAGACCGACTGGAAGGTAGCCGCGATTGCCGCCCCGGCAAGGACGGTGCGCAGCCAGAACGATGCCGGCGCTGCGCGCAGTGCCTCTTCGATTGCGCCTGCGTTGACCTGCCACGCCTGCCACCCGAGGCGGCGTGCGGCGCGTGCCTCCATGCCCTGTTGCGCATGGAGGATGGCGCCGAACACGCCCTGGTAGATGGCGACAATGAACATGCCGAGGAACATCATCGCCATCACGCCCTGCATCCAGGTGGCGCAGAAGTGCAGGAATTCGCCGCCCAACGTGTCCGGCATGGAAACCGCCACCCGTGCCGAGCCGATGGCGGCAGCGAATGCGGCCTGCTGCTCATCGACCGCGCTGTGGCGGACCAGCGTCGTCGCGAGCAAGGCGAGGGCGCCGGCCAGGGCAGCAAAGCCGGCGGCGAATTGCAGCGCCACGCCGCACAGCCGCACTGCGCCCGGCAGCACGAGCTCGCCCAGCGCCTGCCAGGAAAACAGCTTTCTTTCGTCCATGACCTGCGCCGCGGCAAACGCGACGACGAACAGCGAGGGCGCGAGCACGAAGCCGGCGGGCGTGGCCCATGCGGGAAAGAGCTTGAGGAGGAAGGCCACCGACATCAGGACGATGGCCTGCGGCCGGAATGAACGCCGCCACAACGACAGCGCCATCGACGGCCAGGTGGCGATGACATCGCTCGGCACCGGCCGGGGAGTAAAGGTATTGCTCATTTGCTTGCATGCGCGCACGGCGCATCCGGGAGGCAAAAGGTGCCCAGTCTAAAGAGCGAGGGATCGGTGGTCAAGGAATGCGAAGACCTTCGGGTTGCAATGACGGAACTGCTTGCCATCCTGTCTAACGAGGCATTGCAGGGAATGAAATGACAGAGCGAAACCTATCGCCGGCCGTGCACAGATGAACATTGAGGAAATTGCCATCCGTTCTATCGGCGACCTGGCGCACGAGGTCAAGGCGCTTACGGCGCCGGGGCAGCACTGGCTCTTCCGCGGACAGGCTGATGGCCGCTGGATGTTGTCGCCCAGTGTGCACCGCGGCTATACGCCGCAGCAGGAGCGTTACCTGACGAATGAATTCCGTGTGCGCGCACGCAGCCGCTATTATTCGTGCCCGATGAGCAACGACTATCCGGGCTGGCTTGCCTTGATGCAGCACTACGGCTTGCCGACGCGCCTGCTCGACTGGACCTACTCGCCGCTGGTGGCCTGCTTCTTCGCCTTGCATCCGGATTATGTGCCGCCCACTTCAGCACCGGACAGGGATGCGTGCATCTGGGTGCTCGACGCGCGCCGGCTCAATGAATCGCAAGGCTTCGAGCCGCTGATCTTTCCGCTTGACGCATCGTCCTACGAGCCCCTGATCGAGCCGGCCTTCAAGAACCGCAAGGAGTTGAACACGGTAGGCGTGGCGATGGCCATCGAGCATGACCCCCGCATCCAGTTGCAGCAGGGCGCGTTCACGATCCACTCCAGCCGCACCCCCATCGACGCGATGGAGGGCGCGGATCAATGGCTGCGCAAGCTGGTCATTCCGAACGTCGACATCCCGCCCTTGTTCGAAGAACTGACCCTGCTCGGAATCAGGAAATTCTCGCTGTTCCCGGACCTGGCCGCGCTGACGTCGGAGCTGCGTGCCATCCATGCGCCGAGTAATGGCTGAGGTTGTTGGCGCCGCCGTCATCGCGGGTCTTGCGTTCGCTGCTTGACGACGCTGGATTCCGGCGAAGGCCGGAATCCAGTGGCGTCAGACGCGCCTGCGCTCACCCCGGGCGCTTTTCCGGCCGCGACGGCGATTGCGCCTGCATGTGACCGGCGGCGTCATCCTCCTGCGAAGACATGTGCCGGATGAACCATGCAGACGCCAATGCGCTCACCTTGGCGAGCTTGCCCGCTTCCTCGAACAGGTGCCCGGCCTCGGGAACGATTTCCAGGTGTTTTTCACAGCGGAGTGCGGCAAACGCCGCCTGGTTCAGGTCGATCACCTGCAGGTCGAAACCGCCGACGATCAGCAGCGTCGGCGCGATCACTTTCGACAGTGCCGCCTCGCCCGCAAGATCCGGCCTGCCGCCGCGCGAGACGACGGCGGCGATGTCGTCCGGCCTTGCCGCCGCCACCTGCAGCGCGGCTGCCGCCCCGGTGCTGGCGCCGAACAGGGCGACCGGCAGCGATGCCGTGCTGCCATGCTTCTGCAGCCAATCCACCGCGATGCCGAGCCGTTCGGCCAGCAAGGCGATGTTGAAGCGCAGGCGCTCATCCTCGTCTTCGGCGAGCGTGAGCAGGTCCATGAGCAAGGTGCCGATCTGTGACTGGCGCAGCGCAGCCGCGACATAGTTGTTGCGGGGACTGAGCCGGCTGCTGCCGCTGCCGTGGGCGAACAGGACGATTCCCACGGGATCGGACGGCAGCTCCAGCATGCCCTCCACCTTCACGCCGTCACAGGGGATGGTGACGAGTTCCGTATGCATCGTCGAGGCCATGGCATCTTCCTTCGCATTACCGTGCTCGAGATGGGACATTGCGGGAAACGCATGGTTTCGCCGCACCGCGGGAAAAACGGTGCCCTGTCTGCGCGCGCGCAACGCGGCTCAACTACCGCGGGCGCGGTTGAGCACCGCAGGCCGCCATTCCTCAACTTCGTCGAACAAGCAGATGACGGGGATGCCCGCGCTCGTGTAATAGAAGCACCAGCCGGCGATGCTCCAGCGCATTTCACGCTCGCCAAACGCGGTGGTAACGATGCACAACTCCCCGTCTTTCAGCAGGGACAGCGCGCTGGAAGTCCTCATTTCCGGTCCTTTGTCCTTGAATTCCATCCCTTCTGATTATACTGTATGAATATACAGTATCAATGCTGATTGCCATGGACACGGAAATTGCCAAGCTCGTTGCGGTAGAAGTGCGGCTGCGCGAAGTGATCCGGGCCATCGTCAAGCGCCATGCATCCGCCGGCAAGACGCTGAGCTGGGGCTTGATGTTCGACATCGAGGAAGAGGCACTGGCGCAAATCGGCGCCGATCCCGCACTCGACACGCAGTACGTGCGGATATTGGCGGCGCCGCCAGGGCCGGCAAACAGGACGGACCGGCCCGCGGGCCTGGACGACATCAATGCGATGCGCACCACGCTGTGGATGATCCAGGAGGCGTATTACCACGGCTAGGCGCAACTTGTCGGACGCCCTGCGCTCTCATGTCTCATCACGCAGCATCAGGGCAAGGAGATTGATCATGGCAACCGTCCAGCAATCCTCGATTGGCGACGCGGCGACGAAGGCGGGCGATGCCGGCGAGGTCGTGAAACACGTGTCGACGCCGTCCGAACCGGATCGCTCGCCGCCACGCACGATTGCGGGAGGGGCAGTTTCCGGCGTCGGCAGTGCCACCGGATCGGACGCGCTCGGCGCCGCCGGCAGGGACGACGGTTCCCCGCCGTGAACGGCATTCGCTGGTGAGATCCGGCGCGCTTTGCGCTGGCTCAAGGGAGCCGGCGTGCATGCGCCTATGGTGGTTCGTGACGGCGCGAACATGCGCGCCCGTCTATCCCTGCAAGGAGGCCGCCATGCCCAAATACGTGATCGAACGGGAATTGCCGGATGCCGGAAAACTGTCCGACGAGGAACTGCGGAGCATTTCCGCCAAGTCCTGCGATGTCCTCCAGAACATGGGGCCGTCCATCCAGTGGCAGGAAAGCTACGTTACCGACAACAAGATCTATTGCGTGTACATCGCGCAATCGGAAGATCTCGTGCGCGAGCATGCGAAGCGGGGCGGATTCCCGGTCACCAGTGTCGCAGCGGTGCACCGGGTGATCGATCCGACGACATCCGAAATGCGCGCTTGAGCGCCTGTCGTTGCTAGGCGCCGCCCTTCGCGCTCAGCGGCATGCTGTCGAACTTCACCCCGTCCCAGCCATACTGCATGAAGTTGCGGATGTTCTGGTGATCGCTGCCCTGCGGGTTCTTCAGCACGTCCTCGCGATAGTAGGCGCCGAAGCAGGCCAGCGTCTGTTCCTTCGACAGGCCGTTGAGCTGCGCGAAGGCGAACAGTTTGCAGGAGCCGGAATTCTGGCCGGCTTCGTTGCGTGCGTCGCCGTTGGTGAATGCGGCGGGAGTGAAATCGTAGTGCGCGGCGATGGTGGCCATCGTGTCGTCGAAGGTGACCGCTGCGGGATCGTCGTTCAGTTTCTTCAGGAAGTCGTTCAACTGCATGTTGTCGCTCGCAAATCTTGATTGTGAAGGCGGCATATCTTAATGGATAAAGCGCCGCCGCGCCCGGCAGGCAGCACGGCAAAAGAGTACACTGCGTCCATTGACACGTGCCAATGGAGGATGCAATGCCGCAAGTGATGAAGATCGACTTCGTCTCCGATGTTTCCTGCCCATGGTGCGCGATCGGCCTGCATGCGCTGGAGAAGGCGCTGGACCGCATCGGCGACGAGGTGGTGGCCGACCTGAGCTTCCAGCCCTTCGAACTCAATCCGCAGATGGTGCCCGAAGGGCAGGACATCAACGAGCACCTTACCGAGAAATACGGCGCCAGCCCCGAGCAGTCGCAGCACACGCGCGACATGATCCGCGCCCGGGGAGAAGAGGTCGGCTTCACCTTCAACATGGACAAGCGCGGCCGCATCTACAACACCTTCGACGCGCACCGCCTGCTGGCATGGGCCGCGGAAGAGGGCAGGCAGCGCGAACTCAAGCACGCCTTGTTCAAGGCCTACTTCACCGAGGGCGAGAATCCGGGCTCGCACGAGGTGCTGGTCCGCCTGGCCGGGGAGGTGGGGCTGGACGCGGCGCGTGCGCGCGAGATCCTCGCATCGGATGCCTATGCGGCCGAAACCCGCGAGCAGGAAAATTTCTTCCTCGAACAGGGCATCCATTCCGTGCCTGCCGTCATCCTCAATGACCGCTACCTGATCTCCGGCGGACAGCCGGTGGATGTGTTCGAGCAGGCGCTGCGCCAGGTGCTGGCGGAGGGCTGAAGAAGGGGAAGTCCGCCGTCAAGCCTGACAGACGAACTTGTACGGCGGCATCGCGAAATCCTCTCCATTGCTCATGGATCAAACCATTCAGGCGCGGGATGGGCGATAATTCGCCCCTTCCTCGTCCATTTCGCATGGACGGGACTGAACCCCGCAACTTTTTTGAAGGCAACACATTGGCAACCAGAAGCAAGCGCTGGAACGGGAACGTCGATTCCCTTTCAGTCGAATTCCTCAAGGACGTGATGGCAAAGATGGCCGACTACGGCGACCGCGTCCAGTTTTCCCTGGTCACGGGCGGGCCCGCGCCGAGCTACCAGATCACGAACACCCTCGGCAAGACGATGGCATTCGACAGCAACCATCATCTGCTGCGGCCGGAAGGCCATGAGTTTGTCGGCGCGAATGCGACGCAGGTGTTTACGCTGGAGCAGGTCAAGGCGGCAACCTCGGGGCTTGGCCTCGGTCCGCGTTCCACATCCCGCACGCCGCGCGTCGCGCGTGCCGGCGGCGGCACGGGCACGCGTACGAGTGCGGCCAAGCTCGAAGAGCAGTATGCCGCGCAACGCTACGAGTACTACCGCAACAACCGGCAGGCACTGCCGCCCACCATCTCCCAGCACACCGAAGAGATCACCCAGCTCATGAAGCAGGGCAAGTCCGCCGAGGAAGCGTTCGGCGAGGTCGTGAAGAAATACTTCTGACGCGTGCGGTCGTGAACGAATGCGCAGGCCGGAAATCACAACGATACCGGCCCGTTCTCATCGCGACCCATGCCGACACCAAACTCCCCCGAACGCAAGCGCGCTCCGCGCCTCCCGAAACAGGCGCCGCCGCGCGTGGCGCCCGATGAGGGCGATCTCGATGACGTGCGCGTCGCCGCGCACGACTGCAAGGCTTGCCCGCTGTGGGCCAACGCGACACAGACCGTGTTCGGCGAAGGCCCGGAACAGGCACGCATCATGTTCGTCGGTGAACAGCCCGGCGACCAGGAAGACCGCCAGGGCCATCCCTTCGTCGGCCCCGCCGGACAACTTCTAGACCGAGCCCTGCGTGCCGCCGGCATCGAGCGCGGCAGCGTGTATCTCACCAACGCCGTCAAGCATTTCAAATGGGAGCCGCGCGGCAAGCGCCGCCTGCACAAGAAACCGGGCGAGGCGGAAATCGGCGCATGCCATCAATGGCTGGAGCGCGAACTCGAACTCGTGGCGCCCGAGCTGGTGGTAGCACTGGGCGCGACCGCCGCGCGCGCATTGCTCGGGCGCGCCACGCCCATCGAAGCCAATCGCGGCAGGCTGATGCCGCTGCACGGCGGCATGCAGGTGCTGATCACCGTGCATCCTTCCTACC
>Ga0196970_1001679_pt1 | contig 13774 bp, 12 predicted proteins | sample S1v_513CmetaG_FD_148672 | JGI IMG/M metagenome (GOLD analysis project Ga0196970, IMG submission 148672) | Soil microbial communities from Anza Borrego desert, Southern California, United States - S1+v_5-13C | ecosystem: Environmental > Terrestrial > Soil > Desert | place: USA: California... | reverse complement strand
GACGTCGGAAGGCTGAGTGGAGGGATTGATCCGGGCGTGGGAGCGCAGCGACCGTCTGGCGCAGCCAGACACAGCGGAAGGAGGTGCAGCGAAGCAAACCGTAGCCGCTGCGCCCGGATCGATCCCGCAGCGAAGGGACCCGAGCCTGCGAGGGCCGAACGCAGGAGCAAAGCCTTTTTGGGTACTTTTTCGGCGTCTGGAAAAAGTGCCTCGCCGTAAGGGCGAAACCGCCAGCCGCAACACCCGAAGCAACGGATATTCACCCAAAACACCAAGAGCCTGGTCGGCCCAGAGGCCGCCAAGGCCAAGAAAAAAACGACCTACCGCCGCTCCTCGACCCGCCCCTGACTCTTGCTCCAGTCCGTCAACAAACTATAAGCCACCGCCAACAAAGTAGGCCCGATAAACAACCCGATAAACCCAAACGCAATCAACCCGCCGAACACCCCAAGCAACACAATCACCAGCGGTAAATTCCCCCCGCGACTGATCAGATACGGCTTGAGCACGTTGTCCACCCCACTGATGATAAACGTGCCCCAGATCCCCAGAAATACCGCCATCCCGTACTCACCCTTCCATGCCAGCCAGGCCGTGGCCGGCACCCACACGAGCGGTGGCCCCATCGGAATCAGACTGAGCAGAAAGGTCACGATCCCCAGCACCAGCGCGCCCGGCACCCCAGCAATCAGAAATCCGATCAACGCCAGAACTGCCTGCGCCGCCGCTGTACCGATCACCCCGTTGACCACCCGCTGCACCGTACCCGCCACCAGCTCGATGTAATAGCCTGCACGCTCGCCGATCAAGCGTTCCAGCAGACTGTGCACGAACGCCGCCAGCCGTGGCCCGTCACGGTAGAAAAAGAACACGAAGACAATACTCAACGTCAGTTCGAGAATACCGCCGCCGATCTGCGCACTGCGCGCCAGCAGCCAGTTACCGACCTGCCCCAGATAAGGCTTTATTGACACCATCAGCGCCGCGCCCTGCTGATCGATGCTGTTCCACAACCCGACCAGCCGTTCCCCCACAAACGGCAAAGTCCCGAGCCAGTCCGGCGCCTCCGGCAGCCCGTCGACCTGCACATCCTTGATGAATGCGGTGGCATCGCGCACATGATCGGCAAGATTGAAGCCCAGCCAGACCAGCGGCGCCGCCACCAGCAGCATCCAGCCCAGGGTCAGAATGGCCGCAGCCAGCGACTCTCGGCCATTGAGCCAGCGCGTCAACAGGCGCATCAGTGGCCAGCTGGCGAACGCCAGCACCGCGCCCCAGAACAGCGCCGACCAGAACGGCGCCATTACCCACAGGCTGGCCCCGAACAGCACCAGCAGGAGGATTTGCACCAGCAGGCGATCGTTATTGAGCATGTGAGATCTCGGAAAAATCAGTCAGGCAAAGAGTAGGCGAACACGCCGTGCATGTTCGCCCGGTAGCTTATCGCAACAGGTCGATGCGCAGACCTTTGCCTTCGACAGTGCCGGTTTCCATGCGCGCCGCTCGCACTCCCTGACTGATCAGCGCCTGACGCCACGCTTCGGCCTTGGGCCCGGACAGCGTCACGCGCAACGTGGTATCGAGGTTGAGGCCACGGGAGATCAGCCTTAGCCAGGTATCATCCGGGGCATCGACGCGGTCCGGGAAATCCAGCTCGCCGGTGCTTTTGAGTTGGCGCAGCAGGGTTGCCGAGGTCGGCAGCAACTCACCTAATGGCGCCACTGCCTCGAACTGTTCGACATGCAGATAGGCTTTGCGATTGCCACGAGTGATGCTGTACAGCGCCACCAGTGTGTTGTCCCGCGGTGCGGCCAGGCGCAACAGCAGATACGCCTGTTGCTCATCGGCGCCATACAGTTTGGCGTTGCCGAATACCTCGTTGGCCCACAGGCTGCTTTCACCGCAATCACGCGCCTGACACCAGAACAGCAACTCGGCGTCCTGTTTCTGCAGGGCCTTGCGCGCCTCGGTGAAGGCTTCGGTGGCGGAATGTTCGGGCGGCAACTCGTAAGTGACCGCGGTGGTCTGGCCACGGGCGGTGACCTGGCCGTCGAAGCGCAACTGGCCGCTGATCTTGCGGATCGAACCCAGCGGGTAGATCCGCTCAAGCTCGACTGGCGGGCGATAGTCGACGATCTGCGCGTCGGCCAGACGCGGCACGATCGGCAAATCCTGACTGCCCGGCACGTCGGCGGCGAACGAAACGGTGCTGAAACAGCACAGTGCCCACAGACTGATTAAGCGCATCGTCAGGCTCATCGGATCGGCATGATTGGGTGATTCGGGGTCGCAGCGGTGTAGAAATCCATTGTTGTCGTCTCCCATTTCAACCCGACCAGCCTCGACAGTTGCCCGCTGCAAGTCAAGGAATGGCGAAGAAGCGATTGAAACAGTCTGCGACAAGATCCGCGCCGGCCTCATCGTTGAGGTGCAAATGGTGCCCGCCCGCCAACTGTTCCCGGCCAAAGGGCAGACGCTCCAACAGCTCGGGATGTTTGGCCAGCATCCCCTCGGCCGCCACGACCAACTGCGCCGGACAAGCGATGCGCGCGACAAAAGCCAGCGCCTGTTCCTGGGTCAGGCGTAATGGCGAGGGCAAGGTCAGGCGATTGTCGGTGCGCCAGGTGTAACCGCCGGGCACCGGCATCAGGCCGCGCTGGGCCAAAAGCTCAGCCGCTTCCCGACTCACGGCTACCAGCCCTTTCATGCGCGCTTCGATGGCGCGGTCGAGGGTCGGATAAACCGGTTTGCGCTTGTCACGCAGATCCAGTTGCGCTTGCAGGGCCATGCCCATGCGTTCGGCAGCATTTTCGCCTTTGTCTGTAGGCGGAATCACACCGTCGATCAGCGCCAGATGGCTGATGCGCTCCGGTAATGAGCCAGCCAACACCAGGGAAACGATTGCGCCCATGGAATGCCCGAGCAGGCCGAAACGCTTCCAGCCCAATTGCTCAGCGACCTGCAGCACATCGTGGGCGTAATCCCACAGCGCATATCCGGCACCGTTCGGCCGGTGCCCGGAGTGACCGTGCCCGGCCATGTCCAGCGCGATGATGCGCAATCCCTTGAGCCTGGGTGCCAGACGCGCAAAGCTGTTGGCGTTGTCGAGCCAGCCATGCAGAGCAATGACCGGCAAGCCGTCCTCAGGACCGAACAAATGCGCGGCCAGCTCGATATGCGGCAGGCTCAGGCGCACTTCTTCGAAGATCGGGCTCATGCGCAGTCCTTGTCCTGACGGATTTGCCAGCGACTGAACAGGGTCTTCAACAAGCGCGCCGTATCCTGCGGGCGTTCGAGCGGGAACATGTGCCCGCCGGGCATGCTCAACGCCTCGCCTTGGGCCAGGCGCGAAACGAAACGGGTGTGATGACGCATCACCACGCGACTCTTGTGTCCGCGCACCACCGCCAGCGGTACCTGCAATTGCCGGGTATGAGCGGGGCTGGTGTGCGGCACGCCGCGATAGATGCTGATTTCGGTGGCCGGATCGAAACGCAGGCGCAATTTGTCGCCGACCTTGTGCAAACCGTGGTGCAGGTAGGCGTCGAAGCATTCCGGGTCAAAACCGCGAAACAGTGTCTTGCCGGCAAAATAACTGCGCGCGCTGTCGAGGTCGGCGAACTCTTCACGCCGGCCCAATGTGCGTCCGGCGGGCGTCAAGCGGTCGATAAAACCAAAGCGCTTGGCCGCACGGATGACCCATTGATCGGTGCGGGTCAGCACCGGCGAATCGAGCATCACCACACCGCGATACAACTCGGGGCAACGCAGCGCCGCGTGCAGGTGCAGCACACCGCCAAACGAATGGCCGACGCCCCACACTGGCTGATCCTGTTGCTGCAAGTGATGGATGAGTTCGTCGACGAGGTTGTACCAGTTGTCGTCTGCGGGAAAACGCGGGTCGTGGGCATGCTGTTCCAGATGCGCTACCCGATATTCCGGCGCCAGCGCCGCGAACAACTTGCCATAGGTGCCCGAAGGGAAGCCGTTGGCGTGGGCGAAGAAGATCGGTTGCGACATGCTGGGCAAATCCATGGATGGAAAACGTGCCGATGATTGTCCGCAAGAGCGGCGCTCACAGCAATGACTGTAAGTGCCAGGAATGATGACAGTCTGGTCAGGGTGATGGGTGTCAATCAGATCGTCCCCCCTCACCCCAGCCCTCTCCCCCAAGGGGCGAGGGGAAAGGGAGCAGATCGGGGGAGTATCCGGGACCTGAGCTCGACTCGATTTATCAGGTCGACGAGGATTGCGAAAACCACACGGTAGGCCCCCTCTCCCTTTGGGAGAGGGCTGGGGTGAGGGCTCGCCCTGACGGAACCCGATTAAATGTCAACGCAGCGGCGGCTGCTCACCCAACGGCACCACCGCCATGGTCAGACGCGACACACAACTGGCCTTGCCCTCATCGCTGGTCAGGCGGATGTCCCAGACATGCGTGGTGCGGCCAATATGGATCGGCCTGGCCACTGCCGTCACCCGGCCACTGCGCAAGCCGCGCAAGTGGTTCGCGTTGATCTCAAGCCCCACGCAATAAAATTTGCTCGCATCGATGCACAGATAACTGGCCATCGAACCGACCGTTTCCGCCAATACGACCGAGGCGCCGCCGTGCAGCAAGCCGTAGGGCTGATGGGTGCGATGGTCGATGACCATGCTCGCCGTCAGCGAGTCGTCATCGAACGCCTCGAAACGAATGTCGAGCACTTCGCCGATGGTGTTTTTCTGAATCGCGTTCAACTGCTCGATATTCGGAGTGGTACGCCACACGCTCATCGCAGACTTCCTTTTGTTGTTCTGGTCGTCGCTCAATCCTGCCACAGCACCGCCTCGTTGCGCTCACTCCATTCTTCGAAGCGGCTGCCATAGGTGTCTTCGATGACATTGCGCTTGATCTTCAGGGTCGGCGTGAGGAAGCCGTTTTCCACCGCCCAACTGTCTTTGACCACCACCAGACGGCGCAGGCGTTCATGCTTGTCGAGGGCGGCATTGACGTCTTCCAGCAACTTTTCCAGACTCGAATGCAGGCTCGCCCGCCCCTCTTCCTGATTGACGCTCGACAACACGCACAAGCCCAACGGCGCGCTCAATCCGTCACCGACGACACAGACCTGCTCGATGCGCGAATGCACCGCCAAACGGTTCTCGATCGGCGCCGGGGCGACGTATTTGCCCTTGCTGGTCTTGAAGATTTCCTTCAGTCGCCCGGTCAGGCGCAGGCGCCCTTCGCCGTCCTGTTCACCCTTGTCACCGGTGCGCAGGAACCCGTCTGCGGTGATGGTTTCGGCGGTTTTCTGCGGCTCCTTGAAATAGCCGAGCATGGTCGCCTGACTGCGCACCTGCACTTCGCCCGACTCATCGATGCGCACCTCGACCTGCGGGCACGGCTTGCCGATCCAGCCTTGGCGGTATTGCCCCGGCAGGCAGATGTGCGAATAGCCGCAGCCCTCGGTCATGCCGTACACCTCCAGCACGTCGAGGCCAAGTTTCTGGTACCAGGCGAGCAAGGTCTGCGGCACTGGCGCGGCGCCCGACAACGCCACGCGCAGAGCATCCAGACCGAGCCCGGCAAGGACTTTGTGGCCGACGCGCTTGCCGATAAACGGCAGACCAAGAAGAAAGTCCAGACGTTTTGCCGGCATCTTGCTGTACACGCCCATCTGGAATTTGGTCCAGATCCGCGGCACACCGAACATCGCGGTCGGCCGCGCGCGCTTCAGATCAGTGATGAAGGTGTCGAGGCTTTCGGCAAAAAACACCGTCTGCCCGGTATAGATCGACGCCAGCTCGACGAACATCCGCTCGGCGACGTGGCACAGCGGCAGGTAAGACAGCAGCCGGTCGTTCTCGTTGAGCCCGAACAATTGCGTGCCATGCGTCGTGGCGAACCCGAGATTGGCGAAACTGTGCATCACGCCTTTCGGCAGACCCGTGGTGCCGGAGGTGTAGATGATCGTCGCCAGTTGCTCGGCGGGCGGGCGCGGGTCGTCCTGGATCGGCGAACTTTTCAGCAGATCAGCCCAACTGAAATCAAATTCGCCGGGCGGATGCAGCGGCAGGCTGATGATTGGCAAACCGGCCGGGATGCCCTTCGACATGCCCGGCCAGTCATCAAGCTTGCCGATACACGCAAGCACGCTTTCGGAGTGCGTCAGCACCTGCGCCACGGAATCGGCAGTGAGATTGGGATACAGCGGCACCGAGACGTGCCCGGCCATCCAGATGGCCAGATCGGCGATGATCCAATGCGCGCAGTTTTTCGAGATCAGGGCGATGTGGCTGCCGGGTGGCAATTCACGCGCACGCAGCCAGTGCGCGGCGCAGCGGGCCTGATGGCCGACATCGGCCCACGTCAGGGTCTCGACCTGCCCGCCGCCGATCGGCTGCACCAGAAAGCGCTGGCGCGGGTGCCGGGCTTCCCGTTCGTAGAACACGTCCAGCGGCAAACGGAAGGCGGCAGACATGCGACTCGCTCCTGTTTTTTTGGTCTGGAGCAAGCGTAGTCAACCAAGCAAGTGCTTGGTTGGATTTTTCAAACAAATATTTCAGATGAATGCGTTCACCTGTAGGAGTGAGCCTGCTCGCGATAGCCATTCAATATCAGCGGTGAGTGACACACCGCTATCGCGAGCAGGCTCACTCCTACAGGGGGCGGTGTTTACAGCTTAAGGGTGTTTCAGGCTGTTGAGGGTCATGGAACCAATCAACAATTCGCTGTGCTCAAGCTCGGCCAGGCCAGCGGTGCTGACCCGCTCCGGCATATGCCCGGCGCCATGCTGCAGATAGCTGAGCAAATTGCCCACCAACGGGTTGTGGCTGACCAGCAAGACATTGCTCACCGACACCAGTTGCTCGGCGACCTTGTCCGGATCGGACTCCGGAGTCAGCCACTCGACCGTGCGAATCTCCGGCTGGAATCCCAGTGCCTCGCGCACGATCTGCGCGGTTTGCTGCGCACGCAGATAAGGGCTGGCGTAAATGGCCGTCAGCGGCTGGCCGATCAAATGCGCCGCGCTACGCAAGACTTCCTTGCGACCGTGTTCGGTCAATTCGCGCTCGGGGTCGACTTTCGAGCCATGAGGCACCGCCTCACCGTGACGCAATACCCAGAGTTTCATAGCTTCGGTTCCTCATCTCGAACCGGATGCGCGGCTGGCGCCACGGCATGCGGCGCTTCGCCTTCCGGGGTGCGCGGCGCCGGCCAGTCGGCGAACGGCCAAGGCTTCTGGTCACTGTGGAAGGTGCCGAAGCGGCCGATCTGCGCGAGAAACTGGCTCAGACTGTCACCGAAATTCATCAGGCTGGCGCTCGGCGCGCCGTAGATCAAACGGTAGATCAGTTGCACCAGGACCACGGCGCCGAGGATGAACTGCGCCACTTGCCAGACCAGCAGGTAAACGATCATCCACAACACCCGCAGAAGGATGGATTCGTACTGGGCTTCGGTTTTCGGATCTTGCATGGCTTGCTTCCTGTCCGTGTAACAGCTGAGTCAGTTGAACCCGCTGGTGGAGATAAAGTCGACGTCGGTTTTCGGCTCGGCGCGCATCAGTAGACCGATCACCTGCTCCAGCGTGCGGCCTTCGAACAGGATTGCATGCAGCCCGGCGACCAGCGGCATATAGACGCCGACTTCCTGCGACTTGGCCTTGAGCACTTTCAGGGTATTGACCCCTTCGGCGACTTCACCCAGACGCGACACCGCTTCATCGAGGCTCAAGCCCTGACCGAGAGCGAAACCGACCTGATAGTTGCGACTCTTCGGTGATGAACAGGTGACGATCAGATCACCGACGCCGGCAAGCCCGAGGAAGGTCATCGGGTTGGCGCCCTGATTCACCGCAAAGCGGGTCATTTCCGCCAGCGCGCGGGTGATCAGCATGCTCTTGGTGTTTTCGCCCATTTCCAGCGCCACCGCCATGCCGGCAATGATCGCGTAAACGTTTTTCAACGCCCCGCCCAGTTCGACGCCGAAACGGTCGGCGCTGGCGTACACACGAAAAGTCCGGCCGTGCAGCGCGACCTGCACAGCTTTGCACAGTTCTTCATCTTCGCTGGCGACCACCGTGGCGGTGAGCGCATGCTCGGCGATTTCCCGCGCCAGGTTCGGCCCGGACAACACGCCGATGCGCGCTTGCGGCGCGATTTCTTCGAGAATCTGGCTCATCAGCTTGAAGGTCTGCGCTTCGATGCCTTTGGTCAGGCTGACCAGCATCTTGCCGCTCAACCGCTCGGCGTGGGCGGCGAGTACCGTGCGCAACGCACTGGAGGGCAGCGCGACGAAGCACAAATCACAGGCGTCGAGGGTTTCCTGCAGGTCGGTGACCGCGGTCACTCCCGGGAGAATCTTGATGCCTTTGAGGTAACGCGGGTTTTCGCGATTGACCCGGATGGCTTCAGCCTGCTCGGGGTCACGCATCCACTGCCGGACTTGATGGCCGTTTTCGGCCAGCAGATTGGCCACGGCGGTACCAAAACTTCCGCCTCCCAGGACCGCAATCGGGCGCTGTTCAGTCATATGCAATCCGTTAATCCATACCAGTGGCGATGGCGGCATTATACGGGGCGACCCGGTCGCGGCCAGCCCCAGCAACAATTACCGACACTTGTAGGAAGAAGACCAATAAAACCTAGGAAAATGCCTGCAACGTAACTGGAAAAGTCGCTGCCCTCGGTTAACATGCGCGCCAATTCTTCGCTTTCAAGGCTGTGTCGTGTCCGCCGGTTCTCTTCCTTCGCGTTCATCCCTGTTGCTGGCGCTGCTGGTCTGCCCGGCCGCGCAGGCGGATGACCTGTTCGTTGACAGCGAAGCACTGCCGCAAGTGCTGACGGCCACGCGCCTGAAGCAAACGCCCGCAGAAGTGCCCGGCAGCATGACCGTACTCGACAACGAATTGATCAACGCCAGCGGCGCCCGCGACATCAGCGAACTGCTGCGCCTGGTGCCGGGCATGATGGTCGGCAACATCAGCGGCAATCAGGCCGCGGTCAACTATCACGGGACCAACGCCAGCGAAGCACGGCGCATGCAGGTGCTGATCGACGGTCGTTCGGTGTATCGCGCCGGGCTGGCGACGGTGGACTGGAGCGATATTCCGGTGGCCATCGAAGACATCGAGCGCGTCGAAGTCTTTCGCGGCCCGAATACCGTCAGCTATGGCGCCAATGCGCTGATGGCGGTGGTCAACATCATTACCCGCCACCCGGCAGACAGCCACGGCACCCGGCTGAAGTACACCCGCGGTCAGCGCGGCATCAATGACTTTTATGCCAGCCAGGGCAGCAGCTGGAATGGCGGCGACTTGCGCCTGTCGTTGTCCGGTCAGGAAGATGATGGCTTCGACAGCGATCGCAGCGGCGCCGATTACCGCGACAGCCGCCGCCTGAATCGCCTGAGCCTCGCCGTCAGTCACACCCTCAGCGATGATCAGAGCCTCGATTGGCAGATCAACGCCAAGGACGGCACCAACCAAAGGCCATATACCTACCAACCGGTGTTCTCTGGGATTACGGCCGCCGGAAACAATTCGGACGTAGTGGCCAAGGATTACGCCGGCTCGGTGCGCTGGAACCTCGACATCAACCCGCAGCACAGCCTGTATGTTCAAGGCTCGGCGCAACATTGGGACCGTCAGCAAACCTGGCGCGCCTGCGATGCCGAGGTATCGTTCAGCCCCGAGCTGACGCAATTGTGGCAACTCAACCCCAATTACACCGAGCGGCTGGCGCGCAACATCACCCGTTTCACCGGCCCCGGCGCGGCACCCGGCACACCACAGGAAATGGCCCTGGCCAATCAGGTGCTCGACCAATGGCGCAACGGCGCGAGCCGAACCCTGTGCGGTGACATCGACCAGAGCGCACGTGAATCGCGCTATGACCTCGAACTGCAAGACACCCTCAGCCTGTCCGACAGCCTGCGCCTGGTCAGCGGCCTGAACTACCGTTACGACCGCGCCGACTCCGAAACCTATTTCAACGGCACGCTCGACGACACCACCTGGCGCGCGTTCGGCCAACTGGAATGGCGCGCGACCGAACACTGGCTGTTGCAGGGCGGCGCAATGTTCGAAGACACCCGACTGGTCGGCAATTCGCTGACCCCGCGCTTCGCCGTTAATTACCTGATCAACCCGCGCCACAGTCTGCGCGCGGTGTACTCGGAGGCGATCCGCTCGCCGGACATGTTCGAGAACAATGTCAACTGGAGCTATCAGGTCAGCAACCTGCGGCCCTCGGCTTACGGTCAGTCTTCGGCGCGCTACTTTGTCAAAACCCGTGGCCCGGGTGATCTCGATCAGGAGCACATGCGCTCGCGAGAGCTGGGCTATAACGGTTATTTCGCCGAAATCGGTCTGGCGCTCGACGTAAAGCTGTTTTACGACGAGATCACCGGAATGATCAGCGAGCCGCTGCGCAACAACCAATACATCGCCAGCAATGCCAATAATTCACGGTTTCGCGGCACCGAGACCCAGCTCGACTGGCGCGTGAGCCGCGCCGACCGTTTGCGCTTCACCTACGCCTTTGTCGATGCCGAGGCGAGCAATCCGCTGGATCAGCAATTCACCTCGCGCAACAGCGGCTCGGCCGGCTGGCTGCGCGATTGGGGCCACGGCTGGAACAGCGCCCTCTTCTATTACGGCGACAACGCGCTCAATGGCTACCGCTTCGAGCGGGTCGACACGCGTATCGCCAAACGCATCCCACTGGGCAAGGCGCAACTGCAACTGGCCGGCGTGTTGCAGCAGCGCCTGGACCATGAACCGAACACCTTCGTCGACAATAACTACGACGAGCGCCGGGTCATGTATTTCAGCGCCGAGCTGGAGTTCTAGGATGCGCTACGGCCGGTCACGGAAGACGCCGACCCTGAGTCACTGGCTGGCCGGGGTGTTTCTGTTCGTCAGTGCGTGGCTGCACGGGGTCGCGGTGCAGGCCGCCGACATTCTGTTGACCGGCGCCGAAGACAGCCCCGGCGTGCAAGCCTTCGTCCAGGCGCTGAGCGAGTTGCGCCCGACCGACAGCGTGCGTTTCCAGCCATTGGCCAGTCTGCCGGCGCCGGGCAAATTACCGGCCAGCCTGCGCTTGGTTCTGCTGGATCTGCCGAGTCTGGACTGGCGCCTGCAAGAACCCCAGGGTCCGGCGACGCTGGTGTTGCGCATCAGCCGCTTGCAGGCGCGGCAACGCTTGGGCAGCAGCCAGCCGGCGCGCTTGAGCCTGCTCTGGAGTGATCCGCCGTTGAGCCGGCAATTGCAATTGATCCGGCAAATTCTGCCGCAGGCGCGACGCGTGGGTGTGCTGTTCGGCGAGCACAGCGAATTTCTCCTCAAGGAACTCAACCTCGCCGCCGAACCGTTGGGCCTGCACGTGTTCAGTCAACGCTGGGACAACATCCACGACAGCCGCCCGTTGCAAGCCGTGCTGAAAAACAGCGACGTGCTGCTCGGCCTCGACGATCCCGACCTGTACAGCCCGAAAACTGCGAAAAACCTGTTGCTCAGCAGCTACTCGCGGCAGACGGCACTGGTCGGCCCCAACATCGCCTTCGTCCGGGCCGGCAGCCTCGCCAGCACCTACAGCGATCAGCACGACTGGCTGAGCCTGCTCGACCAATTGCTCGACCAGCCACCGGCCAGTTGGCCGCGAGCGCTCTATCCCGCACGTTTCAAAGTCTCAAGTAATGCGCAGGTGGCTCGTTCTCTGGGTATCGAACCGCCCGATGATGTGTCTGTCGCCAGCCTGCTGGCCGAAGGAGAGCGCCGCCCATGAATTTCCGTCGCCGTTGGGACATCAACACCCGTACCCAGTTGATCAGTCTGGGCCCGGCGCTGTTGCTGACCTTGCTGTTGATCAGCTTCTTTACCTTTGTGCGGATTCAGGATCTGCGTCAGGAGCTGACTCACACCGGCCAGTTGATTGCCAATCAACTGGCGCCCGCCACGGAATACGGAGTGATTTCCGGCAATAACGAGGTGCTGGAAAGCCTGCTCAAAGCCACACTCGCTACGCCCAACGTGCGTTTTCTTGAGGTCCAGGACAGCGCCAACCGGATTCTGGTCTACGTCGAGCAACCCGCCGATGCGCACCGCCGACCGCATCAGGTCGAAGTGTTCCAGGCACCGGTGCGCCTGCAACGCATCGCTCTGCACAATGATTTTTTCCAGGATGGCAAAGTCAGCAATGGCGGGACCGGCGAGGATTATCTGGGGCGGGTGATCGTCGGTCTGTCCAACGATGCGTTCAGTCAGCGCCAACAGGAAATCCTCCTCAAGGCCGCCATTCTCGCGTTGTTCGCCCTGCTCTTCACGTTTGTGCTGGCGCGGCGCCTGGCCGGCAGTCTGTCGCAGCCGATCCGTGAAATCGGCGATGCGGTCAAGGCGATCCAGGACGGTGACTACAAAGCCCCGCTGCCGATAGTCGACGACACCGAACTCGGCGCCCTGTCGCAACACATCAACAACCTCGCCCAGGCGCTGGAACAGGCCAGCCGTGAACAGCATCAGGCGATGGCGCAGCTGATCCAGACCCGTGAAGAGGCAGAAAAGGCCAACAACGCCAAATCCGACTTTCTGGCGATGATGAGCCATGAACTGCGCACGCCCATGAACGGTGTGCTGGGCATGCTGCAATTACTTGAAACCACCGAGATGACCGAGGAGCAGGTCGAATACGCCGCCCTCGCCTCGGAGTCCACCGAACACCTGCTGAAGGTGATCAACGACATTCTCGACTTCTCGCGCATCGAGCGTTCGGAACTGGAGCTTGAGCACATTCCGTTCAACCTTGCCGAACTGATCGGCGCCTGCGCCCAGTCGTTCCAGCACAGCGCGGCGCAACGTGGCCTGGCCTTGAACCTGCGCATCCCCGATGACCTGCGCGGCCTTCAGGTGCAGGGTGATCCGACGCGGATCCGGCAGGTTCTGGTCAATCTGATCGGCAACGCGCTGAAGTTCACCGAACAGGGTCGTGTCAGCATCGAGGCGCAGTGGCAATCGCTGGATCACGAACTGCTGTGGTTCACCTGCTCGGTGCGCGACAGTGGCATCGGTATCTCTTCGGAAAGTCTGGAGTTGATGTTCAACGCTTTTCAGCAGGCCGACAGCTCGATTTCCCGGCGTTACGGTGGCACCGGTCTCGGCTTGCCGATCGCCCGTACGCTGGCCGAGCGCATGGGCGGCACGTTGCGCGCGCAAAGCGAGGAAGGTCGCGGCTCGGTATTCACTCTGGAAATCCCCCTGGCGCTGTACAAGCAGGCCTTGCCGCCGCTGGCCGCGCCGCGTGCACTCAACGCCAGGGAACACGGCGAAGGCCGCCACGTGCTGCTGGTCGAAGACAACCCGGTGAACCAGACGGTGATCGAAGCGATGCTGCGCAGCCTGGGCTTTGCGGTCAGCGTCGCCACCGATGGCGCGCAAGCGGTGCGCAGTGCCGAGAGCGCCGACTTCGAAGCGATTCTGATGGATTGCCGCTTGCCGATCATTGATGGCTACGAGGCTACGCGGCAGATCCGCCGCCTGCCCGGACGCAGCGAGGTGCCGATCATCGCCCTGACCGCCAACGCCTTGCAGGGCGACCGCGAAACCTGCCTCTCGGCGGGGATGAACGATTATCTGGCGAAGCCGTTCAAACGTAATGACCTGCAGCTGATTCTGCAGCGCTGGGTGTCGTAACGTGGGCCTTTCGACCATCTGCGACTGGCGTGAAAAGCGAAAGTGCGGCAGTCTTAGGCACCCGAACGAGCCCCAAAAGGGGCTTGAATAAAAATTTCAGT
>Ga0196970_1001678_pt1 | contig 13776 bp, 10 predicted proteins | sample S1v_513CmetaG_FD_148672 | JGI IMG/M metagenome (GOLD analysis project Ga0196970, IMG submission 148672) | Soil microbial communities from Anza Borrego desert, Southern California, United States - S1+v_5-13C | ecosystem: Environmental > Terrestrial > Soil > Desert | place: USA: California... | reverse complement strand
GGACCGGTCAGGGGAGACCAGCAACAGCGTGCCCGGGAAGGACTCCAGGGCCTCCTCCACCCGCTCCCGGGACGGCAGATCCAGGCCGTTGGTTGGCTCATCGAGGACCAGCACGTCCGGCGCCGACAGCAGAATCTTGGCCAGGGCAAGCCGGACTCTCTCCCCGCCGCTCAACACCGACACGGGCTTCAATACGTCCTCGCCGGAAAAGAGCAGGCAGCCCAGGAGCGAGCGGGCGTAAGCCTGATCCATGGCAGAGTTGCCGGTCGCCTCGGTCAGCACGGTGAGCGCAGGATTGAGCGCCTCCAACTCCTGCGCCAGATAGGCGACCCGCCGGGGCGAACAGTAGAGCCGCCCCTCGGTGGGAGCCAGCTCGCCGAGGAGCAGCCGGAGCAGCGTCGTCTTGCCCGCGCCGTTCGGCCCCACAATCGCCACCTTATCGCCCCGCTGGACGTAGAACCCGGCATGGCGGAAGAGCCAGCGGGCGCCGTCGTACGTGAAACCCAGGTTCTCGGCCAGGACGAGGTTCCGCCCTCCGTCACCGGCAGAATCAAACCGCAGGTTGATCGACTGCGCCTCCCGCGGCCGGTCGACGCGCACGCGCTCAATCCGTTTCTCCATGTTCTTGACGCCCTTCCACAGGTCCCGGGCGCTGTCCTTATTCATGCCAAGCTGGACCTTGCCTTCGGTGCGGGGCGGCTTATCGTTGTGCGCTTTCACCACCCACTCCATCTGACGGCGGATCGCCTCTTCCAAACGCTTCTTTTCGTGCACGTAGTTCCGATACTCGGCCTTGGCCCGCTCCAGCTCCATCTGCTTTTGGCGGGCGTATGCCGAGTAGTTGCCCGGGTACTCTTTGACCTGCCCCCGGTCCATCTCCAGCATCCGGGTGGCGATCCGGTCCAGGAAGTAGCGGTCGTGGCTGACGACCAGCACCGTACCCCGATACCCAGCCAAGAGCGATTCGAGCCACGCCAGGCCGTCGGTATCCAGGTGGTTGGTGGGCTCATCGAGCAGCAGCACGTCCGCCCGGTTCGCCAGCGCCCGGGCAAGAGCGGCCCGGGTCTTCTGGCCGCCGCTGAGGCGCCCCGGCACCCGAGCCAGCATCGCCCGAGTCAGACCGCACTTGGCCAGCAGGTCGTCGGGCACGGGACCCATCTGCTCGCCGATGGGTACGTCGGGATCCCACGCGCCATCCTGGCTCAGGTAGGCCCGGGAGAGGCCGTCGGTCACCCACGATACAAAACCGCCGTCGGCGGCCATTTCACCGGCCAGAATCTTCATGAGCGTCGACTTGCCGCAGCCGTTGGCGCCGACAAGGCCGACCCGCTCCCCGCCGGCCAAATGGAACGTTACGCCGGTCAGCACCGGCATCCCCTGATACTCTTTGGTGATCTGATTCGCTTGCAGGACCATCATAAAGGGCTTCAGCCTCCTCAACATGCGTTCAAGGCAGGCTGGCCCCGTCACCGGGCGGGGCACGCGAAAAGACCATGGGTCGTATCCCCATGGTCTGTAGGTGGCGTGCTCAAAATCGGCGCGCACCGCAGACGGGACCGGCCTTTCTGGTGGTGACGGGTACGCCGAAGAGACGGCCCAACAGAGGTGCGGACCGTGCAAACGCACGTACGGGTCACCGGTATCCAGTTAGAGGACGGTCTTGTTTCTCATGTCTGCGGTACCTCCGCCTTTGTGGCTACAGTCTCTTTCATCACTCTACGCAAGATGCCGGCTGGCGTCAATCGGACGGAATGAGCCAACCCATTCGTTCCGGTCAGCCCCTCTCTTTTAGCTGACGCAGTTCACGGCTGACGGCGATGAACTCCTGATCGAGCCGCTCTTTCTCTTCCGGTTTCGGTGCCACCAACGCAGCCGACAGCTGAGCCAGACGGTTCTCCAGGAGCAGCCGCCGCTCCTCATCGGCCTGGCGACGACCATCGGCCACATCGCCCCGCCCGATGAACGCTTCATAGCCGCCGCCAAAGGGCTCAACCCGCCCGTCAGCGACGAGCAGCACCTTCGAGGCCGATTTGCGCAGCAGATACCGGTCGTGTGAGACCAGCAGCAGCGTGCCCGGATACCCTTCCAGCGCCTCCTCCACCCGCTCGCGGGATGGCAGGTCCAGACCGTTGGTCGGCTCGTCGAGCACCAGCATGTCCGGGCCGGCGAGCAGGATCTTGGCCAGCGTCAGACGGATCTTCTCGCCGCCGCTCAGCACCGAAACGGGCTTCAGCACCTGCTCCCGGGAGAACAGCAGGCAGCCCAGCAGGGTCCGGACGTAGGCCTGGTCCATCGCTCTGTTGCCGCCCGTCACCTCGGTCAGCACCGAGTTCGAAGGGTTCAGGTGCTCCATCTCCTGTGCGAGATAGGCGACCCGCAGGGGTGAGCGGTAGAGCGTGCCCTCTGTGGGCGCCAGTTCGCCCAGAATCAGCCGAATCAGCGTCGATTTGCCGGCGCCGTTTGGGCCGATGATCGCGACCTTCTCGCCCCGCTGCACATAGAAGCTGGCGTCACGGAAAATCCAGCGCTGGCCGTCGTAGGTGAAGCCGAGGTTCTCCGCCAGGATCAGGTTCTTGGCCACGCCCCCGGCATCATCCATGCGAATGTTGATGCGGATCGCCTCCCGCGGCTTCTCGACCTTGATCCGCTCCAGCCGCTTCTCCATCGACTTTGCGATCTGCATCTTCGCCTTCGCCTGGGCGCCCTGATACACGCGCCAGTTGGGCAGGGCATCGGCCGGGGGCTTGAAGTTGACGTTCGCCTGCGCCCACGCGGTCTGGCGGCGGATCGCTTCTTCCAGGTGCTTCTTCTGAACGACGTACTGCCGGTACTCCTCCTGTGCGCGCTCCAGCTCCATCCGCTTCTGCTCGGCGTAGGCCGAGTAGTTGCCCGGGTACTCCTTCACCTTCCCGTTCTCCATTTCGATAATGCGGGTGGTGATACGGTCCAGGAAGTACCGGTCGTGGCTGACGACCAGCACGCTGCCCCGGTAGGAGGCCAGCAGCGACTCCTGCCAGGCCAGGCCATCGGTGTCCAGGTGGTTGGTGGGCTCGTCGAGCAGGAGCACATCGGGCGAGCGGTGGAGCGCACGGGCCAGGGCGGCCCGGGTCTTCTGGCCGCCGCTCAGGGCGCCTGGTTTGCGGGAGAGCATCTCCCGGGTGATGCCGCAGCGGGCCAGCAGTCCATCGGGAATCCCTTTCAGCTGCCTGCCCAAGGTCTGGCCCGGGTCGAAGGGCGCCTCCTGGCTCAGGTAGGCCCGGGAGAGGCCGTCGGTCACCCAACGGACCGAGCCGGACTCGCAGGGCAGTTCGCCTGCGAGAATCTTCATCAGCGTCGTCTTGCCGCAGCCGTTGGTGCCAACGAGGCCGACCCGCTCGCCGCCGGCAAGGTGAAAGGTAACGCCGCTGAGCACCGGGGAGCCTTCATATTCCTTGATCAGATCACGTACTTGCAGAACCATCATGTGGGCATCGCCTCCGAATAGGGGGCCGCCCGTCTGCCGTGAAGCACAAAAAGACCATGGGCAAGTACCCATGGTCTGTTGGTTTGCGCGCTGAAAACCGTGCGCAACGCAGACGGGACCGGCCTAACTTGCGCGACGGACCGCTTCGGCAGCCCAGTCGCCGTATGCAGTTAGCGCGCGGTGTTGTTGATCACGTCTGCGTACCTCCGGCTTTGCCTCAAGATTTCACTTCATGATAGGCCCGGTGCCCCCTGCCTGTCAATCCCGGATCGCCCGGCGGGTCACTTTCATGACGATGCCACGGTCGGTGGGGTCCGGGCACCGGATGAACTCGGTGGTGACACCTTCGGTGTCGATGACCTTCTCGTATGGCGTTCCTTTGTAGGTCCAGTCCAGCGTGCCGCCGAGGGCCAGCACCCGGACCATGCCCATCATGGAGTCCTGCAGCCAGGGGCAGATGCGCCCCCAGTCCTGCGGGTACTGGTACTTGGCGCCCACTGGGTGGGGCGGGCAGTTCCCTTCGGTCACTTCGAACTCGATGGCGTAACGCTGCGGCATCTGCGCACCCTCCCGGTATTGCGTGACGATTCAACTCCATCGTAGGACGAGCCGCCGGGGCTGTCAATGGCGGACGCCAACAGCCTGGGGGTGCAGTAGCACCGACCGTTGCGGGACGTAGTTACATGATGCCAATCGCGGAGGCCTCCATAGGGAACGCCCGAACAGCAGACGAATACCCGGTACCTACCCGGTAAACCCGCAGAGGTGTTCGCTGTTGCAACGAATCAGCTTTCGGCTGCTCGCCTTCGGCGTCATTATGTCACTGCTCCCGCTCTCACTGCTCGCACTTTTTGGCCTGCAGACGGCCCGCACCAACCTGGACCGCACGCTCAGCTACCACCATTCGCTCAGCCTGGCGCGCACCGTCGGCGATGTGACGGCGATTCTCAGCGAAGTGGAGCGCTCACTGAACGTGCTGGCCACCCTGGAGACTGCCCAACTCTCCGGCTATGCGGTGGCCGACAGTGAGGTGTCCCTGCGGGGGACACTGAGCCGCCTGCCGCAAGTTGAGTACCTGGCCATTTTCGATGAGAACGGCCGTGAGGCGGTCCGGGCCTCCAAGGGGCGCGTCACCATGCGCCGCGAAATCTGCCCGCTGGCGCTCGAGGCCTATTTGGACCATCGGGCCTATATTGGCGCGGTTCATCATCTATCCGACCCGTATGACCCCATCTTCAATATTACGGTCCCACTGCCTCCGCAGGAGGACGGGCGGAAGAGCGGCGGCCTTTCCGCCACGGTCAGCATGAAGGCGATCATCGACCAGATCTATTCCATCCCCGCCAACGAATCGGTCAGGATCTTTCTGGTGGATGGCGACGGGCTGCTGATCGGGCATCGCAGCTACGACCCCAATATGGATGTGACAGCCAGTCTGCCGCCGGGGTGGCTGGAGGATGGTCTCCCCTTGGGGAGCCAGCCGGTGACCCGCACCTACACCTCCTACACGGGCGAACGGGTCATTGGTGCCCACGCCCCTGTGCCCAATACCAACTGGCTGGTCATCGCAGAGCAGCCGGTTTCCGTGGCGTACGCCCCATACCGGCGGGTCGCCCTGACCTATGGCATGGGGGTCGGCACCTTGATCGTGCTCGTCCTCTCCATCAGCCTGTACGTAGGCGTTCGCTTTGGCCGTGACCTGAAGTCGGTGGAAAACGGCGTTCGCCGGGTGGCCTCTGGCGAACTGGGCCACCAGCTTCCCGTTCGTGGGGATGATGAGCTTTCCAGTGTCGTCCGGGCGGTGAACCAACTGAGCACGGAACTGCTGGCCAAGCGGGAGATCGAGGCGGCCGTGCGCAAGGCCGACCGGCAGGTCGCTGTGGGCCTGCTGGCGGCCGGCGTCGCACATGAAGTGAACAACCCCCTGGCCGCCGTCTCGGTCCTGGTGGAAGACCTGCTGGAGCGCCTTCAGCAGGGCGAAACGCCATCCGCCGAGATGGTCGAGTCGCTTCGTCTGATGCGTGATCAGGTCGGGCGCTGTACCGAGACGACCCGCACCCTGCTGGACTTCGCCCGCCAGAACACGGCGGCCGAAGAGCTTGTGCAGGTGGGCGACCTGCTGAACGCCACGCTGGCGTTGCTCCGCCACCAACTCCGCAAGCAGCACGTGGCCCTGCAGCTTTCCGTGGCGCCGGATCTGCCGCCGTTGCTGGTCGATAAGCCCGGGCTGCAGCAGGTGATTCTCAACCTGGCTGCTAACGCCATCGATGCGATGCCCGACGGCGGCGTCCTCTCCGTGACGGGTACTGTGACGGATCAGGCGTGCATCATCACGATTGCCGATACGGGCTGCGGCATCGCGAGTGAGGACCTTGACCGGGTCTTTGATCCGTTCTATACCACCAAGCCGCTGGGGCGGGGCACGGGCCTGGGTCTGCCGGTCTGTAAGGAGATCATCCAACGCACGGGCGGCACGCTGCAAATCATGAGCACGCCAGGTGCGGGCACCACGGTGACGATTACGATCCCACTTCAGGAAGGAGATGCCTGATGAGCGAACCTGAAGCCATTTCCCTCCTCCTCGTTGACGACGATGATGCCTTCCGCCATGTGCTGGCGGGCAGGCTCACCCGCCAGGGATTTCGCGTAACGCCCGTGGAGAGCGGCGAGAAGGCGCTGACCGTCCTGGCTGCGCAGCAGTTCGACGTCGTCCTGCTGGACCTGGCTCTGCCGGGCATCGACGGGGTTGAGGTGCTGCAGCGGGCCAAGGAGGCCTATCCGAACGTAGAGATCGTCATGTTCACCGGCCATGGCAGTATTGAGACGGCCATCGAAGCGACCCGGGCCGGCGCCTATGATTACCTGACAAAGCCCTGCCCCGTCAGCAAGCTGGAGCTGACCCTGCGCAAGGCCGCCGAGAAGCGGGGCCTGGCCAAGCAGGCGGCCGGCCTGTCCATGGCCCAGTGGCGCCAGTATGGCAGCCAGCCGATCATCGGGCAGGGGCCGGCCATGCGCCACGTCACAGAGATGATCCGCCGCATCGCCAATGGTTCTGCGCCGGTGCTGATCACGGGCGAGAGCGGGACGGGCAAGGACCTGGTTGCCCGGTCGCTCCACTTCTGGAGCCACCGGCACGAGAAGCCGTACCAGACGCTGAACTCCGCCGCCCTGCCCCAGCAACTGTTGGAGAGCGAACTGTTCGGCCACGTGAAGGGCGCCTTTACCGGGGCGGTGGCGGCCAAGCCGGGCCTGGTCGAGTCGGCCGACGGCGGCACGCTCTTTCTCGATGAACTCGGCGAGATGGACCTGGGCGTGCAGGCCAAGCTGCTGCGCTTCCTGGAGAGCGGCGAGTTTCGGCGGGTGGGCGAGGTGCGAAACCGGTCGGTCTCCGTCCGGATTGTGGCGGCCACCAACCGGCCCATCGAGCAGGAGGTGGCCAGCAAACGGTTTCGCGAAGATCTGTACTACCGGCTGAACGTGGTGCGGATCCATCTGCCGCCGCTTCGGGAGCGCAAGGAGGATATTCCCCTGCTGGCCGCTTACTTCCTCAAGGCCAAGGGCGCCGCCCGCAGCGGCAAGGATCTTTCGCCTGAGAGCCTCAAGGCGCTGGTCAGCTACCACTACCCCGGCAACGTGCGGGAACTGGCCAACCTGATTGAGCGTGGCCTGCTGCTGGCACAGGGGCCCTTGATTGAGCCGGAGGATCTCTTCGGCTGGGGCTGGAAACAGGTCGAACCTGAGCCCACCGTGGCGGAAGTCGACGACCGGCTGCTGGCCGCCGTGGAGCGAAAGCACATCGCCCGGGTGCTGCGGCTCTGCGAAGGGAACAAGACCCAGGCAGCCCGCCAACTGGGCATCGGCCTGCGCACGCTTTATCGGAAGATTGATGAGTATAACCTGGACCATGCCGATTTGACACAGTCCGAGCCATAATGGCACAGCGCGCAGCCTGCGAAGTGGTCGCAGGCTGCTTTTTTACGCCCAAAACCGGTTGGCATCGATCTTGCACTCTATGTGATCGGCATCACAAGTATCGATGTGAGGTGAGGGCTTTTGAATCGACGCATGTTCCTGAAGCTGTCTGCAGCCATGACCACGGTCGCGGCTGCGGGCATCGGCCTTGAGCGCACCCTGGCAAACGGCAACCCGCCGGAAGGGTTTGCCAAGGCCGGCGGCCGCAGCCAGCCCATTGAAGCGAAAGTGGACCGGAAGACCGGCGACGTGACCATCAACCCAGATGTGATCATGCGCCACTCCATGTGCATGGGCTGCTACGGTTCCTGCGGCAACCGGATCAAGATCGACCGCAAGACCGGCCAGATTCTGCGGGTCCAGGGCAACCCCTACAACCGTACCAGCGCCGACACGCTGCCCTACGAGGCCCCGCTGACCGAGGCGTATCAGGCCTTCAGCCAGTATCAGGACAAGGGCCTGACCCATCGCGGCGCCATTTGCGCCCGCGGCAACTCGACCATCGCCTCCCATTATGACCCCATGCGCGTGCTGGTGCCGCTCAAGCGCGCCGGCGCCCGCGGCGAAGGCAAGTGGAAGCCCCTCACCTGGGAGAAGGCGATCGAGGAGACCGTCGAAGGCGGCAAGCTCTTTGCCGAAATCGGCGAAGACCGGGTCGTAGAAGGCTTCCGCCAAGTCTACGACCGGAAGACACCCCTGGACCCGGCCAACCCCTGGTACGGGCCGAAATCCAACCAGTTGGTCATCAACGGCGGCCGCGGTGATGGCCGCTCCGACTTTATGCCTCGCTTTAGTGGCGCGTTCGGTACGCCGAACTACTTCCGCCACTCCACCACTTGAGGGGGCTCAGCCCGGGCTGCGGAGCAGTCCATTAGCAACGGCACCGCCGAGTTCCGCGTGGATCTAGATAACGTTGAGTACGTTCTGTTTGTTGGCTCCTACCCCGGCCACAGCGGCACCCCCATGCAGGTGCTGGGCCGCAAGGTGGCCAAGCGCATCGAAGAGGGCACACTGAAGTTCGCCATTGTCGACCCGTCGGTTCAGGGCGGTAACCTGGGCCCCAACGGTGATCGGAGCGAGTGGGTACCGATTCGGCCGGGCACCGACGGCGCCTTCGCCATGTCGATCATTCGTTGGCTGATCGACAACGACCGCCTGCCGGCGGCCTACCTGCAGAGCCCCAACCTGGCAGCCGCCCGGAAGCTTGGCTATAACAGCTATATCAATGCGACATTCCTCGTGATCGATGACCCGGCCCACGCTAACTACCGCAGGATCGTGCGGCCGGCTGACATGGGGTGGACCGTGGCCCAGGGGGCACCGGAGAGCTGGGTCGTCATCGATGAGGCCACGGGTCAGCCCAAGACCAACCTGGAAACCGCCACCGGCAAGCTCTACTTCCAGGGCGAAGTGGCTGGCAAGGACAGCAAGCCGATCAAGGTCAAGTCGGTCATGACCTTCCTCAAGGAGAGCGCTCACGCCTATACCATGGACCAGTATGCCGCGGCCTGCGGCATCCCCAAGGCCAAGATCGAGGAGTTGGCCCGGGAGTTCTCGTCGCACGGCAACAAGGTTGCAACCGACGGTATGGGTGGTGCTACCGCAGCCAACGCCTTCTATGGCGCCTGGGCGCTTCGGATTCTGCCCCATCTGATGGGTGCCGCCAACAAGAAGGGCGGCATGCTCGCCAATCTGCCCAGCTGGAAGTCAGTGGTCGCCGGTCCCCGGTACGACCTGGCCGCCTACCCCGGGCAGGTAAAGCCCACCGGCCCCAACATCAGCCGCGACGGCATTGCCTACGAGACCACCCCCGAGTATAAGGCCAAAGTAGCGAAGGGGGAGAACCCTTACCCTTCGACCCTCCCCTGGTTCCCGCTGGGCGGCACGGGCGACGCGCAGATGATGTGGTCGGTGATCAACGGGTATCCGTACCGGACGAAGATCTTCATGAACTGGATGGCCAGCCCGTTTATGGCCCTGCCAGGCGGCGCCTCGCCCAAGGTGATCGATGCGTTTAAGAACCCGGAAATCATTCCGCTGATCATCACCTTGGATGCCTTCATGGCTGAAGTGGCCGCCATCTCTGACTACGTGATTCCGGACGTCACCCAGTATGAAATGTTCGGCGTATACCCGCTGGACAAGCTGGGCGATGTGAAGTCGTCGGGCGTGAAGTGGCCCGTGGTCGAGCCCCTGACCATGAAGCTGGCCGACGGCCGGCATGCCAACTTTGAGAACTACGTGATCGACGTAGCCAAGCGCCTGGGCCTGCCCGGTTTCGGCGAGAACGCCATTCCCGGCACCGACGGCAAGCTCTACCCCCTCCACTCCGAACAGGATTTCTGGCTGAAGGCGATTGCCAACGTGGCCTACGACGGCACGCCTGTCCGGGACATCTCGTCCGAGGAAGCGAAGATGCAGTACCTCGAAGATGCCGTACAGCCCTGGCGGAACTCCCTGAAGGCCGAAGAGTGGCCCAAGGTGCTCTATGTCATCTCCCGCGGCGGTCGATCTGAGGACGCCCAGAGCCAGGTCGGCGACAACCAGAAGTACGCCAAATCCGCCACCCCCCTGACCATCTATTGGGAGAAGGCAGCCCTGGGCAAGAGCAGCATGACGGGCAAGTGGTTCTCCGGCGTGGCTGGATGGTACCCGGAAGCACTCATGAACGGCAAGTTGCTGGACGAGGTCTTCCCCGACACCGAGTGGCCATTCCGCGGCGCCACCCATAAGCCGAAGTTCCGCAGCGTCACCATGCTGGCGAACGTGCCGGTGCTGCAGGAACTGAGCAAGACCAACCATGTGGAGATCAACTCGCTGGATGCGGAGAAGTACGGCATCAAAACGGGCGATCAGGTCAAGGTGACCAGTGCCACCGGCGCTTCTGCCATGGGCACCGCACTGGTCAGACCTGGCGTGGCCCGCGGCACCATCGTGGCCGCCTTTGGCTACGGTCACTGGGAGTACGGCGCCCGCGGCTACAGCGTGGACGGCAAACAGATTGCCGGCGACCCCGCTCGCGGCACAGGTTTTGCCCTGAACGCCATCTCCCTGAGCGATCCCTCGCTCAAGATGCATTACGGCCTGAGCGACCCGATGATGGGCGCCCCGTCCCGGGCAGGCGGCCGGTTCAAGATTGAAAAGGTGTAGGTGAGATGGATGATTGCCGAACGCGTTGATCTCACCCAGACCCGCCTTCAGGTCTATGAACTCCTGGCCTCCTGCGTGCTGTCAGAGCCGACCGGCGATTCCCTGGCAGCGGCTGGCACCCTCTTCTCCCACCTCCTGCCCGCCCTGCAGCTGCCGGTGCCCGACCTAGCTGCAGTACAGCAGGAGTACTATGACCGCCTGTTCGTGCCGATGTCGGGGCGCTACGTGCCGCCCTTTGAGTCAGCCATCCGGGGGCGGACCGTTCGCAAGGGCGGCCGTCCCGGGTACGGCCCGCTCATGGGTCCCGCCGCCTGCGAAGTGGGCGCGGCCTATGCAGCGGTAGGCTTTGACCCCGCCGTACTCACCATGTATGAACCGATTCGCGGTCTGCGCATGCCGGATTTCCTGGGCTTTGAGCTGGCATTTATGGCCTTCCTGGTCAAGGAACAGGCTGCGGCCGAAGCGTCGGGCGCCACCGAGCAGGCCCAACGCTGGCATAGCCTCCAGCGCCAGTTCCTGGAGGAGCACCTCACAGGCTGGACGGCGGACCTGGCCACCCTGGCCGGCGAGGCTGGCCCGGGGTTCTATGCCGAGTTGTACCAGGCCATTCATGCCTGGGCGACCAGCGACCTCGGCGAGATGATTGCCCCGTTTGAAGGAGGGATGTAGGATGGGCGACACGACCAAGCGCTACGTCATGGTCATTGACCTGCGGAAATGTGTGACCTGCCATGCCTGCACCGTGGTCTGCAAGGCCGAGAACGGTGTGCCGGCTGGGTTTTTCCGGACCTGGGTGGAAGAGGCCGACATGGGCATCTACCCGAACGTGACCCGCATCAAGCTGCCCCGGCTCTGCAACCACTGCACCAACGCCCCGTGCGAGAACGTCTGCCCGGTCAAGGCAACCTACAAGGCAGAAGGCGGCGTGGTGGTCGTCGATGAGGAGAAGTGCATCGGCTGCCGCTACTGCATCGCTGCCTGCCCCTACGATGCCCGGTATATCAACCCCGAAACGGGTACCGCCGACAAGTGCACCTTCTGCCTCCACCGGGTGGAAGCAGGGCTGGAGCCGGCCTGCGTCAGCACCTGCATCAGCCACTCCCGCTACTTCGGCGATCTGAACGACCCGGAGAGCGTCGTGAGCCAGTTGCTGCGGACCAACGACTTCCAGGTCATGCGGTCCGACCTGGGCACCGCGCCCTCGGTCTTCTACATCGGGCTTAATGAGCACATGGCCAGCAAGAACGTACATGTCCTGCGTGGAAGGAGGTAGCGGTGATGGAGAGCTTTGTTCCCCTTTGGTACGTGCAGCATGAGGCTCCCCTGCCGGTGCTGATCGCCGTCTACCTGTTCCTGGCGGGCATCAGTGCAGGCCTGTTCCTGATTTCGACCAGCTCCACCGTGTTCGGCTGGCAGAAGGTGAAGCCGCTGGCCCGGCCCGCGGCGGCCATGGCCCTGGCCTTCATGGTGCCGGCGCCCCTGGCCCTGCTGATCGACCTGGGCAAGCCCATGCGCTTCATCAACCTGTTCATCAACTTCAACCCCACATCGGCCATTTCGTGGGGCACCTGGATTCTGGCCCTGTACGGCCTGACGGCCGTGGTCTACACCTATCTGCTTTGGCGTGGTGAGAAGGCTGCCCGCACCTGGGGCGCGGCCGGTTCGCTCTTCGCCGTGGGCCTGGCGGTTTACACCGGCATGCTGCTGGCGTTGGTGACGGCCCGTCCGCTCTGGAACTCGGCTCTCATTCCGGTCCTGTTCGTGGTCTCGGCCCTGGCTTCGGGCATCGCCCTGGCCACCATCGCCGCCCGCTGGGCGCCCCGCCTGACGGCCATGCCCGCCGAGGCAGGCGAGCTGCTGCACACGCTCAAGACCTGGCTGATCGGTGCCGAGGTTGTCATGCTGAGCCTCCACTTCCTCCTGCTGGCCGCCGGCAACGCCGCCGGTCAGGCGACGGTGGCCCACTTCCTCGCCGGCCCCCGCCAGGCCACCTTCCTCTGGGTGCAAGTGGTGCTGGGCCTGCTGCTGCCGCTGGTGCTGCTGCTGGTCCCAAGCGTGCGCCATTCTGACACGCTGGCGAGCCTGCCGGCCGTCCTGAGCATCGTGGGCGTCTTCTTCCTCCGCTACAACTTCGTGGTGGGCGGCGGCGAGGTTCCCCTGACCAGCCACCTGGTCAACCATTCGGCGGCGCCCGCCTCCGAGTGGATCATTACAGGCGCCCTGATCGCCCTGGGCCTTGTGCTGGTGGCTGCGGTGCCCGCCGCGCTGCGCCGCTTCGTGGCAAGCAAGGCGTAATGGTCAGCGCATGAAAATGAGGTGCCCGTCGTGGTTCGCCACGGCGGGCACCTTTTTCTTATATCGATACGGGTCTGGTTTTGGGAGAGACCGACAGTGACAGCGCCAGGACCAGGACCCACAGTTCGAACCCGCCGATCGTCATCCGTTCGAAGATGCCGAAGATGGGCGACTGCATGACCATCCCGGCCGTGGACATCCCGCCGGTCACGAAGACGAAGGCCGCGTTGGCGACGGCGAACCGGCGCAGATGCTGCAGCGGCGGATAGCGCCGGGCGCCGGCCCCGGTCAGGAGCATGGTCACGATGGTTAGGACCGCAGTGCCGAGGGCCAGGGCGATGTGGACGCCGCCTGCCACCGTTGGGGTGCTGCCGATGGGGTCCTGCGGGAAGAAGTACATGAGCAGGCTGAGGATCGGCACGACGGTCAGGGCCAAAGCGGCGCCCACGAGCGTCCCGGGCCGCCGGGCGGCGGCGAACTCCCGCAGCAGGCCGAGCGCAAAGGCAAGGAGCAGGACATTATAGACGATAAAGCCGGGGTCGATTTTCCAGCGGAGCGGAGCACCGGCTTCGACCAGGGAGCTGATGGCATGGGCGATATGGCTGTAACCAGGGGTGATGGCGCCGCCGTAAATGACGGTGGTCACGTAGACGAGGGGGGCCAGGATGCCGCAGGCGAGGGTCAGTTTGCGCATGATGGATGATCTCCTTTGTCAGCTCCGAGCAAAGCGGAAGCGCAGCTGCTGGGGCAGCGAGTGGGTGTGCGGCTGGAAAAGCAGGTACTGAAGCGCAAGGGCGAGCACCGGGTTGGCCTGCGTGGCGAGGCTGAGGGGCGTGATGCCGACCAGGAAGATGATGCCCATGATCAGGCCGGCCTGGGCGCGGCGGCCGCTGGAG
>Ga0196970_1001677_pt1 | contig 13776 bp, 14 predicted proteins | sample S1v_513CmetaG_FD_148672 | JGI IMG/M metagenome (GOLD analysis project Ga0196970, IMG submission 148672) | Soil microbial communities from Anza Borrego desert, Southern California, United States - S1+v_5-13C | ecosystem: Environmental > Terrestrial > Soil > Desert | place: USA: California... | reverse complement strand
ACGAAGGAGAGGGATTCCGTTGACTTCCCTCTCCATGTACATATGCCTGCTGTAAAGATGCCGACGGCGCTCGCCAAATAGTGGCGGTGCCAACACCCGTCCCAATCGCCGGCCCGAGTCGAGTACGGGATACCTACTTCGAGGTACCCGGCAGCCAAGTCGAACTGACGGAGGCCGAAGGAAGCTCGACCGAGGTAACGGTATGTGCGGCCGAGCGAGTAATCGTCCAGATCGGGCAAACGGAGGAGGGCCTCCGCCTCTCGCTTCAGCTGAACCCATTCCTTCTGCTTGAGCAACTCTTCCAGCCGGCGAAGCACGGCGTCACCATCCTCTCGCTTGCTTTCTTACCACATTATACCATATTGTCTCTGGGGCCGCAATAGTCCGATTCCGTTTCTTCGTTACCTGGGAGATGAATCGCCTAGAAGCCAAACCAAGGCTATCCCTTGGGAATAGCCTTGGTCGCTCCTGTCAGTCGATACATCCTAGCTTCCGCTACGTAAATCTCGGACCGGGACACCTGCCTCAGTCAAGATATCATAAAGTGGACGAATGTTAGTGTTGTTCTGTCTCTCATCTCGCCCACCTCTCCCGGTGTTCCGAACAGCGCTAAACGTGAAGTACAGTCGGCGCTTGGCTCTGGACAGGGCGACAAAGAAAGCGTTTGTGTCGGCGTCCTGTTGGGTGGAAAAACTCCAAAAGGCGCTGCTCTCAAGCCCTATGAAGACCACTGTATCATACTCTAACCCTTTGCTCTTATGAACCGTCATAATCGGTACAGTGTTCACGCCTGTGAAGGCATCAAGGGCGTCGGGCCAGTTGCCAACGTGCTCGAAGGTCTCATAAAGAAGAGAGGCTACCTTTTCGAGTTGCTTGTCAAAGTAATCTCCCTGTACGTACTGAGGGAACAGATTCTTGAACGGGACGCTTCCGATGTAGTCGAAAGCCTCCCTGACGGCGTCTAGGAGGTCGCCTTCTGACGATATCCTACCATTGCGGAGCCGCTTCCGTAGCTCGCCAAGGACCTTCTTCAGCCCGTCCTCAAGTCCACTAGTCTTCTCGTAGGCCGTTTCACTGGAGTAGCCATTAATGTCCCACAGAACCTGGGTAACGCTATTCCAGGCATCGGGCGCTCTCTCCCTCACTGCGAGTTCCATCAGCCCGATGGCTGTGACAACTGCCGGCTCGGCTAGTAAATCCTGAAATACTCCCTCATCCCTAGCCTTGAGTCCATGAGTCTGAAGGGCTGCTATTACCTCGCTCCCGTAGAGAGCTACTCTTTGTTTGGCAAGTACACAAATATCCCGCGGGTTTACTCCTTCGGCAACCCACAGTGCGATCTGAGCAGCAAGAGTTGCGGCTTCCTGCCTATAATCAGCAAACACCAAGATCTCACAAACCCCATCATCCTCGGATCGTCCAGACGTGACGGCTACGCTCTTTGGATCGATACGTTCCGCCAATACCTGCTGTATCTCAACAAGTCGGGGAGCAGAACGGTAGTTGATGACCAGATCATGCCGGTGAGCTCCAAAGTCACGTTCGAACTCCTCAAACGCGTTGGGCAGAGCACCGGCCCAGCCCATTATGCGCTGCTTTGTGTCACCCACTGCAGTGATTATGGCGTTTGACCCCAAGAAGGCCGTACGAACAAGATCGTACTGCCAATAGGTTGTATCCTGAAACTCATCAAGGAAGACATGACTATAGGTAGCACGCAGCGCCCGGATCACCTGACCGTTCTGCGCTAGAAGGAGCTCAGCCAGACGGGTAATCATCGGAAATGTCAGTCGCGAAGGCGTTAGGCCCCGAAGGAAATGCTCCCAGAGCTTCGCTGTAACCCACCCGAACGAGTCCGTCTGCTTCTCTGCGTCAAGAGGTAGTGGATATAGCCCGTGTTCATTGGTTATTCGACGAATGTCCTCTGTGCTGAAAGAAACACTCTTGAAGCGCTGAGGGAGCGTCATGTTCTGAATGCTTTCGTTAAAGGAGCCCAGCGGATCTGCTATAATCTCATATCCCACATCCGGGCGCCACGTCTCCGGCAACGCCGGAAGGAAGCGATCGACAAGCGACTTGGAAAATGCATCGTAAGTAAGGGAGTCGAACCTACTGGATAAGTCCTTCCCGCATCGTTTCTGGACTCTGTCCCGAAGGTTGGCCGCAGCGTCTCGTTTGAAGCTTATGGCCAAGATCCGGCGCGGTGATGGGCAGCCACCGGTCTGCAACAGAAAACAAGCTCGCTGTGCCAGTAATTCTGTCTTGCCTGCGCCAGGCCCGGCGATCACAGCTGTGTTAGAGGCTGCCCGGACAGCTTCAAGAGCGGGACTATCAAGGGTAATGCCTCCGGTTGGCTTCCACGCATCAACACTCAAAAGTCTCCGCATCCTTACTCCCCCTTCTCTAGCATCTTTCCGATTTTTTTACAGAGACGAGTAAGGGAGGGTGGGGCATTTCCCCGGAGCGCATCCTCCTCAATGGCTGTAAGGGCTGCGATATGTGAAGTCGGCTTGCCGCGACCCAAGAAGAGGTAATTATACCAAAAGAACAACTCCTCATCGTAGTCCTTGTACGTTTCTCCGTCTCCACCTTCGTCCTTAAATACTCCACGTATGACCTTCTCCAGCCGTTTTTGGTATGCCTCCTTCTTGGTCGTCTTGTCAGGAATGACCGGCCCAGTCTTCGGTCCAAAGGCGGACTTGTACTCATCTGGGAACGCACTAAGCATCGCAAAGTCCAGGTCAAGAGGGTACGAAAAGAACACGTTTCCTTTCTTCTCCAGATACGTAATCCATGAATCCATAAACTCGATGGAAGACGATTTCCAAGTATGCATATTGTCAAGGTCCGCTAAATTGCCGTCCGATGTCCTTAAGAGTTCCGACGGATCCGCACCGTTGTCCAACAGCTGCTGGAGAACGTATTTTACGCGTCCCCATCCACCCCCGTCACGCTCACGATCTAGATCGAGCAAGGTAACATGCGGAATCTGAAGATCGGTCAATAGCCTCCAGAAATGATTTACGTGCCTGCCTCCAAGAGGAACCATCGCCACCTGTGTACGATCTAGAGAATAGCCGAACGCCCGCAGCAGGCGCGGGATAACTAACTCCTCACTATCCCCCTCTCCAAGGACAACGAGCCGTGCAAAGTACAGCTCAGGGTATGCCATCACTGCTTCCTTAACGTACTTATGAGCGTCTACGGTCTTCTCTGGGAGCTTAATTGTCCGAACCACTGTACGCTGCTGAATCGGCTGCATTCGGAGATGACGAATCTGCTCAGGCCCCACTCGCCTCAGCATTGCAGGGGTATGCGTAGAGAGGATTACATCGGCATTTGACTGTTGCGCTGTCTTGGTTAAGTTTTCTACCACCCGGCCCAGCAATTGCGGCGACAAATGGTTTTCAGGTTCCTCAATGGCTAGGATGGTTAGCGCTGGGGGGGTATAGTTCTCCCTGGCAAATCCGGCTCCTGTAGCGGTCCTCTCGTTCTGGAGCCTCTCCTCCAGTTGGAGGACGGAACTCACTAGCGAAAGATAAAAAAGCGAGCGCAGACCGTCCCCGAGTTGGTCAACCGTATATGCCTTCTCTTCAACCGTGGGTCTGAACCTTAACTCCACGCGCTTTAGTACTTCGGTCAGTTCCTCTGATGAGAATCCCACCGATATATCTTGGTATCGTTTGTCTTCGTGATACAACTGCCACTGGGATTGCATGATATTCTGAACACTCTTGAAACCTACCTCACTTCCAAAGAGCTGGTTAATCCCCTCCGCACCCGTCTTCACTTTCCCCTTCAGCTCATCCGACCATTTAATGGCATTGAGCAACCTCCATAAGAGAGCGCCCGATTGGTGCCGAAGCTGAGCAAGTGGGTCACGTATTGCTGGGACGTAGACCAACTGGATATGCCCTCGCTCCGACCCACGTAACTCCTGTCTATGCTGGCTATCGTCCGTAACCGACTCGGCCACTTTAACAAACTCAACCCTATCATCGATCTCTCCATCAGGATGGGCATCACTTGGTGACCAGGTAGCTGTTAACCGAACTCGGAGATAGAGCCGACCATCTTCACCAGCGACCGCCATCTGATTGAAAACGCCTGGTACGGTCTTTTCGGCCAGGGGATTGTTGTCCGAATCGAGCTCAGGGAACTCAAAGACAGCCTCAATAAAGAGGGTCTTCTCAGGCATGGTCTCCGGACGCTCGCCCTTCGCGAGGTGAAAATCAGAGCGTTGTAGTCCGCGCTCCCGAGAATCTGGTGAGAACAGCTTGGCTAGGGCCTGCATTACCGCAGTCTTACCTGTGCTGTTGCCACCGATAAGTACTGTGAAATCCTCAAAGGTTATGGTCTCCGGCTCAGCACCAAAACTCCGAAAGTTACTGAGAACCAACTTTTTGAGTCTCATGACTGGCTCCTCCTGTTTCGTTACGTAAGGGGCTAGAACCAGACCCATCGCTCCCTTAGCGACTCACATATGTAGGTGTATGCTTAAGTTATACTGCGAAATATTACTAATACCTTCCTAGGAAACGGGTTTGAGTAATGGAACAGACCTAGATGGTTCCCAGTCCGTCTAGGTCTGTTCGGCATACTGTATCCCTGCACCCTTGACCAGGATCATGCGGTCCTTCAGGGCCTCGTTCTTCTTGTTGCTCACAAAACTGTTGAACTCATTTTCATTTGTGTGGCTAACTATGACCTCATCCGCATAGATCATTGAGAATCTTCCGGTTTTGATGTTCTGCTCCTGCGAGAGGGTCCGGATCAAAACCGTGTGGAACAGACTCTGCCCCAGTCTCCATGCGTTGCATGGTGACTGGGGCAGGTGCCGTCCTGTGTCAGTGGCGTAGTGGCCTGTCGACCGCGATCGAAGTAGGCCGGTCAACATCCGCAAACCGGGGGATGAAGCGACCGAGCGGCTGAGTGGCCGGCGGCGTCGACCGGAGATTGATGAGTTGGCGTTCCGAAGTGTTCTGCACGCACGAAGGCTCGGTCGGTCCCGAGTCCCTCGGCGTCGGTGTTATCCAAAGTTAGTTCATCCTGGGTGATCTGCGACGCGGTGTGCATGGCTGGAGACAGCAGAACCGCCCAGGTCCATGTTGTGGGAGTTGAGGCAGCTTTCGGCTGAATAATCAGTCTAATTCCCGTGCGCAAGTCATTCTCTCCAGTTGTACCCAAGTACCTGTGCAGCGTTCGCAGCGAGTGATGACAGAGTACCTAGGTCGTACCGGTTAGGCAGAAGCCTGATCTGCTCACCGTCAAAGCCTACACGAATTGTGTAGAGAGATCGTCCACCAGTTGGTCCGGCGTGGAATACCTGGTCACTCCACTCCTGGATTTGCAGGCACATGTCAGGTTCAGACTGAAAAACGTGGACCCCCAGTCCGCCTGACCATCCAGCGGAGAATCCCGTCGCACATTCGTCAAGAGTGCTGAGTCGTATACATCCCAGGAGGACCCCCACCTCGGGGGGGGATCTGAAGGGCCGTAGCTTTCCTCCTGTTAACCCTACTTGGTATATCCCAAAGGGGAGCGCATTCTGCTCCGAAAAGCGTCGGACCCAATCGACCTCAGCTGCGGAATCGTCGAGAACGTAGGGCCTGTCTCCGACGAGATAGGCAACCCACTCTTCTGCAGCTTCGGACCGGCTCTCCAGGTAGGATGTCTCAAGGCTCAACCACAGAGCACCATCGACCGTCTCAGCAAAGACTTCCTTCACCGTTCCCCCTCCCCGAGGTACATCAGCGGTGTACACCAAGAACCTTTGTCATTGTTTGGCCACCTTCTAGGCGTACCACGAAACTCCAATCTCCCGCCAGGAACCCTTCCGGCTCAATCTGAACCCCAATGTGAAACCTGGCGTTGTACTCAGCGTCCGCCCACTCGTGGTCCAGGACGTACTCAGCTCCAAAGGCAAGTGCACCGTCCGGACGCAACAGAAAGACATGGAGGAATGCGTTGGAAAAGAGATTTTCAATACTAAGCCAGAGGGTTATTGGCATATCCGACAGCCGAGTCTTCTCAAGGGCCATCAGTGGCACGAAGGTGTCACTTACGCCTCTACAGACTTGGATCTCCTTAATGGTTGGTCTTGGTCGCTCCAGCCACATGGGACCCTGATCGGGATCCACCTTAAGGACCGACCAAAGCTCATCCCCGTCAGGCTGCTGAGTAGAGCGGCGGTGATCATTGAGGAAAAGAGAATCATCGACAGAAAAACGGTACCGGTATATGCCAGGAGGGAGCTCGAGTGCAACACGCCACCCCTGGTCTGACCGTTCCATCGTCACCGGTGTTGGTACATCCCGAAGATGCAGCGTGACAGGATCGACCAGTGGAAGATCGAGCGTGAACTCTACCGGATGCAGGTGCATTCTCAATCCCTCCTACGCGTAGTTTACAAGATCAGATACCCTTCCGAGTAGCTCCAAGCCACTCGGAAGGGTTGTCTCCTACCGCCACCCAGAGTGCCGAATGGCAGCCCGTGCGCCCGCCTCGCCTACCTTGGAGCCAACCAGGCTCCCCGCGATAGCACCGCCGATCCCGCCGACGATACCGCCCACAGCGGCCCCTACTGGGCCTCCAAACGCTCCCACCATCGCTCCACCCGTCGCGCCGACTTTGGCGCCTGCCCAAGCACCGGCCCATCCGCCAGCCACGCTTGCGGCCGTTGTAACCGTCTCCTTCCCGACTCGGTTGCCATCAGCCCGATAGGCAGAACCGATGCGGGCCACATCTACACCGACGGCTACGACCGTGGCTCCCTTGCTGACGGTCGAGAGCGCCTTAGCACTCGTGTATGGAGCGACCTTCTGAAGAGCCTTCGGTAAGGCCTTGTGATCCATGCTCTTTAGTGGCTTCGGGACCCGCCCCTTGTTGTCGACGTTCAGATGCCAAGGGATGGTCTTTCCCTTGTAGCCGTGCGGGCCGTCCAGCCGAAGAACATTCTTGTTCTTGGACGTTATGGAGTGGTCCAAGAGGATCAACGTTGTCGTCTTCCCTTGACTGACAATTGGGTTCGTCGCCTTGATCTGATACGGCGTAGAACCCAACCGACCGTTGTTGGCCTTAAGAATGGAACCTGTCGCTGCTGGTGCCTTCGACACCGCTGATGCCACTGACCCCGAACGCTTGGTGCGCGTCGAGCGGTACCCCGCACTCCACCCTGCATTCCGAGAAATGGCGCTGAACCCCATTACTGTCCCCTCCCAGGTGATTTCGGGCTGAATCAAGCCAGAACGTCGATTAGCATTCCGGGTTCACAAGGATGAACCCTACCTCGCTCTGGACGGACGACCGTTGGGGATAAGCAAGAGAGGGCCCGGAAGCTAGCTGCGACCCCCTCGGCGGCTGACCATGAGATTGCTGGAATCTCAAGCCACTCCAGCTGAGTGGAACGATGTAAACCTGAAGCTATAACCCTCCGTAACTGCGGCGCTGGATGCTTGCCGACAACAATGTGACCCCCTGGTAATCTGTTCACACGATCCGCTCCCTCACCCAGATTTCCTCTAAGCTAAGGATCAGAAATGGCAAAAACAGATTAGGAGGTCGATTAACGGAGTCACTGCAATACAATATCTTTAATCCCAATTATACCCATTTCCTTGAGCGTGTCAAGACCGTTTGAAATTTTTCCCACCAGGTGATCGCCACAGCTACGGAACCCAAGCGCGCAAGAGGCCATCTCCTAAATGAGTACGTTTGGCCTCTCGCGTCACTACATTTATGAACTCCCTTCTGCCTCCAGAGCAACCTGGGCCACAAGCTCATCCATCTCCCGCTGCCTGAGACCCTCGTCTCCGACCAGGTGCCAGATGATCTCGACGGGAATCCCTTCCACGGTCTTGCCAGTCACGTCGTGGCGGATACCTAAGTTCCCGGAGAAGACCACCTCCCTCAGGGTTATCCCGAAGCTGTTCCAAGGCCTTGGCGTCACCATCGGGCCTTGGGGCACGGCCGGATGGTGCAGGCGCGGCAGCACGCAGTCCAGGATCATCCGCTTGTTCGAGTAGTGCACCCGCTGCAGAACCCGGCGGAGAGGAACACGGATGGCTGGCCCCTTCTCCCTCTCCAACCTGCCGCCCCACTGCTTCAGGATCACCTGAGCCTCAACGCCGGCTTGCTCGCTGTAGCGAAGCTGCTCATCCACCCGCTTCTCGGTCTCCTGATGCTGCTCGAGCGTTGCGAGAAGCTCCCTGACACGCTCACGGTAATATGCCTGTTCCCCTTCTGCTTCGGCCAGTTCAAGCTCAGCAGCGGCCGGACTGCCGGGCCACCCGGTCCCGCTTGTACGTATAGAGCACGCCGATCGAGCCCTGGCGGATGTCGTTCAGCAGCAGGCGGACGCCATCGCGCTGGTCGAAGGTGAGCCGGGAGGCCGACTTGCCGGGGTCGATGTAGACGGCGGTCACGGTGGTGCCATCCCGCCGGGCGGCATCCATGCCGGATGTGACCTGCTGCTGGAGGCTCCAGCCATCCTTCACCTGGTCGCTGGTGGAGACCCGGGCGAAGACGGCGGTCCAGCGGCCATCGACATGATCGGTCAGGAAGTGGCGACCGGCGGACCACTGGTCCCGGTCGAGGCCTGTCCGCACGGGGAGGCTCATGCCGGCTGGGCCTCGGGCTTCGGCATCTGCCGCAGTTGATGCTCCACAAGCAGTTTCACGTAGACCAGGACCAGTAGGTCGAGCTTGGAGCGGTCATCGCCGTAGGTTACCGACTTGACCAGGATCTCGCGCTTCATGAGGCGTCCTCCTTTCGTGGGTGCTGATCTCGACCAGGATCTCGACCAACCCGCCGGATGCGGGGGCGTGCCAGTACAGGTAGGGCAACCAAATGGCCAACTGCATCCACCAGGTGTCGATGGTGGGAAAGGCCTGGGAAGGCAGATAGGGATCACAGCGGGAGCGCAGCTCGATGCCGCGCTGCTGCAAAAAGCTGTGGATGAGGGCCAGGTCGGCGATGTTGCCCGCCAGGTGGGCGTAGCGCTGCACACAGATGATGCGGTCGGCCGGTCGTTGTAGGCGCAAGGCTCGGAGCCCCGGGCGGGGCCATTTGTCGGTCGGGCCCGGGTCGGCGTAGGTGCGGCGGACCCTCAGGCCGTTTGCCCGCATCCAGGCGGCCAAGTCGAAGGTCTGGGACCGGCCGGAGCCTGAGACGTAGAGGTCAGCGTGAAAGGCTCATCCCTCCCTTCGGATTGGTGGTCCTAATGTAAGCTACATCGGGCCAGCAACAACGCTGAAATGCTGGTGGCGCAGGTATCATCCGTCATGTATTGTCCCAGGCGATTCTTGCCACGATAGGTGGTGAGTCTATCCAGGGAGGTTCCGTGGCCTTGCCCAAGCTTGATCGAAGGAGGGTCAACCCTTCACCGGCAAACCTGATCGGCCCTCGTGTCCGGGACGCCCGTGCGGCGTGCGGGTACTCGCAAGCGACGTGCGCCGGCCTGCTTCAGGAGCAGTTGGTTCTGCTCTATCCCGAGATCTCGTTTGTGCTGGATCAATCGGACCTGAGCCGGCTGGAGACGGGAAAACGGCCGGTCTGGGACTTTGAGGTCCGCTGCCTGGCCGTTGTACTCGGGGTCTCGACGGATTTTCTGCTGGGGCTGAGCGAGCAGGATGCGCCGGCGGCGGCCCAGCATCTGCCAGCGGAGCAGCCTTTCTCCTAATGACATCGTTCGATGATGCATGCTATACATGAGTAGCCCCCGGGCGCCGAAACGGCCCGGGGGTTCGTGTTGGGTGGGTGATGACGGGACGTGACGAGGGGGCACTCGGTGGTGCCCCCTCTCGCCTTGGCATCATCAACCGTGTTCGTTTGGGACCTGGCGGCGACGGAGTCGCTCCTCTGTCCAGAGCAGAAGGAGGCGGACCGCCCGGCTGAGGCCGGCATCGGCAGATGATGGCCGGGTGGCCTGGGGCCGGGGTTCGACATCAACCATACCGTCTGGGGGCTGCACCTCCACCTCCGCTCACCTCCCGGCTATACCTATGCCGGCGGGGGGCGCCATATGGATAGGGGTGGGGCGCACGTTCTCGGAGCAATTGCTGGGGGGCGGTCATCGGATGCTCGCGCTCATTTACGGTCGTGTCAGCACAGAAGAGCAGTACCGCTCCGGCTTCAGTCTCTCTGAACAGATGAAGGCCTGTCGCCAGAAGGCGCAGGCGCTTGGGAAGGCCGCTGGTGAGGCGGTATCGGTTGTCGAGTTCACCGATGACCTGAGCGGCGAGTTGCTGGAGCGGCCTGGCTTGCAGGCGGCGCTGGACCTGGTGCGGCGGGAGCAGGTGGCCTGCTTCATCTGCCTGGACCCGGACCGGCTGGCCCGCCGGCTGATGCATCAACTCCTGGTGACCGATGAGATCGAGCGGAATCGCTGCCGGCTGGAGTTTGTGCAGCATGACTACCAGGAGAGCCCGGAGGGGCGGCTCTTCTACCAGATGCGGGGCGCCATCGCTGAGTTCGAGAAGGCGAAAATCCTGGAGCGGACCGCCCGGGGCCAGCGGGGCAAGATCGCTGCCGGAGGGATGCCGCATGTGGTGCGGATGTATGGGTATGACTTCATCAAGGGGGCGGGCAAGCACGCTCAGGCCCGGGATGTGATGATCCCGCATCCGCAGGAGGCGGAGTGGGTCCGGCAGATCTACCGCTGGTGCGCCACGGAGCGGATCGGACCGCTCACCATCGCCCACCGGCTGAATGACTTGGGGATCCCGACGAAGACGGGCCAGGGGGAGTGGCAGCACACCCAGGTGCGGCGGATCTTGAGCCATCCGACCTATGCGAGCGGTCTCCTGGCGCTGGGGAAGAAGGATCACAAGGGCATCGGGGTGGCCCGCCGGCTGCCGAAGCGGCAGCGGGTCGAGAAGGGGATCGTCCTGACGGCGAAGCCGAAGCCGGAGGCCCAGTGGCAGTATGTCGAGATCACGCCGCTGGTGGAGCAGGAGCTATGGGAGCAGGCGCAGGAGGTGCTCTCGGGGTTTCGGGTGGGGCGGCGCAGCAGCGGGGGCCGGGAGGAGCCGAGGCCGCTCTCGGGGCTGGGGCGGTGTGGGCTGTGCGGCGGGAAGCTGTACTACCTGAATGGGACGAAGATTGTCTGTGCGAATCGGTATGCGAAGTACTGGCGGAATGGGGTTACTGGGGTGCCGGCTTGTTCTCTGCCGGCGAAGCCCCGGGCAGCCGTCGAGGCGGCGGTCTGGGCCCAGGTGGAGCAGTGGCTGACGGACCCGGTCCGGCTGGCGGAGGAGTTGGAGCGGTTGTCGGTTGGGGCACCGGGGGCTGCGGCGGAGGCAGACCACCAGGCCGAGATTGAGATGCTGGAGGGCGAGCTAAAGCAGCGGGAGGAAGAGTTGGATCGCCTGGGGCTCCTTTACTCCAAGGGGCTCTGGCCGCTGGAGAAGGCGCTGCCGGCGATCGAGGTGGTGAACCGGCAGATTGGGGCGCTCCGGGGACGGCTGGGAGCGCTGTTGGCTCCGGCCGAGGAGGCTGTGGCGGCCGAGCCGGGGTTCCTGGTGAAGCTTCTGTCGAGCCCGGAGTTGGTGGCGGAGGTGCGGCGGACGCTGGAGGACTTGACGCCGGAGAAGCGGGGAGACCTGATCCGGTTGGCGGTGGCGTGGTTAGAATTGTCCCCATCGCAGCGCGGAGCGGTTCCACACGTGAAGGTGCATCCAGTTGCGTAGGAGCTTATAAATCTCACGGAAGTAAGAACGCACTTCCCCGGAAGAGACGGCAGCGCCCAGGAGGCCAGTTGGCTCCTGGGCGTTATATGTAAGCAAAAGGCCGTCACGGAACCAGTCCCACCTAGAACAACCCAGTGTGGACGCTCAAAGGTGTGGACCCGTGAATCACACTACCGATTAGGGAGTTCGGGGAGATCACTGACGTTCTTCACTAGGTGCTAGCGCTTGGGCAACACGAACAACACCTTGAGTCTCAACATCGATGAGGAGTGCCTTCAGTTCGTCGTAGAGGGATTTCAAGTGGCCGTCAGCCATATCCAGGATGGGTTCAAACATAAAGGAGTTGAGATGTATGGCCTCAGGAGTCATCAACATAACCCTGTCGAGCGTAGCTAACATTTCAGCATCTCCTGGAAACTGCGCCTTGTAGATTTCGAACAACTTACGCGTCTGGTTAGCAGGCAGGTTATCTGTCTTCGCGGGATCGTTGACCTTGGCTATCATCAGTTCCTCTGCAAGTAGCCGTATGGCCATGGACAGAACGACCTTATTCTCCAAGTCTATAGTGAAGCCGCCAGCAGTACAGACCTCAGCTTCCTGCAGTATCACATCCATAACGCTCTCCGGTCCTCCAGGCGCCGATGTTCCTAGGACTGAGTTCACCACATCTGCTAGGTCTGTCATAGTGATGCGGTCAGAATCTGGCTTCTTGTGAAGGAGAGAGGTCAAGAAGGCGAACTCCTTGACGCTCTTCCCCCTCTGATACTCTACAAGGTTTCTGACCATAGGAATTGACGCTATCATCAGCTTGCGGTTCTTGTGCAGTTGAGTTCGCCAAGTGTGAAATGGTTCTAGGTTGGCTGCGGCTACCAACCCTACAGACTGGTCACTCTTGACAGCCATAAGTGTGTTCTGTTTACGGCCAATGGCCAGTCTGCTTTGAACCGTCCTAAAGAAGTCGAAGTTGTGCGTGAGGATAACCATCACGAACTTGCCTGTCTCATGGATAGCCTTCAGGTACTCAACAATCGCGTACTTGTTCTTGTAATCGAACGAGTCCGCTATATCATCAAGAACCAAGACTGTCACTTCCGGCTCTCTGGTTCGGGCCTCAATCTCGAAGATCACGTTAAGCAGGTAAAACGCTCGTTTTTCTCCTGTGCTCAGTGCAGTCAGGAGCTCAGTCGCTCCCACTTCGCAAGCGTCTGCCCCGTCGGTATAGCTAAAGACCAGACTAGGAGCTTTATCCTTCAACATCACTTCATCCTGATTCGTAACCTTCATGGAGAAGGGCACCGAGAACCTGCGCCGGAAAATAGTAAGGACTTCCTGCCATTTCGTCTCCTGCTGCTTCGCCGCAGCAATTACCCTGGAGATGCCCTCTTTGGCCGAGCGGTAGGTGTCTGCGAAGTCGGTCAGCGCGGGTTCGACAGATCCACAGTACGATAACCAAAGCTTCCGTTGGAGAGCCTCGAGGTCGGAAAGCTCCGGAATGACCTCAGGATGACCCTCTAGGTAACTGCGGAAACTCCTCAACTCGGCATTCTTGGTTATCTCCCTGTCGATACTGTCGAAGGCCTTTGACAGTTCCGGATCTCTGAGGATTCGCTTTTTCTCCTCTTCAATCGCCGCGTCCAGTTGCTCAGAGGACGTAATCTCTCTTTTGGTCAAGTCGCGGCCAGATAATGAGATCGTGTGACTGGCGGCAAAGAACCCGTTATCCGCCAGCGCCTTCCTTACAGTTGCGGCATGGTTGTGGGTAAACACACCCCGTTTGAGGTAAGTTGAGTTTTCCAATAGGCTGTTGTATCTGTCCACATACTCAGCAATCCTCTTGCGCACCTCATCCTTGGACAAAAATGACTGGACCTTATCGTTAAACAACTCTCCATAGACAAGGTGGCCCAACCCAGGATTAGCTTCCGCCTTCAACTGGCTATGCAGCTTATCCAGAAGAGCATACTGTTCTGCTCCACTGTCCGACAGACAGCTACAAGCGGTTTTTATGTCAACAATTGAGTTTGCGGGCTCCCATCGCCATCACGTAGCATGAAGAGCGAAGGGAGCTGTTTTCATTGCCGAAGAAGCA
>Ga0196970_1001675_pt1 | contig 13781 bp, 8 predicted proteins | sample S1v_513CmetaG_FD_148672 | JGI IMG/M metagenome (GOLD analysis project Ga0196970, IMG submission 148672) | Soil microbial communities from Anza Borrego desert, Southern California, United States - S1+v_5-13C | ecosystem: Environmental > Terrestrial > Soil > Desert | place: USA: California... | reverse complement strand
GGGGCAATCGGTGACCATTGAGGGTTCCGTCAACGATCCCAGCCAGATCACGACAATCCGGGTGAAGGACAGTAGCAACGTTCAGATTGGAGGCAACCTACCAAAGACCGGCGGCAGCGTCACCTTTACCCCGACCTCTGTCGGCACTCACACGCTCTATGTCGGCGCCTATAATGCCGGGGGCGCCCGGATCAAGCACACCCCGGTTACCGTGACGGTCAAAAGGCCGGCCTACACGGTTACCGCAACAGCCACGCCCTCGACGGTGAAGGTGGGCGAGACCGTCACCTTCAAAGGCACAGCCAGCCCGACCGTGGGACTGAAATACCTGAAGGTGTTTGACTCGGCGACGGGGCAGCAGCTTGGCCAGGAAGGTGAGCAGTTGCCGCTGGTCAACGGCACCACCACGTGGAAACCCCAGAAAGCAGGCACCTACAAGGTCTGGATCTGGGCGTACAACGACAGCCTCGGGGAAGAGGTCTATGGTGAGGTGACCGTGACGGTCAACGCGGCGGGGCCTGTTCTTACGATCACAGGCAATGCAACGCCGGCGACGGTCACGCTTGGGCAGTCGGTGACCATTTCCGGTTCGGTCAACGATCCGAGCCTGATCACGACAATCCGAGTGAAGGACAGCAAAGGCGTACAGATCGGCAAAAACCTTCCCAGAACTGGCGGCAGCGTCACCTTTACCCCGACCTCTGTCGGCACTCACACGCTCTATGTCGGCGCCTATAATGCCGGGGGCGCCCGGATCAAGCACACCCCAGTTACCGTGACGGTCAAAAAGCCGGCCTACACGGTTACCGCAACAGCCACGCCCTCGACGGTGAAGGTGGGTGAGACCGTCACGTTCAAGGGCACGGCCAGCCCGACCGTGGGACTGAAATACCTGAAGGTGTTTGACTCGGCGACGGGCCAGCAGCTTGGCCAGGAAGGTGAGCAGTTGCCGCTGGTCAACGGCACCACCACGTGGAAGCCCCAGAAAGCAGGCACCTACAAGATCTGGATCTGGGCGTACAACGAGCTCGGGGAAGAGGTCTATGGTGAGGTGACCGTGACGGTCAACGCGGCGGGGCCTGTTCTTACGATCACAGGCAATGCAACGCCGGCGACGGTCACGCTGGGGCAGTCGGTGACCATTTCCGGTTCGGTCAACGATCCCAGCCTGATCACGACAATCCGGGTGAAGGACAGCAAAGGCGTACAGATCGGCAAAAACCTTCCCAGAACTGGCGGCAGCGTCACCTTTACCCCGACCTCCGTCGGCACTCACACGCTCTATGTCGGCGCCTATAGTGCGGGGGGCGCCCGAATTAAGCACACCCCGGTCACCGTGACCGTGAAGAAGCCCGAACTGGTCGTTACAGGCAAGGCGACTCCGACAACGGTCAAGTTGGGCCAATCGGTAGCCATTGAAGGTTCGGTCAACGATTTCACCCAGATCACAACCATCAGGGTTATGGACAGTGATAACGTCCAGGTGGGTGCAAACCTACCGAGGACCGGGGGAAGTGTAACCTTCACCCCAAAAACGGTCGGCACGCATACTCTTTATGTTGGCGCCTACAGTGGAGGAGGTGGCCGGATCAAACATACGCCCGTCACCGTAACAGTCACGGCCGGTGCGTCTGACTCCGGACATATTCTCCACTGGGCTGTCCGGTACAACTCGACGACAAAGGAGATAGAAGCCGAGATCACGCCAACTCCCGGGTTTGATGGGAACCATAAGTTCTACATGGTGGTCTACGAGCAGGGGAACCCGCTCTATGGTGGCACCGGATCCGAGGCCAGGTACGACGCCTACACTGAGATCCCGCTGTATCAAGGAAGCGTCACGCAATACCGTGGGAAGTACTTCAGAAGCTGGATGGCTGCCGACGACGGTACCTATCCGCACGGCAAGTCACTGGGCCTTCAGCCCGGGCGGACTTACCGTATCGGAGTCCGTGAGGATGGGTTCGAGAGTCATCTAGCCGGGCAGTTCCTTTCCATTACGTTGCCGAGTTATTCTACCTCCCCACCCCCGGAACGGGATCTGAATGCACTCAAAACCTGGTTGAAAGGGTCAAGAACGGCAAAGCTGCAGGTATCCTGGCTGGTCGCCGACAGCGTCTACTACGTGGAGGGTCTCAATTGGGAGCCGAAGTTCGGCTCGCTGGCTGCGGTCTGGGACGATAGGCTAGGCTGGGCCGTTCCTGCGAACCATGTCACTACCTTGTGGCCCGGGGTAGGGGTGCGCAACCTTACCAGTACCCCGTCATTTGAAAACTACATGGGTGGTCTCCTCCCGTCTATCGAGGCATCCGCGTACCCACGAAGAGTTTTGTCTTGTTCGGATACCGCTAATTGCTCTTTAGATGTCGCTGGTAATTGGCGAGTAAGTTTGTCAAGGCTGATTGAAACCTTTCATCTAAAGGATTACCAAGTTCTTAACTCGCCCGCCGGTTCTCCCGAAATTCGCCTGTGGCCCGTCTACCCGACGGTCCTGGTCCATGGCTGGAACGTGTGGAATGGTGAGTATGACCTGCCGTGGGATATCCCGTGGATTGACGCAAAAGGGAAGCGTCCGTTTGAGTCTCTGGGAACCCAGGCGAAGAACTACCATATCACAACCGTAACGCGCCACATGGGGCCAGAGGTCACCTTTACCGATGGTGCGAATTACGTTTACCTTCTTATTGACTGGCTCCGAGACAAGACAGGGGCGCGTAAGGTGAACATTGTTGCGCACAGTAAAGGTGGACTTGTAGTCCGCTACATGATCGCAGACAAGGGTAGGGTAGTGGTTGACCAAATTGACAAGGTCATCACCGTCGATACGCCGCATCGCACGTACAGCGGACTCAAATCTTTGTGGCTGTGGCGAGCAGACTTATTTAACGAGTTGACCACTCTGGCAAACGCTGAGTGGCCCCGCTCCTATCGAGAGAAGGTTAAGTCCAATCAACTGGCCAACATGCACCCGGTTCTTTGTTGGGCTGGTAGTGACGAGGCCACAGCTCGGTGCGAGTACGATTATTCTCAGATGCCCATAAGCACCTCATATGTGGGCAATAGCCTTACCTGGGTGCTTTACCAAGCGGACACAATCGCAGTGCCAAACTCCTGGCCAAGTGCCGTGGGAACCTTGGATTCCACACTTCTCTCAAATAACGGGTGGGGGGCTCTTATGTTCCGTGCGGGAAACCAATGCAGCCGTATGCGTGATGTGAAAGGTACCACGCATGGCAGCATCCTGGAGTTCCCGTCGTATAATCTGATCGTCACGGACCTGTTGGCACATGACGTTGGGTGTCAGAGTACCGGCCAGGAGAGCACAAAGCGGAATCTCTGGGTGCTACGTTGGAAGACTACTCCCGATGGTCAGATGACCTTTGAGGGTGGCGGTACGGCTGCGGCGCTGGAAGTGTATGGCGAAAATGAGGCTCCCAACTGGAACCTAACCGACTGAGTTCGAGAGGCGCCTGGTGCGATACACCAGCCGGCTCCCAAACGTCAACTCCGCCCCATCTGCGAAGTGCGGTAACAAGGGCGGCCCACACTTCATCGTGGGGGCCGCCCTAGCTATTGCCGCTGCGCCGAAGCCTTACTCATAGGCCCTTATAGGTCTTGTGCAGGAACAACAGCTTACGTTCAACTAGGATACGAATCACAACCGAAGGCTTCTCCTTTTGGACCCAGTCCTCCATGAACTGATCTGTCCAGATATACGTGGCCTTTTGGAAGTGCTCAGACAACTGCGGAATCATGACCGTGGTAAAGGAATCACGGAATATCACGGCACTGGGAATCTCGGCGTCCGGTTTGGTGGTGACAATCACGTTCCGAATCACCTGGGGGTCCAGGTTCAGCCCCTTTACGTCTTCAGTCTCGACAGTGGACTTCTTGATGGGGGTTAGGATCGGATCGGGTTCAGTGACCGAAGCCTGGATACCCAGCATCGAGGCCAGGTCGCCGCCTTTTCGCTCGCCCCACGTTACGGAGTAACTCGACAACGGAAGAGGGTTCACGCCGGGGAAGAGGGTGCCGAGCTGCTTGACTATCTCCGTATAGCCGGCAAAGCTCCCCAGTGCATTCCAGTGGGTGTCATGCTTGTAGTAAACGGTGTTGGCCGCTCTGGCAGCCTGCATAGACGGGCGCAGATCCACGATCCTCAGGTCAGAATACTTGCCAAGGTATTCGATCAATTGGTCTTGCCTTGACGCATACTGGTCCCATTGGAACCCACTGGGGACGAACTCCGGGTAAATGGTCTTCTTGTCTGGCGCAAATACGATTACATAGGGGATTCCCTGCTCCTTCAGCCAATCGCGCTCCCGTTCCAGGACCTCCTTGTGATACCCTAACACGGTTTCAGACAGCGGAGAGTGGTCAAGGCTGGAAGTGTAGTACAGCCACCCATCCTTACCAACCAGTGCCTTAGGCAGGGCGCCCAAGTCGAGTTGAGGTGCCTTCGAAGGCGGTTTCTTTACCGGCTTCGAGGCATTTGCATCTGCCGGCGTTACCGGCGCCCCGGCAGGAGTGACCTGGGTCCGAGTCGGGTCAGCTAAGGCCCCGGCTTGCCCCCCTTGGGTCGCTGTTGTGTTGCTCTTGTTCTCCATCGTGGCGACCTGAGCGGAGCCTTGCTTGTCCGGGACGGGAGCGGAAGGGGCGCTTTGGGCGCCAGTTTGCCCTGCATGATCTTGCATCGGAGTTCCCGTCGCGGCCGTGGGCAGTGCGATCGGCTGCACGTTTCCCGCGTATACAACCTCACCTTTATCGTTAACGGCGACGGCTGGCGTATCCGAAAAGCCGATGGACGCAAGGAGCGAACTGTTCCAGTTGACCAAGGTCCGCTTGAATCCGAGGTTGTCTTCGAAATAGTCCTTCAGATCCACCGCATATTCGAAGATGTCGTCGCTCAAGGTGGGACGGGGATTGGTCCGGGGATCTTGTTCAAAAAAGAATCCCGCCAGTGGAATCGAAAGGCCCAGGCAGAAAATGAGTATGAGCGTAATATTGACGGCACGATGCATTGTACCACCTCAACTTGACTAGAATCGGAAATAAATGAATGGATTGTATGTACCAGCGACCGAAGAAAGGGTTCCGAGCACCAGTAAGCCTACGACAAGAACCAGCTCGCAGCTATTGGTTGCAAAGGCAAGCACCTGCCCACCCGTGCGGGAGGATTCCTGTAGGCGGTCGAGCCAACGGCGAAGGGCCGGAGCCACTGGCCAGGCAAACAGCAGGCCGATGATCATGGGCCAGACCACCCGAGTAGGCAACTGTTCGACGGCAGTGGAAAGAATGATGCTCGGAGCAGTCGTAAACATCTTTCCGAGAAAGAGACCGGCTTGCTCAACGGTGTTGGCTCGGAACAGTACCCAACCTATCAGGACGGCAATCATGGTGTACACGTTGCTTAGAACAGGGAGGTTCAGCCTCAGCCTCTTTGTAATCCCCAGTCGCTCAATGACCAGGAAAGCGCCATGGTAGAGACCCCACAGTACGAAGGTCCAGCTGGCTCCGTGCCAAAGCCCGCAGAGAAGGAACACAATTACGGAGTTCAGGTAGGTTCTGAATGCCCCCTGCCGGTTTCCGCCAAGTGGGATATACAAGTAGTCGCGAAACCACGTGGACAAAGAAATATGCCAGCGGCGCCAGAAGTCCGTGACCGATATGGCGGCATAGGGGTAGTTGAAGTTTTCAACAAACCTGAAGCCGAGCATGAGCCCCAGTCCGATGGCCATATCGGAGTATCCCGAGAAGTCAAAGTAAATCTGGATCGCGTACAGGATAGCGCCCACCCAGGCAGCGCCAGCGGTCAACTCTTCGGCCGGGAGTGCGAAGATGACGTCGGCCTGCAAAGCGACTGAGTTGGCAATGAGCATCTTCTTGGCAAAACCGAACGAAAACCGGCGAATACCCTCGGCGAATTTGTCGACAGTTACGCTGCGCTGGCCGATGGCGTCGGCAACATCCTGGTATCGTACGATCGGACCAGCAATGAGTTGCGGAAACAGTGAGATATATAGGCCGAGGTCGGTGAGGCTCTGCTGTGCAGGGTGTGTTCTCCGATACACGTCAAACACATAGGACAGCCCCTGAAAGGTAAAGAAGGAGATGCCTATGGGAAGATGAATCGGGTCGAGCTGAATACTCATGATGGAGGCCGGAAGGATGCTGTTTATCGAATCGGCCATAAAGTTGGTGTACTTGTATCCGAACAGCATGCCCAGGTTCCCTAGTAGACCTACGATAAGTGCAGTCTTTGCAGTATTCGCAGCGTTTCGGTCCCACGCTCGCTGGATAATCAAACCGGTTAGATAATTAAATACAATAGAGGCGATCATCACCAGGAGATAAACTCGCTCTCCTAGTGCGTAGAAAACCAGACTCACCACGAGCAGCATCAGGTTTTTGACTCGGATCCCAGGCAGGTTGTGCAAAATCAGGACGAGAGGCAAGAACAGAAAGAGAAAAGCGGGCTCGGTGAACAGCAAACTGACTCAGTCCTTCCCTAATCGTGTGAAGGAGACGGTCACCAGGGCGGCAAGACTCATAACGTAGCAAGATAAGCACTGATCCATATTGTTCGTCACTCAACAATTACCACCCTCTTTGGTGCCCAAGAATAACGAAAGCAGATCGGCAGCAGCGCCGTTCTTTCTAATGGGAATAATCTCCAAGGATACAGGATTTTTACATAAACGCATGTAACACCTCATGCAGGAGGGGAGTTACATGTTCACGAGAAGGCAGTTTGTGCAGGTCGCGGCCATGCTCACCATGGCCGGTGGAGTGAACGTGGCCGAAGCTTCTACTTCCAGCGGAAAGGTTGAATATCCAGGTTCCAGGACCTTGGATGTAAGCCAGTTTGGCGCCACAGGGGACGGCCTTACCGATGATTCCGCTGCAATTCGAACTGCACTCGATGCGTTGGCGAACAACGGTGGAGGGTGCCTTTACTTTCCGCCCGGCACCTATCACATCACCGATACCATCAGGGTAAGTTCCGACAACGTGGTCCTAATGGGCAGGGGTTCAACCAGCCGAATCAAACTGTCGGCCGTCAACAAGAATGGGCTCCAAGCCTTCGGCACCGCCAGCAAGCACCTGGCCAATATCACCATTTCGGATATGTGGGTAGAACTCCCACAGAGCGGGTCCGGGCGATGCATCGAAGTAGGGTTTGCCAATGGCATCCTCATCGACCGCTGCTGGGCAACCAAAGCGGGCGACCAGGGCATCTCCATCCGTGGGGGCTCGAACCAGGTAGTTGTCAGGGGATGTTTTGCCTGGAACAACGGGCATTCCAGCGGTGGCGACGGCATCTCCGTCAGGGCCCGGCTCGGGGCAAATCCGGGTGAAGGGGATATCAACGATGTTCTTATCAGCGGTAATGTCTGTTGGGAGAACAATCTCGATGGCATTGATGTCAACACGAACCCGGTGTGGAACGGGAGTCTCAGAAATGTCATTGTAAGCGGGAATGTCTGCCGAAACAACGGAGGTCACGGAATTGACCTGAAAGGATCCGGTTCAAAGTACCAGATCCAGCACGTCAGCATTACCGGCAACCTGGTCCACAACAACCAGGGGGCGATACACCTTCTCGGACAGGGATCAGGTGGCATCTCTGACGTGACCATTGTGAGCAATGTGGTTTATTCCAACGCCTCTAATCCGGGCATTTGGGCAAAAGAGGCTCTTCGCTTGGTCATTGACGCCAACGAGGTCCGTGAGAGCGCGGGTGAGGGAATTAAGGTTGAGGGCTCAGACGCCGTGGTATCGAACAATGCCATCTCCAAGAGCGCGTCCCATGGCATTAGCATTAGCAGCAGCCCAAGGGTGACGGTCTCCGGGAACATGTGTGCAGATAACGGCCAGGCGGCATCTGACAAAGCAGGTATCTGCCTTCAGGGCCCAGGATGTAGGGACTGCACAGTAACGGGAAATCTCTGTACCGACACCCAGTCTGAGCCGACACAAGCGTATGGCATTCGTGAGGTTGTTAGTGCTGACAGCAACCTGATCGTTGCCAACCGTGTGAGCGGGAATGCCGTGGCACAGCTGAGCAGCACCGGAGGAGCGACGCTCGTGCGACAGAACGCTGGTTTCGTCACGGAAGGGAGAGGGACAGCCACCATTCCGAATGGAGTAACAGCGGTTGCCGTTTGGCATGGGTTAAGTAAAGCCCCCGTGGCACACGACATCAGCCTGTCTCCGACCAACCACATGGGAGAGGCATCAAAGTTCTGGGTAGGTGAAATTACCCCCACGTACTTCACGATCTATGTCAATGCCGATCCCGGTCCATCCGGTGCGACCTTCGCCTGGCAGGTAGGCAGTACGTGATGTGAATCGCGATTGCTCGACACAGGTGGCAACCCCGCGCAGACCGCTTTGGCCTGCTTCGGGGTTTTCGCTTCGTTAATCGGTTTATTAAGTGTAGGGGGGGTAGAATTCCCGAGCAGGAAAAGTTGTTACCTCAACCGAAATAACCAAACGGCATTTTTTGCCGCAGTGCGACGATTATCGCCAATCAGCTTAACCGAAGGAGACGACCATGATGGCTCTCGGAATCACTCAGATCATCATGCAGTTCGTGCCAGGCGACCATAGTCAGGTGGCATTATGATCCGTGCCGGTGAGATGTTGCTGACCGGGGGATCCGGCCGGCTTGGCACCGAATTACGCACCTTATTGCCCGGGATGGTTGCACCACCGCGGGCCGAACTTGACGTGACCCGCCCTGAGAGTATCGAAGCAACCTTGGACAGGTACCGGCCGTCCGTCGTGGTACATGCGGCCGCCTATACCAACGTCGCCCGTGCTGAGACTGATCGGCAGGCTTGCTGGGAGGCAAACGTAACGGGAACGAAAAACCTGGTACGGATGCTGACCAGCCGCGGGGTACAGCTTGTTCACATTTCTACCGATTACGTGTTCGAGGGGACTCGTGGTGCCTACCGCGAAGAAGACCCTCTTGGCCCAGTGCGTAATTACTACGCCCTGTCCAAGCTTGCAGCCGAGGAAGTTGTGCGGGTACTGGACCGGCACTTGATCATCCGCACGAGTTTTCGGCCTCGAGAATGGCCCTATCCGGTTGCATTCAGCGATGTGTACACCAGTCAGGATTATGTAGATATCATTGCGCCGAAGATCGCCTTGCTGTTGCAGAGATGCAACGAGATTCCTTATCAAACGCTGCATGTGGCGACTGAGCGCAAATCTGTGTTCGAACTGGCTCGCAGGCGCAAACCTGACGTCGCACCGGGGAGCAAGCAAGAAGCCCAGGTGCTACTGCCCGATGACATCTCGCTTGATATCTCCCGGTGGACCGAACTCGAGGCATCTTGGCAGGGTTGAACCCGCCGACTAAGGAGGTCTTGCATTTGGTGAAAATTGGTGTTCGCCTCACGCCTGATATCGAACAGATCGTGAACTTCCAGGCCTACGGTCCCCAGCCGGCCATCGACGGTGTATTCTACAAGCCGCTGAAGAAACATCGCGCCATGGAAGGCTGGTTCATGGAGTACCTGAGGGTTTCCGGGGGCACCACCGATCAGTTGTCTGTGCCCTTTGATGTGCGGCAGATCTCATTTTCCAGGGCGGTACCGAACCGGATTAACGCGTTCCACATTCACCCGAAAGAAGTTCAGGATGAGATTTGGACGGTGGTTGATGGCACGCTCATGGTCTGGCTGGTTGACTGCCGGGCTGAGTCAGCTACCCGTGGTGCAATGCGCCTCTTTGTGCTAAATGGGGAAGAACCGGCTCTGCTGTACATTCCCAGCGGCGTTGCACACGGTTACAAGGCCGGCCCTGAGGGAGGCCTGTTGGTCTACACCATGAACAACCAGTTCAACCTGGATGATCCGAACGAAGGGCGTTTGCCCTGGGATCACTTCGGCGTAAACCTGTGGGAGGATGACCGTGGCTAACTTCAAGCGTGTTCTTGTGACCGGTGGTGCCGGGTTCATCGGAAGTAATTATGTCCGTTTGGCGCGCAACCGGCATCCGGAATGGGAGATTGTCGTTCTTGACAAGCTGACCTACGCCGGAAATCCGGAGAATCTTGAAGCAGTTCGTGACCGCATCACTTTTGTGCACGGAGACATTGCTAACCCGGATGATGTCACCAGGGCCATGGACGGATGCGATGCGGTAGTCAATTTTGCTGCCGAGTCCCACGTGGATCGCTCGCTCATGGATTCCCGACCCTTTATCAAAACCAATGTCGAAGGCACGCTCGTGCTGCTGGAGGGCGCCCGCCGCTTCGGGGTGAAGCGCTTCCTGCATGTGTCGACCGACGAAGTGTATGGCGACGTGTTCGGCACTGAACGGCTTTCGGTCGAGGCCGACCGCTTCGCTCCGCGCAGCCCCTATGCAGCTTCGAAAGCGGCGGCTGAGCATCTGGTCCACTCCTATGGCATCTCCCACAGCTTGGATGTCGTAATCACGCGTGGCTCCAACACCTACGGGCCGTTCCAGTATCCGGAGAAGATCATCCCCCTGTTTATCACCAACGTCTTGGAAGGAAAGGCCCTGCCCGTTTATGGCAAGGGCACTGCTGTGCGCGACTATATGCACGCCGAGGACCACTGCGGTGGCATCGACAGGGTGCTTCACTACGGCAAGACAGGCGAGGCCTACAACGTCGGCGCCCGCATGGAAGTGCCCGGCCTTGAAGTCGCACAGCGGATCCTGAAACTGCTCGGCAAGTCGGATGATATGATCCAGTACGTAGCGGACCGCCCCGGCCATGATTACCGCTATGCCGTTGACCCGTCCAAGACTGAGGCGCTCGGCTGGGAGCGCCAGTGGACCTGGGAGGACGGTCTGGCGCAGACCGTTCACTGGTACGTGGAGAATGAGGGCTGGTGGCGGAGGGTTAAGGAGAAGCGGCACTTCCAGGAACACGAGGCGACCTGGTACGCAAAGAGATGATCAACACAGATTGGGTGGTGGCCAGTTCTCCGGGTCAGCGCCCAATCTGGTCGACTTTATTGACAGGTTTTTCCGATTTCACACCAAGGATGGTCTATCGTTCGCATGAAAGAATATGTCGGGCAGATGCTGGTCCGTAAGGATCTCCTGCTGTACCTCGTTTCCTCGGGTCTGAAGGCACAACACCGCAATAGCTTTCTGGGATACTTGTGGTGGCTCCTGAACCCGCTACTGGGGGTTCTGATTTACTACTTCATGGTAGCCATCGTCTTTCAGCGCGGTGGCGCCGACTACGTGCTGAACCTGGTGATTGGCCTAACGGTATGGCGTTGGCTGCAAGCCGCTGTCTCGACGGCAACCAGGTCAATTGTCTCGCAGGCGGGCATTATCAGCCAGGTATATTTGCCAAAAGCCATGTTCCCGCTTGGTGTGGTCCTGACTCAGCTGGTCAACTTTGGTTTCGGAATGATTGTCGTCGCTCTGTTTCTGGCGGCTGCGGCCCATGTTCCGGGGCTGGCGCTTCTCTGGCTGCCGCTGATCGTGCTCACGCAATTCCTTCTGCTTGTAGCCATCTGTATGGTGATCGCTTATGTGTCAGTGTTCGTGAGAGATATGGAGAACGTGGTGAATCACGTTCTGCAACTGTGGTTTTATGTTTCGCCCATCATCTGGACGGGCATCACACTCCCTGCGAAGTTGACTTGGGTCCTCGCCATGAACCCGATGGCCCATGTTGTGTCAGCATACCGTGATGTGATCCTTCACAACACGAATCCAAATACGGCGGCGCTCTTCATCGTTGCAGTGTCGGCGGTACTGGCGATTCTGACCATGATTCATGTCTACAGCCGTTACGAACACCGACTGATTAAGGTGCTGTAGCAAAAGTCGGGGGGCGAAACGGGGATGGCGGTCTTTGAGTTGGGCTCCTTCCTCCGGCGACCGGTTCCGGGGTCGGAGCGACCTTTTGTTGAAGCCCGGGATCTTGGTATTCGTTACGAGTTGGGAAGCAAGCGTGACGACTTTCAGTCGCTCGTGTACCGAAAGCTGTTTCGGCATGAGCAACGGAGCGAGTTTTGGGCGCTGAAGAGTGTCGATTTGTCAGCTCAGTCCGGCGAAATTGTGGGGATTATTGGCCCGAACGGCGCCGGCAAGAGTACGCTGTGTAAGGCAATCGCCGGTATTCTGCGTCCTGACACCGGCACGATTCAGGTTCGGGGTTCCGTTTTTTCTCTCCTATCGGTAGGGACCGGGTTTCACCCGGAACTGACTGGCCGTGAAAACGTGCTCCAGAATGGCATGATGCTTGGGCTCTCCCGGCAAACGGTCGAGGAGATGCTGCCCGATATCATCAGTTATGCGGGGCTCGAACGGTTCGTGGATCAGCCGCTAAAGCATTACTCAAGCGGTATGCGGGCCCGCCTAGGGTTCAGTGTCGCCGCCACTGTCAAACCCCAGATTCTGATTCTGGACGAAACACTCAGCGTAGGAGACGCAGAGTTCAACCGGAAAGCGGCGGAAAAGATGCGGGAGATGGTGGAGCAGGCGAGTGTTGTTCTCGTCGTGACCCACCAGGTTGACTTTGTCACAAAGCACTGCACTAAGGCCGTATGGTTGGACCAGGGTCAAGTTAACATGTCGGGTGATCCTCAGACGGTCGTTCCGGCTTATCGAGGCTCTGTTCCGACGCCCCCGAAGAAGATCACCAATGTGCCCAATCTGAGAGAGACGCTGTCCCGGGGCGGTACCCAACAGGTTGTAGAGGTCAAGGATTTGGGCATTCGGTTCTCCATGCAATCTCCTCAAAAGCGGGGATTCTGGCCCAGGGCTACGGGCGATCTGAATGCCCTATGGGCGTTGCACAATGTCGGCTTTTCTGTGTGCCATGGCGATATCCTGGGAATTGTGGGGCGTAATGGAGCAGGAAAGACCACGCTCTGTCGGGTGCTGAGCGGAATTCTCAAGCCAGATGCAGGCTCAGTGCTCATGCATGGAAAGACCACTGCTCTTCTGACGCTGGGTGCAGGATTTAATGATCAACTCACAGGCCGGGACAACATTTTCCTGAACGGGATGATGCTCGGCATTTCCAAGGCTAGGCTGGCAGAGCTCTACGATCAGATAGTCACTTTCTCCGAACTCCAGAAGTTCATGGACAAGCCCCTGAAACAGTACTCCAGGGGCATGCGATCAAGGCTGGCATTTAGCATCGCTGCGACCATCGAGCCAGATGTGTTCATCGTGGATGAAGCCCTTGCAGTGGGTGACCTGTCGTTCTACGAGAAAGCCAGTGCGAAAATGCAAGAAATGATGGGGCGGGCGAAGGCGGTCATCCTGGTTTCGCATGACCTGACGTTTCTGAAAAAGGTTTGTACGCGGGTCCTCTGGCTGGATGGCGGCACTGTTCGGTTTGACGGCGATCCGCATGAGGGTGTGGCGCTGTACGAAAATGCGTCGAAGAGGTAGTTTTTGCACTCTGCCGGTCGCAATTAGCGGCCGGCGTAGGCCAGGGACGAAAAGGGGGTCACTAGCATGAACCGATTCTGGGACCCGGTCATCCGGCCTGTTCTTGAAAGGGTCATGCCGAAGAGCATCGTCGAGGTTGGCTGCGACAGGGGCCACCACACACGTGAGATCCTTGCATTTTGCCGGGCGACGGATGCAGTTCTCCATGCAGTAGACCCTGCTCCGAGGTTTGATGTCCCAACGTTAACTGAGGAATTCGGTGAGCACTTCCGCTTTTACCGGGCCACGAGCCTCCAGGCTCTGCCTTTGGTGGAGCGGTTTGACGTGGTGCTGTTGGATGGCGACCACAATTGGTACACGGTCTATCACGAGCT
>Ga0196970_1001674_pt1 | contig 13795 bp, 13 predicted proteins | sample S1v_513CmetaG_FD_148672 | JGI IMG/M metagenome (GOLD analysis project Ga0196970, IMG submission 148672) | Soil microbial communities from Anza Borrego desert, Southern California, United States - S1+v_5-13C | ecosystem: Environmental > Terrestrial > Soil > Desert | place: USA: California... | reverse complement strand
ATGAAATAGCTGTGCCCCGGGGGGATCAGGTGCTTAGGACCTTCACCGTCTTCTTTACCCTCACTGCCTTGGCCGCTGCTGCCTTCGGCGAATCTGGCGATCGCCACCTGAATTCCGGTGAAACGCAGGCTCTCTTTCAAAAGTCAACATATGCCCACGGCTACATGCACGGTTACGAGGATGGTTTTCACAACGCCGATATCGATATCCACATGGGGCGGGGTGAACGTGCCGTCACCCAGATGAAGGACTTCAAGGATTGCGTCGGGTACCAGAAGGAATTCGGTGACCGCCGATCGTACCGAAACGGCTATCAGCAAGGATTTAAGGAAGGGTATGCCGATGGCATCGACGGGCGTGAATTCCGGGCCATCGCCGGTGCGCGAAATGCTTCTACCGGGCTGACCCCCTCGGCGGATGCCCTGGCGGACCGAAGCTTCGATGACGCGTTTTCCAAGGGATACGAATCCGGCCGCAGTGCCGACGCGAACAGCCTGCGGCATCAGGCGCATTCTGATTACGCCCTGAACCTCTGCCAGTCGAAGGTACCGCAGTCTCAGGCCACCAAGTACTGCGACGCCTTCGTCCGCGGCTTCTCGTTAGGCTTTGCCGATGCAGTTGCCTCCATCCCGCGATCAGGTACGCACACCGCTCAGACGGGGAGCCAGGAACGACCTCTGAAGTAACGCCCTAACGGACGGGCTTTGGAATCACTTCAGCACCGGCGACGATGACGTCGCCGGTTTGTCGTCTTCAGCGCGAAACACTCCCGTTTCGTCCACATAAAATGCGCGATGTTCGGCGTCGAATTGCTTCGGGGTGAGTGTTAACGCGTATCCCTGGGCTTTGGATTTCATACTCACCGTGTAGTCGCCGCGATCGGTCTGAGCCATGCGCTTTGTGAAGGAACCGTTACCGACCAGAGCAGAAAGGGAACTGGTATAACTGCCGCGTTTCTTCTTATAGACCTTTTCGGCAGCAACCACGGTCCTCATATAGCCGAGCGCCGCTGCCTCAGCGTTGGAGCGCGCCTTGTCTCCAGCGAATTTGGGCTGATACCCCGAAGTTGAAGCCGTAGACACAGGGTCCTGTTGCGCGGCAGCAGCGGTCCAAATCGCCAGAGCTAACACGATTGCAGCGGCCATCCTCATTCGTCGTTCCTCCTAAGCCGAAAAGCCGGGACAAACTAAAGTGTATGTCCTTATGGTTCTGGGGGCGAGTACCTCTTTTCAAGCATGATGCTACAGGCTATGCTACGCCCCTAGAGAACCAACTATGAAACAGAGCTCGCCCAAGAAGCAGCAGCAACCGCCTCGCATCCGCATCGCTGTAGTCGAAAGCGATCCGCTCCGCTTTGTTGGTTTCCGCGCCCTTTTTGAGTCAGAACCGGACCTGGATCTCGTGGCCGCGTCTCTGAAAGAGGTCGCCAGCGGTGACAACATCGATATCGTCCTGCTCGGCACCCGCAGCGACCAAAATTTGTTTGACGTGATGGCAGGCCTGAAAGCGTCCCGTCCCGATCTTCGTATCGTAGTTACCGGTTCAGGCGCAGATGACGAGACTATCCTCAAAGCGCTTGCCGCAGGTGCCAAGGGTTACGTCGACGAAGCGGCCACGCCGAAAGAGTTCGTCATGGCCATTCGCATTGTCAACGAAGGTTCGGTGTGGGCGCCGCGGCGTGTGCTGTCCACCTTTATAGAGCGAGTGACGTCCCACCCTGCCCGCATTTTCCCGGCAGGCCGGGTTACCTTCACAGATCGCGAAAAGGAAGTTCTCGAACTGCTGGTCGCCGGACGCTCGAACAAAGAAATTGGCTCCGCACTCGCCATTGAAGAGCGAACAGTGAAAGCTCACGTCGCGAAGCTAATGCGAAAAGTCGGCGTCCAGAACCGCATCGCGCTTTCTGTCCATGCGATTACGCATTCATTGGTGACGAACAAATAAAGGGCGTACTCGCTCCGCAACTCAGTTCCCAGCAACTGTTTCATCCCGCTCGGGTTCAGAGACATAGCATTGCGGCGATGTGCAGGTTTGCCGCAGAAACGTCACCCTTTAGTAAACATGCGCCGTGCTCTTGATTCGCGGCACCATTTCGATTCGGAGTACCATCGTTTAGCGGTGGTCGCAACGAGCGTGCGGGCTGGAGGAAGTGCAGTGTTGAAGAGATTCGTAGTAGCAGTAGCTATATTGTGTCTGACCGGTATTGCCTTTGGCCAGGACCGCACCAAGCAAATGGAGCGCGTGCAGGCTGCTGGAGACGTGCTCAACGAAATCATGAATGCGCCTGACGCTGGAATTCCCGAGGAGATACTCGGGTCGGCCAAGTGCGTTGCGGTTGTACCTTCCATGTTGAAGGGTGGTTTTGTAGTGGGCGGTTCGTACGGGAAGGGCGTGGCTACCTGCCGAACCGACAAGGGCTGGAGCACGCCTGCGTTCTTTCGTGTGACCGGCGGTAGTTTCGGTTTCCAGATCGGCGGTCAGGCCGTAGATTACGTGATGCTGATTATGAACGAGGAAGGTATGCGCAATCTGCTGGCCAGCAAGTTCAAACTGGGCGCTGATGCGTCTGTTGCTGCCGGCCCTGTCGGGCGCCATGCAGAGGGCATGACCGACTGGAAGATGCGCGCACAGGTGCTTACCTATTCCCGCGCACGCGGTGTTTTCGCCGGTGCAACGCTCAATGGCGCTGTTATCAAGCAGGACAGCGACGACACCCGGGCGTTTTACGGACGCGTGATTCCATTCCGGACGCTGCTAAGTGGCGGAGTGACGGTGCCGCAGGAAGCTCAGCCGTTCCTCAGCGTGATCAATAAGTACGCTACCCAGGCTGCAACACCTGCAGGTGGAAAATAGAATCCTGGTTGTCCTTCACGGCGGAGCTAACTGAACGCTCCGCCTTTTTCTTTTGTGCTGCTGTGCGGCACAGCATTCCAAGTTGACACTCGATTTTCGTGGGTGCTAACGTCACGTTTTCTCCTGCAGATGCGAGAACGCCTTCAATATGCACCGGTGTGGCTGATCGTCAAAGGCCTCGGATTGCTGCCTCGGCCCATTGCCCGCGTCATTGGCATAGGTATCGCACAGTTGTTCGGCCTTCTGCACGCCCGCTTGAGGCGGGTGGGCATGAGAAACCTTGAGATCGCGTTTCCAGAGAAGTCCATCGCGGAGCGGCGCCGCATCCTTCGGGGAGTGTTCACTTCACTGGGTCGCGAACTGGCGGAATTCTGCAAATTTCCCTGGTACACGAAACAGAACGCATCGCAGATAGCCGTTTACGAGGGATTCGAGAACTACGAAGCCGCCAAAAAGCGGGGCAAAGGCGTCTTCTTCATGACCGCTCACCTTGGTGCCTGGGAGGTTGGATCCTTCTTCCACTCTCTTATGGGACACCCGATCCGGGTGGTGGTTCGAGAACTCGACAATCCGTACCTCGACCGTCTGGTCGAGCGCTACCGCACGCTCCACGGTAACAAGACTTTCGCAAAAGACGAGTTCGCCCGCGGGCTTCTGTCTGCTATGCGGGCCGGAGAGACTGTTGGCGTGCTGATGGACACTAACATGACTCCCCCGCAAGGCGTGTTCGTCGACTACTTCGGCCTCCCTGCGTGCACTGCCAGTGGCGTTGCGCGCGTGGCCTTGCGTACAGGTGCAGCAGTCGTCCCCGCATTCACCATCTGGGACTCCGCCATTCGCAAATACCGAGTGCATTTCGATCGTCCAGTAGAACTCGTGAGCACTGGGCACGACGAGGCCGACGCGATCGAGAACACGGCACGGTTCACCAAGATCATTGAACAGTATGCTCGCCGTTTTCCGGACCAATGGTTGTGGGTACACCGTCGCTGGAAAACACGCCCGGAAGGGGAACCCCCGTTATACTGATTCGCAGGGCCTGAGTTGGCCGATTGCGAGGCAGGCAGAATGAAACACTCGCTTGTTGAAGTGGCAAAGGCCGCCGGAGCACGAGTGCTTGGCGACGGTACGGCCAGCATCACAGGAGTCTCTACAATCCAGTCGGCGACACCGGAAGATCTCGTCTTCGTAGAAGACGAGAAGTTGCTGGATGACGCTCTAGTCTCGAGTGCGGCAGCTATCGTGGCAGGCGAGTTCGCTGCAGAGGTGCAAGCCAGCAAAACAATGTTGATCGCCGCCAATCCAAGGCTGGCTTTCGCCCGCGCTGCCGCCTTCATTGTCCCTGCGCGAAGGCACGAAGCGGGTGTTCATTCCACCGCTGTCCTGCACCATTCAGTGCAGTTGGGCAAAGGGGTAGCCATCCAACCCCATGCAGTTCTGACGGAAGGCGTAAGTGTCGGGGACAAGACTCGCATCGGGCCCGGAACAGCGGTCGGCGTGAACGTCAGCATCGGAAACAACTGCAACATTGCCGCGAACGTCACCATCTACCCCGGGGTCAAAATCGGAGACAACGTCGTCGTGCACGCCGGAGTTGTACTGGGCGCCGACGGTTTCGGTTACGTGCGCGACCCCGAGACGGGCAGGTATGAAAAGTTCCCTCAACTCGGGACGCTCATCATTGAAGACGACGTGGAGATCGGGGCCAATGCCACAATAGACCGCGGCGCGCTCGGCCCGACCATCATTCGCCGGGGCACAAAAATCGACAACATGGTCCACATCGCACACAACGTCGACGTTGGTGAGGACGTCGTGATCGCCGCGCAGACCGGCATCTCCGGAAGCTGTGTGATCGAGAAGAACGCAGTCATCGCCGGGCAGGTGGGCATTGCCGATCATGTCCGCATCGAAGAAGGGGTGATCCTTGGCGCCCAATGTGGCGTGCCCAGCAAAAAAGTTGTCCGAGGTAAAGGCGAGCTGTTCTGGGGTACTCCGGCGCGACCCATCCGAGGATATCTCAGAGAACTCGCAGTGCTGGCAAGGCTGGCGAAAAAGGAGTAGGGACAGGTTCGCTGTGGACCTGTCGTCTTCGAGGTTCCACTTTGGCTGTCATCGTCGTTGGCGGGCACTCCCGGAGCGTAGGCAAGACGAGCGTTGTGGCCGGCCTGATTGCGGCTATGCCTGAGCGCAACTGGACCGCGGTGAAGGTTACTCAGTACGGGCACGGAATCTGCTCGAACCACGGCGGACCCTGTGCGTGCGCGGTCGATGACCAGGCACACAGCTTTGCCATCACCGAGGAGCGCGACCGTTCCGGCGAATCGGACACATCGCGCTTTTTGGTAGCGGGCGCTCGGAGATCACTTTGGGTGCGAACGCGTCAGGGCTTTCTTGCCGAAGCTATGCCTGACTTACGTCGCGAGTTGACCACTGCCGAAAACGCCATTCTCGAATCGAACAGCATTCTTAAGTTCATTCGCCCAGACCTGTACTTGACGGTCTTGGACTTATCCACGCCGGACTTCAAGCGATCAGCAAAGGAGTTCCTGGATCGGGCCGACGCCGTTATTCTGCACAGTCCGCCGCAGTGGTCTCGTGAAATCGCACCCAGATGGGCAGATATTTCGCTCGCACCGGTGCAGGGAACGCCCGTATTCCACATCAGACCACCTGAGTACGTTTCCGCTCAGATCGTCGGCTTCGTACGGCAAAAGCTGGACGCTTTGTCGCCGGTTGCCCAAGCAAGTCCCTGACTATCGCTAACCCTCACGCCGCCTGATCACCCTTACCGGCGGTTGCTGGCTGCGGCACCCTCTTGTGTGGCTCAGCGCCGGCGCGAGTGCCTCCTTCCAGCGCAATCTTGGCCAGGGAAACGTTAAGAACCGTGCTGCCAAGAGCATCAACGAACAGGTCGCAAATGCGAACCACAGACGCAAGTTGCTCGTCGTCTATACCGGCGTCCGTTAGTTGCGGCAGCGTTAGATCAATCACGCTAGGAAATTCGCGGGTCAGGGCGAAGGCGCTCTCGCGAACCCCGTAATGGCAGCCTTCATAGACCGGTGAACGCAGGATCGTTCTCAGCGTCTCCCAGTAAACCGTAAGGAAGTCCGGCCAACGTCCGGTGGCTCGAAAAACCAGCGGAGTGAAAGGCAAGTCCATCGCGCGTTTGACCTCGTCATAGATCTTTTTGACGCGCGGTGTTGCTGTATCCTCCTCGATCAGGCACGGACGTTCCGAGAAAACAGGATGACTTGCAGGAACGCGAGGAAGCTCATCCTGTCCAAAAGGTGATTCGAAAGCTTGAAACTGGGCCGCCACCAACAGAAGCATCAGTGGATCAGAATAGTGGCTCAGTTCCACCACGCCTGTCAGTTCCTCCCTCGCTCCGGGGCTGAACTGCATGTCGGTGATTCGCGCGCACAGGTCCGGTATCTCGAAATAGCTGTGCATGCGAGTGTAGGCATCGGCCCTCAGTCTCGCGGCAAGGGCAAAAAACTGCTGTGACTGGGCTATCGGTCGAACAGCTTTCCAGTGCATTTCCAGGAACGCCGGGTAAGCACCAAGGGCCTGATAGAAGTCATCCAGATAGGGAATTCCGAGGGTTCGCTTCACCTCTTCGAAGATCTCGCGGACGCGGCCCTGCGCTTGATTCTCGGGGACAAGCTTCAACTTATGGCCTTTTCTCCACGGCATACCTTCAGATTCTCCCCGTTATATGCTTTGGATGAGCATTCCGCACATGTCAGATGTAATGAACGATCCGCGACTCGACCTTTTATTGATTGGTCATCCGAGCGCTCGAGTACGGTATCCGGCCGAATTGGCTGGCTGTCTCGCTGGGCGAGGTTCCGATGGCTCGCGCTTCGGAGACTACGACATGCTTGCCTGACGTGAAGCGATAGTGAGTCCAAAAAAAATCCTGGACAGGACGGCCCCGTCCAGGTTTCGTGAGAACGAGAAGCCAGTTCTGGCCTGCTACGGGCCGAGGACCGGCGGTTCCTTTCGACCTTCGGCCGTACCGTCAGGCGCATTGGAAACCGGCAACTCTGCGACAAGACCCCCAGCGGGAACGCGGCCAAAACGCTTATCTTCGAGACGTCGTAGGTCCTTCAGGATTTCTTCCCGGCTGTGTCCGCCGAAGTCTCGTGCGAACCTTGTTAGGGCAAGTGAAACGATATCGGAATGGTGCAGTTTCTCGAGGCCGGGTTCGCGGGTGATGTGCAGCCATATTCGGTGTACCAGGTGCACGTCCTCCGTCCGCATTGCGGGCGTGTGAGGTCCGATTCGGAACGTCTCGACGTGCAGGTCGGGGCGAACGATTTGGGCGATGAACTGGCGCTTCGGTTCCGGTGCTTCCTCCCATGCCCGGCCGAGGCGGAACGCCTGCTCCTGCGCTGTCATTTTGCTCGAGAGCCCGGCTACCACCGCTGACGACTCGAGTTGGTTAGCAGTCTGCACGATAGCCGACCAGACATCGCGGGCAGGAACCACGAGCAGCGAGACGTGTTTGCCGTACTTCTCAGCGATCGCCACTGCCCGTGTAAACAACGTCTGCTCGTAGTCGCCGAAAACCTGGTCCATCGAAACATCGAATCCGGCTGCGCTGAACTGACTCACTCGGGCAGCCAGGCAGACGACATCCTGTTCCTTCGTGTCGGTGCGTTCCAGCACCCACCGCAGGTGGTTGAGCGTGTTGTAATCGCGGACGGTTACAAGCACGTTCCCAGGGCGAATTCCAAGACTCTGGCGCTGCACATCCTGACTGTGCACAAGCTGGAACTGCTCTTTCATGTGCGCCTGAGCGTCAGCCAGCTTGCGCCTGTTTACACGCTCAGAGATCGTGAAAATCGCGAAGAACACACCTGCGAAAATCAGTCCCGCGACAGTTGCTACGGACTTCGTGAACAAGTTCACGACCGCCAGCGAGAGTAGTACCAGGTGTACGGACAGCAGTCCGATCGGAATCTCCCTGCCGAAGATCGTGATGTTCGGTGGAACCTTCCAGCCGCGCTCGCCCTTGTATTTGTAGCGCAGCACGAGCATAGCGAGGCTGTTGAAGACGAAGCTCCAGATCACGCCGAATGCGTAAGCTTCGCCCAGCACGTAGATATCGCCGCGGCTAGCCACAATGGTGATCAACTGCAACCCGACGACAAGATTGATATTTCGGTAGCTTGTGCCGAATTTCTTGTGAGGTTTGCGGAACCAGTCCGTCAGTACGCCGTCTTCCGACACGCGATTCAGGACGCCGTTCGATCCGACGATTGCTGTGTTGATCGCGCCTGACAGCATCAGGAATCCGACTACAACGACGAACGCCCGGAATACGAGCCGCAATATCTGCGGGCCGCTCAGGTACATGACCAGGCCCGCGATCAGGTTGCTGCTATATTGCGCTCGCACCTGATCGGGAACGATCATGAACGCGAGCAGCGTCACTATTCCGGTGAACACGAAGCTGAAAACGGCAACGATCAGCGCGGTCCGCTTTAGGTTCTTAAGCTTCGGGTGTGCGATTTCGCGGTAGACCTGTGCGAGCGTCTCTTCGCCGCTCATGGCCAGCACAGAGTGGCCAAATGCCATCAGGATGCCGAAGATCCCGAACATCTGTGCGATTCCGCCGTGGTGTTTGAGAAACCCGAGTGACTCTTCGGTGAAGTAAAGGTTTTGCGGAGTCGGGAGCGGCGGAATGTGACCGCCACGCTGAAGCAGGGTAATGGCAGACCATCCCAGCAGCAGCACCACCATCAGCGCGGTGATCTGGGTGATCCGAAGCGCCTTCTCGCTGGACTCCTCAATGCCCTTGATGTTTTCCCACCAGTAGTAAATCGTAACGGTGATCGCCAGAACCACCGCCGTCGCGTTTACGTTTAACTGGGGAACGCCACCAAACATGTTGATGGCTGCCTGTGGCATCCATCCATGCGCTGTCATCGCCTTGAACGTGTCGTTGACAAGCCACGCGATGTATTGGCCGGCCGATACGCCGGATACGGGGCCGGTAAGAATGTAGTCGAACATCAGGGCGGAAACGGCCAGTTTCGCCAACCTGCCGCCGAGTGCTTCTTTTACGATCTTGTAGACGCCGCCGCGGACGAACATCGAGCAGCTCTCGACGTACACCGCACGTACGGCGAACGAGAAGAGCATTACTCCGAGGATGAACCATGGCGCGCTCGGCCCAAATGCCTGTTCAGCAATGCCACCAACGTAGAAAGCCGATGACCCCAGGTCATTGAGGATGATGGCGGCTGCGCGCCAGTAGGTGATGAACGTAAGCATCACCGAACTCGCGACGACGATGCGAACGCGGTCGGATTGCGGTATTCCTGGTCCCGAGCCGAGCTTCATTACAGTTAACCTGGGGCCGGCACTGTCATGTGAACTGCGCAACCGCTCATAGCAGTTCCACTAGCGAACTCACCGGTACCCCTGGAATCTTCTCCCCTTGAAAGCTGCTAAAGTCTAAAGCTCTCAAATCCAAATGGTCAATTATAAGCAGGGCTGCTGTAGCAGGACTGCAATCAGGCTCGATCTGTGGGGTTCTGTTCATCAGAAGCGTCGTCGTCCCGTTATCACATCCCCGTTCCGTACGGACGATCACGGCAACTGACTATCTGCGTGGACTACCCCGGTCTCAGGTCCTCTGCATCACCATCACGTCCTTCTCGTGTGTCCCTGTCAACCCCTGACATCCGTCCTGATCTCTACAAGCCTTTGATCCACCGGCAGAAATAGTCTCGCCATCGATGTCGGTTTTACCCCCGCCGGCTTGTCATACTCGAATAGAGGCCATGTGATGGCCCGATGGCCCAATCACCGATGGCCAGATTTCCAGACCTAACCCTTTCGGCATCCTTGATTTACCTGATTTCGACGGGGTGGGGGGTACAAGTTGACCGATAAGTGCGAACACATTAAGACCAACGGCATCCGGTGTGGCTCGCCCGCACTGCGTGGCGAACCCTTCTGCTATTTCCACCATCGCGCCCGTCGAGACTTTCCTCGCCGCCCTGAACCGGTGCCTGTGGTTGCCGCTCCTGCGCTCGACATCCCTTTTCCCGAAGACGCTGACGCCATTCAGTACGCTCTGGGCAAAGTCATGTATGGCTTGCTTAACGGCATGATCGACCACAAGACCGCCGGACTGATGCTGTACGCGCTCCAGACCGCCTCAGGCAATCTGAAGAACACCTCGCTCTACAAGCGCTCGATGCAAGCTGATGACGCGGATATCAGCAACGTCAGCCCGACCCTTGCCTACTACCTCGACCCCTCCCACGAGGAAGTGGAATCCCTGCGCCGTGAATTGGAAGAGACGAAGAGCTCACTCGAAAAACTGAAACAGCGCCTCCCGTCGAGAGACATTGCTTCAACTGCAGTCGCGCAACCACCTTCGGATCCGCAGGAGCGCACCAACGACCGCCCGCAACCGCTCACCATTCAAGCGGTCGCACATGCGCCTGAAAGCCCCGACATATCCCAAATGGCCGTTGACTCAGGGCCCCGAGGCCCGATGGCCCGATCACCCGATGGCCCATTACCGATACAATGTGCCGCACGTCACCGCACCCGACCGGGTCCCATTTACAATAGAGAGTCCGTAAATCCTTCATAAAGCGAATGAGGCGATGACGACTGCTGCCATGACTACCGCGACTGCGATTTTGCCTGCCCGGCGACTTGATGAAGTTCGCTACGCTATCCGCGATCTCGCTGTACTCGCCGATCAGGTTGCCAAGACCGGCATGAAGATCCTGCCACTCAACATCGGTGACCCGCTCAAGTTCGACTTCGTCACGCCGCCTCACATGGTGGAAGCGGTAGAGCGCGCCATGCGCGACGGCAAGAACGGATATGCGCCGTCCTCCGGAACTGGCGAAGCCGTACAGGCGATCCGCCGCGAGGCGGAGCGCAAAGGCATTCACAACATTCTTGACGTGTTCGTCACCTCCGGCGCCAGCGAGGCCGTTGATATCTGCCTCAATGCTCTTCTCAACGAAGACGAGAACGTCCTGTGTCCCGAGCCGGAGTACCCCCTCTACACGGCCGTTGTGGCCAAGATGGGGTTGAAGCCAAACTCCTATGCGTTGAACGAAGAGAACGGTTGGCAGCCGGACTTTGCCGACATCGAGCGCAAAATCACCCCGAAGACTCGCGGCTTGGTTTTCATCAATCCGAATAATCCCACTGGCGCGATCTATTCCCGCGAAACTCTGGAGCGCCTGGCTGAGATTGCACGTCGTCATAATCTGGTCGTCTTCGCTGACGAGATCTACGACAAATTGGTGCTCGAAGGCGAACACATCTCACTCGCTGCCATTGCTCCCGATGTGCCCGTGGTCACGTTCGGCGGCCTGTCCAAGAACTATCTGGCGCCAGGCTGGCGCATTGGCTGGGGCGTCGTGAGTGGCCCGAAGGAAATCACGCAGCCTTACGTAGACGGGATCAACAAGTTGTTGCGCTCACGGCTATGCGCATCCCACCCAATGATGTGGGCGATCAAGCCCGCACTCGATGGCCCACAGGATCACCTGACCGGGGTCTTGGCCAAGTTGCGTTCGCGTGCCGACTTGACCATCAAATGGGCCACCGAAACCCCGCGCGTCAGTTGCGTTGCACCGAAGGGTGCCTTTTACGCATATCCCAAACTCGATATCCCCGAACCGGATGAGGAGTTCGTCAAGAAGCTGCTGCGTGAAACTGGCGTTCTTCTCGTGCACGGCAGCGGATTCGGCCAGGCTCCGGGAACCAAACATGCCCGGGTTGTGTTCCTGCCTGACGAGGCTACTCTTACCGCCGCCTACGATCAGATCGCACAGTTCATGAAGCGCCACTACGCATAACGGCACGAGAAAGCGGCCACGAGAAAGCGGCATAGGTCGCCCGCCGCATTCGGAGTTCCAAAGGTCAGGCATCACCGCCTGACCTTTTTTTCATGTTACGACGGTAACGTCCAAGCGTTCGCGCCTGGAGAAATCAAAAGCATCAGCAACTCTCACATTCTGATGGACTTCTTCGCCTGCCAGTTCGGTTTCGGATTTTGGAACAAAACCGAATGCATGTTGAAAGCGGAGAAAAGGGAATCAAGTTGGTAAATGTTCCAATTGCGGAACAGCGGAATTTACGCTAAATTTCGTTGACTTCGAATAATCTAAATTTTCCTGCTACGACGGGGGTTTAGCGGTGCTCACGCCTGGACAACGCCTACGTGCGTTGCGCGAGGAGTTTGGTCTAACTATCCGTGATGTCGAAACGGCCAGCATTCGTATAGCCGCGAAGCACCAGAATGATGACTTCATCATCCCGCTTAGTCGGCTTTCCGATATCGAGACCAAGGGCATCGTTCCGAGCATCTTCCGCCTTTACTCCCTTGCGGTGATCTATCGTCGCGACATGCGTGAGTTCCTGGCTTGGTTCGGGGTCGATCTCAACGGCATTTCGAGTGATCTCTGTCTTGTTGAACCGCCGCGCTCTCATCGTTCCGAGGCGCTGGATCCCGCTACCATGGTGCGCGTGCCCATGAAACTCGATCCCGCATTTGACGGCCGCAAGACAACCAACATCGGCCGCATGATCGAGCAGTGGGGCACCGTTCCCCTCGCTTACTTGCAAGACTTCACCGCTACCGAGTTCAGTTACGGGTATGTGGGCACGGAAGACTTCACGATGTACCCTATCCTGCTCCCCGGATCTTTCGTGCAGATCGACGAAACCAAGAACGAAGTAATGAATGGCGTATGGCGTTCCGAATATGAGCGGCCAATTTACTTCGTGGAAACCCGGGAAGGGTACACATGCTCCTGGTGTGCGCTGAAGAAGGATCAGTTGATTCTGCAGCCACATCCGCTCTCGCCCGCGCCTGTGCGCATTCTTCAGCATCCTCGGGATGCCGAAGTTGTAGGCCAGGTCGTTGGCGTAGCTATGAAACTCGGCGATTGGCGTCCGTGCAAGACCGTGCCAGAGCCGAAAGTGCCTGCAGAACTGTGCTGAAGTGACGAACTGAACCGCCGCCTATACTGCTTGGGAGAAGTCGCTCAGCCGCAGTATTAAGTTCCGCGACATAGGCATCCACGTTGCTCTGCTCATAACCGGCTGAGAGTACTGCGTCCGCTATCAGGTCCCGCAGCGGCGTCCGCAGTACTTGAAGAATTAATTCTTTGTGTATCCCCTCAATAGCTTGCTGCGCAGCGCGCTCACCGTAGATCCGTATGAGTCCCCAGTGCTCATACACTCCGTCGTGCCGCAATCCAGCGACATACCGCAGCTTCGCGAGCAACCCTGGCAAGGCGGCTAGCGTTTTACGCGAAAAATCCTCCGCTGCGGAAAAGAGCGCCATCAAATTTCTACTTTCAGAAATTTGAACAATATCACAGCTTCTCCCAAACCTCTCCGCGTTTTGCGTTTCATTCGTAACTGCGAACCACGCACAAGCAGGAGAGGTCATGAACACTACTCGCACTTCACTCGCCCTAATACTTTTCGTTTCGCTTTCACTGACGCTTTCATTCGCGAACAACCCGCAGCCCGTTTTCGACGCAACGCTCGCCGCAGTCGCAACTAGTTCTTCGCTTCCGACGCAACTCAAGGAAGGCCCGGCACCCCGTCCACTGTGCCCACCCGATGCTAAAGTCTGTGACACCCTTCCCGGCACCGGGTTCACCATCGCCGAAGGCCCGGCACCCCGTCCGCTCTGCCCACCCGACGCTAAAGTCTGTGACACCCTTCCCGGCACCGGGTTCACCATCGCCGAAGGCCCGGCACCCCGTCCACTGTGCCCACCCGATGCTAAAGTCTGTGACACCCTTCCCGGCACCGGGTTCACCATCGCCGAAGGCCCGGCACCCCGTCCGCTCTGCCCACCCGACGCTAAAGTTTGTGACACCCTACCCAGCCCTCTCGTAAGGTTCTCGTTCGAAGTTTAGGACTGTTTGCACGT
>Ga0196970_1001673_pt1 | contig 13797 bp, 11 predicted proteins | sample S1v_513CmetaG_FD_148672 | JGI IMG/M metagenome (GOLD analysis project Ga0196970, IMG submission 148672) | Soil microbial communities from Anza Borrego desert, Southern California, United States - S1+v_5-13C | ecosystem: Environmental > Terrestrial > Soil > Desert | place: USA: California... | reverse complement strand
CCGATTCCCGGCTCTGACCAGACCCCCGGCATGGCCACGCTGGCCATGGTCGCAGCCAACGCGGAAAACAAGGAAAACGCCATGGCCTTCACCCGCTGGGTAGCCGGCGCTTCCGGGGCCGCTGCAGTAATCCGTATGCCCGGCGCTCCCGTGCCTGCTTACGTCGATGACCAAATCCAGAAGGACTGGCTTTCCGCCACGGCTCTCGGCGAAGACTCCGCCTTCGTCCTGCACCTGAAGTACCTGCCGACCTTCGAATACCCCCCGGAACTGGCGACCATGCTCCTGAAGGAAGCGGACGCCGCCTTCACGGGAAAGAAGTCGGTTGATGATGCGATCAAGGCGTATCAGGAGGGACGGGCACCCCTCATGTCCAAGAAGTAAGCGACCCAAAACGAGCGGCTCATCCTCGCAGGGTGGGCCGCTTTTTTTCTGCAGAGGAGGCCCGACCATGCCCCGCAAAGTCACACCGGAAGATCTGCTTGCCATTCAACTTCCCGGCGACCCGCAACTGACGCCCGACGGGCAGCGGCTGGCCTATGTGGTCGCCCGCATCGACAAGGAATCGAACGAGTACCGCCATCAGATTCTGGTGATGGACGCCGCACCGGGCGCCCGCCCTGTGCCCTTTACCAGCGGGACCAAGTCGGACAGAAACCCGCGCTGGTCGCCCGACGGAGCGTACCTGGCCTTCACTTCCAACCGGAGCGGCAAAACGCAAATCTGGCTGATGTCCGCCCACGGCGGCGAAGCCCGGCAACTGACCTTCTTCATGGAAGGCATCAGCGGGGCGCCGGTCTGGAGTCCGGATGGCGGCCGTATCGCCTTCACGGCGGTGGTCGGAGCCGACGGGCCCGGCAAGGAAGGCGACAAGGACGACGAGACCGATCTCTTCAAGAAGTTCACCAGCGGCGTGAAGCGAATTACCCGCATTCACTACAAGACGGATGGTGAAGGCTTCCACGATCCCAAGAAACATCAGCAGGTCTTCGTCGTGCCTGCGGCCGATGAGAAGCCTGAAGCCACCCAAGTTACCCGCGGTCCCTGGAACCACGACGAAATCGCCTGGGCGCCCGACGGCAACGCCCTGGCCTTCGTCGCCAACCGTCGGGAAGATGATGACTACGTGCCGTTCCTGGCGGACATCTGGGTGCAGGACCTCACGGCGCCGGAGATCGAGCCCGTCCGGCTTACGCCCGGCACCATGAGCCTCGGCAACCCCACCTGGGCGCCCGACGGCAAGAGCCTGGCCTTACAGGGCCAGGAATGGGAGCCCCACCGGGGGTATTCCTCCAACCAGCTCTTCGTCGTTGGGCGGGACGGCACCGGCCTGCGCCGCCTGGTCGCCCACTGGGACCGGAACTTCGGCCCCCGGGGCCTGGCTGACACACCGGCGCCCGGCAGCCACCGGCTGCGCTGGACGCCGGACGGGCTGGCCGTCATCTCCCTCGGCTCCGACTGCGGGCGGCAGCAGCTCTACGCAGTGGACGTCGACTCCGACAGCATTTCGCAGCTGACCAGGGGCGACCACGCCATTTACGCCTGGTCGACGGACGCACAGTGCCAGAAAATCTGCGTGGCGGTAACGAAGCCGGACCTGCCGGGTGACCTCTTCCTGGTGGAAGGGCCGGACCTGCTGCCCCTCACACACACCAACGAATCGCTGTTCGAGGAAGTCGAACTGGCCACGGTGGGGCACTATCGCTTCGCCACCGGTGCCGGCACCAACGCCTACCTGGCCAAGTGCAGCAACACCGCCGGGCTCAACGAAACCGACGGCTGGGTCATGAAGCCCGCCGGCTTCGAGGAAGGCAAACGCTACCCCGCCATCCTGGAAGTCCACGGCGGCCCCATGGCCATGTACAGCTGGGCCTTTATGATGGAGTTCCAGTGCCTGGCCGCGGCAGGCTACGCCGTGGTCTACACCAACCCCCGGGGGTCGCAGGGATACGGCCAACACTTCTGCGCATGCATCAAGGAAGACTGGGGAAACCTGGACTACCTCGACGTCATGGCCGGCCTGGATGCCGCCCTCACCCAGTTCCCCTGGCTCGACCCGGAGCGCCTGGGCATCGCCGGCGGCAGCTATGGCGGCTTCATGGTCAACTGGGCCCTGGGCCACACCGACCGATTCAGGGCAGCCGTGACCATGCGCTCGGTGGTCAACGAAGCTTCCTCCGTTGGCACCAGCGACTTCGGGTTCACCGACATGATGAGCTACCCCAGCACCCCCTGGCAGGATATGACCTTCTACCGGAAGGTCTCGCCGCTCACATTCGTCGAGAACATCCGCACCCCGCTGCTCATCGAGCACCAGGAAGAGGACTACCGGTGCCCCATGGAGCAGGCGGAGCAGCTCTACACCGCCCTCAAGTATCTGCGGCGCACGGTCGAATTCGTCCGCTACCCCGACGCCAGCCATGGCATGAGCCGAACCGGCAAGCCGTGGCTGCGGGTCTACCGGCTGCGGACCATCGTCGACTGGTTCGCCCGGCATAATCCCGCAGAAGCGAGGTAGGACATCGCCATGCACATCACCATCAGCATCGTCACCGGCGTCGTTCTGCTCCTCCTCTCGTTCTGGCTGCTGGCCAGATCGCACAAGCAGTACGGTTCGATGGTCCGGTCGTTCGGCTTCGGCGCTTTTGCCATGGCCATGGCCGCCCTCTTCTACTACAGCCGCATGGCTGGCGCCCCGTTATGGTTCACCCCGTTCTTCGGTCTTTCCGGCGTCGTTCTGCTGGGCCTGATGATCCACTTCTTCCGCCTGATGCGCCGCCTCTCGTACGGCCAGTGGCGGCCGGACCTCCTCGATACCATTGCAGACGGGATCATCTCCCAGTTCGTCAAACAGTAGATAGAATGCAGAGAGCCGCGGCCAGTGCCGCGGCTCTCATCATGCGTACAGGTCTCCATCTTCATGCAGCTTTCGTGTGTAGTCGGGCTTGTCCAGCGTAAACCGCTTGCCGTAGGCCAACTGCGAGAACTCGGCCTCTGCCTCGGGCAACGGCACGCCCAGCAACCGCATTCGCCGGGCATCTCCCACCCCCACGCCGTCGACGGCCAGCCGGTACAGGTAATGAACGGCTTGCGGCAAAAAGCCCAGGAGCCGGGCGCCAATCACATCCGTCGCGACCGGGTCGGTGCCTGCGACCACCAGGTCGCCGTCAACGGCTACCCCATCGCTCGGGCCCGTCCCGACCATCGCCTTATCGGTCGAAAGGACCGTGAGATCGATCGGCAGCGCCTTCGCCATGGCACAGATGAAACCGTGCAGATCGCGATGAATCCCCATCTCCATTTTGGGTGCGCCGTGAAACTCCGTGGGCGGCCATGAAAGTGCGATGTTCTTGATGCCACACGAGACGGTCGCTTCCCGATGATGCTTAATCTGGGTATACGAAAGCAGCACGTCGTGTTCCACGACCAGTCGGTTGAGCGGCGTGGCGGGCACCAGGTTGTGTTCCAGTTCCACGACGACGAACGGCCCTTCATTCAGGTCCACGAACTCAACCGCCTCGTCCCGGATGACCTGTCCGTACCCCGTCTTCTCCATAATAGCCGGCGTATTGCCATGGGCAGACCCGCAGGCGACCACCAGCCGGCCCGGCGCCCGGGTCTTCAGCCAGCGCAGCAACTGACGCAGCGACTCAGGACCGACCACAGCACCGGTGGCCGGCTGCTTCTCATTGACCCAGTTCGGTGTGACCACCACCCTATCACCCCGGCTGACTACGGGCGGAAGCAGGTCGAGCGCCTCCCGGATCGCATCCCCCTCCATGGGGTTACGGGCAATGGCGACCACGGGTTCCAGCACACGGCGCTCTCTTCCCACAAACACCGACTCCCTTGCGATGATCTCTGCCTCATTATGCGCGATCGGCCACGGGGAGTTGCAGGGTTTGCTGGAAGGCTTGTGAAATTGTCAAACGAACCATATGCGAATGGTGCGCAGCCAACGTAGGAGGTCGTCATTTTGGTCAAGCCATGGCGGTATGCAGTCGGTGAGTTCGCGCTGGGCCTCCCGGGCACGGTCGTCGGGGCGTATCTGCTCTACTACTACAACCACAACCTGGGCCTCGCCGTCGGCTACGTAACGGTCGCCAAGGTCATCCAGGCCATTTGGGACGGCATCAACGATCCCATGGTCGGCCATCTCTCCGACCGGACCCGCTCCCGCTGGGGCCGCCGCCGGCCCTGGCTGACCGTTGGCGCCATCCTCTATTTGATCTTCTCCGTGACGGCGTTCCTGGTGCCCGGTGGCATCAGGGGCGGGGCGCTCTTCGCCTACTACCTGACCCTGTCGCTCCTCTGGGAGACGGCGGCCACCGTCGCCTGGATTCCGTATCACTCCCTGCTGCCTGAGCTTTTCCCGACCGAGGCTGCCCGGCTCCACGCCCAGACTTATAAGAAGTCCGTCACCATGATTGCGCAGATCGTCGGCTTCGTGGCAACGCCTATTCTGATCGAGACCATGCCGTACGTCTACGTCAGCCTGATCTACTGCGTGCTGTCGGCCATCACGCTGGTTGTACTGCTGTATGGCCTCAAGGAGCCCGACGCCGAACCGCTGACCAGGAGTGAGCCGGGGTTCATCGCCTCGGTTGTGGCGACGGTTCGCTACTCGACATATCGGTACTACCTAGTCGTTCACGGCTGCTTCCATTTGACACTCACCATTTTGATGGGCGCCATGGCCTTTTACGCGGATTACAGCCTCCAACTGAAGGGGCTCGCGGTCTCCGCCTTCTTCGGCTCGGTCTTTCTGGCCACCATTCCGGGTATGTGGCTGTGGGCCGCCGTGGCCCGCAGACTGGGCACGTCCCGAGCCCTTTCCGTCTCCATGGCATGCTTCGCCGTCTCCATCGGACTGCTGGGCATCGTGCCCGATCTGATCACAGGCATCGCAGCCGGGGTGGCCATCGGCCTCTCCATGTCCGGTTTCTTCATGACTGCGGACGTGATCATTTCACGCATCGCCGACCGCGACCACGCGCTCACGGGACACAAGCGGGAGGGCATGTTCTTCTCCGTGCCATGGGTGATCACCCGTGTCGCCAACGTGTTGCAGGCCGGCTCCTTCCTACTCCTCTACTACCTGTACGGCTATAGCAGCGGCGACGAGCCCGGCCCCAATCCCGGCGGCGCCTTCCGCTTTCTCATGGGCTTCATCCCCTTTGTGGGACTGAGCATTGCGTTCCTCGCGACTCTGGGGTTGAATCGTGCCTTCCAGCGGGAAGAGGCGGTTCAATCCAGGCAGGCGGCAGGAACCGGCGCCTTCGGCGACTAATTACTTCATATCCCGAAGTATTTGGTTGGGAGGGCATAGCATGACAACCCGCCGCAAGCTCCAGGTTGAAGACCTGTTCGCCATCAAGTTGGCCGGCGACTGCCAGATCTCGCCGGACGGCTCCCGCATCGCCTACATCGTTCAGGAGATCGACAAGGAAAAGAACGAGTACAAGACCTCGATTTGGTTGGCCAGAGAAGGCAAGGAGCCGTTCCAGTTCACTGGCGGCACCAAGGACAACTCCCCGCGCTGGTCGCCCGACGGCCGTTACCTGGCGTTTGTCACCAACCGGAGCGGCTCCAATCAAATCTGGCTGCTGCCCCTGGAAGGCGGCGAAGCCCGTCAGCTGACCCGCATCAAGGGTGGCTGTGGCAACCCGGTCTGGAGCCCGGACTCCAAGTATCTGGCCTTCACGGCCAACCTGACCGAAGAAGGCATCAAGCCGGAAGCGAAGGACGAAGAGGAGAAGGACCTTTACAAGAAGTACACCAAGGATGTCAAGGTGATCACCCGCATCCTCTATAAGATGGACGGCGTGGGTTTCTACACCGACAAGCGCTCCCACGTGTGCGTGATTCCCGTGGACGGCGGCGCTCCAGTGCAGTTGACAACCGGCAGCTTCAACCACGGTGAGCCTTCCTGGACGCCTGACTCCGCCGGTGTCGTCTTCTCGGCCAACCGGCTGGAAGATGCCGACTACCGGCCCTGGCATAACGATATCTGGTACGCCGCCAAGGAGGGCGGCGACCTGACCCGGCTGACGTCCGGCGATGGCTCGCTTTCGTCCGCGAAGCCCTCCGTATCTCCGGACGGCAAGCTGATCGCCTTTATCGGTACCGACCCGAAGGATGACGGCTACGGTCTCTCCCGGCTGTACGTGCTAAACCGGGCGACGGGCGCTGTTGCGCTGCTGTCAGGCGGGCTGGACCGGCCTTTCGGCAACGAGTGCATCTCCGACATGGCGGGCCCGGCGGGCGGCGGCCTCACTTGGTCCCCGGACGGCCAGTGGATTTTCGCCCAGGTCTCAGACAGCGGCCAGGTTCATCTGGTGAAGGTGAACGTCACCACCTGCGAAGTGGTGCCCGTCACCGGCGGCGACAAGGCGGTTCACGCCTTCAGCCTGACGCCAGACTGCCGGCGGGCCGCGCTGGCCTACGCCACGCCTGTCTCGCCCTCCGATGTCTATTTGGCGCTGCTCGATGAGCTCCGGCCTGAACCGGCCGTGGCCAACAGCTGCGCCGTGGCGAGCGGTGGCGGCGTTGTGGAGATTGCCATGGCCCGGCCCAACGAGGCCCTGCTGGAGCAGATCGACCTGCCCATGCCGGAGCGGTTCCTCTTCACCGCGGGCGAGGGCTGCCCCCAGGCCGACGGGTGGATCATGAAGCCCGCCGGCTTTGAGCCCGGCAGGAAGTATCCGACCATCCTGGAGATCCACGGCGGCCCCATGGGCATGTACGGCGTGGGCTTCTTCTACGAGTTCCAGTGGCTGGCCGCCCAGGGCTATGCGGTTGTCTACTCCAACCCCCGCGGCTCGCAGGGCTACGGCTATGAGTTTGGCCAGTGCATCATCGCGGACTGGGGCAACAAGGACTACGCCGACGTCATGGCCGCCATCGAATCGGCGGTGGCGCAGTATGACTTCGTCGACTCCGACCGGCTGGGCGTGGCCGGCGGCTCCTACGGCGGCTTCATGGTCAACTGGATCATCGGGCATAACGACCGTTTCAAGGCGGCCGTCTCCATGCGGTCGGTCGTCAACCGCTGGAGCGCCATGGGCACGTCGGACACCGGGTACAACCGGGTCAGCCAGTTCGGCACCGAGAACTGGTGGGAAGAGCAGAACATGGGGCCGTATCTGAAGCAGTCGCCTCTGCTGCACGCCAGCAAGATCAACACGCCGCTGCTGCTCGAGAACCAGGAGGGCGACCTGCGCTGCCCCATCGAGCAGGCAGAGCAGCTATACGCTGCCCTGAAGTTCCAGAAGAAGCCGGTCAAGTTTGTCCGGTATCCCGGGGAGTTCCACGGCATGAGCCGTACTGGCAAGCCCTGGCACCGGATTCACCGGCTCAACATGATCAGCGAGTGGTTCGACGAGTACCTGAAGGTGTAAAGTCGGATGGGGCGGCGTCAGCGATGGCGCCGCCCCAATTTTTGGTGGATGAGAGGGGTCCGGCCGCGTCCAGCGACTTCATGGGTAACACTGGAGGTGATAACGGCACCTTTCGCACTTTGTTCAAATCGTTGAATAAAAATATCCTTGCACGTTCACTCGTGTTCATGTTATCTTGTTGGTGAGATGGAAGAAAAAGGGGGGGCACAGAGCGACGTGGACGAGAAATCTAGATCCTTGCGGGGCGACCTGATCAAGTGGGCGCGTGAGGAACAGGGCCTGACCATGCGCTGGGTGGCCGACCACGGCGGCCCCTGCCTGGGATACCAGAGTGAAGTGGAAAACAAGAAGAAAGCGGAAGTGCGCTGGGACAAGCTGACGTCCTGGATGAGGGCGCTGAATGTGACCGAGGCCTTCGTCCGGGGGCAGATTCCCAGGTATAATGATGATCCCGACGGGTGTCGCGGCCTGGCGGCAGATACCGGCAAAGCCGTGAAGGAAAGCGAAAGGGACTGGGCTTCCTTCTCTATTGGCGAGCGGGCCAGGCAGGTGCTCTGCCTGATCAGCCGGGAGTCGCGGAAACTGCCCCGGGTGGTGCTGGCCCATGTACTGGGCCTGGAGCTTCGCACGCTGGACGCACTGATGAGCGGAGAACTGCCCTTTGTGCCCCATCAAATCAAGGCGCTAAGCGAGCTGACCACCCTGCCGGAGGCCTTCTTTACGCACGGTGTCCGTGAGATGGTGGCCGCCGAATCGCCGGCTGACTACGCCACGGTCATCGAAGTTGCCCGCCAGCGGGGCATCAGCCCGTCAGACCTCCTCCATCTGATCGAACATCGATGAGCCATAGAAGAAGCGGTGCACGACTGTGCACCGCTTCTATTATTCAAGGATGGGTTGGTGCCAGCAGTCGGGCCACCTCGCGGTGCAATGCCACCCGATAGACAAAGAGGCCACGGCCCGAGTTCAGCATGACTTCGGCGATGGGCCCGCAGAGCTCTTCCATGGTGCCCCAGCGGACGCCAGCTATCTCCTTCGGGTCGCCCGTGGCAAGGGTCTGGTCATCTGCCGTGGCCAGCACCACGTGCGTTACCCAGGGCTGCGTTCGGGCGCCGCAGGTGAACGTTACCCGCACACGCAGCAGATACCGGGTGAGCCGAACGTCGAGGCCCGTCTCTTCCCGGGCTTCACGCCGGGCGCCGGCTTCGAAGGCCTCGCCGGGGTTGACGCCCCCGCCCGGGGCCCGCCAGGCACCCTCGGGGTAACCATGCTTCTTGATCAGTGCGAACTGACCGGCGTTACTCTTGATAAACAGCGTCACATCATGGAGCCGGGTCTGGCCCCGGGTGCTGCTGACAACCATGTCCATTTCGGCTTCGCCGATCTCGTAGGTCCAGGACCGCTCGGCAGGCCGCCCCAGTACGGCCTCGGCGGGCGCCCAGACCGCTTCCGTCACATGGGCCACCAGTTCACCCCCACTCCCTCAGTCGACTAGAAATCCGGGTAGAGCCGCTTAACCAGCGCATCGGGGTCCGAGGCGCCAGTAATGGCGATCCAGTATACCTGGCGCCCCTTGGCGTAAAAGTAATTGATCTTCCCCTGGCCTTCGGTCTTGTAGGCCTTCACCACACCCAGGTCCACAGCGGCGGGCTGATTGAACGTCGGGTTGCTGCCGCCGATGCGGTTGGTCATGTCGACGACCATCTGGCTGGCGTGACCGTCGTTGACGGCGCCAGCGACCCACATCGAAAAGGTGACCTTGCCGTCGGTGTAGTCAGCCTTGACGCCATCTTTCCAGGAGATCTTCTTCTCGTGCTCCTTCTGGAAGAGGCCGAGCGCATCGCTGCCGGTCGCATTTGCCGTCCGGCTGAACTCCTGCCACTTCTCGGGCAGGTTCAGGTTGAGCGGGGTGGCCGATTCTTCGCCAGGCCGGAAGCTAAGGAAGACGAATAGCATGACCACTGCAAAGACACCAAGCACGATGATTGGAAATGCCTTGCGCACAGACAACCCTCCGCAGTATTTAGTCTCCTTATGAGCATACAGGTCACGGGTAATGGACCCAAATAGACCGAAGGACTCATTTCGGGCCGCGACGGGATGACGGAGCATCCGGCAACACACGCTAGGTCCGGAGGTGGTCAGATGGTCGATAACACGACCGAATCAGGGCGCCAGGCGGTGGAGCGGGCGATGGCCGCTGCGCATCAGAGCAGTACCCTGGGGCCTGGGACGGCGGGCTACTCAACGAGCGGCGCCGCTTACCGGGGGCAGGAGGTTGCCAGCAACATCGGTGCTGCGCCGCCGGCGGAGCCCGGGTTCGGGACCGACACGGGCCTTGGCTATGCCGAGGAGGGCAGCACAGAGAGCGGCTACGCAAAGGCACAGGCGACGAAGCCTGTGTAAGGGCAGAGTGGGCCCAACACAAAACCCCGCGTCAAAAGCTGACGCGGGGTTGGTCATTCCGGGACCTGGCCCGGGGACAGGCAGGATTACCGCTCCATATAAAGCTCCTCGGGCTCGTCTGGCTCCATGTCGGTGGGGTAGGAACGCAGCACGTCGCTGCGGCTCAGGATGCCCACCAGCCGGGCCCTGTCGGCGGCATCCACCACGGGCAGGCGCCCCACGCCCGCATGGGCCATGACCGTGGCCGCGTCGGCCAGGGTCTGATCGGAAGCGAGCACCGTCACGTTACGGGTCATCACCTTGTCGACCGGTGTGGTGAGCCGGCTCTCCAGCGGCACTTCGCGCACGTCGCGCAGGGTGATCATGCCGACCAGGGCGCCCCGGGCGTCCAGCACAGGGTATCCGCCATGGCGGTGGGTCTGCATCACCCGAATCACGTCCCGCAGCAGCATGTCGGCACGGACGCAGTGCACATCCTGGGACATGACTCGGGAGACGGGCACGTGCCGCAGGTCCCGCACCTGCCAGGGCAGCAGAATCCCATGCTCCGGCAGGTGAAGGGTATCGATCGAATAGGGGTCCATTCGCTGGCTGAATACGGCTGATATGCCGCAGGCGACCATGGCCGGCAGTGCGATCCGGTAGTCACCCGTCACTTCAAAGATCAGCATCATCGCGGTCAGGGGGGCGTGGGTCGCACCGGCAATCATGGCGGCCATGCCGACGACGGCATAGGCGCCCGGCTGTGGCACAATGCCCGGCAGAAGCGCCGATGCACCCCAGCCGTAGATGCCGCCGGCCATGGAGCCCAGGTAGAGCGCCGGCGTAAAGACGCCGCCCGGCCAGCCGCTGCCGCTCGTCAGCCCGATGGTGAACAGCTTGCCCACCAGCAGCAGCGCCAGCATGCCAATGCCGAGGTTGCCAGCCAGCGCATCGGTGATAGTATGGTGGCCGCTGCCCAGCGTACGGGGCAGGAAGATCGCGACCGTGCCAAAGGCGATGCCGCCCAGGGCGGGTTTGATCCAGGTGGGGATCGCCTTGATGCGGGCGCCCCAAGCCTCGGAGCCGTAGATTACCTTCACGTAGATTCGTGCAAGCAGCGTAATGATGGCACCCAGGCCAATATAGAGCAGTATCTCCCAGGGGTTGTTCAGTTGATAGGCCGGGATGGGGAACGAGGGACCACCTTTGACCAGCCCCGAAACCTGTGCGGCGGTCACGCAGGCAATGGCCACCAGCGCAAAGCTGCGGGTGGAAAACTGAATCAGAACGATCTCCATCGCGAAGAAAACGCCCGTGATGGGCGCATTGAATGCCGTTGCAATGGCGGCACCGGAGCCTGCTGCCACCAGCGTTGTCAGCCATTCAGGCTTCAGGCGCAGCGCCTGACCGACCGCGGAACCCAGGCCGCCGCCCAACAGCACCACGGGGCCTTCCCGCCCCAGCGACCCGCCGGCGCCCAGGGTCAGTATGGAAGCCAGGGTCTTTAGCAACGTGCTGGCGGGGTGGATCCGACCGCCGCGCTTGTCCATGCCAACGATGACCAGCGGCACCGAATGAATGCGGTCCGGCTTGCGCACCATTCGCTTGACGGCGGCGACGGCCAGACCCAGGGCGGCGGGGTAGACGAGGTATGCGGCCCACCCTAGCCGGTGCGGCAGCCCTTCAAATCCAAAGGCCAGGGAGAAATCGATGATTTCCTCAAAAAAACGGACGGCAAACGCCGCCAAAATGCCCACCAACGCCACCAGACCGAGCAGGGCCAGGTCTGTGCGGCGAAAGGCAGCGCCCGCCGGCCACCAGGGGCGGGCAGTTTGTCTTGCCAAAGTGGCACCACCTCCGCAGACCAGTCTACCACCAACTGGCCTGCGCAGGGGTGTCATTTTCCGGCATCAGCGCTGGGAAATGGCGGAATGGCGGTCTCTTTTGAGGAGGAGAGGACGATGGTCGTGCGCGTGCGGGTGACGCCCGCAAGGCGGCGCAGGTGTTGGCTAATTAGCTGTTCGAGGCCGCCGGTGCCGGCCGTCCGAACCTTGAGCATGTACGAGTCTTCGCCGGCCACGTGGTGGCATTCCAGCACTTCGGGCATGGCGGAGACCGCTGCCAGGAAGGGTTCGGAGTGATCGGGCCGCTCCAGGCTGATGGCCACGAAGGCCAGCAGGTCGGCGCCGAGGGCCTCGGCGTCCAGCGAGATGGTGTAAGCCTTGATGACTCCCGCCTGCTCCAGTTTCTGCACCCGTTCGGCGGCAGTCTGCCGGGTGATGCCTACGGCAGAGCCCAAGTCAGCCCACGAAATGCGGCTGTTTGCTGAAAGCTGCCGAATAATTGACAGATCGATATCGTCCATAGCCGTCACACCACCAGTTCGTTATGGGGTCATTTTCTGTATTTTACTCGATGTAAGGCCTTTGATACAAGCAGGGGGAACGGCGCCGATGGCGAATATACGTTTGGGTAGGGGTCTCGAATGGGAGACGGAGGAGGCAGTGGCTCGTGGAAGGGTTTCATCCCGTTGTAAACGCCTGGTTTCAGGAGACCTTTGGCAAGCCGAGCCCGCCGCAGGCGCAGGGCTGGCCGGTCATCGCAAGGGGCGAAAATGCCCTGATTCTCGCGCCCACCGGCTCAGGCAAAACGCTGGCAGCCTTCCTCAAGTGCCTCGACCAGCTTTATCACGACTGTGAAGACCAGCCCTCAGGGGTGCAGGTGCTCTATATATCGCCGCTAAAGGCGCTTAATAATGATGTGTACCGCAACCTCGAAGTGCCCCTGCGCGGCATAGAAGCGAAGGCCGCGGCCTTGGGCGTTGCGCTGCCCAAGCTAAAAACCGCCGTGCGCACGGGCGACACCCCGCCGCGCGATAGGGCGGCCATGCTGCGCCGCCCGCCCCACGTGCTCATCACCACGCCCGAATCCCTCTACTTAATGTTGACCTCCAAAGCCCGGTCTATCTTCCGGACCGTTCGCTATATCATCGTCGATGAAATCCACGCCATGTGCGGCACGAAGCGGGGCGTCCACCTCTCTGTCTCGCTGGAGCGGCTGGAGGCGCTGCTCTCCAAGCCGCCGGTGCGTATCGGGCTTTCAGCCACCCAGCGCCCGCTGGAAGAGATCGCCCGTTACCTGGGCGGCGTCGGGCGCGAGGTCACTATCATCGACACCGGCACCCGCAAGCAGCTGGACCTGAAGGTCGAAGTCCCGCTGGACGATATGCGGGCGCTGCCGGAGAACACCATGTGGGCGGCCATCTATCCGCGCCTGCTGGAGTTGATCGGTCAGCACAAGTCCACGCTCATATTTGTCAACGGGCGGGGCCTCGCAGAGCGGCTGACGGGCCGCCTGAACGACCATGCTGGCTACGAACTGGTCAAATGCCACCACGGCTCTGTAAGCAAGGAAGTCCGTGCCCAGGTGGAGGCCGACCTCAAAGAAGGGCGCCTGCCCTGCCTGGTCGCGACCTCGTCGTTGGAACTGGGCATCGACATCGGCGCCATCGACCTCGTCATCCAGATTGAGTCGCCAAAGAGCGTCGCCCGAGGCCTGCAGCGTGTAGGCCGGGCAGGGCACGTCATCGGGGCGGCCTCCAAAGGCCGGCTGATTCCGAAGTGGCGGGGCGACTTGCTGGAAACGGCCTGCATTGTGCGGGAGATGAAGCTCGGGCAGGTGGAGGAGACCCATGTCCCCACGGGCGCCCTGGACGTGCTGGCCCAGCAGGTCACGGCCATGGCCGCGGTCGATGACTGGAAGGTCGATGAACTGCTGGGCGTGCTTCGCCGCAGCTACTGCTACCGCGATCTGACGGAACGGCAGCTGATCTCCGTGCTGGAGATGCTCTCGGGGCGTTATCCGTCCGATGAGTTCCGGGAACTGCGGCCGCGCATTGTCTGGGACCGGGAGGCAAACATCATCCAGGGGCGAGAGGGCGCCAAGCACATTGCCATCCGGTCCGGCGGCACTATCCCCGACCGGGGCTATTATGGCGTGTACATTCGGG
>Ga0196970_1001670_pt1 | contig 13811 bp, 10 predicted proteins | sample S1v_513CmetaG_FD_148672 | JGI IMG/M metagenome (GOLD analysis project Ga0196970, IMG submission 148672) | Soil microbial communities from Anza Borrego desert, Southern California, United States - S1+v_5-13C | ecosystem: Environmental > Terrestrial > Soil > Desert | place: USA: California... | reverse complement strand
CGGTACCAACGGTGCCAACAGGCATAAATATTGGCGTTTGAATATCCCCATGCCCCGTGGTAATCGTTGCTGCACGTGCACTGGAGTTGTTATCCTGAGCTTGTAACTGAAACTTCATCTGCTTTGTCTTCGAATAAGAGACTGCAAATGTAGGATTGATTCCGGCGATGTCTGTGAGAAATCATTAGCCTGTAGACTATCTTTAGCCCGTGTTCACTGCCGTCCTGTTCTGGTTGTTTGTGCTTTGCATTGCCCTGCAGTGTGGCTATGCCCTCTATTTCTTTACCAGGATATTTAATCTGCCAGTGCAGGAGTTGCAAACGAAAGTGGCAACACTGCCGGTTTCAGTGGTTATCTGTGCCCGAAACGAAGCCGATAACTTAATGCGGAACCTGCCTGCAATAATGGGACAGATCTACCATAATGAAGCTGGCAAACCAATGTACGAAGTGATAGTAGTGAATGATGGCTCAGACGATAGCACCGAAGAAGTGCTTTACAGACTGGAGCAGCAATATAGCCACCTTTGGCATGTCACTATAGGTCCGGATGAGCCCAGAGCGTTTAAAGGTAAGAAGTTTGCACTGAGTAGAGGCGCGTCCTATTCTACATATCCGTATCTACTACTTACTGATGCAGACTGTTTGCCAGCGTCGGACGAGTGGATACACCATATGGTGGCGCCGTTTCATGATAATAAAGAGATTGTAGCTGGATATGGCCAGTACGAATCCAGGCCAGGCCTTCTGAATGCTTTCATTAGATGGGAGACCATTCACACATTTCTTCAGTATAGCACGTACGCTATGGCGGGAAGACCTTACATGGCGGTTGGCAGGAACATTGCCTGTACAAGGGATGTATTGCTGAGAGCACAGCAAAGTGAGGTTTGGAATGAACTGCCGAGCGGTGATGACGACCTGCTGGTTCAGGCGTGTGGGAATGATACGAACACAAGCATCGTGAGGCATAGGGATGCTTACACAATGAGTGAGCCAAAGACCTCCTGGCGGGAATGGCTGGCACAGAAGCGGCGGCACCTGAGTACAGGCAAGTATTATAAAGAGGAAACAAAGGCACTGCTTGCTGGCTATGCAGGCTCTCACGCGCTTATGTGGTTACTATTCTTTGTGTTAATGTACTGGAGCGATTGGGTGCTGATATTAGTGCTTATGGCCATGAGATGCGGCATATACTGGACCATCTGGCAAACGACAGCTTTGAAACTACGGGAGCGGAAGCTGCTTCTGTGGATACCTTTGTGCGACGTGGGCTGGGCAGTATATAACTTTGTCCTTAGTCCATACATTATCTGGAAAACAAAGCAACAGTGGAAATAATACTGAAATACTTCTCTGATTTCACGACAACTCAGCTAGACCAGTTTGAGCGCCTGGAAGCATTATATAAAGACTGGAACGAAAAGATAAATGTCATCAGTCGCAAGGATATAGATGCACTATATGAGAAACACGTATTGCATTCGCTAGCCATAGCAGCACTATGCAACTTTGAGCCTGGGACAGAAGTGGTGGACATAGGAACCGGCGGCGGCTTTCCGGGTATTCCTCTAAGTATCTTCTTCCCTGAGGTCCATTTCCTACTCAGTGACAGTATTGGCAAGAAAATAAAGGTGGTGCAGGAAGTGGCAAATGGAGTCGGTCTGACAAACGTTACTGCTGTCCATTCAAGGGTGGAGAACGTAAGTGATAGGAGCTTTGACTATGCGGTAAGCAGGGCAGTTGCACCACTAGGGGAACTATGGAGCTGGATAAAACCTGCCATTAGAAAGGGAAGGAAGAGTGAAGAGTTCGCAAACGGACTTATTTGTTTGAAGGGTGGAGATCTGAAAAAGGAAATAGCAGACTCAGGGCTTAGACCACACCTGTTCCCTGTTTATGACATTTTTCCGGAAGAGTCGTTCAAAGAGAAGTTTGTATTGTACGTGCCGAGATGATGTTATGGGTGTAGTACCATAAGTAAATCAATGATATACTGATTCAAAGGCTGACCGTGACCGGCAGCTTTTTCTTATTTAACTGAGAATGTGGCATGTTTTTGTTGCCGCCTTGCTTAAGCAATATTCATTAGTTACATTAATAAGTCATTAAATATGAAAGAACAGGTATCACATTCCCGGGAAACTCAGTCTTTATACTTCGATGTAGCACCTAATGTGTGGGGTACAAAGGATGTATTTGTCAATATGTATATGGTAAAGGATGAGGAGACTGAACAATGGGTCCTTATTGACGCAGGCCTTAAATCATCAGCTCCTAAGATCAAAAGGATGGCTGAGAAGCTATTTGGAGCCGACAGCAAACCTGCGGCGATAATGCTTACCCATGGTCATTTTGACCATACCGGGTCGCTCATCAGACTGGCTGAGGAATGGCAGGTACCTGTGTATTGTCACTATTTAGAGCTGCCGTACTTAAGCGGCAAGTCTTCCTACCCACCGCCAGATTCTGGTGTTAATGGCGGCCTCATGGCTAAGATGGCTTTTATGTATCCCAAAAAACCAATTAACGTAGAAAATCGTCTGCATATTCTGCCGCCTGACGGATCCGTACCTTTCCTCTCAGACTGGCAATATGTATACACACCTGGCCATGCACCCGGGCACATTAGCTTCTTCAGAAAGCATGATAGAGTATTGATTGCAGGCGACGCGGTGGTGACCACCATCCAGGAGTCTGTAATGTCTGTCATGATGCAGAAGAAAAAGCTCTCAGGTCCTCCAAAGTATTTCACCTACGATTGGGAAGCAGCAAGGCATTCCGTACTGGCAATAGCCGACTTGAAACCAGAGGTAATAGCAGCAGGGCACGGTAAGCCTATGAGCGGGCCAGACATGCAGGCAGCCCTCCACAATCTTTCCCGCCATTTCGATGAATTGGCCGTGCCCAAGAAGGGTAGGTACAGGGATGATCCGGCTTTGGTTGATGCAAGTGGGGTGATGTACCTGCCGCCAAACGAGAATAGATTCCCTTGGCTGCTGGTCACTATTGGTGTGTCCATAGCAGCGGCGGCTATCACTGTTGCGCTGCTGTCACAAAAGAAGAAAAGAAATTCAGTTGCTGACTTTCTTAATCCAAAGAAGTTAAAGAGAATGTTTGCTGGTTAACAGAAGTCACTGTTTTTAAGAATAGATCATGAGGCTGTATCAATATCCGTTACAGCCTCTTCTTATTTTCCGCCCCAGCGGAAACTATGACTCTCATCATCACTCTACTCCGTCATCGTGGCGATGAATAGAGCGCCAACAGCCCAATCTGGTGTGCCACGATCTCTTATTTCCGCCCTAGCGGAAACTATTACTCGCACAAGCGCCCTCCACCTGTGCCCCCTCACTGGAATTTGGAATTTGTCCTTTGAATTTGTCTTTTGGAATTTGGGATTTGTCCGTTTGGAATTTATCCTCTGGAATTTGTCCTCTGGAATTTGGAATTTGTCCTTTGGGATTTGTCCCTTTGGAATTTGTCCTCTGGAATTTGCCTTTTGGAATTTGGGATCTGTCCCTTTGGAATTTGTCCTCTGGAATTTGTCATTTGGAATTTGGGATTTGTCCCTTTGGAATTTCTCCTTTGGAATTTGGAATTTGTCCTCTGGAATTTGGAATTTATCCTCTGGAATTTGTCCTTTGGAATTTGACTTTTATCTTTAAGTAAACAGTATACATGGGTCAGCTAAGCTTACTTGCAGAATCATTGGTAGGATCAGAGATCGTAAAGCTCGGCAACGAAATCAGTCAGCGAATCTCCAGAGGAGAGAAAATATACAACTACACAATCGGAGATTTCGACCCATCCATATTTCCTATTCCCCGGCAACTCGAAGAGGGTATTGTCAACGCCTACAGGCAGCACTACACCAACTATCCCCCCGGTGACGGACTTCCTGAGCTTCGCCAGTCAGTCCTTGCTTTTATTCGCGAGTGGGAAGGGTTAGAATATTCTATGGAAGAAGTATTGATCGCCAGTGGTGGACGACCGCTGATCTACACTCTGTTCCGGACTGTAGTAGATGAGGATGACAAGGTCATCTATGCTGTTCCTTCCTGGAACAATAACCACTACACGCATATGAACTGGGGAAGGCACTGTGTGGTAGAGGCCTCTTGCGAGAACAACTTTATGCCCACTGCAGAGGAGTTGGCACCACACATTCCGGGCGCTTCATTGCTCTGTCTCTGTACTCCTCAGAATCCCACGGGTACCACCTTCAACCGGGAACAACTCGATGAGATTTGCACCCTTGTGCTCAACGAGAATAGCAAACGTGGTGACACAGATAAGAAGCTCTACGTCATGTTCGATCAGATGTATTGGACGCTCACTTATGGCGATACAGTCCACCACAATCCTGTTTCCCTACGGCCAAATATGAAGCCTTATACCATCTTCGTAGATGGGATCTCCAAAGCTTTTGCAGCAACTGGCGTTAGAGTAGGGTGGTCACTTGGTCCCGCTAAGGTGATAAACAAAATGAAGGCTTTCCTTAGTCACATTGGGGCCTGGAGCCCACTTGCCGAACAGAAAGCGACTGCTGAGTTCCTGAAGGACAAAGCGGCAATCAAAGAGTATCTGCACTCCTTCCGCAGTGAACTCGAAGAACGTCTTCAGCTAATATATGAAGGTATCCAACAGTTAAAGGGAAAGGGCTATCAGGTAGACGCGGTTACACCTCAGGCGGCCATTTATCTTACTATTAAGCTCGATCTGGTAGGCTCCTCAGTCTCTGGCCGCTTATTGGACACTCAGTCCGATGTTACAGAATATATCTTATCTGAGGCAAAGCTGGCAGTAGTGCCGTTCTACGCTTTTGGTGCCGATAGAAGTTCACCCTGGTACAGGCTCAGCGTCGGTACTTGTAAGAAAGAAGAACTGCCAGCCATGTTCGAGGGTTTGGAAAAAGCGCTTAGCAAGTTGTCGCGGTAGCGCTATTTCTTCTTTTTTAGTTCTGCTATTTCCAGTGCTTTTGCTATAGTACTTACGTCCAGCTTTTTGCCCTTAATTATCTTCTCTTCGTCCAGCAGGTAGATGGATGGTGTTGTCTGCACGTCATATTTGGCCCAGTACTTCGATGCATTCTTCGGGTCCCATATGTGCTGCCACTCCTCCAGTTTATGTTTCTTAATGAATTCTCTCCATTTCAGTTCTTCTTTGTCCACGTTGAAAGCCCACACCCTCATACCTTTAGCCTTCAGCTCTGCCCTGTACAGCGAGTCTATTTGTGGTATTTCCTTAATGCAGTGTCCGCAATCCGGCGAATAAAATATCAGTAGCGTATATTTCGCGTTGTAGTCGTACAACGACTTAGGGTTTAGTTCCACATCCACTGCCTGCAGCTCCGGTGCCGGGTTGTCAATCAGGTTAGGTGCTATCTTCTTTGCTCTGTCTATGTATTTGGCCAGGTCTTCATCACTTAGCCAGCTTGCATCTCCCTTCATGTAGTAGTTCCCCACCAGGTGAACAAATAGTTTATCCATCCCCATGATCTTCGAGGTCTGTGCATTGGTGCTTAGCCAGTTTAGGGTGTATCGGAACAAGTGTTCACTACCTCTCATCTTCGATAGTATCATGTCTGCGTTCTCTATTGCTGTATCCGGGTTGTACACCAGCCGGTTGAAGTACTCGTCCAGTCGCGACTGTAATATTGGGGTGTGTATCAACCTGTCGTCCTGGAAGTTGAATCCATCCCAGTAATGCGCTTTGTAGTATCTGTATCCATAGTTGCTGTCTACCTTCCCATCTTCTGTATGGTGTACACCCTCTGGTATCTCTGGTAGCTCCAGCGCGTTGAATATGGATGCTAACAGGTTCCCACCATGCGAGGCTACGTATTTCCTCCTGTATTCCTTTAGCTCCTCACCGGCCTTTGTTATTTGCTTATGTATGGTGGCACTGTCAGCTTTTGTAGTTGCCTTAGCCAGTGCCGACTGATATCCCTGTTGTTCTTTGGAGAAGTTCACCAGAAATTCCTGGTAAGCTTTGAAGTCGTTGTTTAACGGCGAGCCTTTAAATGCTACACTTTTGGGTAGGTCGTCCATGGCAGCGGTAGCAGTAAGGTCATCGCCATTGTTTAGCAAAAACTCAAAATAGCTCTTCAGGTCGTGCGATAAAATCATATATATCCCACCTGTTGTCTTTTCGCTGTTGGTAAATACAGCCACCCCGTTCTTATCCATCCTGGTGGAGTCAGACTTATATATAGTAGGAAACGGCTTGCCATAGTAGTGGGCCAGGTACAGCATGCTGTCTTTCCGGTCTGTTAGTTTAATGGTTATCTTATATCCATCCTTTGCCGTTAGTTGTAGCGAATATAGTAGCGCAAGCAGTAAGCCTATGGTCAGTCTCATTCAGGAAATTTAGCTAGTCTTTTACTATTATAAGACAGCTCAGCCGTCTATTTTGTTTGGTGCATTTTCATATAAATTAATCCATCTTCCGTTCTCTGCACGTCTCCTTCGTCCAGCATCTGCCGCAAGTGGTGCAGCATCTGTTCTCTGGTGCCATTGGTCAAACCCGATAGGATCTGTTCTATAGTCCGTGGCTTCGAATCAGCCAGTATGCTTCTCAGGTTTGCCACTATCTGGTTTCCGGTGCTGCCACCGTGCCGCGCATCACATATGTCGCAGTGGCCGCAGTTATCCTTTGTATCCTCCCCGAAGTAGTTCAGTATATACCGCTCCCTGCATTCTTTAGTTTCTGTTAGCAGCCCCATCATCGCCCTCGTTCTGGCCTCATGTCTTTTCCTCAGGGTATGTATCCTGTTTAGGTCTATTAGCAGGTGGTTGCTGTCTACTCTCAGGTGATGAAAGTATAGTTGCGGCCCCTCCTTGGGTAGCAGGTACTCTATCACTTCCATCTGGTGCAGGCGCAGCAGCAGCTCCTGCGCCGTTCCCTGGGTCATTTTGGCTTGCTTCGCCACTACGGCCAGTCGTATGGGCGTGGGGTAGTAGAACACCGATCCGTATAGCCGTAGTAGTGATACGCAGATCATTTCCAGCTCCGGATGGCTCTTATATAGGTCTTCCAGCACATGCCTGTCTACCAGGAACCGCACACTTGCCGGATTATATACAGCATCAGTCAGGGTCCACAGTCCCTCCCGTTCCAGTAGTCTTACCGCATTGCTGGCAGGCAACGCCTGCAGATTAAATCTTTTGCAGAAGGCGGAAAGGTCAAACGGATAGTACTGTTCTGGCTCCACGCCTATGGGTATCTGCAGGTATTCACATACCGATTGGTACACCTTTCTCAGGTAGGCTTCTGGCGGAAAGTTCAGCTCAGTGCTTTGCTCCAGTCTCTGCAGGTCATTCACATGATATAGCGCCAGCGCCATAGCCTCTTTTCCATCCCTGCCTGCTCTGCCTGCTTCCTGGTAGTACGACTCCGGGTCTTCAGGAGCATCGTAATGAATCACCAGGCGCACGTCCGGCTTGTCTATGCCCATCCCAAATGCGGTTGTGGCCGCCATGGTCTTCACCTCGTCATTCATCCAGGCCTTCTGCGCTGCTTCTCTTTTGTCTCTCGCCATCCCGGCATGGTAGGCAAGGGTCGGTACCCCCAGGTTGCCAAGTGTCTTCGCAAGTGTCTCCGTCTGTTTCCTGCTTCTGCAGTATATGATGGTGCTGCCTCCATTGGCTTCTATCGCCCTTAGGGTTTCTCCCGGCTTGTTATCCGTATACCTTATGTCGTAGTGTATATTGGTTCGCTTAAAGCTTTCTTTATATGTTACTGGCCTCCTCAGTTCCAGGTGCTTCGCTATGTCTTCCTGGACTTCCTTCGTGGCGGTTGCTGTCAGTGCCAGTATAGGCACTTTTGGAAACTCGGCTCTCACTGCAGCAATTTTCAGGTAGTCAGGCCTGAAGTCATGACCCCATTGCGATACGCAATGTGCTTCATCTACAGCTATCATGCTCAGGTCAAATTCAGGCAGGTATTCCTTGAATAGCTTGCTTTGTAGTCTTTCTGGCGACACATACAGTAGTTTGTATGGTCCGTGCAGCATGTTCTGCAGCGTCCTCTCTACCTCTTTGTAGTGCATCCCTGCTTGTAAAAAGGCTGCGTCTATCCCCAGTTTCTTTAGTCTTTCCACCTGGTCCTGCATCAGGGCTATCAGGGGCGATATCACCAGGCAAAATCCATCCATCGCCAGCGCCGGCAGTTGGTAACATAGCGATTTCCCACCTCCGGTCGGTAGCAGGGCTAGTGTGTCTCTTTTCTGTAATATATTGTTGATGATGTCCTCCTGCAGGGGTCGGAAGGTCTTGTACCCCCAGTGGGTTTGTAGCAACCGCAGTAGATCACTCAATGTCGCAGCATTTTATTCTTTACCTAATCAGCCATACACTTTATCTACAAACACAGGCTTCAGCCCGTACTTCCACACATGTCCCTTTATCTCCTGTTGTTGCATCAGTTCTTGCAGACTACTCGTCGCTATCCAGTTGCATTCGTTGAATCTGCTCACCTGGTGGGGCATGAATTGTACTGATACGCCCAGCCGTTCCGGAGTCACTCCCAGCAATATCACATTCTTCACTTTCAGGGTGTCCCGTATCAGGTGCCAGGCTACCACGGTCTCATCAGTCAGCTTTATTATGTTGTAATCTTCGTCCGAAAGCTGACACGCCTGAAGCATTTTTCTAAGCTGTATTTCTTCAGCTCCTGCGGGCTCAAAGGGGGTGCTTACTACCACGGTAGGGCGGGGTGGAAGGGCGTCCAGGGCACCTGAACTATCAATCCAGAAGGCATCCCATTTCGCATTGATAATCTGTGTGTTAATGATGTCAGGAAATTCACTCATCGTCGCTTCCGTTCGCCGAAATGGCAAGATTAACAAGCCCTGCCGGCTTTTTTTTGTTTCTTTGCGAAATTAATCTATTTCTCTTCTAATTATTTGACATTTATGAGTGTATCCACTTTAGATATCAAGGTGCAGAAAGTCGACAAGAGTAGAATTCAGCAGCTTGATCCATCTAACATCCAGTTCGGTAAGTTATATTCTGACCACATGTTTGTGGCCCACTACGAAAATGGTGAGTGGAAACAACCTGAAATTATCCCTTATGGCAATCTTAGCCTCAGCCCGGCTACAACCTTCTTTCACTATGGTCAGGCTATCTTCGAAGGGGTAAAGGCCTACAAAGATGCTAATGGAAACACACTGATCTTCCGCCCATACGACAACTGGAAACGCCTCAACCGCTCCGGCGAACGCATGGCTATGCCTGAGGTTCCTGAAGAGTTGTTCGTTGAAGGTATGCGTGCCCTCATCGAGCTCGATCAGAACTGGGTGCCTTCTGGCGAAGGAACATCCCTCTACATCCGTCCCTTCCTTGTTGCCACAGATGAGTTCATCGGTGTAAAACCTGCAGAGAAGTTCACGTTCATGATCATCTCCAGCCCTGCTGGCCCATATTATGCCAAGCCGGTGTCCATCTATATTCAAAATAAGTACGTCCGGGCGTTCCCTGGCGGTATAGGCTACACCAAGGCTGCAGGTAATTACGGCGCCACCATGTACCCTGTCATGAAGATCCGCCAGATGGGTTACGACCAGATCCTCTGGACAGACGGTATCGAGCACAAGTACGTTCAGGAGATCGGTACTATGAATGTGTTCTTCGTCATCGACGGAAAGGTTATCACGCCAAACATCACCGATACCATTCTCGAAGGCGTAAGCAGAGATAGCGTTATTACCATTCTAAAGGAAAAAGGTATTGAGGTCACCGAAAGGCCTATCACTATAGCCGAACTGGAAGAGGCTTCTCGTGCAGGTAAGCTCCAGGAGGCGTTTGGTACCGGTACCGCAGCCTCCATCGCTCCCATTGCAGATCTTACATATAACGACCACAAGATGGTCCTGCCCCCTGTCGAGCAGTGGGAGACAGCTAATTGGCTGAAGAAAGAGCTGGGAGATATCCGTTACGGCCGCAAGGAAGACACCCACGGATGGATTCTGAAAATCTGACAATTATCTTACCATTATATGTATTAGAAAGCCTGCCCACCAGCAGGCTTTCTTTTTAATTGCTCGTTAACCAATAACAAACAGCATGTTAAGCGCTCCCGTTGGGAATGTGAGATTTCTTACCGGTCATACATTTGATGCATCATTAAAGCTTCCACTATGAGCCCCTGGTCTATCCCGCAGGAAATGCAGCCAAAGCAGCACAACTACAAGCATCGCCCAGTCCAGAAGAAGAATCTCCTGCTCTCTCTGCTGATACCCCTGGTCTTAGCTATCCTCAGCATCCCCCTCTACCTTCTGTTGATCATGAAAGCTATTGAGTTCTTGCAATAGCCCTCCCTGCGTACTCTTCTAGAGTTCTATATATATGAAAAAAGAGCTGCCCGCAGGCAGCTCTTTGCTATCTGGTAATTTTTCTTGATTATAATGTTTGTGTCAGGTTTCCTGAGAAAGTAGTTGTCTCCGAAGAAACGCCGGTGACCGTAATTTCAGGAACCGAAACAGTTACTTTGCCTCCCTCAATTTTAACCGTTGCGTCAGGGTTGCCAGATGCCGTAGACCCCCAGGCCTGGCTGTTTCCGTTTGATGTAATAGAAACAGATATTGCAAGCTCATTGGGGTCATTTGCAACGTCTACAATCTTGTAGCTACCATCAGCGGTTGGCAACGCATTGTTGTCAAAGTAGATACTAAAGCCAGCCACGTCAGAAACACCATTGTTACCAGAGCCTGCCAGGATACCGCCCATTCCAGTGACTGCCATGGCATTATAGGTAGTTCCACCAATCTTAAACTGGTTCTTGCCCAGGCCATTGCCAGTGCCATTGTCATCTTTTTTCTTACAAGCTGTAAACATCAGAGCCACAGCAGCGGTTGATAGAAGGAGTTTTTTCATTGTATGGGTGTTTTTATATTTTGACCGTGAAGCTAAATAATAGATATTAATAATTCAAGCCCTTACATAAAATACTTTCAATCATATATCTATACTTGCTCCATTATCCATACACATCCCGTTCGTCATGATATCTCCCATCCTGCCTCCTAAGTCCCTGCAGACTAGCACCTCTGGTCATACCTGCTGCTATGCTTCAGCAAGCTATCAGTGTGCCACCTACAGGCACTCTGGAGTGCATCTGAATAGGGTCTGAGTTGGAGTATGGTTGGAGTATCCTTGGAGTATAGTTGGAGTATAGTTGGAGTTAGACCGGTTCTGCAAGGGAGAAAAGACACAGGAGCTAGGAAGTATCCGAGGGTAAATCATACTTCAGGCCAACTCCTAAATGGGATGGAAACCCGGGGAGCGCAGCCGGCTGCGAGTCCCTTCAAATATACGAAATCGCAGCCCCATTTACAAGTTTCAGGCTGTCTTTTTCTCTTCCTTCTTATCTGTACAATCGCCTTTGCGGATTTTTATTTTGCCCATTACCCTAATATATCCGTATATTTGCACTCCCAAAAAATCTACTCAAAAAGGAGGACGTAAATCTTGGAAGAAAATCAAACTATTTCTCAACCACAAACAACCCTCGAGTCTACATCTCATGATGATTTCGACTGGAGCGTTGACAAACGCAATGTTGCATCCTATTCTAAGGAAAAGCGTGAGCAACTTGAACAGGTGTATGACAGCACCTTTAAGGCTGTTGCAGATTCTGAACTGCTTCAGGGTATCATCGTAGGTGTTACCAAGACTGATGTTATCATCAACATCGGCTTCAAATCAGATGGTCTCGTTTCTATGAACGAATTCCGCGACTTGCAGGACATTAAGATCGGCGACGAAGTGGAAGTAATGGTCGTAGAAAAAGAAGACCGCCACGGGCACCTGAACCTGAGCCGTAAAATGGCTCGCGCTACTCGTGCATGGCAGAAGATCGTTGAGTTCTACAAAACCGGCGAAGTGGTTACTGGTACCATCACATCCAAGACCAAAGGTGGTCTTATCGTGGATGTATATGGTCTCGAAACCTTCCTTCCTGGTTCTCAGATCGACGTGAAGCCTGTAACTGACTATGATCAGTACGTGGGTAAGACTATGGACTTCAAGGTTGTGAAGATCAACGAAGCGATCCGCAACGCCGTAGTTTCACACAAAGCGCTTATCGAAAGCGATATCGAACAGCAGCGTAGTGTTATCATCGGCCAGCTTGAAAAAGGTCAGGTACTTGAGGGTACTGTTAAGAATGTTACCGACTTCGGTGCGTTCATCGATCTTGGCGGCGTAGATGGTCTCCTATATATCACTGATATCAGCTGGGGTCGTGTATCTCACCCAAGCGAAGTATTGGAAAACGGACAGAAGCTTAACGTCGTGGTTCTCGACTTCGATGACGAGAAGAAGCGTATCAGCCTCGGTCTGAAGCAACTTACCGCTCACCCATGGGACAACCTTCCTGCTGAAATCACAGAAGGTGCTAAGGTGAAGGGTAAGATCGTAAACATCGAAGATTATGGTGCATTCCTTGAGATCATGCCAGGCGTAGAAGGCCTTGTGCACGTTTCAGAGATCACATGGTCTTCTCAGCCTATCAACGCGAAGGAGTTCTTCAAGATGGGTGATGAATACGAAGCAGTAGTAGTTACTCTGGATAAGGACGAGCGCAAGATGAGTCTTTCTATCAAGCAAATGACAGAAGACCCATGGGATACTATCGAGAACAAGTTCCCGATCGACAGCCGCCACAAAGGTGTTGTGAAGAACATCACTCCTTATGGTGTGTTTGTAGAGCTGGAGACTGGTATCGGCGGTATGATCCACATCAGCGACCTGAGCTGGATAAAGCGTTTCAACCACCCAAGCGAGTTCACTAAGACTGGCGAAGAAATCGAAGTGGCTATCCTTAGCATTGATAAGGAAAACCGCAAGCTGGCTCTTGGTCACAAGCAACTGGAAGAAGATCCTTGGAATACCTTCGAAACTGTGTTCCCAATCGGCTCTATGCACGAAGGTCACGTTACCAAGAAGGATGAAAAGGGTGCAATGGTACAGCTGCAGTACGGCCTTGAGGCTTACTGCCCTGCACGTCACCTCCGCAAGGAAGATGGCACTAACGTAGAAGCAGATGAAACACTGCCATTCATGATCATCGAGTTCGATCGTAATGACAAGCGTATCATGGTTTCTCACAGCAAGGTTTGGGAACAAAGCAAAGCTGAAGAGAAAGATGCTGCACGTAAGGCTGACAGAGCAGATGCTGAAAACACCAAGAAGGCAGTAAAGAATGTTCAGAGCAAGGTTGAAAAACCAACTCTGGGTGATCTTGGCGCTCTTGCAGCTCTGAAGGATAAGTTCAAGAAAGCAGAAGACGAAGCTGGCTCTACAGGTAGCGATACCTCAGCAGAATAGTCTTTTCTTTAAATAACAACAGAAAGCCACTCCGAAACGGGTGGCTTTCTTGTATTCAGCAGACCAACTCAGTACCGATCAGAACATGCTCTGGTATAGTTATTTTATCAATACAGCGTGTGTGGTTCGTGGAATGGGAGAATAAGCCAAATGAGTATCAATGACCGTCAGCAGAAGAAGATTCTTACAGCTTAGCACATTCGCCAGTGCTTCGTTATTTATTCCCTCGTTTCTCACTTCTATCGCCTCACTCGGCAATTCCACAAATAAGAAGCTGATCATACTACAGCTTACCGGCGGCAACGACGGACTCAATACTGTTATCCCTTATCGAAATGACATTTATTATAAGAGCCGGCCAACTATAGCCATCCAAAGAAATGCGGTGCTACCTCTTACTGATGAAGCGGGCCTTCACCCGGCCCTCCAACATCTTGGTACTATGTACCACAATGGCTACTTAAGCATCGTCAACAAT
>Ga0196970_1001669_pt1 | contig 13828 bp, 18 predicted proteins | sample S1v_513CmetaG_FD_148672 | JGI IMG/M metagenome (GOLD analysis project Ga0196970, IMG submission 148672) | Soil microbial communities from Anza Borrego desert, Southern California, United States - S1+v_5-13C | ecosystem: Environmental > Terrestrial > Soil > Desert | place: USA: California... | reverse complement strand
GACGACGCGCGCGAGCTTCGACAGGCCGAGGATCCGGTCGCCCGGGAGGTACCCGACGTGCGCGACACCGACGAACGGCAGCAGGTGGTGCTCGCACACCGAGTGGACGGGGAGCGAGCGACCGAGGACGAGCTGGCGGTACCCGCCGTCGTTCGGGAAGGTGGTGAGGTCGAAGGCGCGCGGACTGAGCATCTCCGACCAGGCCTGAGCCATCCGCCTGGGGCTGGCGGCCATTCCGGGCGCGGTGAGGTCGACCCCGAGGGCGTCGAGGAAGGCGGCGGCGGCGTCGGCTGCGCCGGCCAGGTCACGCACCGGCTGGTCGGGCACGACGCGCAGGACTGGACGGTGCGGCTGGTTGCCCGCGTCGAGGAGCGCTTCGGTGAGCTGCTGCTCGGTGAGCTGTTCGGTGGTCATGCCGGGCTCCTGTCGCTGGTCCGTCCGCGGCCTGTGGCTTCTAAATGGAAGATTGGTGTACGTTAGATCCGATGGTGGCCGGAGTCAACCGGGAGGCGACGATGACCGAGGACTTCGTACGACGCGTCTCCGGGGTCGCGGCGCTCGCCGACCCCGTGCGCCGCGCGCTCTACGAGCGCGTCGGTGAGCAGGACGACGCGCTCAGCCGCGAGCAGGTCGCGGCGCTCGCCGACGTCCCCGTGCACACCGCCCGGTTCCACCTCGACCGCCTCGTGCAGGCGGGCCTGCTGGAGGTCGAGTACCGCCGGCTGAGCGGCCGCTCGGGTCCGGGAGCGGGGCGGCCCGCGAAGCTCTACCGGCGCGCGGCGCGCGACGTCGCCGTCTCCGTGCCGCCGCGGCGGTACGACCTCGCGGGCATGCTCCTGGCCGATGCCGTCGAGGAGTCCGCCGGCACCGGCGTCCCCGCGACCGACGCACTGCATGCCGTGGCCCGACGTCGGGGCCGCGCGATCGCCGACCCGCCGGCGGACCGACCGGGCACTGCCACGGGCGCGACGGCGCCCGGGGAGCGGGTCGACGTCGTCGGGCGGGCCTGCGCGCTGCTGGCCGAGCACGGGTACGCCCCGCGCGTCGTCGGCGGTGAGATCCACCTCGCGAACTGCCCCTTCCACGCCCTGGTCCGCGAGCACACGCAGCTCGTGTGCGGCATGAACCTCGCACTTCTCGACGGCCTCGCGGAGGCGCTCGGCGCCCGGGAGGACGGTCCTCCCCCCGTGCGGGCGCGGCTCGACCCCGCCGAGGGCCGCTGCTGCGTCGTGCTCGAGGTGGCGCCGACCGGCTGAAGCGCCGATGCCCGGTGAGTGGCCGGAACCGCCGCCCGGGTTGGCCAAGACTTCGACATGGGTCAATATGTGGGGGTGACCGATCGCCCCAGTGTCCTGTTCGTCTGCGTCCACAACGCCGGCCGCTCCCAGATGGCCGCCGGGTGGCTGAACCACCTCTCCGGGGGCGCGGTCGAGGTGCGCTCCGCCGGCTCCCTCCCGGCCGACCAGATCAACCCGGCGGCCGTCGAGGCGATGCTCGAGGTGGGCGTCGACATCCGCGCGGAGCGCCCCAAGGTGCTCACCACCGAGGCCGTGCAGGCGTCCGACGTCGTCATCACCATGGGCTGCGGCGACGTGTGCCCGGTGTTCCCGGGCAAACGGTACGAGGACTGGGCGCTCGACGACCCCGCCGGGCAGGGCCTCGAGGCGGTCCGGCCGATCCGCGACGAGATCCGCGGGCGCGTCGAGGGGCTCCTCGCCGAGCTGGGCGTCCCCGTCGTCCCGACCGCCTGATCCCGATGGACCTGAGGATCTTCACGGAGCCGCAGCAGGGCGCCTCCTACGACGACCTGCTGGCGGTCGCCCAGGCCACCGAGCGGCTCGGCTTCGACGCGTTCTTCCGCTCCGACCACTACCTGGCCATGGGTGACCGCGACGGCCTGCCCGGCCCCACCGACGCGTGGACGACGCTCGCCGGGCTTGCCCGCGAGACCAGCCGGGTGCGCCTCGGCACCCTGGTCACGTCCGCCACCTTCCGGCACCCCGGCATCCTCGCGATCCAGGTGGCGCAGGTCGACCAGATGTCGGGCGGCCGTGTCGAGCTCGGCCTCGGCGCGGGCTGGTTCGCCGCCGAGCACGCCGCCTACGGCATCCCGTTCCCGGAGCGCCGGTTCGGCCTCCTCACGGAGCAGCTCGAGGTGGTCACCGGGCTCTGGGGCACGCCCGTCGGCGAACGCTTCTCCTTCGCGGGCGAGCACTACACCCTGACCGACTCGCCTGCCCTTCCGAAGCCGGTGCAGCAGCGTGCGGTCGCGCCCGGCCGGCCGGGCGTCCCGGTGATCATCGGCGGCGGCGGCCCGCGCCGGACGCCGGCGCTCGCGGCCCGCTTCGCCGACGAGTTCAACCTGCCGTTCCCGGACCTCGCGGCCCTGCCGGCGGCGTACGCGACCGTGGCGCGCGCGTGCGAGTCGATCGGGCGCGACCCGGCCACCCTGCGCCGGTCGGTCGCGCTCGTCCTGTGCGTCGGTGCGGACGACGCCGAGGTGTCCCGCCGGGCGGCCGCGATCGGACGTGACCCGGCCCAGATGCGCGCCGCCGGCGTGGCGGGCACGGTGTCGGAGGCCGTGGACCGCCTGGGTGCCCTCGCCGACGCCGGTGCCGAGCGGGTGTACCTCCAGGTCCTCGACCTGGCAGACCTCGACCACCTGGAGCTGGTCGCCGCCGAGGTGGCGCCGCGCGTCCGCTAGGGCGAGGCGGGGTCCGCGTCGGGGGCGCGCGCGCCGGCGGGAGCGTCGGCGTCGGACGCCGACGTGCGCCCGGCCTCGGTGCGCCCAGCCTGCACCAGCCCGGCGACCGCCAGGAGAACCAGCCCGACCAGCAGCACGTTGCGCACGGCGAGGGCCAGCGCGACGCCGAGCTCGCCGGTCAGCAGGTCCTCGTAGCCCCACGGGAAGACGACCTGGGTCAGCCCCGCGGCGACGAGCAGCAGGGCGGCGGCGGAGGGCAGCCACCGGCCCCACCGGGCTGACCGGCCGGCGAGCAGGGCGACGACCGGAGGGGCCAGCCACGAGAGGTACTGCGGCGAGCCGACCTTGTTCACCACCACGAGGAGGCTCAGCAGCAGCAGCGCGCCCGGCAGGAGCGCCAGCCCTGCGCGGCCGCGCCGGCCGGCCCACCAGATCAGGCCCGCGGCCGCCCCGGCGCTCAGGGCGAGGGCGACGTCCAGGGCCTTCGCGACGTCGGTCGTCTCCGGCGGCGTGAGCTCCCAGGTCACGAGCTCCTCGTTCAGCCGGAGCACCGGCTCCGACCCGTCGACGGCTTGGCCGATGATCCACGGCGTCGCGGCGACCGACTCGATCTGCAGGCCGCGTCCCGTCTGGGTCGTCAGGAACGAGCCCACGTCGGCCAGCCCGCCGCCCACGGCCACCGCCGCGACGACGACCGCGGACACGGCCGCTGCAGGCAGGACCACGTCACGCACGGGCCGCCGGGCGACCACCGCGAGCGGCAGCAGCACCGCGCCGGGTGCGACCTTGATCCACGCACCGACGGTGAGCAGTGCGGCGGCGAGCCGCGGCCGGCGTGCGGCCGCGAGGAGCGCGAGCACGAGCACCGGCGCGACGACGCCGTCCAGCCGTCCCATCGCGACCGGGCCGAGCGCGGCGAGGAAGGCGAGCCACCACGCCGCCGCCAGGGCTCCGCGGCGACCGTGCCGCAGGAGGGCCGCGACGGCGACGCCGTCCAGGATCGTGACCAGCAGGCACCAGCCGATGGCGTACGCGGTGGTCGACGTGGCACTCCCGAGGGCGGGGAGCACCATCGGCACGATCGCGCCCGCCGGGTACACCCACGGGCCGTCGAGGACCGGCCAGATGCCGTGCGCCGTCCCGAGCCACATCCACCAGCGGTACAGGTCGACGTCGTGGAACGACGCTGCGGGCGCCAGCACGACGCCGACGTAGGCCAGCCACGCGTGGACGAGCGCGAAGGCGGCCCAGACCGCCGTCGAGCGGCTCCGGAGCAGCACGCCTACGACGCCGGTTCGGTGGTCAGCGAGCGGCGTCAGTAGCCCGACATCGTGGCCGCGGGGATGAGGAACAGGAACGGGATGAGGAACAGCAGGCCGAAGATCACGCCCAGGCCGACGCCGACCCAGCCGACGATCATGCCCGCGACCGCCATGCCGTCACCGTTCTCGCCGGTCTCCCGGATCTGCTTCCGCGCCATCGGCGCCATGATCACCGCGGCCACCGAGCCCACGAACGGGAGGGCGGAGAGGCCGCAGATCGCCGCGATGAGCGCCACGACGGCCAGCGTGTTCGTGGGCCGGGCCACGGGGGCGTAGTACGGGTACGGCTGCGCGTACCCCGGCTGCGCGTACCCGCCCTGGGCGTAGCCCGGCTGCGCGTACTGGCCGTACGGCTGCTCGTACGGCTGGACAGGCGCCTGGGCGTACGGCTGCTGCTGACTGGGCTCACCCGCGGGGGTGGGGTTCTGCTCGCTCACGACGCCTCCCGTTGCTGTCCCTCGACACGCGCGGATCAGCATCCCATACCCGCTCCGCACGGCGTGGTGGATCGCTACAGTTCGCACGGGCCGCGCGGGGTGCCCCCTCCAGCACCCCTGGACGACGACCCCACGACCGAGGGAGTCAGGGCATGAGCAGTATCGGATGGCGGGTGCACGGCGACGGCCGTCGGGTGGGTCCCGGGACGGTGGTGAACCCGGACGAGCGCCTCAGCTGGCCGCGGACCATCGGCATCGGCATGCAGCACGTGGTGGCGATGTTCGGCGCCACGTTCCTCGTGCCTCTCATCACCGGGATGCCCCCGGCGACGACCCTGTTCTTCTCCGCGGTCGGCACCGCGCTCTTCCTGGTGATCACTGGCAACCGCCTGCCGAGCTACCTCGGCTCGTCGTTCGCCTTCATCGCGCCGCTCGCAGCGGTGGCGGGCACCGAGGACGGTCGGCTCACGCCGGAGACCATCCCGACGGCGCTCGGCGGCATCGTCCTCACCGGCCTCCTGCTCGCCGTGGTCGGCCTCGTGGTGCACGTCGCCGGCCACCGCTGGATCGACGTCGTCATGCCGCCCGTGGTGACGGGCGCCATCGTCGCGCTCATCGGGTTCAACCTCGCCCCGGCGGCCTGGAACAACGTGAAGCTCGCCCCGGTCACCGCGATCGTCACGCTCGCGGCCATCATCCTGACCACCGTGCTCTTCCGCGGGATCCTGGGGCGGCTCGCGATCCTCATGGGCGCGATCGTCGGCTACCTGGTCGCCTGGCTGCGTGACGAAGTCAGCTTCGACGCCGTGCGCGACGCGGACTGGATCGGCCTGCCGACGTTCCACACGCCCGAGTTCTCGTGGAACGTCATCGGCCTGTTCGCACCCGTGGTGTTCGTCCTCGTCGCCGAGAACGTCGGCCACGTGAAGTCCGTCGCGGCGATGACCGGCCAGGACCTCGACGCCCGCATCGGCCGCGCGCTGCTCGCCGACGGCGTCGCGACGACGCTGGCCGGCGTCGGCGGCGGTTCCGGCACGACGACCTACGCCGAGAACATCGGCGTCATGGCGGCCACGCGCGTCTACTCGACGGCGGCGTACTGGGTCGCAGCGATCACCGGCCTGGCGCTGAGCATGTCGCCGAAGTTCGGCGCCCTGATCTTCACCATCCCGGCGGGCGTGCTCGGCGGGGCGGCGACGGTGCTCTACGGCATGATCGGCGTCCTGGGCGCCCGCATCTGGGTGCAGAACAAGGTCAACTTCGCGGACCCCGTCAACCTCACGACAGCGGCCGTGGCGCTGATCATCGGCATCGCGGACTACACGTGGGTCGCCGGCGACATGACGTTCAAGGGCATCGCGCTCGGCACCGGTGCGGCCCTGGTGATCTACCACGTGATGCGGGTGGTGGCGAAGTGGCGCGGCACGCACACCGAGCCGGCCAGCCCCGCGTCGGTCCCGGGTGGCGACGAGCTCGCTGCGGCGCGCGCCGTCGCCGAGCAGCCGGCCTTCGCCGATGCGCCGATCGGCCCCGGTCCCGTGGTCGCCGAGGACGCCACCGCCGCCGAGCCGGCCGCCGATGACGACGCGACGCGCGAGGCGCCCGAGGCGGAGCGCGAGCCGGTCAAGGACTAGCCCGGCGGTCGCTCCGTCACGACTGACGACGTGCGCCGCACCTGCTGCCGAGAGGCGGAGGTGCGGCGCACGTCGTCGTGACGGGGGCGGCTCAGCCCTCGGCGGGAGGGGCCGGCGTCGCGGGGGCGGTCGGCTCGCCCGTGGGTGCCTCGGTGGGCTCGGCCGTCGGGCCGGCCGGGGCGCCGACCAGCGCCTCCTCCAGGGGCACGCAGCCGGCGACGCCCACGAGCGGGTCGCCCAACGTCAGGGTGACCTCTTCCCGGGGGATCATGGCCTCCCACTTGGTGCCGAGGACCAGGTCGACGCTGGCGTCCTCCCGCGTGTCGAGCATCAGGGCGGCGTCGGGGATGGTCGAGGCCAGGGTGTAGGCGCCGGCCAGGCCGGCGACGCCGAACTGGATCCGGGCGGTGCCGTCGAACGGCGCCTGGAAGTTGCCGGTGTCCATCTGGACGAAGCCGCGCGAGGCGAGCAGCTCAGCGGTGCTGCCGGCCAGGCCCGCGCGGGACGTGGAGTTGAGCACGTGGATCTGGATGGACGCGTAGGCGACGGACACCGCGCCCTCGGGCGGGCAGGGCGCCGGACGGCCCGCGAGGCCGATGTCCGGCGTCTTCGTGGTGAACTCCCGGTCGAGGAACTCACCGTCCATCGCGCCGGTGTAGACGGCGGCGGCACCGAGGCCGGCCAGCGAGAGGCCGGCGATCAGGGTGCCGAAGAGCACAGCTTGGCGCTCGTGCTTGTGCCGGCGGCGCAGCGCACGTTGCTGCTGGGGGGTCAGCTGCTTCATCAGTCGTCCAGCACCAGCACCCTGGCGTGCAGCACGGGTCGCTGCTGCAGCGCGGCACGAACGGCGCGGTGCAGACCGTCCTCCAGGTACATGATGCCCTTGTACTGCACCACGTGGGCGAAGAGGTCACCGTAGAAGGTGGAGTCCTCCGACAGCAGCGTGTCCAGGTTCAGCGTGCGCTTGGTGGTCACCAGCTCGTCGAGGCGGACCTGGCGGGGCGGCACCTCCGCCCACTGCTTGGGCGTGGTGAGGCCGTGGTCCGGATACGGACGACCCTCGCCGACCCCCTTGAAGATCACGGGTGGAGTCTACTGGGCGGGAGGACGCGGGGCCGTCCACCCCTGGGGTGAGGTCGGGCCGTCAGGTGTCATCGGCCTCGGGTCGGCCGACCGCAGCGAGCCAGGCGTCGATCTCGGCACGGTGGTCGTCGAGGAAGGCCTGCTCGATCGCGTCACGCCGCGCCGCGCGGATCCGGTCGTACCCGACGTCGTCACGGCAGGTGAGGTCGGCGACCGCGACCGCCGTCTCGAGCGCTGCGACGTCGGCGGCGCCGGCGCGGTCGACGACGACGGGGACGTCGCTGCCCTCGGTGCCCGGCCCGAGCACCCCGGCCAGTGCTTCGGACACGAGGCCCATCGCGTCATCGGGAACCGTGAGCCCGGGGTACCCGGCGTCGGCCATGCATGCGGACCATGCCCCGGCGGCATCGACGACCTCCGGGTCCGAGTCCACCGAGTCGAGCGTGCGGAGGATCTCCGTGGGCAGGCCGGGGGAGAGCCATGCCTCGCCGGCGGGGTCGACCTCGTGGCGTGCGCGGCCCTGGCACCCCGCGGTGGTCCAGTCGTAGGGCTCCGGCTCGGCGCCCGGCTCCGGCGCTGCGTTGGTCGTCCCCCACAGGGCAGCCTCGTAGGCCGTCCGTTCGCTGTCGCTCATCGCGGCCACGGCGGCCGCGTTGACGTCCTCGAACGTCTGGGGTTCGGCGTGCAGCGCGCCCCACACGAGGCCGTACCCGTACTGCTGGGCGAACCCGAGGGTCCCCGGCTCGGCGTCCGTCGGGCCGTCCGCCCGGGCGGCGTCCCCGGAGGTCGGCACGGGTGTGTAGGGGAAGCCGAGGTCGGCCATGCAGGCGGCGATGCGCTCCTGGACCTGGGTCTCCGCGGCCGCCCGGGCCTCGGCGTCCATGGTGACGGACGCGGCGGCCAGGTACGTCGTGAGGGGGCCGGCCTCGGCCATGGTCGGTGCGGCTTCCGGGTCCGCGGACGAGGCGCAGGCTCCGGCGAGCAGGACGCTGGCGACCAGCGCAGCGGACGGCGCACCTGACGTCCGGATGCGGCGACGGAACTCCACGGAGCGAGCGTGGCACGGCCGCGGTTGCGGCGTCGTCATACCCGGGGGGCACGCCGCCGGGTCAGGGGCTCAGCGGCAGGTGCAGCGCTGGCTCGGCGGCACGGAGGCGAGCACCGCGTCCTTGTGCATGCCGCAGCCGGACCAGGTGACCTTGCCGCAGGTGGCGCATCGGGCGGGGCTGCACATTCGTCGTCTCTCCTTCTGACGGGCTACGAGGGTCGAACCATACCCCGGGGGGTATGGCTCGAGCAAGCGACGACAGCTGGTCAGGCCGCCTGTGCGCCGTCGCCGGCGACGGCTGTGAGGACCGCGCGTAGGCGCGTCGCGGCGTCCGCGGCCACGTCGGCGAGAGCAGCGTTGCCGGTGACGCCCACCATCACCTCGGGGTCGAGCGCCTCCACGCGCGAGTGTCCGGCGTCCAGCTCGTGCACGACGACGTTGCAGGGCAGCAGGAGCCCGATCGACGCCTCCGCCTGCAGTGCGCGGTGCGCCAGCGGCGGGTTGCAGGCGCCGAGGATCACCTGGCGGGGCAGGTCCACGCCCAGCTTGGCCTTGAGCGTCGCGGCCATGTCGATCTCGGTCAGGACGCCGAACCCCTGCTCGCCGAGGGCGCTACGGGTGGCCGCGATGGTGTCCTCGAAGCCCCGGTTCACCACGGCCGTGGTGGCGTACGTCATGATCTGCTCCCGGCTGTGACGGCCGCCCACGTCAGTGGGCGTGGGTGTGGTCGTGGCCGGCGTGGTCGTGGCCGTCGTCGTGCTCCGCGATCTGGCGGCGGACGTCCTCCATGTCAAGTGCGCGCACCTGGGAGATCAGGTCGTCGAGCGCCGGGCCGGGGATCGCGCCCGGCTGCGCGAACAGCAGGACGCCGTCGCGAAAGATCATCAGCGTGGGGATCGACGTGATGCCGGCCTGGGCGGCGAGGTCCTGCTCCGCCTCGGTGTCGACCTTGGCGAAGACGATGTCCGGGTTCGCCTCCGAGGCCTTCTCGAAGACCGGTGCGAACATCCGGCACGGACCGCACCAGGCGGCCCAGAAGTCGACGAGGACGATCTCGTTGTCGGTGATCGTCGACTCGAAGGAGTCGAGCGTCAGGGGCACGGTGGACATGGGTCTCCTCGTTGTCGTGGCCGGTCCGGGGTATCGCCGAAGATACCCCTAGGGGTATAAGCACGACACGCCCGCGGGTATTCCACCGTGCACGACGCCGGCGTGGCGCGCCATCCGAGCGGCCCGCGGTGGGACTACGCGGGGGCGACCGCGAGCCCGTCGGCGGACGGTGCGTCGTCGTGCGCCAGGGCCTCCCCGCCCGCCGCCGTCGGCCGGACCCCCCTCCAGAGCAGGTGACCCACCATCCACAGCTCGCCGACCGTGGCGGGCAGCGTGAGGGCGTAGGACGCGTCGGCGAGGTCCGGGGCGACCGCGACGACGTACGTGCTGAGCACGTAGCCGACCCCGCCCGCCACCAGGACCCAGCCGAGCGCGCGGGGGAAGTACCCCGAGCGCAGGGCGAGCCACCCCATCGGGACCAGCCACAGGCCGAAGAACAGGCCGCCGAGCGCCCAGGTGATGTCCGTCAGCTCGTAGAGGAGCTGTGCCGTGGCGGGGCTGTCCGCGCCGGGGGCGGGACCCTCCAGCGCCACGTCGAGCGCAGTCGCCGAGAAAGCCGCCGCCACCAGGATGACGACCGCGTTGACGAGGCCGAACGCCGCGATGGAACCGGCGGCGAGAGCGTCGACGCGCCGGAACAGGCGCGCGAAGAGCACCGCGGCGAGCGCCTGTGTGAGGACCACGGTGAGGTCCACGGCGGTGCCGAGCCGGGCGAGGGTCTCGTCGGCGACGAGGTTCGCGGTGGTCGCCGCTGCGTCGCCGGGCACGAACAGCCGCTGGCGGACGAGGAGGAAGCCGAGCATGCCGGAGACGGCGAGCCCGAGGTAGGCGAGGCCGGTCAGCCGTGCCGTCCGCTGCAACGCATTCATGAGTGCTCCTTGTGTGTGGGCGTGCGAGGGGGAGGCCACCGCCGACGGCGGGGCCCGGGGGACAGCCGGGGCGAACCGGGGGTCAGCGTTGCGTGCCGGGCGCCTGGTACTGGAAGACGTCGTCGAGGGGTCGGCCGAGGACCGCCGCGATCTGGAAGGCCAGCTCCAGGGACGGCGAGTAGCGACCGTGCTCGATCGCGATGACGGTCTGACGCGTCACCCCGATGCGGCGGGCCAGCTCGGCCTGCGTCATCTCGCCGGCCTCCGCGCGCAGGGCACGGATGCGGTTGGTGACGCTCGTGGGCTTCGGACCCATCAGAACCCCCGCCGGTACAGGCGGATCTTGGTGGTGGTCTCGACGATCGCACCGAGGGTGCCGAACACGAAGAGGAGGTTGCCGATCCAGAACGTGTCGGCGTCGAGCATGGCGAGCACCAGGGCGCCCACGAAGCCGACACCGAGCACGCCGACCAGCACGTGGTCCGCGGCCAGGTCGATCTCCTTGTCCCGTGCGTCGGTGCCGGACTCGATCTCGACGGTCGGCGCCGCCGGGCGCCCGGGTCGGCCCGCGGCCGCTGCGGCGATGGAGCGCGAGATGGTGCCCAGGATGGTCCCGGCGATCGTGAAGACGATCGTGAGGACGATCGAGCCGGCCACCGATGCGCCGAGCGTCCAGAGCAGCGGGCCCACCCACGAGATCTCGGCGACCGGCTGATCGGTGAGACGCGTGATCATGATGACGAGATAGACGCCCGAGGTGATGACGACGCTGACGAGGTACGCCCAGATCGAGCGCTCGGTCATCGTCATCGGCACGGGCTCGTCGTCCCCGGGGAGGGGCCGTTCGACGTCCTGCATGGGCGCTCCCGATGTTAAGGATTCTTGACACTGCGACGGTACGGCTCAGTCGCCCGTCATGTCAAGAATCTTTGACGCCAGGTCTCGCCGCGCCTGCCGCGCAGGTCAGGCCGGCGGCCCGGCGTGCACGCGCTCGAGCATCTCCGCGTGGGTGCCGCGCAGGCCGAACACCGCCTCGAACCACCACGTCGCGCCGGCGTCCGCGTACTCCGGCACCAGGCCGCGCTCTCCCGCGGGCGTCGTCCCGTTGACCGCGACGGCGAACTCCGGCCCGACACCCTGCTCGCGCAGGTAGCGGACGGCGTCGGCGAGCCTGTCCGGACCGAACCACGCGCGCTGGTCCTGGTCGATCGCCGCCATGACCCAGCCGTCCCAGCGCGCCGCCCGGCGCAGCGCCGGGCGGCTCCAGCCACCGATCCACACCGGGACGCGGGGCGACTGCGTCGCCCGGCCCGCGATCTGGGCGCCGTCGGAGCGGAAGTGCACGCCCTCGTGGGTCACGGCCTCGCCCGAGCACCACCGGGTGACGAGCTCCAGGGCCTCGTCCGCCATCGCCGCGCGCGTGCGGTCGTCGCGGTGGTCGCCGAGCGGCTCGAGGTCCTCACGGACGCCGAGCCCGGCGCCCAGGGTGAAGCGACCGCCGCTGAACGCGTCGAGCGCGTGCACCGAGCGGGCGAGCAGGTGCGGCCGGTAGCGCGGCACGGGGGTCACGTCCGTCAGGACCCGGAGGCGTGACGTCGCCGCGGCGACCGCCGTCAGCGTCACCCAGGGGTCACCCACGCCACCCCAGAAGTGGCAGTGGTCCCAGATGCTCAGGGCGTCCCACCCGGCCGCCTCGGCGGCCACCGCCAGCTCCACCACCGGCCCCGGCTCCGCGTAGTCACCGAACGGGACGACCTCTATCCCGTACCTCACCGACGGCCTCCTCGCGGGCTCGACGGAGCGCCGCCCGACGCTCGCAGCAGACGCTAGACCCGCCCGCCGACATGATCAGTCGTCGTCGCCACCGTCGCCGTCGTCCCTGCCGTCACCGCCGTCCGAGTGGTCCTCCGTCGAGATCTCCGGCGCCCCGCCGACGCACCGGGCACGCACGGTCTTCTCCAGCTCGCCGCTCTCGAACTCCACCTCGACGCGCTCCGGACCCTGGTCCTTCACCTCGTAGGCCCAGCCGTCCGACGCCGTCGCGTACAGCAGGGAGATCGCCGCACCCGTGCAGGACGCGCTGACCGCGCCGCCGTCGACCGACCAGGTGCGCACGACGGCGTCGGGCGGGGTCGCGGGGTCCGTCGTGGCCGTGGGCGTCGGGGTGGGGGTGGGGGTGGGGTCGGGGCTCGCGGTCGGTCCGACCGGTCCTGCAGTGGGCGTCGGGGACGCGCTCGGCCCGGGGGAGGCGGCCGCACGGCGCGCCTCGAGGGCGGCCTCGGCCTCGGCCCGGCTCAGCACGTCGCCGTCCGCGTCCGGGCCGCGACCCACCGCGCCGACCGCCGCCCACGCGACCCCGGCCGCCAGCACGGTCGAGACCACCCATGCCAGGAGGACCATCGCTCGCCGACCCATGTGCCCATCGTGGGGCACGCACCGTCAAGGGAGCGTTAAGGCCGGCGCAAGGCTGACGCGACGGACCGCTCGGCGGGCGCCGGGCACTGCCGTCGCGTGCCCTCATGGCCTACCGTCCGTGCTGTGGCAGACGTGCTCATCATCGAGGACGACGCGACCATCCGGACCGCCCTCGTGCGGGCACTGACGGCGCGGCAGCACTCCACCATGACGTCACCCACGGCCATGGACGGCCTGCAGAGCCTCGTCGCCCACCGGCCCGACGTCGTGCTCCTCGACCTCGGCCTGCCGGACCTCGACGGCGCGTCGCTGCTCGCGATGATCCGCGCGGTGAGCGACGTCCCCGTGATCGTCGTCACCGCCCGCGACGAGGGCACGGAGATCGTCGCCCTGCTCGACGCGGGCGCGGACGACTACCTGGTGAAGCCCTTCGCGGTCGACCAGCTCGACGCCCGCATCCGCGCGGTGCTGCGCCGCGCCGAGCTGCGGGTCGCGCCGGGACCGGTCGTCGTCGGCGGGCTGACCGTCGACGCCGGGGCGCGCACGGCCAGTCTCGACGGGGCGGCGCTCGACCTGAGCCCCAAGGAGTTCGACCTGCTGCACTACCTCGCCTCGCGGGCCGGGCAGGTGGTCAGCAAGCGCGAGCTGCTCGCAGAGGTGTGGCGTCAGCCGTACGGTGGGGCGGACCGCACCGTCGACGTCCACCTGCACTGGCTGCGGCGGAAGCTGGGCGAGTCCGCCGACGCTCCGCGCTACCTGCACCGGGTGCGCGGTGTCGGCGTGAAGCTGGCCGCACCGTGAGGGGGGCCGCCCGGTGAGGCGGGTCCTCCTGCTCTACGGCCTGGGCATGTCCACCGTCGTGCTCCTGGCGTTCCTGGTCCCGCTGGGCCTGCTGTCGCGGTCCCTCGCGCAGGACCGGGCGCTCGACGCCGCTCGCGCGGATGCGCAGCGGGTCGCGGCGTTCGGGGCGGGCGAGGGGGCGACCGCCCAGCTCGCCGCCGAGGTGGAGGCGGCGAACGCCGACGGCGCGCGGACCACCTCGGTGCTCCTGCCGGACGGGGCCGTGGTGGGTCCGGCGGTGGAGCGGTCGGCCGCCGTGGAGCTCGCCGCGCTCGGCCGGGCCGTGACCGCCGAGGCGGACGGGGGCGTCGAGGTGCTGGTTCCTGTCGCGGGCGCCACGGGGACCACGGTCGTCCGCACGTTCGT
>Ga0196970_1001668_pt1 | contig 13841 bp, 11 predicted proteins | sample S1v_513CmetaG_FD_148672 | JGI IMG/M metagenome (GOLD analysis project Ga0196970, IMG submission 148672) | Soil microbial communities from Anza Borrego desert, Southern California, United States - S1+v_5-13C | ecosystem: Environmental > Terrestrial > Soil > Desert | place: USA: California... | reverse complement strand
CCACATCGGCCGCACCACCTTGTGGCCGAGGATCGAGCCCGCGGGATCCTCGATGGGGTCCGAGGCGGTTTCCATGGAGCGCACGACGCGGACGATCTCGCCCAGCGTGATGCGCCGCCGCTCGCGCGCCAGCCGGTAGCCGCCGCGCGGGCCGCGCACGCCGGCCAGGATGCCGTCGCGCACCAGCTGCTGGAGAACCTGCTCCAGGTAGCGCTTGGGGATGCCCTGGCGGCGGGTGATCTCGCCGGACTGCACCGGCTCGGTGCCGGCGTTGTAGGCGATGTCCAGCACCGCCTCGATGGCGAACATCAGCTTCTTGGAGATGCGCAGCATCACGACCTCTGATTGGTATGGCCGGTGGAGCCGAAGCCGCCCGCCCCGCGCGCCGTCTCCGGCAGGCGGTCCGTCGGTTCCCAGGCGATGCGCTCATAGCGCGCCAGCACCAGCTGGGCGACGCGGTCGCCGCGGTTCACCGTGAAGGGCTCGGCCCCGTGGTTGATGAGGATGACGCCGACCTCGCCGCGGTAGTCGGCGTCGATGGTGCCCGGCGTGTTCAGCACCGTCACCCCGTGCTTGAGCGCCAGGCCGGAGCGCGGACGCACCTGCGCCTCGAAGCCCGGCGGCAGGGCGATGGCGAGGCCGGTGGGGACCAGCGCCCGGCCGCCCGGCGGCAGCACCACCGGCTCCGCCACCGCGGCCACGAGGTCGAGTCCGGCCGAATCGGCGGTGGCGTAGGCCGGCAGTTCCAGGCCCTCCGCATGGGCCAGGCGGAGGACGGGGACGGTCACGGGGGTCACGAAGCGGTTCCCTTCAGGTGGTCGGCGATGGTGCGGGCGAGGCGGTCGGCGACGGCGTCCTTGTCCATGGTCGGCCAGTCCTCGACCGTTCCGTCGGCGCGGATCAGGTGGACGGTGTTGGCGTCGCCGCCGAAGGTCTGGGTGCCCAGCGACACATCGTTGGCGACGATCCAGTCGCAGCCCTTGCGGGCGCGCTTGGCCTGGGCGTAGGCGACCACGTCGCCGGTCTCCGCCGCGAAGCCGACCACCAGGGCGGGGCGCTGCGGGGACTTGGACACCGTGGCGAGGATGTCCGGGTTCTCGCACAGCTCCAGCGCCGGCGGGCCGCCGCCGTCCTTCTTCAGCTTGCGCTCCGCCGCGTCCTTGACGCGCCAGTCGGCCACCGCGGCGGCGAACACCGCGACGTCCACCGGCAGGGCGGCCTCGCAGGCGGCCAGCATGTCGCGGGCGCTCTCGATGTGGCGGACGGTGCAGCCGGGCGGATCGGGCAGGCGGGTCGGACCGCTGACCAGCGTCACGTCGGCGCCCAGCCGGGCCAGCGCCGCGGCGATGGCATGCCCCTGCTTGCCGGACGAGCGGTTGGCGATGTAGCGCACCGGGTCGATGGGCTCGTGCGTCGGGCCGCTGGTGACCAGGGCGCGCTTGCCGGCCAGGGGTTTGGGGGCTTCGCGGGCGGCGAAGTGGGCGGCGATGGCGTCGATGATCTCCATCGGCTCGGCCATGCGGCCGGGGCCGTACTCGTTGCAGGCCATCTCGCCGTCGTTGGGGCCGACGCTGCTCACGCCGCGCGACGTGAGAAGCGCCATGTTGGCCTGCGTCGCCGGGTTCAGCCACATCCGCACGTTCATGGCGGGCGCCACCAGGATCGGCTTGTCGGTGGCCAGCAGCGCCGTGGTGGCGAGGTCGTCGGCCATGCCGGCGGCCATGCGCGCCAGGATGTTGGCGGTGGCCGGCGCCACCACCAGCAGGTCGGCGGACCGCGAGAGCTGGATGTGCCCCATCTCCGACTCGTCGGTCAGCGACCACAGGTCCTGGTAGACGGTGTCGCCGGTCAGCGCCTGCACCGACAGCGGCGTCACGAACTGCGCCCCCGCCCGGGTCAGGATGGCGCGCACGGCGCAGCCGCGCTCGCGCAGGCGGCGGATCAGGTCCAGGCATTTGTAGGCGGCGATGCCGCCCGCGATGATCAGCAGGACCCGCTTGCCGGCCAGGATGGAGTGATCGCTCAACGCCGCCTCGCGGAGTACGCAGTTGAAAGTGTAGAATCTAGATATTCCATCACGGCGCCGCGGACAAGTCGGATGCGTACCCCACCGCCGACGGTCGGTCCCTATCCAAGGGTTGTGCATTCCTTGTGAAACCGGATCGGCGCGTGCTGCGCCCAATGCCGGTTTGCGCGGACGCCCCAAAGATCGTAGCCTGTGGCAATCACCAGTTTTCCGAGCACCCCCGCGCATGCTCTCCGGTCCCGCCACCGTCCTGTTGGTCGAAGACACGCCCTCGCTGGCACGGGTCTACGCCGAGTACCTGAAGAAGGAGGCGTTCACCGTCGTCGCCGTGGAGACGGGGGCGGCGGCGCTGGAGGCGGTGTCCGACGGCGTCCCGCGCATCGTGCTGCTCGACCTGCAACTGCCCGACATGCACGGCATGGAGGTGCTGCGCCGGATCGAGGCGCAGGGGCTGCCCTGCGCCGTGGTGGTCATCACCGCGCACGGCTCGGTCAACGTGGCGGTCGAGGCGATGCGCCACGGCGCCTACGATTTCCTGGTCAAGCCCTTCTCGGCCGAGCGGCTGGTCGTCACCGTGCGCAACGCGGTGGAGCGGCTGCGGCTGGCGCAACTGGTGGACACCTACCAGAAGGACCTGGCGCGCACCCGCTACCACGGGTTCATCGGCTCGTCGCTGGCGATGCAGGCGGTGTACCGGATCATCGACAGCGCCGCCGCCTCGCGCGCCACCGTGTTCATCACCGGCGAATCGGGCACCGGCAAGGAGGTCTGCGCCGAGGCGATCCACCGCCAGAGCCCGCGCGGCGACAAGCCCTTCGTCGCCATCAACTGCGGCGCCATCCCCAAGGACCTGATGGAGTCGGAGATCTTCGGCCACATGAAGGGCTCCTTCACCGGGGCGGTGGCCGACCGCGAGGGTGCCGCGGCGCGCGCCGACGGCGGCACGCTGTTCCTCGACGAGATCTGCGAGCTGGAGCCGAACCTGCAGACCAAGCTGCTGCGCTTCATCCAGACCGGCACCTTCATGCCGGTCGGCGGCAGCAAGCTGGAGAAGGTCGACCTGCGCATCGTCTGCGCCACCAACCGCGATCCCTTGAAGGAGGTGGAGGAGGGCCGGTTCCGCGAGGACCTCTACTACCGCCTGCACGTCATCCCCATCCACCTGCCGGCGCTGCGCGAGCGCGAGGACGACGTGATCGAGGTGGCGCGCCACTACCTCGCCGAGTACGCCCGCGAGGAGGGCAAGGGCTTCCAGAGCTTCGCGCCGGAGGCGGAGCAGGTGCTGCGCCTCTACCACTGGCCGGGCAACGTGCGGCAGTTGCAGAACGTGGTGCGCAACATCGTGGTGCTGCACGACGGCGACACCGTGCTGCCGGGCATGCTGCCGCCGCCGCTGGCGCCGCAGGGCGCAGCACCCTCGCCGCCCGCGGCCGTCGCTTCCGGCGCCGGCCCGAAGACGATCCGGCCGCTGTGGCAGGTCGAGAAGGACGCCATCGAGAACGCCATCGCCGCCTGCGACGGCAACATCCCGCGCGCCGCGGCGCTGCTGGACATCAGCGCGTCCACCATCTACCGCAAGCGTCTCGCCTGGCAGGCGGAGGGCAAGATCTAGGGTTATACGCCGTTTGCCAAGTTTCCCTCCCGGATTACACTAGACGATCGAAAGTTTGGACTGGGATGGGGCTGCAATAAACGGCGTATTCCATTGTGGAAGGGGCGCGTCGATCGGCATATCTCCTCGCCGGGTCTTGTCGGTGGCCGATTGCCGGGACTAGCCTCGGCGCACATCGTCTTCGGAGCACGCCCATGGCCACCGGCACCGTCAAATGGTTCAACACCACCAAGGGGTATGGTTTCATCGCGCCGGAGGCCGGCGCCAAGGACGTGTTCGTCCACATCACGGCGGTGCAGCGCTCGGGCCTGCACGGCCTCGCCGAAGGCCAGCGCGTCGAGTTCGAGATCGCCCGCGGCGCCAACGGCAAGGACGCGGCGGTGAACATCGCGGTGGTGAGCTGAGGGACCCATGGCAGCCCCTCTCCCCTTGAGGGAGAGGGGTTGGGGTGAGGGGTGCGCCGGCGACGCCGGCCAGGAACCTTTTGTCCGCGCCTGCCGGCGCGTAACGCCCCCTCATCCCAAACCCTTCTCCCTCAAGGGGAGAAGGGCTTTTCAAGTCACCCCGCCAGCCCCCGCACCCGGTACGCCTCGGCCGCCTCGCGGGCGAGCTGGGGGATCTGGCGGCGCAGCGTGCGGATCTCCGCCGCAGCGTGGCCGCGACAGGCCATCTCCAGCTCGCGCGCGGCGGCCGACAGGCGCCGGGCGCCGAAGGTGCCGGCGGTGCTCTTCAGCGTGTGCGCCTCCTGCGCCAGCGCCGCGGCGTCGGCTTCCGCCCCGGCGATGCGCTCCACGCGCTCGCGGGTTTCCTCCAGGAACTGGCGGATCACGTCGGCCAGCAGTTCCGGGTCGAGGTCGCGGGCGAGCTGCGCCAGCACCTCCTCGTCCAGCGCGTCGGGCGCCGGTCCCTCCTCCTCGCCGGCGGCGGGCGCCGCCGGTTCGGGCGGCAGCCAGCGCTCCACCACCTCCAGCAGGCGGGTGCGGTCCACCGGCTTGCCGACGTGGTCGTTCATGCCGGCGGCGAGGCAGCGCTCGCGGTCGCCTTCCATGGTGTCGGCGGTCATGGCGATGACCGGCCGCGCACCAGCCGGCGGTGGCAGCGCGCGGATCGCCCGCGTGGCGCTCAGCCCGTCCATCTCCGGCATGGCGATGTCCATCAGCACCAGGTCGTAGGGCACGGTGCGCACCGCCTCCACCCCCTCCAGCCCGTTGGCGGCGACATCGACGCGGTAGCCGGCGGCCTTCAGGAAGGCGGTGGCGACCATCTGGTTGGTCGGGCTGTCCTCCACCAGCAGCAGGCGGCGGCCGTTGGGGCGTGGCGCCGGGCGGGCGGCGGGCGGAGCAGGCTCGGCCGGCGCCGCGTTGCCGCCCAGCGCGGCGAGCAGGCGGGCCTGGCGCGGCGGCTTGACCAGCGTGGCGTCCATGCCCGGCCGGGCGCGGTCGGCGGCCGGGCCGACCCCGGCGAGCAGGACGACGCGCCGGGCGCCCGCCTGCCGCAGGGCGTCGGCCAAGGCTTGGAGCCCCCTTACCGCGGCATCCAGCAGCGCGGCGTCCACCGGGCCGACGCGCAGGGCGGCATCGGCGTCGGCGGCCTCCAGGACGTCCGCGCCCCAGGAGGCGATCTGCAGGCGCAGCGTCGCGCGGTTGAGCGGGCAGGGGTCCACCAGCAGCACCCGCCGGCCGGCCAGCGGCGGCGCGGCCGGGGCGGCGCCGGGCTGCGGTTCCAGAGGCACGGTGAACCAGAAGCGGCTGCCGCGGCCGGGCGCGCTGTCGAAGCCGATGCTGCCGCCCATCAGGTCGACCAGCCGGCGCGAGATGGCGAGGCCCAGCCCGGTGCCGCCGTAGCGGCGCGACAGGATCGGGGCGGCCTGGGTGAACTCCTCGAACAGGTGGGGGTGCGCCTCCGGCGGGATGCCGACGCCGGAGTCGGTCACCTCGAAGCGCACGCGCTCGCGGCCCTGGCCGTCCAGGCCTTCGGAGGTGACGGTGACGGCGACGCCGCCCTCCTCGGTGAACTTCACGGCGTTGCCGGCGAGGTTCAGCAGCACCTGCCGCAGCCGCCCGGCGTCGCCGCGCAGCGCCGGGGGCAGCGTCGCCGGGACCGCGGCGGCGAGGCCGATGCCCTTGGCGGCGGCGCGCGGCGACAGCAGCTCGATGGCGCCCTCCACCAGCTCGACGAGGTCGAAGCCGGCGGGCTCCAGCTCCAGCTTGCCGGCCTCCATCTTCGACAGGTCGAGGATGTCGTTGAGGATGGCCAGCAGCGCCTCGCCCGACTCGCGGGCGGTCAGCGCGTAGGTGCGCTGCTGCTCGCTGAGGTGGCCGTCCAGCAGCACGCCGATCATGCCCAGCACGCCGTTCAGCGGCGTGCGGATCTCGTGGCTGATCATGCGCAGGAAGTCGGACTTCGCCTGGCTGGCCAGCTCCGCCTGCTCCTTGGCGCGGCGCAGCTGCGCCTCGGCGTCGCGGTAGGTGGTGATGTCGTGCACCGAGACGATGGCCGCCGTGCGCCCGCGGTAGGGAACGTAGCGCGTCTCGCCGCCGACCACGTAGCGCGAGCCGTCGGCACGCAGCCCGGTGATCTCGAAGCGGGTCTGGTTGCGGTCGCCCATCCGCTTCAGGCCCTTGGCGTGGTCCTCGGGCGCCACCAGGGTGATGATCGGGCGGCCGATCAGCTCCTCCGCGCTGTAGCCGGTCATGGCCAGCGCGGCGCGGTTGATGTCGACGATGGTGCCGTCCTCGTGGACGATGATGCAGTCGGTGGCGGCGTCCGAGAGCTGGCGGAAGCGCTCCTCGCTCTCGCGCAGCGCCGCCTCGGCCTGGCGGGGGGCGGTGATGTCCGTGTAGGTCATCAGCAGCGCGCCGTCGTCCAGGTGGCTGGTCAGGATCTCCAGCACCATGCCGTTCGGGCGCGTGCGCTCGAACCGGCCGTCGTGCTGGACAATGGCGTGGCGCTGCGCCACCAGCTCGTCCAGGTCGCCGACGCCGAACTCGCCCTCCAGCGCCATCCGGCGCAGGAACGCGTCCGCGTGCATGCCGGCCTTGAGGAAGTCCGGGGGCAGGTCGAGGAGTGCCTCGTACCGGCGGTTCCAGGTCAGCAGGCGGCCGTCGGCGCTCCACACCACGATGCCCTGGGTCATGGCGGCGAAGGTCGCCTCCAGCAGCGTGGACTTCTGCGCCATCGCCTCGACCGCCTCGGACAGGCGGCTGTGCGCGGCGGCGGCGCGATCCTCGGCCTCCCGCGCGGCGGCGCGGGCGCGGCGGGCGGCGATGCCCTCCTGCACGGCCAGCGTCGCCAGCAGGGCTGCGGCGCCCGCCAGCCCCAGCACCTCCAGCCCCACCGACCACACTGCGCCGTCCGCGTCGTGCGCCACGACGCCGAAGACCTCGAGCACGTCGTACAGGATGTCCGCCAGCAGCAGGGCGAGCGCGGCGACGATCAGCAGGCCACGACGGGCGGCGGGGGACATGGGAGGGCTCCGGCGGCAGGCACGGGCCCGATCCTAGAGCCCCTCACCGTCCAAGGGAATCGCCGGATTGCGCCACCGCCGCGGCGAGCCGCCGTTGTCCCAGCACCCGGCCGAGGATGCCGTGCCTGGGACCCAGCAGTACGGCGAGCGTCAGGATGCCGCCGGCCGCGACCGCGATCATGCCGGCGGCGTTCAGCGAGTGCTCCGCCCCCAGCCAGAACGGCCCGAATGCCGCCCCGGCGTAGCCGGCCATGCCGGCGAGCGCGCCCAGCGCGGTGCTCAGGACCAGCTGCACCGGCAGCCGGTCGGTCAGCAGCCGTGCCGCGGCGGGCGGGGCGATCAGCATGGCGACGACGAGGATCGAGCCCACCGCCTCGAACGCGGCGATGGCCGTGGCGGCGGTCAGCAGCAGCACGCCGTAATGGAACAGCCCCGGCCGCAGCCCCAGCGCGCCGGCCAGACCGGGGTCGAAGGCGGCGATGGTCAGCTCCTTGCGGAACAGCAGGACGCAGGCCACGGCCAGCGCGAACACCGCCGCCAGCGTCACCACCTGCCGCGGCAGCTCCAGCCACACCGCGGGGCGGAGCAGGGAGGACCACGAGGTGGGCGCCAGCCACAGGATGGTTTCCAGCTGGCCGTACAGCACGCAGTCGGCGTCGAGGTCGACGGCGCGCGCCGGCCCCTGCTCGATCATCACCACGCCGGCGGCGAAGAACAGCGTGAACACCACGCCCATCGCCGCGCCGGACTCCAGCCGGCCGAGACGGCGCACCGCCTCGATCAGCACGCCGGCGAGTGCTGCGGAGACCAGCGCGCCGGCCATCATCGGCAGCGTGTCGCGCGTGCCCGCCAGCAGGAAGCCGCCGACGATGCCCGGCAGCACCGCGTGGCTGACCGCGTCGCCCATCAGCCCCTGCCGGCGCAGCACCAGGAAGTTGCCGACCAGCGCGCAGGCGGCGCAGGCCAGCACCGCCGCCATCAGGGCGGGCAGGTCGATCTGCAGGAAGTCCTGGACGGTCACGGTCATCGCGCGCGCTCCTCCAGCACCCGCACGAGGTCGGCCGGCAGCACGCGGTCGATGGGGGCGATCCCCCAGTCCGGCGTGGCCGGGGCGAGGGCGGGGTGGTCGATCAGGAAGCGCTCCCACAGGCGGCGGTTGCGCTCGGCGGCGCGGGCGGCGGCGCGGCCGCGGTCGGTCAGCGCGCCGTTGCGGTGAAAACCCTTCACCGCCAGCCAGCGCCGCATGACCGGCGAGGCGTCGCCGCCGACCAGCAGCCGGCGCAATGCCTGCTGCTCGGCCAGCGCCAGACGCAGGCGGGCGGCACGCAACGCGGCGGCGGCGAGGCCGCGGGCCGGGGCGAACAGGAAGCTCAGCAGGAAGAAGCCGCCGGCCACCAGCACGATCACCGCGCCGGCCGGCAGCTTGGGGAACAGCGCCGACAGCGTGGCGCCCAGCCAGCCGCTCAGGGCGCCGACCACGGCGGCGATCACCGTCATGGCGCCCAGCCGCTCGGTCCAGAAGCGCGCGGCGGCGGGCGGGATGATCAGCAGCGCCACCACCAGGATCAGCCCGACCGTCTGCAGCCCGATCACTGTGACCAGCGCCGCCAGCGCCATCAGCGCGATGTCCAGGCGCTGCACCGGCCAGCCCTGGCCGTGCGCGAAGCCGGGGTCGAAGGCGACCAGCCGCAGCTCCTTGAACAGCAGTGCCGTGGTGCCGGCGGCGGCGAGCGCCAGCACGCCCATGGCCACCGCCTCGCGCCACGCCATCGCCGCGGTCTGGCCGAGGATGAAGTGGCCCAGGCCCGCCTGCCCGCCGACCTGGAGGGACTGGATGTAGCTCAGCAGCACCACGCCCAGCCCGAACGCGGTGGCGAGCACGGCGCCGATGGCGGAGTCCTCGGTCAGCCGGGTGAAGCGCACCAGCGCCTGGATGGTCAGCACGCCGAGAACGCCGCTGACCGCCGCCCCGGCCAGCAGCAGCGGCAGCGAACGCCCCGGCAGCCCCAGCCAGACGCCCAGCAGGAAGGCCGCGGCGATGCCCGGCAGAGTGGCGTGGCTCAGCGCGTCGCTGACCAGCGCGCGGCGGCGCAGCAGCAGGAAGGTGCCCACCGTGCCGCCGGCCATGCCCAGCGCCGCGGTGCCGGCCACCACCACCGCGGTGTTGAACCCCGCTTGCAGGGTGAGGACGCGGGCCGCTTCCTCAAGCACCGGCCACCTCGAAGGGCAGGGGACGGCCGCCGTAGGCGGCGCGCAGGTTCTCGGCCGTCAGCACCTCGCCCACCGGGCCGTCGGCGATGACGCGGGCGTTCACCAGCAGCGCGTGGTCGAAGTACTCGGCCACCGTCTGCAAATCGTGGTGCACGCAGACCACCGTGCGCCCGGCGGCGTCGAGGGCGCGCAGCACCTGGAGCACGGCGCGCTCGGTGGCGGCGTCCACGCCGGCGAACGGCTCGTCCATGAAGTAGAGCTGCGCCTCCTGCGCCAGCGCGCGGGCGAGGAAGACGCGCTGCTGCTGCCCGCCGGAGAGCTGGCCGATCTGCCGGTGCGCGAAGTCGGCCATGCCGACGCGCTCCAGCGCGTGCAGGGCGGCCTCCTTGTGGCTGCGCGACACCGGGCGGAACCAGCCGATCATGCCGTAGCGCCCCATCGCCACCACGTCGAGCGCCGACACCGGGAAGTCCCAGTCCACGCTCTCCCGCTGCGGCACGTAGCCGACGAGGCGGCGCTGCTTGCGCAGCGGCCGGCCGAACACCTCGATCGCGCCGCCGACGGTCGGCACGAGGCCGAGGCACGCCTTGATGAGGGTCGACTTGCCGGCGCCGTTCGGGCCGACCACGGCGATCAGGCCGCGCGGCGGGGCGACATAGGTCACGTCCCACAGCACCGGCTTGCGATGGTAGGCGACGGTGAGGCCGCGGACCACCAGCGGGCTCGGCCCCATCGGGGTCTGGCCGGCGTCGTCGCGGGCTCCGGGCGTGCGCCAGAGGTATTGCATGGTGGCCTCCTAGCGCTGCGCCAGCGTCAGCTTGCCGCGGAAGCCGCCGGCCGGGGCGTCGCCGCCCAGCGCCCGCGAGATCAGCGTCACGTTGTGGTCGATCATGCCGATGTACGTGCCCTCGTAGGTGCCGGGCGCGCCCATGGCGTCGGAGAACAGGGCACCGCCCAGCGCCACCGTGTGGCCGCGCGCGGCGGCGCCCTCCACGAGGGCCTGGACGTTGCGGTCGGAGACGCTGGTTTCCGGGAACACGGCGGGGACCTTCCGGTCGACCAGCAGGGCGACCAGTTCCTCGATGCCTTTCAGGCCGGCCTCGGACTCCGTGCTGACGCCCTGGATGCCGCGCACCTCGATGCCGTAGGCGCGGCCGAGATAGGTGAAGGCGTCGTGCGCGGTGACCAGCACCCGCGCGTTGGCGGGGATCGAATCGAGGACGCGGCGGGCGTAGGCGTCCAGCTCCGTCAGGTCCTTGCGGTAGGCCTCGGCGTTGCGGGCGTAGGCGTCGGCGCCCGCGGGGTCGGCGGATGAGAGCGCGTCGCGCACCGCGTCCAGCGCATGGACCCACAGGGACGGCGCCATCCAGACGTGCGGGTCGTCGTTGCCTTCCAGGTCCGGCGGGGTGATCCGCCGGTCCTTCGGCACCCGCTCGGCGACGCGGACCACCGGCTTGCCGGAGGAGGCGACGCGCTGGAACGCCTCGTCCATCTTGCCTTCCAGGTGCAGGCCGTTGATCAGCACCACGTCGGCGCGGGTCAGCCGGGCGATGTCGGAGCGCGTCGGCTTGTACAGGTGCGGGTCCACGCCCTCGCCCATCAGCGCGGAGACCTCGGCGCGCTCGCCGGCCACGGCGCGCGCCAGGTCGGCGACCATGCCGGTGGTGGCCAGGACGTTCAGGCGCTTGGATTGTGCCGCGGCAGGGCCGGCCGTCCACAGCAGCGTCAGCATCGCCAGGAGAATAGCTGAATACCTGTTCATATTCCCGATCATTCAGACGAGTTCCATGACGATGAAAATAAATGAGCCGCGATCGTCTTTCGCCTCTCTGCATATATGAAGCGGAAGCACGGGGCGGCAAGTCGTGCCCTGCCGTTTCGGATGGCTTACCGGCGGGCCGTGGCCGCGCTATACTGGGCGCCATGATCGTGCTGTTCACCGATTTCGGGCTTTCCGGGCCGTACACCGGGCAGGTCAAGGCGGCGCTCCTGCGCGAGGCGCCGGGCGTGCCGGTGATCGACCTGTTCGCCGACGCCCCTGCCTTCGACCCGCAGCTCTCGGCCTACCTGCTGGCCGCCTACGCGACGGAGTTCCCGGCCGGCACGGTGTTCGTCTGCGTCGTCGATCCCGGCGTCGGCACCGGGCGCAAGCCGCTGTGGGTGCAGGCCGACGGCCGCACCTTCGTCGGCCCGGACAACGGGTTGTTCGAGCTGGTGCGGCGCCGCGCGGTGGACTTCACGGCGGCGGCCATCGACTGGCGCCCGCCGCGGCTGTCGAACACCTTCCACGGCCGCGACCTGTTCGCCCCCGTGGCGGCGCGGGCGGCGCTGGGCCGCGCGCCGCTGGCGACGCCGCTGGGCCAGGACGAGATCGCCCGGCCCGACTGGCCGGACGATCTGGCGCGCATCGTCTACGTGGACGTCTACGGCAACGCCATGACCGGGCTGCGCGCCGGCAGCGTGCCGGAGTCGGCGCTTCTGATCGCCAACGGCTACGAGCTGCGCCACGCCCGCACCTTCGGCGCCGCGGCAGAGGGCGAGGCGTTCTGGTACGTCAACTCCAACGGCCTGGTGGAGATCGCCGTCAACCGCGGGCGCGCCGACCGCGATCTGGAGCTTGAGCTGGGGATGGCGGTCGAGGTGGAGGCCTGACTCCCGCCCTATGACTTGCTCCCGGCCCGACCGCCCCGCTACCCTTCCGTTCCAACGAAAAGAAGGCCGAGGGAGGCGTCGCATGTATCCCCATCTGCGCGACGAGGCGCGCTGGGTCGTGCCGGAGGTGCTGGCGTATCAGGCCGCGGCGCGCGGCGACCGGCCGTTCGTCACCATGGTGGACGGCCCGGCGCTGACCTACGCCCAGGCGCAGGACGAGGCGCTCCGGGTCGCCGGCTTCCTCGCCGCGCAGGGCGTGAAGCCGGGCGACATGGTGGCGGTGATGCTGCCCAACGGGCTGGACTTCGTGCGGGTCTGGCTGGGGCTGGCGCGGCTGGGCGCGGTGCTGGTGGCGCTCAACACCGACCTCAAGGGATCCTTCCTGGAGCACCAGCTGGAGAACGCCGGGGCGCGGCTCGCCATCGCCGACCAGACGCTGCTCGACCGCTTCGCCGAGCTGGGGCCGCGGCTCACCGCGCTGAAGACGGTGCTGAGCGTCGGCACGGCGGTGGCGCCCAGCGGCTTCCCCTTCGCCCTGGCGGCGCTGGAGGGCTGGCGCGGCGCCCCGCCCTACGAGGGGCCGATGCCGCGGGCCGGCGACACGCACTGCGTCATGTACACCTCCGGCACCACCGGGCCGTCCAAGGGCGTGCTGATGCCGCATGGGCACGCGTTCCTGTTCGCCCTCGGCTCCATCGACAACTACGCCATGACCGAGGCGGACCGCTTCTACGTCTGCCTGCCGCTGTTCCACGCCAACGGGCTGTTCATGCAGCTGTTCGCCACCATGATCGCCGGCTGCGACGCGGTGCTGCGCGAGCGGTTCAGCGCCTCGGCCTGGATCTCCGACATCCGCAGGCACGGCTGCACCGTGACCAACAGCTTAGGGGCCGTCACCGCCTTCGTGGTGGCGCAGCCGCCGCGGCCCTACGACCGCGAGCACCGGCTGCGCTTGGTCGGCGCCGCGCCCAACCCGGCGGCGACCGAGGCGGTGCTGCGCGAGCGCTTCGGCATCCGCGACGTCATCGGCCTGTACGGCATGACCGAGGTGAACATCCCGCTGTACTGCGAGATGGGCAACCCGCGCCCCGGCACCTGCGGGCGGCTCTACGACCGCTATTTCGAGGTGGAGATCCGCGATCCCGTGACAGACATCCCGGTGCCGCCCGGCCAGATCGGCGAGCTGATGGTCCGCCCCAAGGCGGCGTTTGGATTCATGACCGGCTACCACCGCATGCCCGACAAGACGGTGGAGGCGTGGCGGAACCTGTGGTTCCACACCGGCGACGCCGCGGTGATGGGCGAGGACGGCTACGTCACCTTCGTCGACCGCATCAAGGACTGCATCCGCCGGCGCGGCGAGAACGTCTCCTCCTACGAGGTCGAGACCGCGGTCGCGCGGTTGGAGGGTGTCGAGGAGGTGGCGGCCTACGGCGTGCCCTCGGAAGGGGCGGGCATGGAGGAGGACATCATGCTGGCCGTGGTGCCGTCCCCCGGGGCGGCGCTGACGCCGGAAGCCGTGGTCCGCCACGCCGCGCGCGAACTGCCGCGCTACGCCCAGCCGCGCTACGTGCAGATCGTCGAGGCGCTGCCCAAGACGCCGACCGCCAAGGTGCAGAAGGCCAAGCTGCGCGAGCGCGGCGTCGGGCCCGGCGTGTGGGACCGGGTGCGCGACGGGGCGTAGCCCGGCGGCACCCGGCCGGCGGTCAGGCCACGCGGACCTGCTGGATGAAGCGGTCCACCTCCGTCGACAGCTTCTCGGAGTCGCGGAACAGCTCGCGCGCGGCCTCCAGCACCTCGGAGGCGGCCCGGCCGGTGCCCTCGGCGGCGTGCTGCACGCCGACGATGTTGGTGGAGATCTCCTGCGTGCCCTG
>Ga0196970_1001667_pt1 | contig 13842 bp, 9 predicted proteins | sample S1v_513CmetaG_FD_148672 | JGI IMG/M metagenome (GOLD analysis project Ga0196970, IMG submission 148672) | Soil microbial communities from Anza Borrego desert, Southern California, United States - S1+v_5-13C | ecosystem: Environmental > Terrestrial > Soil > Desert | place: USA: California... | reverse complement strand
ACCATCTCGCAGAGGACGAGGGCTTCGCCGCCCACTCCAACCACGGGCTCTACCAGGCCTGCGGCCAGCTCGCCATGGCGCGCCGGCTCAGCGACATGCCGGGCATGGCCGAGGCCGCCGACCAGGCCCGGCGGCGCCTCGCGGCCGTCATCGACGCCCAGTTCACCGAAGAGGGCGTGCACAAGGAACACTCGCCCGGCTATCACCTGCGGGTGCTGCAGACCCTGACCGGCGCCGAGAAGGCCGGCCTGCTCGACACGCCGGAACTGGCGGGGACCGTCCAGCGCGCGCGCGACGCCCTGACCTGGTTCGTCAAGCCGAGCGGCCGCCTGGTCAATTTCGGCGACACCGACGAGGCGAAGGCGAACCTGCCGCGCACGGGCATGGGGCAGGGTCTCAAGACCTTCGCCGCTTCCGGCTATTTCGTCGCCCGCCAGCTGGGCAGCTACCTGGCCCAGACGCTGGCCTACCACTCCCGTACGCACAAGCAGGCGGACGACCTCAGCTTCGTCTGGTGCGAACAGGGTCGCGACATACTCGTCGATGCGGGCCGCTACGGCTATCGAGGCAAGACCAAGGCCGGGGACCCGCTCTGGAACAAGGGCTTCTGGTACGGGGACCCCAAGCGGGTGTTCGTCGAATCGACCCACGCCCACAACACCGTCGAGGTGGACGGCCAGAGCTACGACCGGCGCAAGGACAAGCCCTACGGTTCGGCCCTGGTCGCCGCCGGCCAGACCGAGGATGGCCTGGTATATTCGCTCGGCGAGGCCTCGCATGTGGCCCAGGGCGTGCACCGCCGGCTGCTGATCCTGTCCCACGGCCGCTGGCTGCTCGTGGTCGACCGCATCGCGCCGCCCCCCCGCAAGGCGACAGCTCCTGCGCCTGCGGACGAGCCCGCCCGCCCGGCTGGCCTGATCGAGCGACTGAAGGCGACGCTGGCGCCCGTGCTGCGCCCGGCGCCCGCGCCCGCTGCCGCGGCGCCGGACGTCCATCGATTCTCGCAGTGGTTCCACCTCGCGCCCACCTTCGAGATCGAGGCGATCGCCCCATCCGCCTACCGGGCGACCGAGGTGAACAACGGCAAGTGGCCCGTCGACGACGGGATGAAACTCTCCATTGCGTCGCTCATGCCGGAGGTGGCCGGTTCCGAAATCTTTGTGGGCGCGACGGAGCCCCGCCTGCAGGGCTGGTTCTCGCCTCGGGACGCGGAGATCAAGCCGGCCCCCGCCTTCGCCATGGAGACGGCCTCCAACGATCCCGTGGTGTTCGCGACCGTCCTGGCCCTGGGCGAGGGCGCCGTGGCCCCCGCGAAGGCCGAGGTGCGCGACGGCGGCGACACCCTGGCGCTCTCCTGGAGCGCCGGCGAGATCATCGTCGGCCTCGACATCCACGGCTTCCTCGGCGCCGAGCCGGAGATCGAGCTCTTCTAGCGGAACTCGATCTCCCAGCGCAGCACGCGCGGTGAATGCGGAAACACGTCCGTCGCGCCGCGGTAGCTGAAGAAGACGCCGTCGCGGGCCTTGCGGCTGTGCCGGGAATAGGTGAACCCGGTTCCTGACGGGCCGTAGTTGTCCATCTCCACGAAGGGGTGAACCCGGTCGAGTTCGTCCTTGAACACGAGGAAGGTGCGCGGCCGCGCCGTCACCTCGGGCTTCTTCGCCTCGGAGGCGAACAGGAAGGCCGGCCCAAGGTCGACGATGCTGCGCATGGGCGGCCCGCAGAAGCCGATCGCCTCGGGCACGAAGGGACCGTCGGTCCGCGCGCGGAAGATGCGCGAGCCGACCCGGGGGTGTTCGCCCGTGCCATAGAGCGGCTCCTTGCCGAGGATGTCGTCTGCGCCCCAGAGCATCCAGCCGTCGTGGAACACGTGATCGGTCATGCGCTGGCTCGACACCGGCCGGCAGCTCTCGTGCAGCGGCGTCGACACTGCGTGCGAGGTGATCTCCCGCCACGTCTCGCCGTGGTCGTCGGTGACCCAGACGTGGACCTCGTCGTAGCGGTCGCCCGAGGTCAGCCACCAGCGCCCCGGCCGGCCCGGCTCGGGCATGCAGGTGTGCAGGTGCCGCACCCGGTCGAGGGGCAGTTCGAGCGCCACCTCCCAGGTGAGACCGTCGTCGCGCGAGCGGTAGACCCGGGGACTGGACAACAGGCGCGTGGCCCGGCTCAGGCCCGAGTTGTCGAAGGCCGGGTACTTGTCACGGTTCAGCGGGTACTCGGCGAACATGATGACGCCGTCCGCCTCGCCGATGGACGCCGTGCCGTGCCAGGGCGACCGTGCCGTGAACGGCGCCCCGGCCGGCCTCCACTGCGCGTCGTAGCGGCGGATGACCGTCCGGGTCTCAGTATCGGCCTCGTCGGCCATCGGTTGCGTGGCGGTGATGTTGTGGCCGGTCGAGGTCGTGAAGCTCAGCTCGAGCGGATGCTCGCTCTCGACCGGGATCTCGTTCCAGCTGGCGCCGAGATCGACCGATTCGAACACCGTGCGGCCGTGCAGGGCGACGATCCGGGACGACGCTTCGCCTCCGGACTCCAGCGGATGCTCCGCGAACACCGCGTTCACGGGCCGGGTTCCGAGCCGGGGCGTCGTCAGGCGCAGCACGGCGCGGGTCGGGAACGCGGCCCGGGCGAACGGGAGGGCGTACTCCTTGACCTCAATGCGCTTCGTCGGCGCGCCTTCCGGCAGGTCGACCTGGCGGAACCCCACCTTGCGCGTGAAGCGGGCCACGGATTTCCTGACCTTCGCCCACGGACCCTTCCCGTCTCCCGGCGCGGCTTTCGCGGTGGCGTTCGGCTCTTGGTCCAACTATCAACCCCCAGGCCCGCGCAGTTCGGCGCCGATCCCGCGTCCTTGATGGGCCGGAACCAAAATGACAAGTAGTCACGTCCAGGGCCTCGCCTCATGAACGATCAGGTCAAGCGTACTTCGAAGGCCACGGGCGCGGCGCCCGGCAAGGCAGTGACCCCGAAAACGGCGGCGGCCAAGCGCATACGCAAGGCGCCCGCCGAGACGGCGACGCCCGAGGCGATCGTGGCCGAGCCGGCGAACGCTGCGGCCGAGGCGCAGTTGCAGGTCCTGCGCGCCGAAACCGCCTACCTCCGCCAGCGGCTGGCGGAGACCGAGGACCAGCTGGCCCGCCTCAAGGGCACCATCGCCTACCGTCTCGGTACGACCCTGATGTCGCTGCGTTCCTTCGAAGCCGCCGCCAGGCTGCCCCGGCAGCTGATGGAGCTGCGTTCGGACTCCAGGGCCAAGCGCAAGGCCACCGTCCAGGCGCCGGCCGCTGCCAAGGCCTCGGGCGTGGCGAGCAGGCGGGCCGAGGGGCTGACCGCCAAGGCCAAGGCCCTGCGGGACACCGACCTCGCGGAAGCCATCCGCCTCGGCCGCGAGGCGGTTGAACTGGAGCCGAAGGGCTACCGCATCAAGTGGCTGGCCAGCCTCATGTACGACGCCGGCATGGTCGACGAGCCGACCGCCCTGCTGGAGCGCGCCTGGGAGATCGGCGAGCCCTTCACCCCGGACCAGACCGCCCGGCTGGAGGTGCTCCGCGGCCTCGCCCGCATCCGAGCCCACGGCGTTCCCCTGCCCGCGCGTGGCGCCGGAGCGGCCTGGGCGCCGGCCGAGCGCTCGGTGGCCTACGTCGCCGCCAGTTCGCTCCCGCACCACGTCAGCGGCTACACCACGCGCACCCACAACCTCGTCCGCGCGATCGGCGCCCGGGGCTGGGATGTCACGGCGTTCACCCGCCCCGGCTACCCGTGGGACCGGCCGGATGCGCTCAAGGTCGATCCGGGTCAGCTGACCTACCCGGTCGACGAGGTGACCTACCACCGGCTGGAAGGGTCCGGCGCCAACCGCACCGCCTTCGACCAGTACGTGTCCACGGCGGCGGCCAGCCTCGGCGCCGGCTTCGCCGCGCGCCGCCCCGCCGTGGTTCACGCCGCCTCCAACTACGTCAACGCCCTGCCGGCCCTGGTCGCGGCCCGTCAGGCCGGCGTGCCCTTCGTCTACGAGGTGCGCGGCCTGTGGGAGTTCACCGCCGCCCAGCGCTCCGCGGCGGGCGAGGGGGGCGAGCGGTTCGAGGTGATGCGCGACCTGGAGATCATGGTGGCGCGTGAGGCGGACGCGGTCCTGACCATCAACGAGGCGCTCAAACGCGAACTCGTCTCGCGCGGGGTCGAGGCCGACCGCATCGCGCTGGCCTACAACAGCGTCGACATCGCCCAGTTCCAGCCGATCCCCCGCGACGAGGACCTGCGCGTCATGCTGGGCCTGCAGGACCGTTACGTCCTGGGCTTCATCGGCTCCATCGTCGACTACGAAGGGCTGGACGACGCCGTGGAGGCTGTCTCGCTGCTGAACCGTGGCGGCCTGAACGTGTCCATGCTGCTGGTCGGCGGCGGCAAGGCCGAGAAGATGATCCGCGAGAAGGCCGAGGCGCTGGGCGTCTCGGACCGGGTCATCCTGGCCGGTCGCGTGGCCCCGACCGCCGTGCCGCGCTACTACTCGGTCATCGATCTCGCGATCTTCCCGCGCAAGCCGGTCGCCGTGAACGAGATCGTGTCGCCGCTGAAGCCGCTCGAGGCCATGGCCATGGAGAAGCCGGTGCTGGCCTCCAACGTCGCGGCCCTGGCCGAGATGGTGCGAGACGAGGACACCGGACTGCTGTTCCAGAAGGGCGACGTGTCGTCCATGGCCACGGCCATCTCGCGCATCATCCACGACCGGGACCTGGCGGCGCGGCTGGGGACGAACGCCCGTCGCTTCGTCGAGACCGAACGGACCTGGGACTCCGCCGCATCCGAGATCACGCGGACCTACGACGCCCTGACGGGCCGCCGTGGATAAGGCCGCCGGCGTCGCGCCCATGGGGACGGACGCCGACCAGCCGGTGTTCCGGCCCGACCTGGACGCGGCCACCCTCCGCGCCTCGGCGGCGTCGCGTCCGCTGAAGCCCTACGAGATCCTCGAGAACCTCTCGGCCGACATCGATCCCACCTTCCAGCGCAAATGCGATCGCCTGCTGATGGACGGGTGGGAATCGGGCGGGACCGTGGTCGAACTGGAGCCGCCCTATCCCTGGGCGGGGCTCGACCGGTCGGCGGCCTTCGACCTGCATTCCTGGAAGCCGCTCACCAAGCTGCTCGCTGCGCACAGCCTCTACGGCAAGAAGCGCTATCTCAGCGCCTCGCGGGTGATGATCCGCGACTGGCTGCAGACTTTCCATCCGGCCACCGCCACGGTGCGGACGCTCGCGGAACTCGACCGCTTCATCGGCCAGGACGGGGATCCGGTCTGGTACGACATGAGCGTCGGCCTGCGGATCTACCGCATGGCCTATCTGCTGGACGTGCTGGCAAGGGATGAGACCGCGACGGACGCGGAGCTGGAGCGGCTGGCCGACGCGATCTACTTCCACCACGAGGCCCTGACCAACGAACGCTTCTTCAAGGGCCACAACAACCACGGGCTCTACCAGGCGTTGGGCCAGCTGGCGGCGGCGGAGCGCTTTCCGGACCTGCCCGGCATGACGGCCTACGCGGCCCTGGCGGCCGCGCGCCTGGAGCAGATCATCCACGAGCACTTCTTCGACAGCGGCGTGCACAAGGAGCACTCTCCCGGCTACCACTACATGCTGTTGGGCACTCTCGTCAGCGCGCGAAGCACGGGCGTGCTGGTCGGGGAACGGTTCGGGCGCCTGCTCGACGGCATGGAAGAGGCGCTGGCCTGGATGATCAAACCCGACGGGGTGCTGGCGGCCATCGGAGACACCGACCCGGTCGACATGTACCGCTTCGAGCGGCTCGCCGAACAGTACGGCAGTCGGGAACTGCGGTGGCTTATGACCGATGGGGAGGCAGGGACGCCGCCGCAGCCCGGGGTCAGGGCTTACCAGGACGCCGGCTACGTCTTCGCCCGCCTGCCCGGGGCGGATGGAACTCCGGCCTACCTGGCCCAGCACGCGGGATTCCATTCCCGCACGCACAAGCAGGCCGACCACCTGGCGTTCCTCTGGCACGACCGCGGCCGGGATGTCCTGGTCGACCCGGGCCGCTACGCCTTCAAGGGCAAGACCGCGCCGGATACGCCCCTGCACCGGGACGGCTTCTGGTACGCCGACCCGCGCCGCGTCTATGTGGAAACGACGCGCGCCCACAACACGGTGAGCGTCGACGGCCGCAATCACGCCCGTGTCGGTGTGAAGCCGTTCGGCTCTGCCCTTGTCATGGCGGGCGAGCAGGACGGCCTGGCGATCAGCGAGACCTACCTGACCCACTTCCAGACCATCCGGCACCGGCGCGTCCTGGTCATGGCGCCCGGAGAGTTCCTGCTGGTGCTGGACTGGCTGTCGGACAAGGACGGAACCGCGCACGACTACCGCCAGCACTTCCTCCTGGCGCCGGCCTGGGCGGACGACGCGTCCCGGCGGGACCTGTCGTTCGTCGCCCCGGATGGACTGCGCCTGAGCGTGGCCAGCCTGGCCGGCATGGCCCCCGGCCCCCGGCTGCGAGGCAGGAAAGAGCCGCAGATGGACGGATGGATGTCCGACCGCGCCGACAGCCTCGTGCCGGCGACGGCCTTCGCGTTCGAGGCCTCGGCTGCCCAGGCGACCTTCGCCACCGTCTTCGCCTTCGCCGATCGGCTGGAGGTCGCGCCGTCGGAGCAGCGCCTGTCCGACACCCTCACCAGCGCCCGGCTCACCTGGACGGCCGATGGCCGGCGCCGGGCGCTCGACTTGCGGCGCGGAAGCGGCCAGCCGACAGTGGCGCGCCTCGACAAGGACTGATCCCTCATGACCCCGCGACTGCTGCTGTGCACCCGGTTCGGCATCGGCGTGAAGGACCCGGCCTGGTTCGAGCACCGGTTCCCGTTGATGGAGGCGATCACCATCCCCTCCCTGGCCCGCCAGACGCGCACCGACTTCGACTGGTGCGTGTTCGTGGACGCCGACCTCGATCCGGCGGTCCGGAGCCGGCTGGATGAGGCGGTGGCGCCCGTGCCGGGCGCGCGCGTCGTGGATCGGCACCCCCACAGTTCGCGGGGCATCGCGGGCGTGGCCCGGGAGTTGGGTGTTGGCGACAGCGACTGGATCCTGACCGGCCGCATCGACGACGACGACGCCTGGGCGCGGGACACGGTGGAGCAACTCTACGGTCAGGCCGAGGCCTGGCTCGCCCGTGACGCCCGCGGGGCGGGCATGGCCCTGACCTTCCCGCGCGGCTTCGAGTGGCTGATGTACGATCTCGTCGACGTCGACAAGCTGCTGCAGGACCGGCGCATGATCCGGCGCCAGTCGGTGCGGCCCTACCCCTACGCCTTCCACTCGATGAGCGTCTTCGTCCTGGCCCGGTTCGAGGCCCGGTTCTTCGCCATCGCCACGGCTCATTCGAAGCTGGGCGACCGCGCGGCGGAGCTGGGCTACGACGTGGTGCACGCCAGCCCGGAGCGCGAGATGTGGCTCTACGCGCGCCACAAGCAGGCGCTGTCATCGATCCACAAGGCGCGCGAACCCGAGCAGGCGATCGACCTCTTGGAATTCGAACGCGTGTTCGGCATCGACGCCGCCAGGGCGGCGGCCTACATCGAGGCCGAAGGCGACTTCGGCTATCTGGTGGAGAAGCGCGCCGACGACCGGCGCAACGCGCTGGCGCGGCGCATCATCGAGATCGACGCCGCCATGGCTTCGGCCGGAACGATGGAGCGGGAGTCTCTCGCCATCGAACGGACGGCCGCGGAGGCCGAGATCGAGCGCCTTAGCCACGCCATCGTCCGCGACCTGAGGCTCTAGCCCGATACGAAAACGGGGGGCTCTCGCCCCCCGCTCCGTGAGGCCCGGGCTCAGGTCAGTTCCGGTCGATGGCCAGGGCCGTGACCGCCGCCGACGAGATGATCGAGGTCACGTCGCGGATGATCTGGAATATCTTCGAATCCAGCTTGGGCAGGACCAGTATCCGGTCGCCCGGATGGACCGAGCCGTCTTCGCGGATGCCCCCGTCCTGCCGCAGCACCAGCACCTGACGCTTGTTGGCCCTCGGCGTGAAGCCCCCGGCCGCCTTGACGTAGTCGCTGACGCGGTTGGAGCGGTGCAGGATCGACTGGGGCGCCTGGACCTCGCCCGAGATGGTCACGACCTGCGAGTATTCGGGGATGACGATGACGTCGTCGGGCTCGAGCAGCACGCGGTTCAGGTCCTGGCCGGCCAGGGTGACGATGCCCAGCGGCTCGGCCTGGCGGGCGCGCTCGACGAACTGGATCAGGAACTGCGCCTCGGCGGCGCGGGCCTGGGCCTCGCTGGGCGTGCTCGACGAGGCCGTCAGTGCCAGGCGTTCGAGGCGGGCGAGGCTCTCCAGGAGCATCTGCTTCTGGGTCACCCGCACGCTTTCGCGCCGGATGTAGATCGACGAGCGGTCGGCCATGGGGTCGATCGGGACGCCGGCCAGCACCTGGCCGACGGTCGTGCCGCGCTGGACGGTGAACACCGACGGCCCCTCGTGGGCGCCGTCGACGCGGATCGCCAGCTGCTGGGCCCGCACATCTCTCTCGAAGCGGACGCGGTCGCCGTCCTGCACCGGCTGGGCGGCGAACTGCTCGATGGTCAGGTAGACCGCCATCGGCGTGCGGTTGCGCGTGCCGATGAGGGCGGCGTGGGTCGTCTCGGGGCGAGGCCGCGAATAGGTGAGGATCTGGGCGCCCGTGGCCGGGCCCTCCAGCTCGAAGGTGAAGGGCGCGCGCACCGTGCCCTCGACCGAGACCACGGGGCCCTGGTCGTCCACGACCACGGCGTCGCCGTTCTGGAAGCGAACCTCCGGCAGCGTGCCGGCGCGCAGGAACTCATACAGGTCGGCGGTGGCGATGACGCGGCCGTTCCGCACCACGCGGATATTGCGGTAGCTGCCGCGGTTGGGGTCGATGCCCCCGGCGCGCTGCAGCAGGGTGACGATCGAGTCTGCCGGCGCCGCGGCGTAGCCGCCCGGGCGCTCCACCGGTCCGGTGACGAACACCTGGAGGGGCGCCGCCGCCAGCGCCGCCGCGTAGACCTGGACGCTCTCGTTGTAGGTCCGCCTCACGGCGTTGGTGATCGCCGCCTGGACGTTGCCGGCGCGGATGCCGGCGAGCTGGGCCGGACCGACGGTCGGGATGACGACGTTGCCGGCGGAGTCGATGATCAGTTCGCCGTCCTGCTGCACGCCGCCGTACAGCGACACGCGCACACGGTCGCCGGGCTGCAGCACGTAGTCGGGATCGACTATGGTGGCGCCGTAGGTCGGGCCCTGGCTCTCGAACAGTTCTGCGCCCAGGGGCGCCGGCCGCGCGCCGGTGGTCTCCTGGCGCGTGAGCGCCTGGGTGCCCTGGGGGGAGGTGCGCTCGGTGACCACCGGAGGCGGCGCGCTGCCGCCGACCGACTGGGCCAGCGAGGGCGCGGCCGACCCAAAGGCGAGGGCGGCGACGAGGCCCAGCACACCGAGGCGGCCGAGCGGCTTGCGCATCTGGACGAGCGCGCGTGCGAAACCAGCGACGTTCATCGCAGATGCTCCTTCAGGACGGAGTAGGTGAGCGCGCCGATGCCCCACAGGAAGCAGGCGGCGATGAAGACGGCGACGACGTTCCACAGACGCGAGAAGTAGTTCGACTTCTGCGGCAGTTCCGGCGGGACGTAGGCGACCACGTACTTGGTGTCGGCGCGGACGTCGCGGCGCGACGCCTCCAGCGTGGCGACGGCCGTGTGGTAGGCCCGCTGGGCGAACTCGTAGTCGAGCAGGATGGCGCGGGCCTCGACCTCGGTGGTGGCGAGGTTCTCGCCTGGCGCCGAGAGGGCGCGTTCCACCGCGCGCTGGCGCTCGGCCTCGAGCGCGTTGATCTTGCCCTGAACGGCCTGGGCCTGGGCCGAGGAGGGCTGGAAGGTCTGCAGCATCGAGGCGTACTCGGCCCGCAGCTGCGCGATCTGGGTGTCGAGTCCGCCGACCAGGCCGAGCGCGGCCGTGACGGGCGCCTGGGTCGGCACCACGGCGTTGGCGCCCTGGAACGATGCGAGACGCTCCTGCACCGCCTGGAGCTCGGCCCGCGTGCGCTGCACCTCGTCCAGGTTGACCTGCTGCAGGTTGCCCATGGGTCGCCGGGACAGGGCGTTGACGGTCTGCTCGGTGGCGTTCAGCACGCCGCGCGCCAGCCGCAGGGAATCCTGCGGACGATAGGCCTTCACGCTGAAGGTGGTGCCGCCGGTGTTGATGTTGGACTCGACCTTGACCTTCTTGCGCCAGAACCTGGTCGCCGACTCGATGGCCGCGCGGGGGCTGATGCGGGCGCTGGGGTCCAGGCTCCAGCGGGAGTAGGCCTCGTTGAAACCGGCCTGGCGGCGCAGGGCCTGCACCATGGCGCTGGACCGGATGTAGTCGGCGGCGATCCGCGCATCGGCGGAGCTTTCGGTGGGCGCCGCAAGCCCGATGCTGCCCAGGAGGTCCGGGCCGGCCTGCTGCTCGGCGCCGCGCACGGTGAAGGACGCCTCCGAGGTGTACTCCGGCGGGGCGATGATCAGCAGATAGATCGCTGTCAGCAGCGTCGGCGCGAGGACGAACAGCGCCCCCGAACGGGCGATCGCGCGCCGTCGCTCGGCGCGCTGCTCCGCTCGCTGCTGCTTGAGGGCTTCGTTGGCTGTCATGCTGCCCGCTTCGCTATCAACTCGTTGTAGAAATCGTTCGCCGTCTCGAGATCGTCGAACATGGTCAGGCGGCCGTCGGAGATCACCGCCGCCCGCTTGCAGTATTCCTGCATCACCGAATGGTGGTGCGAGGCGATGAGCAGGTTCGACCGTGCGGCCCGCTCGTCGAACATGCGCTTGCACTTCTTCTGGAAGGCCGCATCGCCGACGCTGAGAGTCTCGTCGACCAGGTAGACCTGGAAGTCCATGGCGATGGACAGGCCGAAGGCCAGCTTGGCGCGCATGCCCGAGGAATAGGTGTTGATCGGCTCGTCCATGTAGCGGCCGAGCTCCGAGAACTCGCGCACGAACTCGGTGACCTCGTCGATGTCCTGGTCGTAGATGCGGCAGACGAAGCGGAGGTTTTCGGCGCCCGTGAGGCTGCCGCTGAAGGACGGCGCGAGGCCCAGGGGCCAGGAGACGGACACCGTCTTGCGCACCCGCCCCGCGTTCGGCTTCTCGCTGCCGGCCAGGACGCGCATCAGAGTGGACTTGCCCGAGCCGTTGCCGCCCAGGATGCCGACGTTCTGACCCTTGGGGAAAACAGCATCCACGTGATCGAGCACCACCCGACGGCCGCCGCCCTTGAGCGCGTAGTGCTTCTCCACTCCGATGAGCTCGATCATCCGATCGCTCCCCCGTGAACGCGTCCGCTTGCCCGCCGCATGCTTCCGAACCCTGCGCCCCCTCGCGCTGAATGGACCGGTGCGGTCAGGTGCAAGACACGCCCCGAAACGCTTCCTGTCCAGCATCTACAGGACCTGCGCCCCTATGCAAGCCGGGACGCTCCGCCTATGGCCGTGGGCCATGCGTTTCGTCGAGCCCGATCAGTGACCCTGCCGGCCCCGCCTTCCCTGTCCCGGCGCCTCTCGGCCGCCGAGCGCGCCGTCGAGGCGGCCATGCAGGGGCCGTCGCTGCTGCGCGGGCCCGCTGCGCGGCTCGCGGCCCGCAGGGGCCTGCACGCCCACGCCCTGGCCTGCGCCCCCCTCGATCCGTACGTGCTTGCCCGCGCCGGCTTCTTCCACGACGTTCCGGAAGAAGGAGCCCCCCCCGCCGCCGAGTTCGCGGCCCTGGCGGGGCTCGGCATGACCGACGCCCTGCTGGAGCAGCGCGACCGCTGGAACGAGCTGAAGGTCCCCGATCGTCTCTGGATCGCCGGCCTCGCCGCCGCCTGGGACCCGTTGGCGGCCAACCTGATGTTGACCGACCAGGAGCCGCTGGAGCGCGCCGCTTGCCTCCTGGCCGAAGACCTGGCGGACGAGGCCCTGGCCGAGGCGAAGCGGGCGACGCCCTCCGCCGAGCAGCGGCCGACGGCGAGGACTGGCCTGCCGTGCGGCGCGCCATCGACGCGGCCTTCGAAGCCCAGGGCCTCGAGGCGCCGCTAGGCGACGGCGACGGCGCGCCCGCACTGGACGACTTCGCGACCGCGGCGCCCGCGGCCTCGGTCGACGGCCCGCTGGTCTCGATCGTGGTCGCGGTGAAGGACTCGGCCGGCACCGTCGCCATGGCCCTGCGCTCCCTGCTGGACCAGACCTGGACGGCGCTGGAGATCCTCGTTGTCGACGACGGTTCGACCGACGGGACCCTCGACCTCATCGAGGCGGTGGCCCGGGACGACGCCCGGGTGCGCCGCCTGGCCAACGTCCGCACCCCGGGCGCCTACGGCGCGCGGAACACGGGGCTGGAGGCGGCCACAGGCGCCTACGTGGGGTTCCATGACGGCGACGACTGGGCCCACCCGCGCCGCGTCGAGCAGCAGGTCCGCGCCATCGAAGGCCGGGGCGTGCTGGGCGCCGTCTCGAGGCATTTCCGCCTGTCTTCGGCCGGACGCCCGGTTGCGCCGCGGGTGTTCCCCATGATCCGCGCCTGCCCGATCTCCGTGCTCGTGCGGAGCGACGCCGCGCGCGAGGCCGGCCCGATGGAGGAGGTCCCGCTGGGCGCCGATTCCGAGTACCTGGCCCGACTGGACCTGCTGTTCGGCCGTCGGAATCTGGCCCGCCTGCCCGCCGTCCATCTCGTCGCCGGCTGGGCGCCCGCGTCGCTGAGCGGTGCGGCCGAAACCGGGCTGGTCAGCAGCGAGGGGCGGGACCTGCGCGCCGCCTATGAGCGCGCGTGGCGGCGGCGGCACGCGGAGCGCCTGAGGGCGATGCGCGCATGAGCGTCCGGTATCGCGAGACCCTGGTGCCAGGCCCAGGCGTGCGCGCCATCCCGCACCTCGGGGCCTTCCTGCCCGAGTGCGAGCGCCTGAGGCCGTCGGCCCGGCCGACCGCCCGTACCGACAGCGTCGCCGGCTGGGGACACAAGCCCACCGCCCGCTACGCCCGCGCCCTGGCCGCGCGCAGGGGGCTTCCCTACCTCGCGCTGGAGGACGGCTTCCTGCGCTCGGTCGGCCTCGGCGAGGCCGGCGCGCCGCCGCTCAGCCTCGTCGTGGACGATCTCGGCATCTACTACGACGCCACCCGGCCCTCGCGGCTGGAAGCCATGCTGGAGGATGGTCCAGTCGATCCGGCGCTGCTGGACCGCGCCGAGGCGGCCATGGCGCGGATCGTGGCGCTGGGCCTCTCGAAGACCAACTCACAGCCAGGGCTCGGGCCCGGAGCGCTCGGAGCGCGCTCGCGCCGCCGTGTGCTGGTGGTGGACCAGACCTTCGGCGACGCCGCCATCTCGGCCGGTCTCGCCGACCAGTCCAGCTTCGACCGCATGCTCGAGGCCGCGATCCGGGACGAACCCGACGCCGAGATCGTTGTGCGACGCCACCCGGCGACCGCCGCCGGCCTGAAGCAGGGCTGGCTGCCGGACACCCTGCCCGAGGGCGTGCGCGTCTTCGCCGACGCGGCCTCGACCGGCAGCCTGCTCGCCGAGGTCGACGCGGTCTACACCGTCACCAGCCTGACCGGGTTCGAAGCCCTGATGCGCGGCCTGCCGGTGCGCTGCTTCGGCGCACCCTTCTACGCCGGCTGGGGCGCCACCCGCGACGAGGTCGCCGTTCCGCGGCGAACCGCCCGGCGCTCGGTGAACGAGATCTTCGCCGCCGCCTACATGCGCTACGCCCGTTACGTCGATCCCGTGACGGGCCGGCCGTGCGAGATCGAGACGGCCATTGATCGGCTGGCCCTGTTCCGCAACCGGGCCGACGCCAATGCGG
>Ga0196970_1001666_pt1 | contig 13847 bp, 12 predicted proteins | sample S1v_513CmetaG_FD_148672 | JGI IMG/M metagenome (GOLD analysis project Ga0196970, IMG submission 148672) | Soil microbial communities from Anza Borrego desert, Southern California, United States - S1+v_5-13C | ecosystem: Environmental > Terrestrial > Soil > Desert | place: USA: California... | reverse complement strand
CGGGATGGAGTCGCCACTATAGGACCCCGACCCGGGCGCCGGAGGTGCCAATTCCCTCCAAAACGAGGAGGCCACCGAAAAGGGAATCGAGGCAGGAGTGCAGGGCGCTGATGACTGGCTGTCAACTCCTCGCACAATGAGGCTCAAGGCTACATTTCAAATTGCTTCCGCAACTCCCGCTTCAAGAGTTTTCCACTCGGATTCTTCGGCAGGGCGTCGGTAAAGATCACCCGTTTCGGCACCTTGAACGAAGCCATGTTCGCCTTGCAGAAGGCGACCACCTCTTCCTCCGTGGCCGATTGCCCCTGTCGCAGCACGATGACGGCGGTCACCGCTTCCACCCAGTAGGGATCGGCCAGGCCGATGACCGCGACCTCGGACACCGCCGGCATCCGGAAGATCACTTCCTCGACCTCGCGGCTGGCGACGTTTTCGCCGCCGGTCTTGATCATGTCCTTTTTCCGGTCCACCACCGTGATGTAGCCCTCGTCGTCGCGTACCGCGAGGTCGCCACTGTGGAACCAGCCCCCCGAAAATGCCGCTGCGGTCTTCTCGGGATCGTTGTAATACCCGGTCAGCAACTGCGGCGAACGGTGCACGATTTCGCCGACTTCGCCCGGCGCCACGTCGTTCATGTTTTCGTCCACCACGCGCGTCTCGACGTTCAGGACCGGCCTGCCCGCCGAACCCGCCTTGCGGATCTGGTCTTCCGGGTAGAGCACGGTGGCGAGCGGCGCGATCTCCGTCTGGCCATAGAAATTCCAGAGCCGCGCGCGCGGCATGCGACCCTGCATCTCCTTGAGCACTTCGACCGGCATGATGGAGGCGCCGTAGTACCCTTTTTCCAGGCTGCTTAGATCGGTGGCATCGAACTGCGGCGAGCGCAGCAGCGCGATCCATACCGATGGCGGCGCGAAGAAGGAATTGACCTTGTAGCGTTCGATCAGCGGCAGGATGACGTCCGGACGCGGCTGTCCGGTGATGATGCTGGTCGCGCCGAGATAGACGGCCGGCCCGAGGAACACGTCCAGTTGCGCGCAGTGGTACAAGGGCAAGGCATGCAGCATGACGTCGCCGGCGGCAATGCTGCCCTCGACGACGCAGCTCACATACTCCCACAGCACCGCTTCGTGCGACAGCATGGCGCCCTTGGGCAAGGATTCCGTGCCGCTGGTATAGATGATTTGCAGCAGGGAACGGCCATCGACGGCCGGCAATTCTGCGGCGGCGGTTTCGGACTGCAGGAGATCGTCGAAGCTTGCCATTCCCGGCGGCGGCTGGGTGCCCTCCTCTTCCCCGGGCAGCCAGATCCGGTCGGCGACCTCGGTCCCCTTCCCGGTGGCCGCTGCAGCCAGCGACTCGAATCCGGCGCCGACCAGCAGCGACCTGGCGCCCGAACTCTTGAGGATGAATGCCACCTCGTCCGCATTCAGCATGAAGTTGATCGGAACGATTACCGCTCCCATCCGTGCGAGTCCGAAACGCGCAGCGGCGAAGGCATGCGAGTTGCGCGACAGGATGGCGACCCGGTCGCCGGGAGCGACGCCGCGGGCGATGAGCGCATGCGCGAAACGGCTGGCGACGGCGTCGAACTCCGCAAATGTCCAGGACACCTTGCCGCATACGATGGCGGTCTTGCGCGGGTTGCGCTGCGCGCTGCGGCGGAGGACGTCGCCGAGGCTGTGCCGGCGAAGCGCCTGGAATGTGTCGTTCATCCTGTGTCTCCTTGTTGGTTTGCTGTGCCGACCCGGCTCGCGAGCAAGGCGACGATCACGAGCGCGGCGCCGAGCACTTCGGCCCAGTTGAACCGGTAGCCCCGCGCAACGCCAATGATAAACGCGGTGATCGGCACGAAATTGATGAAAAGCACACCATCGGCACCGACCCGCCGGATACCGATATTCCAGCACAAGGTGCCAAGCAATGCAGCGCCGAGGGTGACGAACAGGATTTGCCATGCCACGGAAAGCAGTTGTGCGGATGTCGGCACCGCCGCCGCGCCGAGCCAGCTTGCGGCCAGGGTGGCGGCGATCACGAAGAGCGCGCCGCTGCCTGCCGTGAGCGCCGTGTAGCGCAGCGCCGACCAGGAGGGAAATGCCGCGGCGCAGAGCGTGTAAGTGACCCAGCACAAGGCCGCGCCGAGCACCAGCAGATCGCCGCCCGCCGTGTCCGACCCCACAAGGCTGGACGGATCGCCGCGCGTGACGACCAGCGCGACGCCAATGAAGGCGAGGCCGATCGCGAAGAGGGTCGAGACTCCCGGCCGCTGCTTGCGGATCAGCCAGGCGAACAAGGCGGCGACCAGCGGCTGCGTGGCGACGATGACCGCCGCATGTTCCGCCTGCGTCCGATGCAGCCCGACGAACATCATCAGCACGCCGCCCCCGATGCCGATCACGCCCAGCAGCGCGACCAGCAGCGGGCGGCCGTCGCATCGCAGGGCGCCCGCGCCCTCCACGCAGAACAGAATCGTCAAGAGCACCGCGGCGGCGAAACCGTAGCGGATCGCCGTGAGGAAATACGCATCGACGGCCAGCATCGCCGACTTGGCGACCGGGAAGCTGCTGCCCCAGAATACAGCGGCGAGCACAAGACAGCCGATCCCCGCCAACCGCGCGCGCCGCGCGTACGCATCGTTCACGCGCTCGCCTTCATCTCGGCCAGCAGGGCTTCCCGCAACTCGCGCTTGAGCAGCTTGCCGTTCGCATTGCGGGGCAGCGGCTCGCGGCGGATCGTCACGCTTTCCGGGACCTTGTAGTCCGCCAGGCGTTCGGCGCAGAACGTGATCAGCTCTTCCTGCGTCAGCCGGGCGCCCTCCTTCAGCGCCACGAACACATGCACGCGCTCGCCCAGCACCAGGCATGGCTTGCCGACCACCGCCGCTTCCATGACCGCCGGATGCTGGCACAGCGTGTTTTCCACTTCCACGCTGTAGATCTTGTAACCGCCGCGGTTGAGCATGTCCTTGCGGCGGTCGAATACGTAGACGTAGCCCTCGCTGTCCATGCTCCCGATATCGCCGCTGTGCCAGTAGCCGCCGGTGAAGTTTTCCGCCGTGGCCGCCGGATTGTTCCAATACCCCTTGACCACCATCGGCCCGCCGATCCAGATCTCGCCCGTCTCGCCGCGCGGCACTTCGCGTCCGTCCTCGCCCATGATCACGATGTGGCCGCACTGCACCGTCCTTCCCACGCTGTCGCGGTGGCCGTCGGTCTGGCCGGGCGGCATCAGCGTCGCGGGTGACGCGGTCTCGGTCGCGCCGTAGGCATTCATCAGCACGAGGCCGGGCAGTTGCCGCGCAAGCGCGTCGATCGCCGCCGTCGGCATCGGCGCGCCGCCGTAGGCGCCCACGCGCCAGGCCGAGAGATCGCGCCGCCCGAAGCCATCCTGCAGCAGGCACAGGTTATACATGGCGGGCACCATGATGGTGAAGCTCATGCGCTCGCGTTCGGCGAAAGCCAGGAAATCGGCGGCCTTGAAGGCCGGCGTCACGAGCAGCGTGCCGGCGACGCGGACCATGACCATCAGCAGGCCGACCAGCCCGGTCACGTGCGACAGCGGGACGACCGCCGCGCCGCGGTCGGCGGCGGTGAGCGCCATCGTGCTTTCGTAATGCATGGTGGAATGCACGATGTTGAAATGCGTGAGCATCGCGCCTTTTGGCCTGCCCGTGGTGCCGGAGGTGTACAGGATCGCCGCAACATCCTCTTCGTTGACCTGCGCCGCCTGTTCCAGTGCCGGTCCGGCGGCAAGCGTGTCGAGGCCGCTGGCACCGCTCACGCGCAGGCGGAGTTGCGGGGCATCGGCAGGCGCGGGCAAGCGATCGGCAAGTTCAGGTTCGTGGACAATCGCCGCCGCGCCGCAGTGTTCAAGAATGTAGGCAATGCCCGGCGCCTGTTCGCGCACGCTCAGCGGCACCATCACCGCCCCGAGTGCGGCGGCGGCGAGCGTGACGACCACGAATTCGATGTCGTTGCCAAGCAATAGCGCTATGCGGTCGCCCTTGCCGATGCCGTGGCGTGCGAAACCGCCGGCGACTGCCATCGCCCGCGCATGCAATGCCTGCCAGCTCAGGCGCCGTTCGCCGCACACCACCGCCTCGCCGGCGGGATTGCGGGCGGCCGCCTCGGCGAACATGGCATAGATGCTGTCCGGTCGCTCCGCATAGCATTGCACGAGGCGGTCGCCGAAATGCGATTCGAAGCGCGTCGCCGGTTCCCGGATCTGCCAGATGCTCATGCAACCTCCGTACTCATCGTCCCTGGTAACGTGCCGGGCGCTTGTCGAAGAACGCAGCCACGCCCTCCGCGAAATCGGCGGTCGCCGCGCAGGCGGCGAAGCCGGACGCTTCCGCGTCCAGCTGTTCCTGCAGGCCGCGGCCGAGCGAATCCCGGATCAGGCGCTTCAACCTGCCCAGCGCCAGCGGCGGGCCGTCCGCCAGCCGGCGCGCCAGCTTTCCGGTTTCTTCCTGCAGGGCGGCAGCCGGCACGACGCGGTTAACCAGCCCGATGCGCAATGCCTCCGCCGCATCGAAGGTTTCGCCGAGCAAGGCGATTTCCATCGCCTTGCGCATGCCGACCAGGCGCGGCAAGGCCCACGAGGTGGAGCAATCGGAGCTGGCGCCGATATTGACGTAGGCCAGGTTGAAGCGGGTGCCTTCGGCAGCGATGGCCAGGTCCGCCGCAAGGGCTACCCCAAGGCCGCCGCCTGCAACCGCGCCGTGCAGGCTGGCCAGCACCGGCGCATCCATCGCGGCCAGTAGCGCTATCCCGCCGTGCATCGGCCCGATCAATGCCTGTGCGGTATCGACCGGGTCGGCCTTCATGGCGGCAAGGTCGCCGCCGGCGATGAAGGCGCGGCCTTCGCCGCTGAGCACTACCACCCTCACCTCCTTGTCTTGCGAGACGGCCTGGCAGGCTTGAAGGAAACCGTTGGCCATCGGCACATCGATCGCGTTCAGGACGGCGGGGCGATTGAAGCGGATATGGGCAACGCCTTCTTCCACCCAGTAGCGCAGTGGGGCGCCGGGGTCATGGATGTTCATGTGTTTTCCTCCGGCACGAGGTAATACGGCAGCGTGGAACCGCGGTTCGCCTTGGCCTTGCCCAGTTCATTGCGGGCGAGCACGCGCAGGTGGACTTCGTCCGGGCCATCGAAGAAGCGCATTGCGCGGCCCCAGGTCCAGAGGAAGGAGAGCGGCGTGTCGGGCGTCAGGCCCATCGCGCCGAAAACCTGGATCGCGCGATCCAGCACCCGCGTCTGCAGCTGGGCGGCGACCAGCTTGATGGCGGATACGTCGATGCGCGCCGCCTGGCTGCCTTGCCTGTCCATCAGCCACGCGGCGCGCAGCACGAGCAGGCGCGCCTGGTCGATTTCGACGCGGGAATAGCCGATCCAGTCCTGCACATTCGAGAATTCGCTCAGATACTTGCCGAAGGTGCGCCGCTCCAGCGCCCGCTCGCACATCAGTTCCAGCGCCAGCTCGCACTGTCCGATGGTGCGCATGCAGTGGTGGACGCGGCCCGGCCCGAGCCGCGCCTGCGCCAGCGCGAAGCCCTTGCCCTCTTCGCCCAGCAGGTTTTCGGCGGGCACGCGCACGTCGCGGAAGACCAGCTCGCAATGGCCTTCGGGCGAGGTGTGGTGCATGATCGGCACATTACGCACCACGCGCACTCCCGGCGTGTCCATCGGCACGATGACCATCGAGTGCCGGCTGTGCGGATCGGCATCGTCGCGTTCGTCGGAGACGCCGAGCACGATGGCGAACGCGCAGCTCGGATGCGCGGCATTGGTAATGAACCACTTGCGGCCGTTGATCACGTACTGGTCGCCTTCGCGGCGGATGGTGGTGCGGATGTTGGTGGCGTCCGACGATGCCACATCGGGTTCGGTCATGGCGAAGCAGGAGCGGATATCGCCGTTCAGGGTCGGCTTGAGCCAGCGCTCATGCTGGTCGGGCGTGGCGAACATGTGCAGCAGTTCCATGTTGCCGGTGTCGGGCGCATTGCAGTTGAAGATTTCCGAGGCCCAGGGGATGCGGCCCATGATCTCGGCCATGGGCGCATAGTCGAGGTTGCTCATGCGTGTGCCCGGCTCGTCCTCGCGCAGCCCGGGCAGGAACAGGTTCCACAGGCCCGCTTCCTTCGCCTGCTTCTTCAGCGGCTCGATCACGTCCAGCGGGTAGGTGCCGCCGTCGGCCAGGCGGTGCCATTCGCGGTTGGCCGGCAGTACGTGCCGCTGCATGAACTTCTTCAGCGTGTCCTGCATCGCCAGCGCATCCGGCGAGAATTCAAAATCCATGATGATGTCCTTGGAGATGGGGTGTGAATGAAATGGTTGTCAGTGCCGCGCCGCCACGTTGGCGCCGCGCTCGATCACGTATTCGCGTTCGAACAGGGTGCGCGAGTGGTTCAGGTCGGATTGGGAAATAACCACGGACAGTTGCTGGCCCTTGAGCGCGAAGATGACTTCCGCCAGGCGCTGGGACAGCGCCGGCGCCACGCCTTCAAAGGGCTCGTCCAGCAGCAGCATGCGGGTGCCGACGGCCAGCGCGCGGCCCAGCGCCACCAGCTTCTGCTGTCCGCCGGAGAGCAGCAGCGCCTTGCGGTCGCGCATCTCGGCCACTTCCGGCATCAGGCCATAGACAAGGTCCAGCCTGTCCTTCGCCTTCAGCGTCTTCGATACCCAGACCGGCAGCAGGATGTTTTCCTCGACGGTCAGTTGCGGCACCAGTCCGCGGTCTTCCGGCATGTAGCCGATGCCGGCGGCGGCGCGCTGATGGCGGGCGCGCGCCGCGAGATCGGCGCCGTCGAAGCGCAATTGGCCGCCGGCGGGTTTCAGGTGGCCCATCACGGTGCGCATGAACGTGGTCTTGCCCGCGCCGTTGCGCCCGATCAGGCCGACCATCTGGCCCGGCAGGACAGTCATCGAAAATCCGCGCAGCGCGGCCATGGACTGGATGCTCACTTGCAGCCCTTCGGCCGCCAGCAGGGGTGTGGCGCTCATGCATGGCCTCCCGTCACATAACGTTGCACTTCCGGGTTCTTCAACACCGCATCCGGCGCCGCGTCGGCAATGATGCGTCCGCTGTAGAAGGCGATCACGCGCTCGGAAAACCGCGCCACGATATCCATGTCGTGCTCCACGAACACCACGGTCACCGCTTCCTGCGACAGGCCGGCCATGATGCGTTCCATCGCGCCGAATTTTTCCTCGGCGCTGACCCCGGAGGTCGGCTCGTCGAGCAGCAGCAGCTTCGGTTGCCGCGCCATCGCCATCGCGATGTCGAGCAGCTTGCGCACGCCGCCGGGCATTTCCGTGACGCGGCGCTCGGCAAACGCGGCCAGGCCGAAACCCTCCAGCAGCTGCTCGGCGCGCTGCCGGCGCTCCGGCGCATCCGCCGGTTTCCATATCGACAAGCCGGCCGGATGCGCGGCCGCCACGGCGACCAGCAGGTTTTCCATCGCCGTCAGCTCCAGGCAAAGTTGCGGGATCTGGAAGGAGCGGCAGATGCCGAGCCGGGCGACATGTCTCGGCGCCAGGGCGGTGATGTCCGATCCTTCCAGCGCAATGCTGCCGGTATCCGGCCGCAGGTAGCCGGTCACCATGTTGACGAAGGTTGTCTTGCCCGCGCCGTTGCTGCCGATCAGGCTCAGCTTCTGGCCGGCCGGCACGTCGATCGAGATATTGTCGGCGGCGACGACCGCGCCGAAACGCTTGTTCAGGTTCCTTGCCGAAAGCAGGTGTGTCATGTTGCCGTTCCCTCCTTGCAGGCGACCGCGGGTTCGCCTTCCGGTTCCGGGCGCGCGGGTTTCGCCTTGCGGCCCGACCACAGCGATCCGATGCCGCCGGGCCGGAACAGCACCACCAGCAACAGGAAGACACCGAGCGCGAGCTGCCAGGTGTTGGGGAAATACAGGTTGGAGAACGAGCGCACCACTTCCAGCAGCAGCGAGGCCACGAACACCGCCGCCACGCTCTGGTAACCGGCCAGGATGGCGGCGAAGACGAACTCGCCGGACGTCGTCCAGTACGCGAATTGCGGGTCGACATGGCCGAGGGCGAGGCCGGTCAATGCGCCGCCCAGGCCACCGAGGGCGCCGGCGATGCTGAAATTCAGCGCGAGCAAGGCGCGCGGCGATGCGCCGAGGTATTCCACCCGCAGGTCGTTGCCGCGCACCGCAAGCGATGCCAGGCCGGAAGAGGAACGGAAATAGACCGCCACGCCGGCGGCGGCCAGCGCAGCGAATACCACGGTCAGCCCGTACAGGACGTAATCGGCCCAGGAGGTGTCGAGCATCATGCCGAGCACGGTCGGGCGCGGCAGGTTGAAGCCGTCGGTGCCGCCCAGCGCCGACCATTTGCTGAGGATGCCGTAGGCCACCATCGACAGCGCCAGGGTCAGCATCGCGAAGAAGATGCCGCGGTAGCGCGCCAGAAGGGGCGCGACGAGCCCGGCCAGCAGGCCGGCGGCGAGCGCGCCGAGCAAGGCGCGCAGGATGGCGTCGGTGATGCCGAGCTGGATCGAGGCCATCGCGGCGCCGTACGCGCCGACGGCGAAGAACAGTCCCTGTCCGAAGGTCGCGCCGCCGCCGCGCATGAGGACGACCACGCCCAGGATGGCCAGCCCGTGCGAGGCGGCCATGGTGCTCAGGAACAGCAGCCATTTCGGCGCCGCCAGGCCGGCCAGCAGCAAGACGGCGATGGCCGCCAGCGAGAATGCAAGTGCCTTTGTCGGAGCCATGTCAGATCACCCTCGCCTTGACGCTCTGGAACAATCCCTCCGGCCGGAACACCAGCACCGCCGCCATCACCAGGTAAATGCTGAACAGCTCGATTTCCGGCATCACGTGCACCGCGACCGCCCGCGCCAGTCCGACGACAAGCGCCCCGATGGCCGCGCCCTCGATGCTGCCCAGCCCGCCGATGATGACCACCGCGAAGCTGACGATGATGACGCTCACGCTCACCCCCGGCTGCACCGAGATCATCGGCGCGGTGAAGGCGCCGCCCAGTGCCGCCAGGAAAACCCCGATGGTGAACGCGACGCTGTAGACCACGCTGATATTGACGCCCATGCTGGCGCTCATTTCCGGGTTGTGGATGACGGCCAGCACGACCTTGCCGGCCACGGTGCGGTTCAGCCCCAGCCATACCGCCAGCCCGCAGACCGCCGCCAGGCCGATCAGCGCGAGGTCGTAACCGACGAAGACCAGCTTGCCGATCTCGATATTGCCCAGCAGGCTGTACGGTTCCGACACGTAATACGGGTTCACGCCCCAGATCAGCTTGGTTGCGTCTTCCAGGATCAGGAACAGCGCATAGGTCACCAGCAGCAGGAGCACCTCGTCGCGTCCGTAGAAGCGTGCCAGCAGGGTGCGTTCCAGCAAGGGGCCGACCACCGCCGCCACCGCCGCGGCGGCAAACAGCATCGCCACCAGCGAAGACGCCGGCGACCAGCCCCAGGAGGCGAACAGCGCCACCGTGCTGGCCGCCGCATACGCGCCCAGCGCGTAGATGCTGCCGTGCGCCATGTTGAGGATCTTGAGCACCCCGAAAACCAGGGTCAGTCCGAGGGAAACGATGAACAGCCACGACGCGTAGGTCAGCGCGTCGATGCCGATGGTCAGAGCGAGATCCAAGATTGCCTCCTAGTCACGACACGGCAGGCCGGAACGGCCTGCCCTTCCCTGCGCGGCGAAAACGTCTCAGTCGCAGCGAGCGCCGGGGAAGCCCGCCTTGATCCAGTCCAGGCTCTTCATGTTGGCCGGCGGGTTCACGCATTCCGCCCTGAAGTGCTGCACATCGTTGGCCACGACCATCTTCTTCGCGGCGTCATACTTGGTGCGCCCGATCGCGATCGGCTGGATCGCCTGCTGGCCGCCGGCCAGCGCCATCTGGATCTTGCCGCCGGGCGAATCCCACTCCAGCCCGCGCAGCGCCTCGGCCAGTTCGTCCGCGTTCGGCTTCTTTCCTCCATTCTTGGCCATCGCCTTCTCGACCGCCAGTTTGACGCCGAGCAGCGCCTGCGCCATGCGGTAACTGGCCTGCACCACCGCCGCCTGGCCGTGCGCATCCTGGTAGGTTTTCCAGAACCAGTCGTTCAGCGGGCTCTTGGCGGCGAGAATGCCGTAGGCGCCGCGCGCGCCGAGGATGGTGCCGTCGGGCATCTTGTCGCCCAGCGAAGGCAGCACATGGTCGCCCGCGCTCAGCACCAGCTGGCTGCGCTTGAACAGGCCGCGCGGCGCGGCCTGCAGCACGAAGGCCGCCAGGTCGCCGCCCCACAGGCTGGAATAAACGATGTCGGCCGGCTGGCGCGCCAGCGCCGAGATTTCCGTGCCGTACTGCCCGGCGCCGAACTTGGGCAGCAGGTCGCCGGCCGCCTTGGCGTTCGGATAGAGCTGTTGCATCGCCCCGACGAAGTCGCTGCGCGAATCGTGGCCCCACGCATAGTCCTGGTTGATCAGGTTCATCGTTTCGACCTTGACGTTGCGCGACTTCAGGTAACGCGCCAGCGCCACATTGTCCATCGCGCCGTGCGATGCGGTGCGGAAGACGTACTTGTAGCTCGCCTCCTCGAAGATGCGCGGCGAGCCGCAATCGAACAGCACCAGGAATTTCTTCATTTCCTCGGCCGCCGGGGCCACCGCGAGGCAATCGCCGGAACTCACATAACCGATCACCGCGTCCACGTTCTCGCGCTGGTAGAGGTTGCGCAATTCCTGCACCTGCTTGGTGGCGCCGCCCGCTTCGTCCACCAGCACGGTTTCCACCGTGAGGCCGCCGAAACCCTTCTTGTCATACGGCTTGGGCACGCTACCCTTGTTGAACGCCTCCACCATCACCTTGGCCGCATTCGCCGCGGGCACGCCGAAGCTTTCCGCCGCCGGCCCGGAGAGGAAGGTCACCACGCCCAGCTTGAAGGTTTCCTGCGCATGGACGGGGGCCGCAAGACCGCCCCATGCAACTGCTGCCACCAGGCCAAGCGCCGCCGGGCGGCCGAATCGTTTTCCGCGGAATTGCATACGCATGTTGATCCCCTCCTGTTGTGATGTGATGTCCGGGATGGCCCCGGGCGGTTGGACAATATCTGCTCCGGCCGGGCCTCAGTGCCCGGTGAAGCGCGGCTCCCGCTTCTGCGCGAACGCCGCCGAGGCTTCCGCGAAGTCGTCGGTCATCAGCGCCAGCACCTGCGCGCGGTTCTCCAGTTCGATCGCGGCGTCCAGGCCGGGGGCGTCCAGGTTCGCCCACATCAGCCGCTTGCTCTGGCGGACCGCATATGGACTGTTGCGCAGGATGTCGCCGGCCAGCGCGATCGCCCGTTCGAGCAGCCCGCCATCCCCGGTTACCGCCGAGACCAGCCCGATGCGCTCCGCCTCCTGCGCGTCCACCGGGCGGCCGGTCAGCATGAGTTCGAACGCGCGCGAGGCGCCGATCAGGCGCGGCAGGTGGTAGCTGATGCCGCACTCGCCGGCAGTCAGGCCGATGCGTACCGCGCCTATATGGAAGGAAGCCGACCGGGAGGCAACGCGGATGTCGGAGGCCAGCGCCAGCCCGAGGCCGGCGCCCACCGCCACGCCGTTGACGGCGGCGATCACGATCTTGTCCATCTCCCGAAGGCGCTGGATCATGCCGGCGAAACGTTCCTGGCCGGCATAGAGGCCCGAAACGCCTCGTTCGCCGCCGGCTTCGCCCTGCAGCTTGGATTTGAGATCCCATCCGGCACAGAAACCGCGGCCCTCGCCCGTCAGGATCAGCACGCGCAGGCTTTCGTCGCGGGCAAGATCGTCCAGCGTGGCCGTCAGCGCGGCGACCGCTTCCTGGCTCAGCGCATTGAGGCGCTCGGGGCGGTTCAGGCGGACGACAGCGAGGCCGTCGGCAAGGCGTTCGACGACATTCAGGGGGGATGCCGGCACGTTGTCTCCTTTATGGGCCGGCGGTTATGCGGCCGGAACAGGGGTTTTTGTGCAGCCTATCGCGGGGTGTCGGCGGCGGCATCGTCGAAATGGACGATTTGCGTGTGGGCAGGGACGGCGGCGGGGATGCGTAATGTCTGCCGGTAAGCACCAGTCGGTGAGGGTTGACCTATCTACCACCCGAAGCAGTTCACTGCACCGCCCCTCGGCCATTGGAGGAAAGCCGCGCATTACCCGTCGCACTGATCCGTGCCGCCCGTCGAGCCGTGTACTTCCAAAGCATCTTGGGGACAGAGATGACGACGCTGCTGACCACCGGCAGGTCTCGCAGCTGCGCCCGCAAGATGCGTCCGCGCGCGCCGCCGTCGAATAACGCTGACGTCCACGCGGTCGGGCGCAGTACCGGATGGCGTTCATTGAACATGCCGCTGGTAATGGTGCGCGGCGCGTGATGCCGCCTGACCTTTTCGATGCTCTCCGTGACAAAGTTGACCCCGCACCATACCGATGCCCCTAGCGATGCCCAGAAGCGCGGATTGGATTCGATCAGGTATACCTTGCCTGTGCCTGCTTCGACGCGGGCGTCCACGCACATGACGCCGTTGTAGCGCGCTGCCCTGGCAAGCCGGCGGCCCAGCTGCTCCAGCAGCGGATGCGAAAGGAAGTTGACGGTCGAGCCGGTGCGCTGCTGGATGGTGAATGCAGAGATTTCGCCATCCATGGCGAAGAAGTTGAAGCATAAATCGGTGCCGTCGATGTACTTCTGCGCGATGAGCGAGTCGAACTGGTAGGCATCGTTCGCCAGGATGGTGTCATTGAAGAACGCTTCGTCATGCACAACATGCACGCCGGTCGAACCTGCCTGGTTGACGGGCTTGATGACGAAGGGGACGCCGAACCTCCCGGCAAGCTCCGCATAGTTCAGGGCGGCCTTCGGGCCGATGTAGAGCGTGTCCGGCACCGTGATGGAATTGGCAGAACAAAACTGAAAGAAGCGCCACTTGTTGTCGAGCGTCTCCAGCGTGGAATGGTCGGCATGCGGAACGATATGCATGTCGGGAAGCCGGGGCTTGACCCGATTGATCGCGCGCGTGCCTTCGCAATCGGCTGGAATCAGGACCGCATCCGGCAAGATCCTTGCAAGACGGTGCAGGAGGCTCGTGAAACGCTCGTCGTCATCCGGACCTGCGTGTCTTTCGATATTAAGGACATAGTTCTTCGAGCAGAGCGAGGACCACTTCAGGTTGCGCGTATTCTCCCCGCCGATGACGACGCAGTTCGCGTCCATGGCACTGCGCAATGCAACCAGCACTTGACGCAGCAGCCTTTGGCAAGTCCCTACCACGATGTAATTTTTCTTCATAGGATGGTCATCTGCTTGAGGTTTGAATGGCATGCCGGTGGCTGGAGAAGCGCTTCCAGAGTTCCGGTATTGCCCGCGCTTTATCTGAGCTTGGTCAGAATAATGTGAAGTTCCCGGGAGGATGTTGCGTTAGCCCAAAAGGAATAGCGCCCTTACTTGCCTTGCGGCAGTACAACCCGTGCAGAAATTAACTAAGGGCAAACAGCATTCACGCACGGGGTGACAAAATGCCCCGGAACAAAGAGGAAAAAATGAGACGCTTGTGGCTGATTATTCTTACCCTTGCGGGCATCGTTCCGGGTTGGCAGGGTGTACAAGCGGGCACGAATGAGAATGCCCGCAGTAAGGTCGTGGCGTTTTACGGCGACTCGACTATCCGGGGTTACAAGACGCATAGTGGAGAGCAGGTCCGTATCTCGACGCCCGACGCCTTCCTTGCAGCGCTTGGTCCGAATTCCGGGTACGTCGTCATGAATGAGGGAGTGGACAGTTCGCGTGTCGAGCACCTCATGAACGGAACGGATGGCAGGCATCCGCCATGGAAGGACTATATCGCGAAGGCGCGCGTC
>Ga0196970_1001665_pt1 | contig 13849 bp, 14 predicted proteins | sample S1v_513CmetaG_FD_148672 | JGI IMG/M metagenome (GOLD analysis project Ga0196970, IMG submission 148672) | Soil microbial communities from Anza Borrego desert, Southern California, United States - S1+v_5-13C | ecosystem: Environmental > Terrestrial > Soil > Desert | place: USA: California... | reverse complement strand
TTTTGTGCAGCCGCAGGAGGTGCTGGCATGCGTGAACCGAAGGCGATGCTGATGGACGCCAACCAGATGAACCGGGCCCTTTCCCGGATCGCCCACGAGATCATCGAAAAGAACAAGGGCACCGAGGGCGTGGCCCTGGTGGGCATCCGGCGGCGGGGCATTCCGCTGGCGGAGCGGCTGGCGGCGAAGCTCAAGGAGTTCGAAGGTAAGGAAGTGCCCGTCGGGACCCTGGACATCACCCTCTACCGGGACGACCTGACCGAGCTCTCCGCCGTGCCCCAGGTCCACCGGTCGGAAGTGAAGTTCAAGCTCCCCGGGACCGTGGTGATTCTGGTCGACGACGTGCTCTACACGGGCCGCACCGTGCGGGCTGCGCTGGATGCCCTGCTGGACATCGGGCGCCCGGCCTCCATTCAGCTGGCGGTCCTGATCGACCGCGGCCATCGGGAGCTGCCCATTCGGGCGGACTACGTGGGCAAGAACGTGCCGACATCCCACCGGGAAGTGGTCGAGGTGCACGTGAGCGAAATCGACGGCGACGACTCGGTGGCGGTCTACGACCTGTAAGCGGGGGGTACACACATGGCTGGGCTGAAGCGGAAGGACATTCTCGGGCTGCGCGAGATGTCCACGGAGGAGATCGACCTGATCCTGGACACGGCCGATGCGCTCAAAGATATCGCCACACGGCCGATCAAGAAGCTGCCGACGCTGCGGGGCAAGGCCTTCGTCACCCTCTTCTACGAAAACTCCACCCGGACGGCGAAGTCCTTTGAACTGGCGGGCAAGTACCTGTCCGCCGATGCGATCAACATCTCCATATCATCATCGAGCGTACAGAAGGGCGAAACGCTGAAAGATACCGCCCGCAATCTGGAGGCGATGGGCATCGATGCGGTGGTGATGCGCCACCCCATGGGCGGGGCGCCGCATTTCCTCGCCAAGCACCTGCGGGCCAGCGTGATTAACGCCGGCGACGGCATGCACGAGCATCCGACCCAGGGGCTGCTGGATATGCTGACGATCCGGCAGCGGAAGGGCGGTTTCAAGGGGCTGAAGGTGGCGATTATCGGCGATATCTTCCACAGCCGGGTGGCACGGTCGAACGTTTTCGGGCTGGCGAAGTACGGCGCCGAGGTCTGGGTGGCCGGTCCGTCCACCCTGCTGCCCGCCGGCTTTGAAGAGCTGGGCGTCAAGGTGACGACCCGGGTCGAAGAGGCCCTGGAAGGGGCAGATGTGGTCAACGTTCTGCGGCTCCAGTTGGAGCGGCAGGAGAAGGCGCTCTTCCCGACGGTGGCGGAGTACAGCAAGTTCTGGGGCGTGGGGCCCGAGCGCTTGAAGCTGGCGAAGCCGGACCATGTGCTGATGCATCCCGGGCCGATGAACCGCGGGGTGGAGATCTCCACCAGCGCCGCGGACGGGGAGCAGTCGGTGATTCTGGAGCAGGTGACCAACGGCGTGGCGGTACGGATGGCGCTTCTGTACCTGCTGCTTGGGGGAGGGGACGCGGCATGAGCACGCTCTTGATTCGTGGGGGCCGGCTGCTGGATCCGGCGAGCGGTGTCGATCGGGTGGCGGATGTGTTGGTGGCAGACGGTCGGATTGAGGCGATCGGTGTCGGGTTAGGTGAGGCCGGCGTCGAGCGGGTGGTTGACGCCCGTGGGAAGCTGGTCGCCCCTGGGTTCATCGATATTCACGTCCATCTGCGGACGCCGGGGCAGGAGTATAAGGAAGATCTTCGGACGGGGACGGCAGCGGCGGTGCGGGGCGGCTTTGTGGGCGTCGCCTGCATGCCGAACACCAGCCCGGTCATCGATAATGCGGTGACTGTTACTTATGTGAACACGGTGGCGGCCCAGCAGGGGCTGTGTAAGGTCTGGCCCACGGGCGCCATTACCAAGGGGTCGAAGGGCGCGGAGCTCGCCGAAATCGGGGAGATGAAGGCGGCGGGCATCGTCGCCATCACCGATGACGGGATGCCGGTGGAGAACGGCGAGACGATGCGCCAGGCGATGATCTATGCGAAGCAGTTTAACCTTATGATTATGGATCACTGTGAGGACAAGCACCTGGCAGGCGGCGGGGCGATGCACTTCGGGAAGGTCTCGTCGCTGCTGGGCATCAAGGGGATGCCGGCGGCGGCCGAAGAGGTGCACGTGGCCCGGAACATCCTGCTCTCGCTGGAGACGGGGGCGCATGTCCACATCCAGCATGTGTCGAGCCGGCGGTCGGTGGAGCTGATCCGCTGGGGCAAGGCGATGGGCGCCAACGTGACGGTGGAGGCGACGCCCCATCACTTCACGCTGACAGACGAGATCGTCATGGAGATGGAGTATTCCACGAATACGAAGATGAACCCGCCGGTGCGGGAGGCCGCCGACCGGCAGGCGATTCTCGATGGGCTGCGGGATGGGACGATCGATTGCATCGCGACCGATCATGCGCCCCATCATGTCGATGAAAAGGAAGTCGAGTACCAGGCCGCGAAGTTTGGCATTACGGGCCTGGAGACGGCCGTGGGCCTGGTGATCGACCGGCTGGTGAAGCCGGGGGTCATTACGCTGGAGCAGATGGTGCGGCTGATGTCGACCCGGCCGGCGGAGCTGATCGGCGTGCAGGCGCCGGCGCTGGTGCAGGGGGCTGCGGCCGATATTACGGTGATCGATCTGGATAGGACGTGGACGGTGCGGGCGGAGGAGATGGCCTCGAGGTCCCGCAACACGCCGTTCATCGGGTGGGAGCTGACCGGTGCGCCGTATGCCACGGTGGTGGGCGGCGTTTTACGTATGGAAGAGATGAAGGTGATCGGTTGATGCAGGGGCTGAAGGCGAGTCGGAGCAAGGGGCAGTGGGTCCGGGAGTGGGCGACGGTGGTCTCGCATGACGGGCAGGGCGATGTGTACAGGCTCGTGCTGCGGGCGCCGGAGGTGGCCCGGCGGGCCGTGGCGGGGCAGTTTGTGGAGGTGCGCTGCACGGCCGGCCGGTCGCTGGTTGTTGATCCCTTGCTGCGGCGGCCTTTCAGCATCTGCTCGATCGATGGGGATATGGTTTCGGTGATCTATCGGGTGGTGGGTCGGGGGACTTCGCTGCTCTCGTCGATCGGTGTCGGTGCAGAGATCGACGTGATGGGGCCCCTGGGCCACTCGTTCCCGGATCCTTCGGTCGGCGCCGGGCGGCTGGTGCTAGTGGGCGGGGGCCTTGGCATTCCGCCCATGGTGGCTGCTGCGGCACGGGCTGTTTCTGTTGGCCGGCCGGTGACGGCGGTGGTGGGGGCGCGTTCGGTTGGGTACCTCGCAGGTCTGGCGGAGCTGCGGGCGACCGGGGTCGATGTGGTGGTCGTGACCGATGATGGCTCGGCGGGGGCCCGGGGGATGGTGACGGGGCCGCTCGCTTCGGCCCTGGCAGACGGTGCAGGGGAGGTCTGGGCCTGTGGCCCTGAGGGCATGCTCCAGGCTGTGAAGGAGCTCTGCGCCCGGGCCGGGGTGGCCTGCTTCGTCAGCGTCGAGCGGCACATGGCCTGTGGGTTCGGGGCGTGCATCGGGTGCACGGTGCCCCGGGCCGACGGCCCCGGGTATCTGAAGGCCTGCCAGGACGGGCCGGTCTTTGCGGCCGAGGAGGTGAAGCTGGGTGGCGCCTGATCTTTCTACGGAACTTTGCGGCATCCGCTTCAAGAACCCGGTCTGGACCGCCTCCGGCTGCTTCGGCTACGGGCGGGAGTTTGCCCCGGTGATGGCGCTGCGCGACCTGGGCGCCGTGGTGGTGAAGGGGACCTCGGTGGAGCCCTGGGTGGGCAACCCGGGCACGCGGGTCACCGAAACCCCGGGCGGCATGCTGAACGCCATCGGGCTGCAGAATCCGGGCGTCGATCATTTCCTGAACGTGGACTGGCCCTGGCTGCAGGAGCAGGGGGCGACGGTCATCGTCAACATCGTCGGCAAGACGGTGGATGAGTATGTGGAAGTCGCCCGTCGGCTGGAGGGGTCGGGGGTGGCGGGGCTGGAGCTGAATATCTCCTGCCCGAATGTGAAGGAAGGCGGGCTGGCCTTCGGGACTTCTTGCGCCGGGGCGGCGGGGGTGACGGCGGCCGTGCGCAAGGCGACCAGCCTGCCGCTGATGGTCAAGCTGTCGCCCAACGTCACCAGCATCGTCGATGTGGCGAAGGCGGTGGAGGATGCCGGGGCGGACGCCGTCACGGTGATCAACACGCTGCTGGGGATGAGCATCGATATCCGGCGGCGCAAGCCGGTGTTGGGGAATACCTTCGGCGGGCTGTCTGGGCCGGCGGTCAAGCCGGTCGCCCTGCGGATGGTCTGGCAGGTGGCCGGGGCGATCAAGATTCCGGTGGTTGGCATCGGCGGCATTATGTCCGGCGAAGATGCGGTGGAGTTTTTGATGGCCGGGGCCCGGGCGGTCCAGGTGGGGACGGCTTGCTTCGTCAATCCCCGGGCGCCGCTGGATGTGGCGGAGGGAATCGGGGCGTTCATGGCGGAGACTGGGGTGGAGCGGGTGGCTGATCTGGTGGGGGCGGCGAGGCCGGCTCCTTTGACCGATCCTGCCCCCGCCCCTGCCGCAGCCCGCAAGCCGGCCGCTGCACCGAAGAAGGCTGTGGGGCCCATGGCAGACTATCTGCGCGACTTTCTGAAGGACTCCGATCGGTTTTAGGAGGGGCTGCAACATATGGACCGTAACGAACTATTTTCGATCTGTACAGAGGCGGGCGTCTACCGGGAGGGGCACTTCGTGCTGACTTCCGGCCGCCATTCCGGGCAGTTTTTCCTGCTACCTCACCTGTTCCAGTTCCCCTGCCTGACCGAGCGGGTCTGTGCGGCCATGGCGGCCATGTTTGACGGCGTGGAGATTGAGACCGTGGTTGGGCCGGCGACCGGAGGCATTGTGCTGGCCTACGAAGTGGCCCGGCAACTGGGCGCCCGGCGCCCGAGCGGCAAGGCGCCCCGGGCGATCTTCACCGAGAAGACCGAAGACGGAAAGATGGCCCTGAAGCGGCAGTGGTCCTTGCGTCCCGGCGAGAAGGTGCTGGTGGTCGAGGACGCTGTGACGACCGGCGGCTCGGTGCTTAAGGCGATGGAAGCGATTCGGGGCTACGAGCCCGAGGTGGTGGCGGTGGCCTGCATCGCTGACCGGAGCGGCGGGGCGGCGGACCTGGGCGCCCCGCTCAGGGCGTTGGTGACGCTGCAGGTGGAGTCCTGGGCGCCTGAGGCCTGTCCGCTCTGCCAGGCGGGTGTGGACCTGGTCAAGCCGAAGGCTTAATGGAAATAACGAAGGCGGGGCATCACTCCCATGGGGTGATGCCCCGCTGCGGCATAGCCGGCTCAGAAGAACGTGTATAGCTCCTCGCACCATTGCCACTCCTCCGGAGTGATGGGCGGGCGCCCATAGCCTGTGTAGAACGCGGCAAGGTCGCGCTCGCGATCTTCACCTGTCCGTTGAGCACGAGGGTATTGTCTACCGTGCAGTCACCGTGAATCAAGCCGTGCCGGCCCGGGGCGGGGCGGTTCTCTTGCAGCCACCGCAGCAGTTCGGGCGTCATGTTGTCGTTCTGGAAGTGAGCCAGGTTATGGGCGGCCCGCGCTAGCGCCCGATCGACCCAGTCCATCTCCGTGCGCAATTCGGCAGGGGGCGCAGATGCGTGGAGTTGCCGGAGTGCGGCGCCCCAATTGGTCAGAAGCTCGGAGCGCCTAGTTGCGTCTGCCTCGCGGGCCAGAGCTGCGCGCATCGGCTCGCCCGGAAGGAACTCCATCGCCAGCCATGCTGCTTCTGCGGAACTGCGCTCATAGTAAAGTGGCCTAGGAATAGGCAGCCGCAGGGGTACCTGAGCTGTCAGGACCCTATGCTCCCGCTCGACCCAATCCGGGAACTGTCCCCACTGCTTGATCACCGCATGATCACTGCACGGTCGCTTGGTCACTTATCACCCGCCGATAGAGCGAGACATTCGAAAACGCCTGCCCCGCGGACGTGGTGCCTGACTGCGTCACCGTCATCGCCTGCCCATCCGCGGACAAGACCCGGGTGGCGAAGGCCACCACCTTGCCGCCCTTTAGCGACGAGGTATCCAGGGAAGGTCCCGGAGACACCTTGGTAATCAGTTCATCCAGGACCGCCGGGTTCTCAAAGGGGTGCGGCCGGCCGTCCGGCATACTCCGGTACTGGACCTGCTTCGCCTCACCTGCCCGGGTCACCCACTCGGCGACAAAAAGCAGCCCTTCACCATCCTCCTCAATGCGGTAGATTCCCTCGAGGGGCGGCTCACCTACTTCATAGGCACAGGCCGACGTATCGAGGCGCCAAGTACCCAGAAAAGGCTGGTAGTCCACATCACAACCTCCTTGATCAAACTCGTCTGCCATTTCGACGGTGACCGCCCGCCAACCGATATCCAGCCGACTAACAACCCGCCGGCAGGCGAATCCTGTAGATAACGGGAGGGAGCCGCCATGGGAATGGAAATCGCCGCTGATGTACTCGCGATCCGCACGCTGATGGCCAACATCTGCCTGATTGGCCCGCCCGATGCCGGGGACGGGGAATGGGTCCTGGTCGATGCCGGCATCCCTTACAGCACGGGCATCATCTTACGGGCGGTACGACAGCGCTTTGGCAGGGAAGTCCGCCCCGCCGCCATCGTTCTGACACACGGCCACTTTGACCACGTGGGCGCCCTGAAGCAGCTTGCCGCCCGGTGGGACGTGCCGGTCTACGCCCACGAACTTGAGTTGCCGCACCTGACAGGCCAAGAGGACTACCCGATGCCCGATCCCAGCGTGGGCGGCGGGCTGATGGCCCGCCTATCACCGCTCTACCCGCGCACGGCCCTCGACCTCGGGAAGCGGGTCCGCCCTCTGCCCCGGGGCCACAGGGGGCGCCAGGGCGGCGAGGTGCCACACCTGCCGGGGTGGCGCTGGCTCCACACTCCCGGCCACACGGACGGCCACGTCTCCTTCTTCCGTGAGGCCGACCGGCTGCTCATCGCCGGCGATGCCTTCACCACGGTGCGGCAGGAGTCCGCCCTGGCGGTGCTCTCTCAGCGCCCCGAGATTCACGGCCCGCCCATGTACTTTACCACCGACTGGGATGCCGCTGAACGGAGCGTCAGGAAGCTGCAGGCCCTCAAACCGGCCGTCGCCGTCACGGGCCACGGCGTGCCCATGAGCGGCGAACTGCTCACTCGGGGGCTGCTGCTGCTCTCCCAGAACTTCGATCGAATGGCCGTGCCTGACCATGGCATTTACGTTGACCCGGCGGAGGGGTAAGCCTCTGTTGGCACTCCGCAAAGGTGAGTGCTAACTTCCCTCTTGATCGCCCCGCGGGCCCCATTGTAGAATGAGGAACGATATGTTTCCTCTAGCTTACAGAGGTCCAAGCGGGAAAGGGGGGAGAAACGTCCATGCCGATCTATGAGTTCAAGTGCAACACCTGCGAGAAGGTGTTCGACGAGTTGGTGCCCATGAACACCGAGGGCGATCTCCTGAAGTGCCCGAAGTGCGGCCAGGTGGGCGCCCGCCGGCTGATTTCGGCCTTCGCCGCCCATGGGCTGGAGAACGGCCACATCGCCGTGGGGCGCAAGCTGACCGGCGGCGAGAGCAGCAGTTCCAGCAGCGAAAGCAGCTGCTCCACCAGCGGCGGATGCTGCGGCGGGGCCTGCGCAGGGCACAGTCACTAGGCTGGCCCGGTTCTGGCAGCGGCCGCAGTGCCACAGACGCCCCCACGAGCCGTCAGCCCGGTCATCCCGGGCCGGCGGCTCTTTCACTTCCGCCCCAATATTGCGGCGCCTCCGGCCGGGTGGTATCATGGCGGGGGAGGGATACTTTACTATGCGACGGATTGACTATAAAGGGGAAGAGTATTTGATCCATACCCGCTCGGGGATGCGGGTGCTGGACGCACTGCGGGAGCACGGCATTGGCGCCACCTGCGACTGCGACCAGAAGGAGACCAGCACGGGAGTGTGCAAGGTGAAGTGGCCGAAGGATACCGCCTTCCTGCTCACCGCCCCGACCGACTTCGAGCGAAAGGTATTGGGCACCGAAGTCGACCAGGGTTATCGGCTCTCCTGCCAGGCGATGTTTAAGTAGAAACGTGACCGCCGGGTGCTTTTGCCAAGCGCCCGGCGGTCTTTTGCTTTAGTCGTCGTACCCGGGAATGGCGATCCGCTTGTAAGGCTTGCGGTCACTCGGATCGACCGCGTGCTCCTCCAGCAACGGGCCCAGGGGGCCGCTGAACTCCTCGGCCAGGCGAATCAGGTCCGCCCCGGTAGCCGTCCGCCCACCGTACTGCCGAACCCATTGCCGGAGCAGGGCGTTCATCGCCTCACTGCCGATCTGCTTCTCCAGCGCCGCGAAGAAGTTGGCGGCGTAATCGCCGGCCAGCAGATCCCGGTTGCGGCTGAGCAGGAAGTCCATGCCGTTCTGGGTGACGCGGCCGTACCGCGGGCGGTCGATCAGTCGGACCCCGGTGATTTGATATTCCCGATTGAGCGCCCGGGCCGTCTCCATCTCCATGTACTTGGAGAGCCCCTCGTCCAGCCAGGCCTCGGTCCACTGGTCGTTGCCCACATGGGTGCCGAACCACTGGCCGGCGATGCTGTTGACCAGCCCGTTCTTGTACCAGCCGCCGCCATCGGTGTCACTGGCGGCTGCGATACCGGGCAGCTTTACGTACCCCCGCACCACGACCAACTCGGGCAGCGGAAAGGGCCCCAGCTGCTCCTGCAAATAGGTCAGCGATTCAACGGCGGCCGGCATGACATGGTCATGCCAGACCTTGTCATGGTTGAGCAGGCGGACCGTGATGCCGCCGACCTCTGCCGTCGTTTCGATCCAGTTCAGGCCGCCGGCGGCGCTCCATGCGGGCACCTGCCGGGCTTCGTAGCGGTAGGTCCAGGTCTTTTCGTTCTCGGTGCGGCTGACCTGCCGTCCGGTGGCGCCCACCACGAACCCCGCGGGCACCGTCAGGGTCACGTCGTAATCCGCATGCTCCGAATATGGGTCCCCGCCGGTGTAGCTGAGGGCGTGCAGGTTCCAGCCCCGGTCATCGAGGACGGCGAGAATGGGGTAGAACTGGGTCAGATAGAAACGCTCGGCGTCGACCAACCCGAGTTCATACTCCAGGTTGGCCGGCAGATGCGTGACAAACCGGACACTGACCTCCACCCGCTCGCCCGGTGCCACCTGCCGCCCCAGGGCGACCTTCAGGTCGATCCCCTTCGCCTCAAACGCGGCCGGTCTGCCATCAACGGTCACCTGCTCGATGTTGGTCGAGCCGCCGTACATGCCGTGCCGTTCGGTGTTGGCCCAGACGCTGAAGTAGAGCGTGTCCAGCGGGATCCCTTCGCCGTTCTGCCAGGTCAGGCGCAGGTCGCCGGAGACCGTTGCTGTTGCTGCATCCAATTCCGCATCGATCTTGTAGGCGTGCGGTGAGTGGTTCGGATTCGGCCCCGGCCCCGGCGGCAGTTGGGCCAGTTCCGGCGTCATTCGGTCCGGACTGAGGTCGGGCCGGCTGCCCGTCGCCTGCCGCGAGGTCGAGAGGCGCTTTGCATACCGGGCCACGGCCTCGTCGACATCGTCGGTGCCCATCGCCCACTTGAGGGCGCCTTCCGGTGTCAGCGCTGCCGGGTCGCCTTCGTAGAACGATGACCAGCGAAAGCCAAAGCTGTCGAAGATCAGCGCCGAAAAGACGATCCAGGCGTTTGAGAAATACTTGCTTCTCTCGGCAGCATCCTGAAGCAGTTGTTTGCCGGTGCGGCCGGCGTCCATCCCCCAGAACTGCTGGGGAAAGAAGTTCCATTCCTGGCCCCGGATCACGCCCATGCCCCACTGGAGCCACTCCTGGGCGTAGATGGGGCTGCCCGCCGGCTCGTAGCTGGCCGCGGCGAAGCCAAAATCCATCTGGGTGGTAAGCGTGCCGCCCCGGGTGGTGGGATCACGCATCAGCACGAGGCCGGGCGCCACGGCAAAGAGTCCGCTCTCCGCGGGCGGTGCGCCTGTCGGCCACTTGTGGGAAGGCGGCACAAGCCAGATATCCAGGTGTCCGAGCAGCGGGGCCCGATCAAAGTCCGCCTGCTTCTCGTAGTAGGCCTTGACTCGGTTGGCAACCAGTTCCGCCGTGTCAGGATAGGTGGGGAGGGCATAGTGAACGGTCGCCCGCTCCGTTCTGCGGACGAAGTACTTGACCCCGGCAATCTCCGTCCCCGTCCAGGTGAGGCCGTCCCTGAGGACCACCGGCGCCGGCGCGGACGACGGCGGAGTCGCCCCGCCGGTGGGCTGGCTGTCGCTGCAGGCGGACAGGACGGGCATGACCAGCAGAAGCAGGCAAGCGATCAGTCGGCGCATCACCTACTTCACCTCCGCTGAGACTTTGACCATGTCGATCCAGGGAGCGGTAAGCGAGTCCGGACCGGCCCAGGCGGAGAGGGTCCAGGTGTCGCCCGACCTCTGCCAGGTCTGGCTGACCACAGCGCTGACCCAGCCGGTGCTGGTCCTGTACCGCTCAAGGGCCAGCACAGTCGCCTCGGTCCCCTTCACCCTTATATCGAGCAGGTCGGACTCCATGGCCACCATGCCGGCGCCCCGGGCCGCCTTCAGCCAGGTGGCCTGCGCCGCCTGCAGTTCGCCGGCGAGGCTCATCGTCACAAACAGGTCATCCTGCTGATCAGCCACTGCCGCCGCCCGCCGGGAGATGGCCGCGACCACGTTCATATCTACCTGGCCGCGCCACTCCGGCCGGCTCAGCATCGACTCCCGCAGAATCCGCTCTGTGAGGAAGGCCCCGTACCCCGCGGCCAGTTCCTGTTCACTGAGGCCGGCCATCTGTGCGAGTTCGGCGGACGAAAGGCCCGCCCGCAGCGAACCGGGATCGATCCGCCCCATCAGATACTGCGCCAGGAGCGCAGACTGGGTGTAGTACGAGGTCTGCACCGTATCTTTCAGAGCCGTAATTGGTGTATCCGTCAGCTCAGCCAGGCTGGCCAGGCGGCCTTCCAGCTTGTAGATGTTGAGCCAGAACTCGTTGCCCTTCGCCCCGGCCTTGAGCTCGAAGCGGCCGGCGGCGATGGGATCTGCGGTCGCCTTTTTCAGACCCTCGGCCGTCAGCGCGTTGATCAAGGTGCGGGTGAAGGTCTTCTCCAACTCATACGGCTCAAAGGGGTTGAGCACCCGCGGCGAGACCCGCACCGACTCACCCGGCCGGTGAGAGAGCCGGCTGCCCTTGTCCGCCGCATCCATGACCGCATCATACTCGTCGGCGCTGCGGAAGTAGATGATGCGGGGGCGGGGGGGCGCCTTCTGGAGCGTCGGGAAGTACTCGATGGCATTGACGAAGGCCCGGTCGACCACCGTGGAGACCTTACGAATCTCCCAACGGAGGTTGGCGATCTCCGCGGAGCCGTCGATGGGGTTGTACTGGGCGTAGGTGTCGGTATGGAGGCCGCGCAGGCGCTGGAAGTCGCCCCGGCCTTCATACCACTGGCCGCCCATGCGGCTGAGCGCCACGGCCCGGACGGACGTAACCGGGGGCTGCGTTTCGTACCCAAAGGAGAGCTTCCAGTCGCCGGTGGCCTGGTTTCCGCTCTGCGTCAGCTTGACAGGCCCGGAGATGGCGACCTGGAAATCGGTCTGCAGCAGGTGTTCGAGCCAGCGGCGCCGCTCGGCCGCGTAGTCCGGGTCCCGGGGCGACAGCGTGGCCAGATAGCCATCCAGGTCGCGGCTGTTGAGCGCTTCGGTCTGGCGGGCGGCCAGGGCGGCAAAGGCCGCCGCATCGTCGCGGGTCCTTACCTGCCACCAGTAGAGGATGGGCGCCGCCAGCAGCGGAATCAGCAGCAGCCGCCACCGGGCAGAGAGGCGCCCCGTGGTCGCCTCACGGAAGCGATAGAGGTTGAAGGAGAGGCCGTCGAGCCCCTGGGAGAGCATGTGAAAGCCAACAACGCCGATCAAGAACGCCATCGCCGGCGCCATGGGAATCCACGGCGTGTTGCGGATGGTGTTCCTGGCCTCAGAGAGCAGCGCACCCCACTCAGGAATGCCCGTAATCAGCACCCGCTGGGGCGGATACCCGACCACTTCAATAATGCCGCCGCCCACCCAGATGCCGAAGATGCCGAGCTGTGCGATGACCAGCAGTCCGCGCCCCATCTCGGACGCCACCAACTGGAAGAAGGTGGCCCAGAGGTGCGGCATCATATGGCGCGTGAAGATGCGCAGGCGGCTGGCGCCCGCGGCGACGGCCCCTTCGATGAACTGCTCGCCGGAGAGTTCCTCCAGCCGCCCCTGCACGTAGACCGCAACTCGCGGCCACTCGACCAGGGTGAGGAGCGCCACCGTAATGGTGATGGAGGGCCAGAGGCCCACGTAGCGCAGGCGGGGAATTGCCAGCACCGCCAGGTAGATGACCAGCGGCGGAATGGCGCTGGTGAAGACGTAGAGCCTTCCGATTAGCCAGCCGAAGAAGCGCGGGCCGAAGGCCGCGGCGATGCCCATGGGGAAGGCCAGCAGGAGCCGCCCGCCCATGATCAATCCGGCAAAGAGCAGCGACCACCGGGTGCCGTAAGCGACCCGGCTCCAGATGTCGCGGCCGTACTCGTCGCTGCCCAGGGGGTGAGAGCCGCCCGGCGGGAAGGGAGGGCGCCCGTCGAGAATGGTGGCACGTTCATCCATGTAGTAAGGCGAAGCGGGTGTGATTTGTTCGGCGTAGATGGCCACAAAGATGACGGCCCCGACGAGTAGGCTGCCGACCAGGAGGTAGAGCCAACGGGAGCGCATCATACGTCGATCAACCCCCTTACTGGTCGTACACGGGAACCGGAACGGGCTTGTATGGTGCCCGCTCACCAGGGTCGACGCCGTGTTCATCCATAAGCGAATCGAGGGGGCCGGGCCTCCAGTGCTTCGAAGAAGAGGGCAGCGTAGTCGCCGGCCATCTGGTCGATATTGCCGCTGGTGAGCATGAAATCCATGCCGTTTTGGGTCACGGTGGCACCGCTCGGGCGATCGGACTGGCGAATTCGCGGCACCGTGTTCTCGTTCCCGGTCGCCCGGGCTGCGCGGCGTTCCATGTACCGGCTCAGCCCTTCGTCCAACCAGGCCTCAGTCCACTGGTCGTTTCGCATGATCAGGCGTCACGCCCCTTTAGGCGGGGATCGGCAAATCTGCGGGCCATGCGGACGAGCAGGTAGAAGAGGGTGAAGATCAGGCCGAGCGCGAGGCCTGCCACAACCAGGACGGGCACATCGGTGGGAACCCGCCCGCCGCCCCCGGCAGTAATGGCCTGCGGGGCGACCGCTTCCTTGAGCAGCCGGGTCAGGCCGGGGTAGTTAAACATGTACTCGACGATCAGCAGGTTCGACAGGGTGGCGGCCATGACGCCCGGCAGACTGTCGAGAATCTGGACGACAGCGTTGCGCAGGGCGTGCTTGAAGACGACCAGGAACTCGTGGACGCCCTTGGCCCGGGCGGTGCGCACGTAGTCCTTGCTGTAGACGTTGCTCATGGCCGAAGCCGTAATGCGCGCGATATGAGCCAGGGGGATGAGGGAGAGGGCGATGACCGGATAGACCGTGCTGGCCAGGGCCTTTTCGCTGTCGTAGGAGACTTTGAGCGCGTTGAAATCAAAGAGAATCCAGAGCCAGGAGGCGGCCCACTGGAGCATGAGCACCAGCCAGAAGTCGGGCATGCCGGCAAACGCACTGGTCACCATGGGGCCGAGGGCGATTCGTCGTTTGCGCATGGACTGGAAGTCCCAGAAGCCTTTGACGATGCCAATGACCAGGGCAATGGACCAGGCCAGGCCGAGGAGGATCAGCGAGCGGCCCAGGTACTGGGTGACCAGGGGGACGACAT
>Ga0196970_1001664_pt1 | contig 13855 bp, 17 predicted proteins | sample S1v_513CmetaG_FD_148672 | JGI IMG/M metagenome (GOLD analysis project Ga0196970, IMG submission 148672) | Soil microbial communities from Anza Borrego desert, Southern California, United States - S1+v_5-13C | ecosystem: Environmental > Terrestrial > Soil > Desert | place: USA: California... | reverse complement strand
CCGACAGGCCGGCAGCGACCTCGCGCCGCAGGATGGCCAGCTTTTCCTGCTCCTGCGCACGATCCCGCTGCAGGAGGCGCAATGCCTCGCGCACCACCTCGCTCGACGACGAGTAGCCGCCCGTCGCCACTTCATGCTCGACGAAGTCGACCATCTCCGACGGAAGACTGACATTCATCGTCGCCATGCAAGGCTCCTAAGTCCGATCTGCCGCAGATATAGGAGCTATGGCAAAATTTGTCAATTTGCACCGCCCGATCACCGACGGCAGCGGGGCGGGTTCTTCCCATCCCCACCCCGCTGCAACACGCCGTCGTGAGCCTCAGGCGCCCGCCGCCTCGGTCTTGAGCAGGCTGACGATGGCGTCGGCGATCATCCGCTTGTGACGGGTGCGCGTGTCGGCGGCGGCGAGATTCTGGTGAAAGATGAGGTTGAAGGTGTGGCGGTTCGACACCCGGAAGAAACAGAAGGCACTGATCATCAGATGCAGGTCGATCGGCTGGATGTCGGCCTTGAACACGCCCGCTGCACGGCCGCGCTCCAGAATGCGGGCCAGCGTGTCGATGACCGTGATGTTCAGGTTGGCGATCGCCTTCGACTTCTTCATGTGTTCGGCACGGTGGATATTCTCGATGCTGACCAGCCGGATGAAATCCTCGTGCTGTTCCTGATAGTCGAAGGTGAAGTCGATCAGGGCGCGGATCGCCGCCTCCGGGTCCAGATCCTGAAGGTTCAGGCGGTTTTCGATGGCGCGGATGTCGCCATAGACCTTCTCCAGCACGGCAAGATACAGTTCCTCCTTGCCGCCGAAGTAATAATAGATCATGCGCTTGGTGGTGCGGGTGCGGGCGGCGATGGCGTCGACCCGGCCGCCGCTGAAGCCCAGCGATGCGAACTCCTCCGTCGCCACCTCGAGGATGTCCTGGCGGGTGCCTTCGGGGTCGTTCTTGCGGCTCGGCTTGGCCTTGCGGTTCGTCTCGGTCGCGTCGTCCGCGGTCATGCCCCGTCCCATGCTGATACGGCGCGCCGGCGCCCACACCGGAGGTAATGAACGAACCGGACCAAAAGCTCAATCCCGGAGTGGTGGAGCGGGCGAGCCCGCTCCACCCGGCAGACCGGCTCAGTTCGACGCGCGCTTCTTCTCGATCGTCGCATAGGCCTGGGAGACCAGCGCCTCGCCGATGTCGGCCTTGTACTTGTCGACCACCGGCTTGACCTTCTCGCGGATTTTGGCGAGTTCGTCGGCTGGCAGTTCGTCGATGGTCATCCCCTTCGCCTTCAGCGACGCGAGCGCGTCGGCTTCCTGGTCGCGCGACAGCTTGCGCTGGAAGACGGTGGCCTCGGCGGCGGCGCTCTGGAACAGGGCCTTCTCGTCGGCGTTCAGCGTGTCCCAGAACTTCTTGGAGATGATCAGCGACTGCGGATTGTAGATGTGCCGCGTGATCGTCATGTATTTCTGGACTTCGTTGAACTTGGTCAGCTCGATGGTCTTGGCCGGGTTCTCCTGCCCGTCGACGGTGCCGGTCTCAAGCGCGCTGTACAGTTCGGGGAAGGCCAGCGGCACCGGGTTGGCGCCCAGCGACTTGAAGATGTCGATGTAGATCGGCGTCTGGATGACGCGGATCTTCAGTCCGCCGATGTCGGCGGCGGTCTTCACCGGCCGGCGGTTGTTGGTCAGGTTGCGGAAGCCCAGATCCCAGAAGCCCAACCCGACCAGCCCCTTTTCCGGCAACTTCGCCATCAGCTGCTCGCCCACCGGGCCGTCCAGCAGGGCGTCGGCCTCCGCCCCGCTGTTGAACAGGAAGGGCAGGTCGACCAGCGCGAATTCCTTGGCCTGGGAAACCAGGATGCCGGCATTCATCACCGACATCTCGACGATGCCGCCCTGCAGCGCCGACACGGTCTGCACGTCGCCGCCCAGCGTGCCGCCGGGGAACAGCTTCACCTTGATCTTGCCGCCGCTCTTGGCCTCTACGATGTCGGCGAACTTCTGGGCGCCCTGGCCTTGCGGGTGCTCCTTGACGTTCTGGAAGGCGAACTTGACCGAACGCTCCTTGTACTCCGCGGCGGCGGCGCTGCCGGCGAACAGCAGGCCCGGCAGGATCAGGCCGGCCAGCAGCGATTTCATAGACGTCTTCATGGGTTTCCTCCGGGTTTGTTCTTGAAGAATGAGGGAATCAGTGCGTGAGCCAGGATGCGGGCACCATCACCAGCGACGGGAACAGGGTCAGCAGGAACAGCACGAAAAGCTGGACCAGCAGGAAGGGCCAGACACCTTTGACGAGCGCTTCCATGCGAAGCTTCGACACGCCGCAGACGACGTTCAGCACGGTGCCGACCGGCGGCGTGATCAATCCGATGGCGCAGTTCATGATGAACAGCACGCCGAAATAGACGGGGTCGATGCCGGCCTGCTTGCACACCGGGACCAGGATCGGCGTCAGGATCAGGATCGTCGGGGTCATGTCCATCGCCGTGCCGATCGCCACCACCAGCGCCATCATCGCCAGCAGAAGCAGGGTCGGGTTGTCCATCAGCGGTTCCAGCAGATCGGACACCATGCCCGGCAGATTGGCGACCGTGATCAGCCAGGACGACACCAGCGCGGCGGCGACCAGGAACATCACGATGCTGGTCGTCTTCGCCGCCCCGAGCAGGGCCGGGTAGATGTCGGCGACGCTCATCTCGCGATAGACGCAGACGGCGACGAACAGCGAATAGACGGCGGCGACCACGGCGGCTTCGGTGGGCGTGAACACGCCGAACTTCAGCCCGATTATGATGATCACCGGCAGCATCAGCGCCCACACGCCCTCGCGCATCACCGACAGCACCTCGCGCAGCGGACGGCGCGGCGGCGGAACCAGAGTCTCCTTGCGCGACACGTACCACCAGGCGCCGCAGAGGCCGACGGCCAGCAGGATGCCGGGGAAGATGCCGGCCAGGAACAGCTTGGTGACGGAGACGTTGCCGGCGACGCCGAAGATGACGAAGCCGATGGAGGGCGGAATGATCGGCGCGATGATGGCGCTGGCGGAGACCAGCCCGGCCGAGTGGTTGCGGTCATGCCCGGCCGCCACCATCATCGGCACCAGCAGCGTGGCGAGCGCCGCCGCGTCGGCCACGGCGGAGCCGGACAGGCTCGCCATCACCGTCGCCGCCAGGATCGCGACATAGCCGAGCCCGCCGCGGATATGGCCGACCAGCGCCATGGCGAGATTGACGATGCGCTTGGCCAGCCCGCCGGTGTTCATGATCTCGCCGGCCAGCATGAAGAAGGGCACGGCCATCAGCGGGAAGCTGTCGGCGCCGTTGATCAGGTTCTGCGCCACGATCTGCGCGTCGAACAGGTCGAGATGGATCATCAGCGCCACGCCGCACAGCAGCAGGGCATAGGCGATAGGCATGCCGATGGCCATGGCGCCCAGCAGGGAGCCGAGGAAGATGGTGATGGTCATGGTCCGCGTCCTCAGCGGCTGGGGGCGGTGCGGGGAGGCATCGGCAACACCTCTTCCCGCTTGGTGCCCTGGTGCGTGCGGTGGCCTCCGGTGTGGACGCCATGGGCGGTTGCTTCCGGCAGATCTTCCGATTCCGCCACCATCACGAGGTCGGCGTCCGAGATTTTGCCGGTCAGCAGCAGATACATTTCATGCAGCAGGATTGCGCCTGTCGACAATCCGAACACCACGCCGATGCCGTACAGCAGCCCCATCGACAGGCCGGTGGCCGGCGCCTGGGCGCTCCAGTTGATCAGGGTCTGGGTCCAGCTTCCCTGCAGCACCAGCCAGGTGACCCACAGCATCAGGCCGCAGCTGACGATGGCGCAGGCGATCCTGCCGGGCCGCGGCAGCCGCGCCACCAGGGCATCGACTCCCAGATGCGCCCGCTCGCGCAGGCCCAGGATGGCGCCGAGGAAGCACATCCAGACGAAGAACAGGCGCGACATCTCCTCCGATACGGTGATCCCGCTGTTGAAGGCATAGCGCAGCACCACATTGCCGAACACCAGCACGACCATGCCGGCCATGCACAGCGCCATCAGGATCTTGATGAGGGTGAAATAGGCCTCGACCAGCTGTCTCATGCGGTCCTCCCGGTGCCGGCCTTCCGGGCCGGATTCTTGGTGTCGATTGCGGCCGAGTATCAGGCTGCCGGCGTGCCGGCGTCCATCGACGCGAAATGCGCGCGGACGCGCTCGGCATCCGGCGAGATTCCGGTGAACAGGCGGAAGGCGTCCACCGCCTGGAACACCGCCATGCCGCCGCCGTGCAGGGTCCGGCAGCCGATGGCGCGGGCGGTGCGCAGCAACTCGGTCTCCAGCGGGAAATAGACGATCTCCGCCACCCACAGCCGCGGATGCAGCATGTCGGCCGGCAGCGGCAGGCCGGGGAATTTCGCCATGCCCGTGGGGGTGGCGTGGATCAGCCCGTCCGCCGCCGCCGCCGCCGCGCGCAATTCGTGCTGACCGGCGATCGCCGAGGCCCGCCCGGTGCCGAACCGATCGTTGAGCTGATCGGCCAGCAGCACGGCCCGCGCCGGGTCGGCGTCGACGATGTCCAGCCGGTCCGTCCCGAGATGGAAGGCGGCATGACCGACCGCCGCGCCGGCCCCGCCGGCGCCCAGAAGCACCACCCGGTCCATCGGCACGCTGCCGAGGCCGCGACGGAAGCCCTCGGCGAAACCGGAACAGTCGGTGTTGTGGCCGACCCGCCGGCCATCCTTCAGCACGACGGTGTTGACCGCCCCGATGGCCCGGGCATCGTCCGACAGCTCGTCCAGCAGCGGGATGATCGCCTGCTTGCAGGGATAGGTGACGTTCAGGCCGGTGTAGCCCATGCGTTCGGCCCCCAACAGCAACTCCGGCAGGGCGTCTGGGCCGATGCCGAGACGGTCGAGGTCGATCAGCCGGTAGATGCAGCGCAGGCCGAGCGCGTCGGCTTCCCGCTCATGCATCGCCGGAGTTCGCGAAGCCTGGATGCCGGCGCCGATCAACCCGACGAGGATCGAGTTTTCGGCGATAGGGGCGGGGGCAGGGACGGCGGTCGGCCGGGAGATGGCGTTCATTTCGCGGCGCTCTCAAGCAGCCGGGCCATGCGCTGGAGGGCCAGCGTGTAGCCCTGGGTGCCGAATCCGCAGATCACCCCGGCGGCGACGCGCGACACATAGGAGAAATGGCGGAATTCCTCGCGCCGGTGGATGTTGGAAATGTGGACCTCCAGGATGGGGAAGGCGCAGGCCGACAGCGCGTCCATCAGCGACACCGAGGTGTGGGTCAGGCCGGCCGGGTTGATGACCAGCCCCTCCACCGTCTCGCGTGCCTCGTGAATCCAGTCGATCAGCACATGTTCGGCGTTGGACTGGCGGAAGTCGACGGCAAGGCCGAGCGCCTCGCCGGTGCGGCGGCAGTCGGCTTCGACGTCGGCCAGGGTCTCGAAGCCGTAGATGTGCGGCTCGCGCTTGCCCAGCAGATTGAGGTTGGGTCCGTTCAGGACCAGGATCGGGCGGCTCATGGTGGGGCATCTCCAAACAAACGCACTATTTCGTTCATTTTTAATCGAGATATAGTTCGGGCCGGGCGCCTTCGCGCAGCTGTGCCTGCACCGCCATGCGCACGGCGGCATTCACCGCGCCGAATTGCCGGTAGCCGCCACGCCGCTCCACCACTTCGAAGAAGAAGCGATCGTCGAAGCTGTCGGTGTAGGCGTGCAGGAACTCGCCGCCTCCGTCCCCTTGGCCGTCGCGGTCATACAGCAGTTCATGGTCCTTCAGCGCCGCCAGCATCGCATCGTCCAGCGGGTGCTTGACCGCGAGGTCGTCGTAATAGTTGGCGGGGATCGGCAGGAAGGGCGCGCCGGCGGCGAGACGATTCTTCACCAGCGCGGCGGCGTCCGCGGTGGCAAAGGCGATGTGGTGGACGCCGGCGCCGGAGGTGGCGCTGACGAAGCGGCCGGTGGCGGTCCGCCGGCTTTCCGAAATGTTCAGCGGCAGCCGCACGCCCCGGCCGGGCTCGGCATCGGGGCTGACCAGCGCCCGGCTGCGGATCAGGCCGTAGGGGTCGGGCAATTCCCACAGGCTTTCCGGCACGAAGCCGAAGACCGTGCGATAGAACAGCACGAAGCTGTCCATCCGCCCGAAGGGCAAGGCCTGGGCGACATGATCAATCCCAAGCAGGGGGCCCGGCGGGGGCGGCGGGTTGGAGTTCTGGCCGGGCGACTCCTCCGCGAACAGGTGGAAGTCGTCTTCCCAGATGCTGCGGCGGGCTTCCTTGTCGTCGACCAGATAGATCAGCGTGCCGTCCGGTGCCCGCAATGCCGGGATGCGGCGTTCGCCGTCGCCGACCCGCTCGCGCCACAGCACGCAGCGCAAGGCCTCGGCACGGGCGATGGTGCGGGCGGCATCGTCCACCGTGAAGGCCATGGCGCAGACCGAAGGGCCGTGCATCTGGAAATGCTCCGACGCCGCGGAATCCTCCTCGCTGTTCAGCACCAGATTGACGCCGCCCTGGCGGTAGAGGTCGACATCCTTGGAGCGGTGGCGTCCGGCATGGCGGAAGCCCAGGCTGCCGAGCAGGGCGGACAGTTTGTCCCGCGCCACCGCATCGACGGCGAATTCCAGGAACTCCACGCCGCGGCAGACCGGCGGCGCCGGCAGGCCGGGACCGAAGCCGGCCTCGGCCTCGGCATGGATCAGCGAGCGCAGACCGTCGAGTGCGGTCAGGCGGGCAGGGGCGGCGCGGAACTCGTCGTTGAAGATCTCCAGCGACAGCGGGCCACGATAGCCCGATGCCATGACAGCATCGAGAAAGCGCCCGACCGGCAGTTGGCCCTGGCCCGGGAAATTGCGGAAATGGCGGCTCCAGGACAGCACGTCCATCGACAGCATCGGGGCATCGGCCAGCTGCACGAAGAAGATGCGATCACCCGGCAGATCGGCGATGCCGGACGGGTCGTCGTCCAGGGCCAGCGTGTGGAAGCTGTCGACGATCAGCCCCAGCGCCGGGTGGCTGGCCCGCTCGACGATGTCCCAGGCCTGGCGCCAGCGGTTGACGTGCCGGCCCCAGGCCAGCGCCTCGTAGCCGACGCGCAGGCCGCGGCGTTGCGCCCGCTCCGCCATTTCGGCGAGGTCGGCGGCAGCGCGGGCGGGGTCGTCGATGGCGGCAGGCTGGACGTTGGAGCAGACCAGCACGAGGTCGGTTCCCAACTCCTGCATCACGTCGAACTTGCGTTCGGCCCGGTCGAGGTTGCGGGCGCGGATGGTGTCAGGCATCGCCTCGAAATCGCGGAACGGCTGGAACATGGTGATCTCCAGCCCCAAAGCCTCGGCGATGCGGCGCACATCGGCCGGGGACCCGTCGAAGGTCAGCAGGTCGTTCTCGAAAATCTCGACGCCGTCAAAGCCGATGGTTGCCGCCGCCTCGAGCTTCTCCGGCAGGGTGCCGCTCAGCGAGACGGTGGCGATCGACTTTTTGAAGGTGAAGGCGCTGGACGGCATGGGAGCCCTTTCGGCAGCGGCATGGTTCGTAGGCAGCAACAAACGTACCAGTTCGTACATTTTGGCGCAAGACGCTTTGTGTGCCGATTATTGATTGTCCGAACGACCGGGCGGGGTTCGGGGAAGGTTGGCCTGATACCGGGGCTGTCCGGTCCGCTCATCCGTGTCCGCGTCGCCAGAGGCGCGGAACACGGTTCTGTTGCAAGTTTGGCCCCCCTACCTGGGATTGGTTATGATGGTGTCCGTTTCGGTGATGGGCAGAAGGAAGAACCCATTCAAGGGCCGGCAATTCATATCGGAGGTGATCCTGTGGGCGGTGCGCTGGTATCTGCAGTTCCCGATCAGCTACCGTGATCTGGAACGGACGCTGGCCGACCGCGGCGTGACGGTCGATCACACGACGCTCTACCGCTGGATCCAGACCTATGCCCCGGAGCTGGACCGGCGCATGCGCCCACACCTCCGGATGACAACCAGCTCCTAGCGCGTCGATGAGACCTACGTGAAGGTGAAGGGCCGCTGGATGTACCTGTACCGCGCCGTCGATGCACGTGGGCAGACGGTCGATTTCCTCCTCAGCGCCAAGCGTGATGCCGCGGCGGCCCGGCGTTTCTTCCGAAAGGCCCTGAAACAGGCCCACACCGTGAACCCGCGCACCGTCACGGTGGACAAGAACGCCGCTTATCCGAGCGCGGCCAAGACGATGAAGAGGGCAGGCGAGCTGTGGCGCTTCACCAAGCTGCGGCAATGCAAGTACCTGAACAACATCGTTGAACAGGACCACCGGCGCATCAAGCGGTTGGTCCGGCCCGGGCTCAGGTTCAAGAGCTTCCACAGTGCACGTCGGACGATCGCCGGTTACGAAATCATGGCGATGGTCCGCAAAGGCCAGGTCCCGGCTGTTTCGGCCAACGACATCCCAGCCCAGGCAACTATCTTCGCCGACCTGTTCGGTCTTGCCGCCTGATAATGCGGACGCCGCAGCCTCCCGCGTCCAACATTAAACTTTGCAACAGAACCTCAAATTCCGCCTGACCTCGTCGAAGACCGACCAGGAGGGGCATGGCCGCTGGTGCTGGTTGTAGCCCTACACCATGACCCTACTGCAGCGGTGGCTTCGTCTGCGCGCCCGCCTGCTTGACGAGGCCCTAGAAGCGGGAGAGCAACTGATGCAGCGCTGCAGCCGCGACCGCAATGGCGTGTTCATCCCCACCCAGATCGCCTGGGTCGTGGAGCGCTCCTTCTGGATCAGCCGCTACCGGCGATTGAACACCATCGTCGAGCGGACGAAGGAGCACCTCGTCGCCTTCGTCCAGATCGCCTTCATCTCCATCCTCTCCAGGCGCCTGCAGCGGCTCATACCCCAGGACTTCAGCGCATGATGTCTACGAACATGCTCTGAGCTTGGCTCTATCTGAGGCGCCGCTGCGCCGCGCGGCATTGATCGGGTGTCATACCTCGGCAGCCTTTTGGATGGCCTCCATATCGACACCAGTCTCAGGCTAGGCACGGCGACCGGATGCAATCGTTAGCTTGTAAGCCCGCTTCTTGGCTGGTTCGAACCCGCGTCAGGCGCTCCTCACGGACGCCAGAAAGGTGTCAACCTGACGCTGGAGCATCACCGTCTCCTTGGCCAGCACGCCGGCGGCACCGAGCACCTGGGTCGCAGACGAACCGGTCTCCGTGGCCGCCTGGGTCACGCCCACGATATTGTTCGCCACCTCGTGCGTGCCGGCCGCAGCCTGCTGAACATTGCCGGCGATGTCGCGGGTGGCAGCGCCTTGCTCCTCCACTGCCGCAGCGATGCCGGAGGTGATCTCGTTGATCCTATCAATGATCTCGCCAATGCCGCCGATCGCCTCCACGGCGCCATTGGTGGCTCGTTGAATCTCCTCCACCTTGGCCTGGATTTCGTCTGTGGCTTTGGCCGTCTGGTTCGCCAGTGCCTTGACCTCGCTCGCCACAACTGCAAAGCCCTTGCCGTGCTCGCCAGCCCTGGCGGCTTCGATCGTGGCGTTCAAAGCCAGCAGATTGGTCTGGCCCGCGATCGAATTGATCAGATTAACCACCTCGCCGATTTCCTTGGCCGCTATAGCAAGGCCGTGGATGAGGGTGTTGGTGCGCTTAGCTTCGCTAACAGCCTGTCCAGCGATCTCCGTCGAGGCTTCAACCTGCCGGCCGATCTCCGTCACCGAGGTTGCGAGTTCCTCTGTGGCGGCTGCTACGGTGTTGACGTTGGTGCTGGTTTGCTCCGAGGCAGCCGAGACGGCCATGGCTTGGCGCGATGCCTCCTCTGCCGTGGAGGACATCGACGCGGCGGCGTTTTCCATTTCGGTCGCTGCCGAGGTAAGGCCTTCAACGATACCGCCGACATTGGCTTCAAAGTCGGCAGCCATCTTGAACAGAACGTCCTTGCGTTCGCGTTCGGCTCGGTTCCTCTGCTCGACAGCCTCCCGTTCCATGCGGCGCATTTCAAGCCCATTGTCCTTGAAGACCTGGAGGGCTCGCGCAAGCGTGCCGACCTCATCTTGGCGTTCGGTACCGCGGACTTCCGTGTCCAGGTTGCCGCCTGCGATGGTGTGCATGGAGGCCGTCATGTCTGCCAGAGGACGCACGACGAGGCGCAGGATGATAAAGCCGAGCAGGGAAAGCGAAAGCGCAAGCCCCAGGCCGGAAATAACATACAGCATGGTTGTCGATGAGGCGGCGAGCGCAGCCCCTTGCGTTCGGGACTGCTCCAGCGCGACATCGTTGTAGTTTGTGAGATCCTGGATGAGCAGAGCGAGTTCGGTGCGCACCTTCCTTCCCTCGGTGCCCGAAAAGCGCTGAGCCTCAGCCGTCTCGTTGCGCAGGGCGATGTCCATCACTTGGCGGGCGATCCGCTCGTATTCGGCGATCAACCGGGCCGTCGCCTCGATTTTGGGCCGGCGCTCCGGCAGCGCGAGCGGCAGCATACGCTGGACAGCCTTTTTGGCGCGTTCGATGCGCTCATCGAAGATGCGAACGTTCTCGTGCTTGCCGGACAACTCAGTTTCGATGATGACGTTCTTCTCGGCAATGGCCGAGCCATTCACCGCGGCCTCTACCTGGAAGGCCAGCGAGTTGCGCTGCGCGGTTCGCCCGATGGCAGTTTCGAGGTTATCCGCCAGATGTCCAAGCGAGGACTGCGACTGCCAGACAATCGCACCGATGACCGCCAGGAGGACGGCGATGGGAAAGGTGAGCTTGGTGACCAGCTTCAGGTTCGAGAACCAGTGCAACATCAGGCATCTCCAGAAATCGGCCAGGGCGACGTGGGGCCATTCGACGGGACATTGGACCGTCCATTCATTCAAATGTGATAGGCGCCCGCACATGAACCGCTTTGATATCGATCAATTGATCAACGATACGTTGCTGTGACCTTTTTCCAAGAGTCAGTGATGGCTGCGGAGATGGATGCCGATCGGGGCGCGGGTAAAGACACGGCTCCTCAGCAGCAGGTCGCGGGCATTGTCATCGCGCGCCTGCAGCCCGCTGGATGTCTCCTCCCCAATCCGGTCGAGGATCGCGTTGACGATGCCGAAGTCGGTGGCGTGATCAGCGCATCCGGATGACGTCAGCGGTGAATTCCTGCACGTTGTGCAAGCCACCAATTGGCTCATAACATCGCATCCACAAATCGAGGGCGATCGCCGCCTTGGCAAAGCAGCCATCGATCCGGATTAATGGAGTGTCGATGTCAAGTTGCCCAGCACCATTGCCATCAATCTGCGCTCGACCCGGATCAGGTACTCACGTGCCGCCAAGTCCTGGCACTCTCTGCTGTGGCGGCGGACGGTATGCACCGCACAAACGGCGGCAATGGCGGTGGACGGCCTGAGCATGAGCTATCTCCATCGAAAGCGCTAAGGTGTCTATGTGGTAAGGCATATATCCGCTAGTCTTTTTTCTGGGATCCATGACGATGTCACAACCATGAGTGCATATGCTTTTATGCACGGCGCTTATTATTACTGGAATGAAACAAAGAGCGCTGCTCTTTGAGATATGACAACGCCGATTCTAATACTACTTTGTCAGTTCTACTCTCGCCTGTGCCAGGACGGTGTTGCCAACTTTGCTGGTGGTTGATGAAATGAGCGTCTGAACAACCGGTTTTTGGTTCCGCTCAGGGGGTCAGGACAAGACCGGTCGTCTCGCGCCAGGAGGTGAAGGCGCGAGCGCGGGCGGCGCGGTACTCGGAAGCGGAGATGAGATGGCGGCGCAGTTGGAAGTGATTGTGTGGATCGCGCTGTGGGTGGAGAGAAACCGTTGGGCGTGCCGGGCGGATTTGAACCGCTTCATGTGCCGCTCGCGCCGTCGCGTTGGTTGGTGCGAGACTTCACAGGCGTTGTTCAGGTACTGGCTTTGCCGGTGTTCGCCACCGAGCTTCAAGTCCTTCTTCGCCGCCGCGTAGGATTTCAGCTTGTCGGTTACAAGGACACGCGGGGCGTAGCGCAGCCCTTTCAGCAGCTTGCGGAAGAACCGCTTGGCCGCCTTCGTGTTGCGCCGGCTCTGGACCAAGACGTCCAGCACCACGCCGTTTTGGTCGACTGCGCGCCAAAGATAATGCTGCTTGCCGCGGATGCGGATGAATACCTCGTCCAACAACCATTTGTCGCTCGGCTGGGGTGTCGGCGGCGCTTGAGCGTGGTGGCGAACTCCCGGCCGGAGCACAGACCCCACTCCCGGATGGTTTCGTAGCTGACCTCGACACCGCGCGCGGCCAGGATCAACTCGACCTCACGCAGGCTCAAGCTGAAGCAATGGTACAGCCACACCGCTTCATTGATGATCGCGGCCGGAAAACGAAAGCCTCGGTACGGATCGGGCGTCGTGCTCATGCCCGGCACCCTGCCATGCCAATCCGGCGGTCGGCAACCTGACAGCACCCTCTGGTGACCGAACAACCGCGTGGGCGCCGGCTCCGCCTCTGAGGCGAAGCCGATCACCGCGCTAAGTGGGACGGACAGCGACCGAGTGCAGTCGCCACCGGTGTGTCGCTCCTTGACGTAAGAACGTCAGTTATTACATACTGGTCCGATACTGCGGGAAGGCATCCATGCACACCACTAAACTCACCAGGATCGGCAACTCCACCGGTCTTACCCTGCCACGCGACGTGCTGACCGCTGCCGGGCTTGACCGCGGCGACGAGGTGGCGGTCGAGGTGCGTGACGGGCGGATCGAGATCGCCAAGGCCGACGACACCTACAACCATGCCATGGACGTCGGCCGTCGCTTCGCCGCGCGCTACCGCCGGACCATGGCTATCCTGTCCAAGTAGGCGCACGTGGACGAGCCGACGATTAGGGGGCGCCGTTACGTCAATCCCCCGCTGCAGGCCGTGCTTGATCTGCATGCCGAACTCCTGTCCGAGCACGGTGGTGCCGCTGGCATCCGTGATCTGGGGGCGCTGGAGGCATCCCTGGCCCGCCCCTATCAGCTGATCGCCTATGGCGATGAACGACTGAGCGTCTTCGATCTGGGGGCTGCCATCTGCGTCAGCATCTGTCGCAACCACCCCTTCGTCGACGGTAACAAGCGCGCCGCCTTCGTGGCCCTGGGTCTCGTCCTGGGCCTGAACGGGTTCGAGCTGGACGCGACAGAGCGCGAGGCTGCCGACAGGATCTTAGCGCTCGCTGCCGGCACCTTGACCGAGGAGGCGTTCCGCGACTGGGTAGCGGATCACGCCTACGAGATGCCCGACGCGGCCTTATAGACCGGCGTCCAGAATAGGAGACGCTCATGGAGCGGACCGCGATCATTCACGACATTCGTGAGGGCCGTATCATCGTGTCGTCGCTGGATCGTCTTGGCGTGTCCGCATTGGTTCCGTCAGGTGTCGCGCCAAGTCTGAACTGACCATGCCGAAAGTCGCCGGGCGGACGTCATGAGTTACGCGATGGTGAGCATATCGCGCAACACAGCGAACCGCTGGACATGGATCGCCCGTCGCTGCGCCGCTGGGACGGGCTGGTTGCGCCGGGTTGCCGGGCGCAGGAAGTTGCGCACCTCGTCGTAGGCCCGGCAGAACCGGTGTGCACTGGAAGGTTTTGAAGCCGCGCATCGATCGGGTGCGGCATTTGATCCCGCGGTGATCCTGCTCCAAATGGTTGTTTTTGTACTTCGACGTGCGGTGTTCGACATCACCCCCAAAGACCTCGGCGAGGGCCGGCGGGTAGCCGGCGTGCTTGTCGGTGGTGATCGTCTCGGGGCAGCGTGTTGCACGGATGAGCCAAGTATCGTAGGCAGCGGCCCCGTCTTCGTCTGGGTTGCAGGCTATGCCGCATAAGGCCAACGCCGCTCGCCGTCGCCACATTCCCCGATCGAAACGGCGCGT